>Ga0335070_10005485_pt1 | contig 14913 bp, 12 predicted proteins | sample Lox_Sample_13_FD_206722 | JGI IMG/M metagenome (GOLD analysis project Ga0335070, IMG submission 206722) | Soil microbial communities from Loxahatchee National Wildlife Refuge, Florida, United States - Lox_Sample_1.3 | ecosystem: Environmental > Terrestrial > Soil > Wetlands | place: USA... | reverse complement strand
GCCTATGCGCTTGATCGGGGACTCGCTCATGGCCAGGACTCCTGTGGAAAGCGGCGAAATTATGCTCTGCCGCTCCCGGATGGTCAAGGAAAGGTCGAGCCGCCTGGGAGGATTTGAAGGCCACTGCAAAGCAGTGGGAGCACCGCACAAGAGAAAAACCCGCGCCGGCGGGCGATTGCTTGCCGTTTCGTTGTTCCTCTCCTGATAAGCTTGTTTCGAAGGAGCGGACCGTGCGGTGGTGTTTGGTTGTGCTGATTCTCTCGCTATCGGCTGTCGGGTTCAGCCAGGTTCTTGCGCAAACGGCTTCCCAGGCTGATAGTGCGTCGCAATTATATGAGCGCGCGATGAACGGCCTTATCGGAAGCAGCCAAAGCCGCAGTGACCTCAACTCCGTCAGCTTGTTCCGCAGATCTGCAGAGATGGGATACGTGCCAGCACAAGTGGTGCTCGGCTATCTCTACGAGACGGGCCTACTCGTCACCAAGGACGCGTCGCACGCACTGACTTGGTATAAGAAGGCGGCACAACAGAACGATCCCCTCGCGCAATGGCTCGTCGGCCGACTGATTCTCGCCGGCCTGATTCCGCCGCGCGACGTGACTGAGGCCGCCGCATGGCTACAGAAGTCCGCCACGCAGGGCGATCCCTTCGGCGAATATTTGCTGGGTATGATCCGGCTGGAAAGGCAGGAATACACTCTGGCTGCGGAGTCGTTTCAAAAGGCCGCCGAGCAGGGCCTTCCGCAGGCTCAGTACCGGCTCGGCACGCTGTTGAAAGAGGGGCGGGGGGTAGATCGCGACAAGTTCAACGGCTATGTGTGGTTCCTCGTCAGTTCTGACGCAGGATATCCAGACGTTAGATCGGATGATCTCCAATCACTTGAAGCGGATCTTGGCAGCGTCCGCACAGAAGAAGGCAAGACGAAGGCCCGCAAACTCGAGAAGGACTTCGCCCGCGCCGTGGTCGCTCATGGCTGCACAGGGTGGCCCGGCGAATTCGACGCAATTCCACTGCCACCGCCTCCAGAGCTGCAAAAATTCTGTCGTTAGAGGAGCACAATAACCAATCCGACGAGAATTCGTGGCGGGCTGCTTCTACGCCCCTGCAAAACGCATCGCTTCCACGCATTTCGCTAGGCGAAATCCAGCGCCCACTCTCCTGACCTCCCCCAACCCCTTTCCCTTCACCACATTCCGACTGCGCCCCAACGTGCTCTGTCCACAGTGGAAGTCAGGAGGCGCGTATGTCGATCCTCTTTGTACTGCTCACCTTCCTGCTCATCATGGTGATCACCTATTTCGTCAAGGGCAGGGATGTCGGCACGGCGGTCGCCCGGACCCTGGCCCCGCCTCTGCAACCGGTGATGACCCGCGAGATGGGTTTCGATCTTCCCCGCGGCTACTTCTTCCATCCCGGACATACCTGGGCGCTCGACGAAGGCAATCAGAACGCTCGCATCGGGCTGGACTCCTTCGCCGCCACCCTGATCGGCAAGCCGGAGCGCATTGAAGTCGCCGCCCTGAACCGCTGGGTGCGTCAAGGGCAGAGGCTGTGGAGCGTCTGCTTCGACGGCCAGACCGTGGACATGCTCTCCCCGGTCGAAGGCGTGCTGGTCTCGGTCAACCAGGGTGTGCTCGCCAATCCCGAACTGGCGGTCGCCGATCCCTACAAGGAAGGCTGGATCTGCGTCATCAAGTCGCCCGAGATCAACACCAATCTCAAGAACCTGGTGCAGGGGCCGATGGTCGCGCCCTGGATGCAGGGCACGCTCAGCCGCCTGGCTGCTATGACTGCTCAGTCGGCTGCGGTCATGCAGGATGGCGGGCAGCCGGTCGCCGGTCTGCTCAAGCGCCTGGAGCCGGTCCTCCAGCGCCGCGTCGTCCGTGAATTCCTTTTGACCTAGCTGTGGCAGTGAACGCATGAGGAGGTTATGACCATGGAAACCAGATCGAACGCGTTACTGATCGACATCACCAAGTGCGTCGGCTGCCAGGCCTGCGAGCAAGCCTGCAAGGAGCTCCACGGTTTTCCCAAGGAACACGAGACCGCGCTCTCCGAGACCGCGCTGACCGTGGTGAGCGAGCGCGGCGGCAAGTTCGTCCGCCGCCAGTGCATGCACTGCCAGAGCCCGGCCTGCGCCTCGGCCTGCCCGGTCGGCGCTCTCATCAAGACCAGCGAAGGCGCCGTGCGCTACGACGGCAGCAAGTGCATCGGCTGCCGCTACTGCATGATCGCCTGCCCCTTCGACGTCCCCAAGTACGAATGGAGCAAGCTGGCGCCCTACGTCACCAAGTGCGACCTGTGCGCCGAGCGCACCCTTGCCGGCAAGCCCACGGCCTGCGCCGAGGTCTGCCCCACCGGCGCCACCATGTTCGGCGACCGCGAGGCCCTGCTGGCCGAGGCCCACAAGCGCATCGCGGAGAACCCGGCCTACGTCCGCAAGATCTACGGCGAGATCGAGGTGGGCGGCACTTCCGTCTTCTATCTCTCCGACGTCCCCTTCGAGGACCTGGGCTTCGTGACCGCGCCCATGAACCAGCCCCTGCCCACGCTGAGCGCCGCCGCGCTGGGCGAAGTGCCGACCGTCGTCCTGGTCGGCGGTTCCCTGCTCTCCGGCCTCTATTGGTTCACGCAGCGCAAGCGCGAGGTCGCGCTGGCTGAAAGCCGCGTCGACGACTCGCAGAAAAGGAGCTGAGCCATGTTGCAGACCATCACCAACAAGATCACGATGTGGCGCGTGCTGGTGGCGCTGATCTTCGCCTCCGGCCTCTGGGCCACCTACCTCCGCTTCGTGAAGGGATTCGCGGTGGCCACCAACATGTCGAACGCTCAGCCCTGGGGCATCTGGGTCGGGCTGGCCACCCTGGGCGGCGTCGGCCTCTCCGCCGGCGGCTTCGCCATCGCCGGCGGCGTTTACCTGCTGGGCATGGAGCGCTACCGCCCACTCGCCCGCTGCGCCGTCTTGATCGCCTTCCTGGGCTATCTCTCGGTCTGCGCCGGCTACGCCTGGGAGTTGGGGCTGCCCTGGAACTTCTGGCACCCCATCGTCATGTGGAACCGCTCCTCCGTCCTCTTTGAAGTGGTCTGGTGCATCATGCTTTACACCACGGTGCTGGCCCTGGAATTCTCCCCGGCGCTGGCCGAGAAGATCCCCTGGAAGCGCGCCCGTGAGCTCTTCCTGGCCTGGCAGCACCGCATCCTGATCGGCCTGGTGCTGATCGGCGTGCTGCTCTCCTCCCTGCACCAGTCCTTCCTGGGCGGGCTGTTCATCATCTTCAAGGGCAAGATGTACCCGCTCTGGTACAGCAATTACCAGACGACACTCTTCTACTTGTCGGCCATTCCCGCCGGCATGGCCCTCATCATCATGGCCCTGTACCTCTCGGTGCGCTCGCTGAACGTCCGTCTCGACCTGAAGCTGCTGGATGACCTGCGCCGCATGATCATTCCTTTGCTGGTGCTGTTCGCGCTCTTCCGCTTCGGCGACCTGGCCCGGCAGCAGGCCCTCGGCTACCTCTTCAAGCCGGTCGAGGAGACCGCTTACTTCTGGCTGGAGGTGGCGCTGTTCGTGGTGGTGCCGCTGGTGATGTTCAACCTGCGGCCCGTCTTCCAGCAGCCCATCGGGCTGTACTGGGCCGCCGCCGCTACCGTCGCCGGCTTCATTGTGCACCGTATCAACGTCTCCATCACCTCGCTGGAGCGGGCCACGCACGCCGGGTACGTGCCCAAGTGGCCGGAGATGGCGGTCACCATCATGCTGGTGACGGCCGCCGTGCTGGCCTTCCGCCTGGCGGTGCTCCACCTGCGCATCTTCCCGCGCAGCGAGCCGCCGCGCGAGCTGCCTCACTTCCGCCTGCCGGTGGTTGAGCGCTACATGCCTCAGCCCGGCAGTGCGGATTGATCGACGGATTCGGGGGTCCGCCCCTGCGAACCCCCGGGGAGGTTCCCATGATCTCCGACACCCTGCTCCCCACTGCCGAGACCGAAGACTTCGACCCTCTCGTGCAGGCCACTCTGCACTTCGAGACTGCGGCCCGCCACCTCGATCTGGAGGCCTGGATCGTCCAGCGCCTCCGCCATCCCGAGCGCGAGCTCTCGCTCAACCTGCCGCTCATCACCAACGACGGACTTCCGCTCATGGTCACCGCCTACCGCGTCCAGCACTGCACCTGGCAGGGACCGGGACTCGGAGGCGTGCGCTACTCCCCCGACGTGCGCCTTAGCCACGTCCGCGCCGCTGCCATGACCACGACCTGGGAGTGCGCCCTGTTCGATCTGCCCTTCGGCGGCAGCGCCGGCGCCATCGTCTGCGATCCCCAGAGACTCAGCGAGCGCGAGCTCCGCGACGTCACCAAGGAGTACGTCTATGCCCTGCGCGGCATCGCCGGCCCAGCCACCGACGTGCTCGCTCCCGGCATCGGCAGCAACGCCCAGACCGCCGCCTGGATGTTCGACGGCTTCATCCGCGCCGCGGGCCACATGGAGGCCGCCGCCGTCACCGGCAAGCCCGAGGGACTCTGGGGCCTGCCTGCCTTCGACGCCCTGGTCGCCCGCAATCTCTTTCTCCTGCTGGAGCAAGTGTTGCTGGAGCGCGGAGGCCTGGTGCGCGGCGCCACCGTCGCCGTCCAGGGATTCGGCAAGCTCGGCGGCGCCGCCGCCCGCCTGCTGCACGACGCCGGCGCCCGTGTCGTCGCCATCGCCGATCTCTCCGGCGGCCTCCACAACCCGCATGGCCTCGACATCGCCGAGCTCCAGTCCTACGTCGAGACCAACCACGTCATGCTCGGATTCCCTCGTGCCGAAGCCGCGACCAACGAGCAGGTCCTCGAAACCTCATGCGACCTCCTGGTGGCCGCCGCCGACGAACACCAGATCACGGCCGCGAACGCCGCCAGGGTCCACGCCGGCGTGGTCGTCGAGGCCGTGCAGGAGACCATCACCCCCGCCGCCGACCGCATCCTCGCCGACCGCGGCGTGCTGGTCGTGCCCGACATCCTCGCCAACTCCACGCGCCTGCTGGCCTCGGTCCTGGAGTGGTCGCGCAACCAGCGTGGCCTCTGCCGCACCAACGGTGATGTCGAGGCGCATATGAAGGACTGCATCCAGAGAGCTTACCTGGCGGTGCACGACTGCGGCGCCCGGGAACACATCGGCCTGCGCGCCGCCGCCCACTTGCTCGCGGTGGACCGCATTGCCTCGGCCCTGCGCGCGCGCCATTGAATGCCGTGGGTTGTACCCCACCCAGCCCCGGTTTTGGCCTGGGTGGGGGTTTTGTCGCCGACGCATTTAGGCCGCCGCAATCCGCACTCAAAACTGTGCAACCTGTAGAAACGCCTCAACTTGCGCGGCCTTTAGAAATTTATCTCCGGCTTTTCCACACTAGTTTCCACAACCGCGTGGAAATCGGTAACCGCCTAGGTGACCGGCGTCATCTTGTACTCCCCCGCCAACGCGTTATGCTGCGGTCGTAAGTTCGGGGTGGAAAGTCGCCCGGCGGATTTGCAAGGGTCGCAAGCGTAAAGCCACGCAAACGTTCAACGCAACGCCTCTGGCTTGCTGGTTGATTCAGGCGACCATCCTCAGACCCGCCGCTCGGTTTTCCACCCCGTCCCCTTTATGGTTACTAGGGAGCATTACGCCCGTTATCTTGTCCTGTGCTCCGATCTGGTCGATGATGCGCGCATGGGATGGTGGGGAGACAAATCCGTCGCGGTGATCATCTGCTACCGCTGCCGCAAGCGCATCTCTCCGGACGAGCTTCTCGATGGTCTGCATGACCATGATTGGGAGCCCCGCCCGGAGCCGGTCAAACCGGCGGCAGATTCGACAGCCAGATAGGTCCTCGCGGCATCGTCGGTAAGTCCCTGAAGGACCCCCGGTTGTGCCCGCTCGCTTCGTTCTTGCTTCGTCCGGCATCTATATCGGCCGAGGTTATGAACATGCTTACCATCCGCCCCGCCGCCGAGCGCGGCCACTTCGACCACGGCTGGCTCAATACCTGGCATACGTTCTCCTTCGCCGATTATTTCGACCCGGCACATCACCAGTTCCGTTCCCTGCGCGTCATCAACGAAGATTTCGTGCAGCCCGGGGGCGGCTTCGGCACCCACCCCCACCGCGACATGGAGATCGTCACCTACGTGCTGGAGGGCGGGCTGGCCCACAAGGACAGCATGGGCAACGGCTCCACCATCCGCCCCGGCGACGTGCAGCGCATGACCGCCGGCACCGGCGTCCTGCACAGCGAGTACAACCACTCCAAGGACGAACGGGTGCACCTGCTGCAGATCTGGATCTTCCCGGAGAAGAAGAACCTGGAGCCCGGCTACGAGCAGAAGACCTTTTCCGACGACGACAAACGCAACCGCCTGCGCCTGGTCGCTTCGCGCGACGGCCGCGACGGCTCCGTCACCATCCACCAGGATGCCAGCATCTACGGCAGCGTGCTGGACAGCGGCAAGACCGTCAGCCACCAGCTCGCCCCCGGCCGCCACGCCTGGGTCCAGGTCGCCCGCGGCACGGTCACGGTGAACGGCAAGACGCTCCGCCAGGGCGACGGCGCCGCCATCAGCGACGAACAGTCCGTCGAGCTCACCGGCGCCGATTCCCCGCCCGCCGAGATCCTGTTGTTCGACCTGGCCTAACCCTTGCTTTTTGTCATCCTGAGCGCCGTCCCGTAGGGATGCTTTGCCGAGGCGCGAAAGTGCCGAGCCCTGAGCGGAGCGAGGGGGTGAGGACCTGCGGCTCGCAGCGTAGTGCGAGCCCCACGGCAGTGGGGCGATGTCTGCGACGGACAGAAAAAGGGGGACGCCTCTGCGTCCCCTTCTTTCCTCCTGATGCTGCGGATCTTGTGCCCGCTTAGTTGTAGTACTTTGCGTTCAGCTCGATGAACTGCTTTTTGTCTTCCGGCACGTCGTCCAGGGCGAAGATCGAGTCGGACGTGCATACGCCCACGCAGGCGCCGCAATCGATGCAGGTGACCGGGTCCACGTACAACTGGGTCGCGGCTGCGAACTTCTCCTCGTCTTCCTTGGGGTGGATGCAATCGACCGGACACGCATTCACGCACAGCGAGTCCTTGATACAACCATCTGTGATCACGTAGGCCATGAAAGATGACTCCGTTCTAGGGTCTTGGATGAAGCCATCCCCAAAGTACCGTCCGCCCCAGCCGTCCCTCCGTGATGTTCGTCACGTCCTGCTGTGAGGTCGGACATAAGGTCACGTGGGGACGGGGGTCCCCGCCCGTCCAGGGCGAGGCGGGCGTGAGTCGCCTCGCCTACTCCACCCAGTCCGCGATGAAGATGTTGGTCTCGTGCGGCCGCGATTGGTTCCGGTTCGATGCCCACACCAGCCTCTTCCCGTCGGAGCTGAACATGGGGAAGCCGTCGAACCCAGGATGGCTGGTCACCCGCTCCAGCCCGCTGCCGTCCTCGTTGATCAGGTACAGGTCAAACTCCATGCTGTCGGGTTGGGCCAGATTGGAGGAGAAGATGATCCGCTTGCCGTCCGGGTGCCAGAAGGGCCCGAAGTTCGACGCCCCGTTGTGCGTCACCTGATGCTTGCCCGAGCCGTCCGCGTTCATTACCCAGATCTCCAGGTTCCCCGGCTTGATCAGCCCCTGCTTCAGCAGCGTCTTGTATTCCTCCGCTTCTTCCTTGGTCTTTGCCCGCTGCGCCCGGTACACGATCTTGTTCCCGTCCGCCGACCAGAACGGCCCGCCGTCGTAGCCCAACTCGTGGGTCAGCCGCTTCACGTTCTTCCCGTCGGCGTCCATGGTGTAAATCTCGAGGTCGCCGTCGCGCGTCGAGGTGAAGACGATGTGCTTGCCATCCCGCGTGATCGTCGCCTCGGCGTCGTAGCCCGGCGAATCGGTCAGCTTTTTCAGCCCGCTGCCGTCGCGCTTGGCGGTGTAGAGGTCATACGAGCTGTAGATCGGCCACACGTACCCGTGCGAGTAATCCGGACGCGGTGGGCACCCCGCCCCCGCCCCTTCCGTGGACGAGAACAGCACCCGGTCGCCATCAGGAAAGAAATACGAGCACGTCGTCTTGCCTTTGCCGTCGCTGACCGGCCAGAAAACCAGCTGCATCTTGGGTTCGCCCCCGGCGACCCGCATCATGTAGATGCGGTCGCACGGCACGCCTTCCCCGGCGTGCTGGAAGATCAGCCACTGGTTATCGGCCGAAAAGTACGCCTCGGCGTTTTCTCCGCCGAACGTCAGCTGCTTCACGTTCTTCAGGTGCTTGTCCTCTTCCGGCGTGGTCAGCTTCTTCTCCTGCCCTACGGCGGCCAGCGATGACAAAAGCAAAATAGCGGTTATGACAATCCGCATCCCATGTCCTTAGTGTTTCAGAACTTTACAAATTTCAAATCGTACTTCTTACTTTCTCTGCGCCAGCGTCACTTTCTGTTTCAGCTCTTTGCCGTCGCGCAGTACCGTGACTTCCACTTCGTCCCCGACCTTATGTTTCCGCAGCGCGAAGGTGAAGTCGTAAAGGTTCTTGATCGGCGTCTCCCCGAACTGCACCAGGATGTCCCCCGGCTTCAATCCCGCCTTGGCTGCCGGTGACCCCGGGGTCACGTCCGCGAACTTCACCCCGTTCGGGACTTCGCCGAAATCCGGCACCGACCCGAACCATGGCCCGTAGCCACCTCCGCCCCCGCCGCCCGGCGCTGCCTCCATCTCCACCTTGGCGAACTTCGGACGCTCCACGGCGTTGTCCAGCCCGGTCGCGATCTCCTCCACCATGTTGACGACCTTGGCTGCCGCCTCGCCGTCGATCTTCTCCCACGTGTCCGAGGGCTTGTGATAATCGGTATGCAGCCCGGAGAAGACGAACAGCACCGGGATGCTCTTGGGCAGGAACGAGGTGTGGTCGCTGGCCGCGTAGCCGCCCTTGGAGATCTCCGCCGTCAGCCCCTGGTCCTTGGCCGCCTTCTCCACCAGCGGCTGGAAGGTGCTGCCCGTGCCCACCCCGCCCACGTAGATCTTCCCGTTCTTCGGCCGCCCGATCATGTCCATGTTGATCATGGCGACCGCCTTGTCCAGCGGCCGGGTCGGTTCCTTCACCCAGTCCGCCGATCCCAGCAGCCCGATCTCTTCTCCGGCATAGCTCTGGAACAGGATGCCCCGCGCCAGCTTGCCTTTCTCGGGCGCCAGCAGCCGCGCCAGCTCCAGCACGCCCGCCGTCCCCGAGGCGTTGTCGTCCGCCCCCGGATGGATCTGCCCGATCTGCGACGGCGCCAGCGAGCTCGCGTTCCCGTAGCCCAGGTGGTCGTAGTGCGCGCCCAGGATCACGTACTCGTCGCTCTTGCCCGGCAGGTAGGCCAGGATGTTGTTCACCGTCGCCCGTGTCCGCTCGATGTCCACCGCCAGCGTCACCCGCAGGCTGGCCGGGAAAGCGAACGATTCCGGATGTCCCTGCTTGTCGATCGCCTCCTGCACTTCGCTCAACGACTTCCCCGCCGCCTTGAACCATTCATCGGCTGCCGCGTTCTTCACCTGCACGATGGGGATGCCCGCGTCTTCCGGCCCGACCTGGCTGCCGAAGCGCACCAGCACGTCTTCTTCTTTCGGGTCCAGCTTGCCGTTGACCAGCAGCACCGCCTTGGCCCCGTGCATCTTGGCGTTGATCGCCTTGGTGATCAGGTGCGAGTGGTGGGTCTTGCCCTGCTTCCCGCTCTTTTCCTCGAACTTGGCCGGCTCGTAGCGCAGCACCACCACGAGCTTGTCCTGGGCGTCGAAGTGCAGGTAGTCGTCGTAGCCGAACTCGTCCGCCGACGCCCCGTAGCCCGCGAACACCAGCGGCCCGCTCACCTCCCCGACTGAGGAAAAGCTCAGGGGGATGTAGTCCTGCTCCAGCGTGAGCGCCTGGTCTTTCCCGTTCTCCTGGACCAGCAGCTGGTTCTTGCCCCGGAGCTTGGCGCCGGTCGTCACTGTGAACGGCTGCCGGTAGGTGCCGTTCACCCCCGCCGGCTGCAGCTTCAGCCGCTTGAACTCGTTTTCGATGTATTGCGCCGCCCGGGCCAGTCCCTCGGTACCCGCCCCTCGACCTTCCATCTGTGGCGCGGTCAGCACCTTCACATCTTCGACGTATCTCTTGGCACTCGCCTGCTGCTGGGCGAGACCGGAACTGAGGAAAACCAGGATGAATAGCAGGACTGAGACCGGCCCGCATGCCAAAGTGTGAACGCCCCCGCGGACAGGCAGGCGACTGGCGACCGACGACTGACGACCCTTCATACACCTTCCTCGTATGAACGGATGAACCAGTCATCCTAGGCCGCGGAGAACCTCAAAATCAATCTCTGCTTCGACGCTGCGGGAGGCGCAGCTCTGGCCGCGCCTCCGTCGCCTTGTGGTTATCGTTCCAGCACTCCGCTCCCCGCCGCGTGGGTCCAGATCCCTACTGCCTTGCTTGGCGAGAGTAGATAGAACACAGCCGACCAGTGGTTCCCGTCGGCATCCGTGAATACGAATACCGTGCGGCCGTCGCTCGCCGTCGTGTATGTGACCGTAGCTTTGTCCTCGACGACGGACCCTGAGACCCCGACGACAAAGCTGTCGAGGACAGCTTGGCCGGTGCCATTGCCTCCGGATTTGAAGCTCCCGGCCGTTCTGCCCCAGAACGGTGGCATTGGTGTGCCGACGGCATAGTCGCCCGTCAACGCACCATCGTCGAACGGACCGGCGGCGCCGACCTCCAAGTGAGTCGGCGTGCTATTGAACCCCAGAAGCGCCCGCCCGGGCCGCACCACGTACAGCGGGTTCTCCGTCCCGTTGATGGTGATGCTTCCCCCGCCGAGCCCGTCCGGCGCGAGCGAGTACACACCGGCGATGGGGACATTTGTCTCGTGCAGGCTACTTTCCTCGAACTCGAACCAGACGCTGAACCGGTCTCCGGAACCGTTGAAGGCGCCCGCACCGTCGAGTGCGACCTTTCCGACGAGGTAGACGTGCTGCTCGCTGTCAGCCCGCGAATCCAGGAGGACCGCGTTGCCCGTCAACGATTCGTTGGAGAGTGGAAGTCCGGACTGCCGGTGCGCCAGTCCGACCGACACCGCCGGCCCCACCGGACAACAGCCGGTCTTGGAGAACGTGGGCAGCAGCACGAGTTCGTCGCTGGAAATCACATAGAACCGAAATTCAACCAGGAGGTCGCGGAGGTCGACCGGCTGGAACGGACTGAACATCGTCTGTTGCGGCAGGCCACCCACGCTGAGCCGGCCACGGCCGTCGGCGTCCACCTCATAGAAGCCGAGGAAGGAAAGGTTCCGCTGCTCGTAGGAGCCGAAGCGCAGATCGAGCTGGCCGAGGAAAAGGGTCTCAGCGAAATCCTCGCTGTATCCGAGGGTGAACCGGCCAATCATCGGGCCCAGACTGAACGCGTAGTCCCCGGCCAGGGCCTCCTTCGAGAATGCCGAGGGGTCCTGCCGCGCGATCATTCCCGCCGACAGGTCCTCTGAGGGATAGCCCAGCTGGATGATGTGTCCCTTGCTTGCAGGTTCGCCCTCCACTGGCGGGATGAAGGCGACCCGCAGGGTGCGGGTCGGACCTCCGCCGCATTGCAGCGTGAGGCGCGCCCGGTAATCGGCGGCGATGGCGTAGTGCCCGACCAGCGCGCCTCCCAGCTGCGAGTGCCCCGGATCGTCGCAGACCCCGGAAACCGTGCCGTCCCCGTAGGCGTAGAGCGTGGCGGCGAGTGCTTGCCGCTCGTCGATCACAGAATTGAATGCAGTCCCAACCAGGACCGCATACTGGCCCTGCAGACTGTAATTCCGGGAGTTGTCTTCCTCCGGAGGGGCGATGATTCTGATGCTCGCCTCCGTCTCTGGTTGCGGCAGTGCCACAGCGATGGCGCGCAGCATCAGTGTGGGCGAGCCGGGCAGGAATTTGGGGGCCGTGTATTTCCCGGTGTTGTCCACCGTTCCGCAGTGGTCGGGATCGCAGCCGGCTGGGAGGAACCACTGGACGGCCTGGTCGGCTCCGTTGGGGACTACTGAGGCTTTGAACTGCACCACCTGTAAGGGAACCAGAGTCGCCTGGCTCGGCTCGATTTGGACGGACTGTGGCGTTGCCGTCGGCTGCGGAGGACCGTTGGGCGGCCCCAGCGCGGTAAAACCACCGCTACCGCCGCAAGCTACAGTCAAGAGCGCCAACATTAGGCCGGTAACCAAGCAAGTATGCCGGCCTTGCATTCGAATCATGGGTTTTCTCCCCTCATCTCTGCATTCGGACCGCCGGACGGTTTGGCGGGAACGCACGCGCGGTGAGTCTCCCCGGCTCGCCCAACGCCGACAATGCCCTATTCATCCCCTGGGGGTGGTTTATTCGTCCCCCATCAAGGGCATCCACCAATCAGGTCACGGGTGTAGAATCTTGCCCACGTGGAGGTCGAGGATCTCTTGGGGAGTGCTCCAAGCTCTGGCACGGTTCAGGACCCGTCCGCTCCTGAGACCGCCAAGGCGTACTTTGCCGGCTATGCCCTGGACATTCGTTCAGGCGAGCTAACCTGCAACGGAAAAAGGATTTACCTCCAGCAGCAGCCGTTAGAGGTGCTGCGCATGCTGCTGGCCACGCCGGGGGAGATGGTGAGCCGGGAGCAGCTCCGCGAACGGCTCTGGCCGGGCGACACCTTTGTGGATTTCGACCACGGCCTGAACAAGGCCGTCCAGAAACTGCGCACCGCTTTGGGTGATAGCCCCGAGAACCCCCGCTTCATTGAGACTGTACCCCGTCGCGGCTACCGCTTCGTTGCCCCCCTGGCAGACCCCGCCTCCCAGGCCGAGGTGCGACCCACGGTAACGGCGCCGCCAATCAGGACCAGGCCTCGGCATGCCATCGCTGCCCTGGCAATGGCTTTGCTCCTGGGGCTGCTGGTCAATCTAGCCAGCTCGAAGTTCTCTCCGCGGCCCACCACCGTGCCCGGGTTGCAGCGGCTGGCGGTGCTGCCGTTCGCCAACCTGAGCGGCGATTCGGCGCAGGAGTACTTCAGTGACGGCATGACCGAGGAGATGATTGCCTACCTGAGTCGCTACGACTCCTCCCGGCTCGCCGTAATCGCCCGTACCTCGGCCATGGCTTACAAGGGATCACGCAAGACGGTCGCCCAGATCGGTCGCGAGCTTGACGTCGACTACATCCTCGAAGGGAGCGTTCGCCGGGATGGGAATCGAGTGCGCATCACCGCGCAACTGATCCAGGTCCAAGACCAGAGCCATCGTTGGGCGGAAAGCTATGAACGCGAACTGAGCGGCATCTTCCCCGTCCAGAAAGACATCGCTGTGAACGTCGCCCGGGAGATCGGCCTTCAGTTGACGCGCGGCGCGCCTGCCCCGCTGCGCACCCGTATCGTCCAGCCGGAGGCCTACGAGGCGTTCCTGCGCGGGTTGTCTCTCTGGCACAGCGGACGGCAGCGAGGGGCAGCCGACAGCGTTGACCATTTCAAACGGGCGATCGCGCTGCAGCCGGATTACGCCGAAGCCTACGCCTGGCTGGCCTTCGCCTATAACCGGCTGGCCTCCGGCGAGTTTGTTCCCCCCAAGGAAGGCTATCCCCTGGCCAAGGCGGCCGCCCTGCGGGCGATCGAGATTGACGATTCCCTGCCGGAGGGCCATGCGGCCTTGGGTTTCATTCTGCGGAACTACGAATGGGACTGGGCCGGTTCCGAACGAGAATTGAAGAAGGCGCTTCTATCGAATCCTAACAATCCGGTGTCGAATCACGTCTACGGCCTGTATCTCTCGACTGTGGGTCGGCACGAGGAAGCGATCGGGGCCATCAAGCGCGCCGCTGTCCTCGACCCCCTCTCACGAACCGTGGCCAGCGGCCGTGGGCTGGTTTACGTCAATGCGCGTCGTTTCCAGGAGGCTCGCGCGGTGGCCCAAAGCCGCCGCGAACTGGATGGCGCCAACCCGATCTGGTGGGGGCACTTTCTGCTTTCGATGGGCGAGTACCCGCAGGCCTTGAACGAATTCGAGCGCGCACCGCGAGAACTTCCCGGTCTTGGTGATTTGGCTGGCAAGATTCAGGCTTATGCCGGGATCGGCAAGACCCATAAGGCCCGCGCCCTGCTGCAGGACCTCAAGGCTCACCCTCAGGCGCGGGCCATCCTAAGTCCCTACATTGCCCGCATCCATGGGCAGCTCGGCGAGTTCGACGAAGCCTTCCGGTGGCTGGATGTCGCGGTGGAGGAGCGGGCGGCCCGCCTCATCTTCCTCAAGGTTGATCCCGCCTGGGATCCCTTGCGCGCTGATCCCCGCTTCCAGAGCGCGCTTCGCCGCATGAACCTCGCCGATTAGATTCTCAGCTTGCTCAACAAGGCTCGCTCCCCAGTGAGGACCAAGGACTGAGTGCTTACTTGTAGATTGTGTACTGTTCCTGCGGCAGCTTCAGCTTGATCACGAACTCCTGCTCCGGCTGGGCGATGTCGTAATCCGCGCCGAAGGTCTGGAACCCGTGCGCGATCACCTGCACCCGCATCTTCCCGTAGGGGATCCCCGGGATCGTCGCCCGCCCCTCGGCGTCGGTCTTGGTCTGCAACCCGCCCTTCCCCTGCTTGCCTTCCTTGTCCACCGTATGCAGGATCACGCTGGCATTGCGGATCGGCTTCCCGTTCCGCTCCTTCAGCACCACGAACCTCAGGTCTGAGGCTCTTTGTTGCTGCGCCCCGGCGCACACCGCCAGCACCGCCAGGACCAGTACCGCCGCCCATCTCCTCATATCCTGATTCTAACCCGTCCCGCCGCTGACTCCCGACTCCTGACTCCCGGCTACTTCCGATTCTCGTCTGTGATTTTCCTCACATCGGTTGTCCGGGTGTTCTGGAATACTGTGCCAAGGCCATCTCGCAGGGGGAGAATTGACTTCCGACACCGCCGCCGCCGTGCAGCCCGCGCCCCAAGTCTCGG
>Ga0335070_10005484_pt1 | contig 14913 bp, 15 predicted proteins | sample Lox_Sample_13_FD_206722 | JGI IMG/M metagenome (GOLD analysis project Ga0335070, IMG submission 206722) | Soil microbial communities from Loxahatchee National Wildlife Refuge, Florida, United States - Lox_Sample_1.3 | ecosystem: Environmental > Terrestrial > Soil > Wetlands | place: USA... | reverse complement strand
AGACGATGGAAATTCTTTGTCCCTTTGATCCGAGGGAAGAGATAGACCGATACCTACTGCTGACCGACTGGTTCGTGATGGAAAGGGTGTTAGAGTGGAAAGGATCTCTGTCGCCTCGGGAAAGGCAGCTGGGAGAAAAATGGGCGGAAGTGCTTTCCAGAAAACTGAAGTGGAGCAGCGTCTTTGAAGAGAAACTGACCCTGGGAGAAATGGAGACGGGACGGCCCATTTTTTTAAAACCGGAAGAAGTCAAGCAGAGGATCAAAGACTTCTTGCCGAAACACCTCAAAGAGCTGGAGTTCCATGTCGATATGGCCCACCACGATCCGAGGCCCTTCAATCCCTGGCACGAATCAGCGGAGGGAACTCTTCGCATCTTCGACCCAGGATCCAAAAGAATATCGAGAGAACCCCTCCGAAGACTATTTCAATACATTCCGGCCAAGGTGGCTATCTGCCGAGTCTACGCCTCAACCCATCGTTTCGACCGCGAATTAGGCCGAGCGGCCCGACGTGCCCTTGATTTGGAAGGAGCCTCGGAGAGCTCTGAGACGAACGTCTAAGGACGGAATCTTCGGATCAGGCCTTGACGATTTTCTTCTTGTATCGGTCCAATCCTTTCGTGACATTTCGGGTATCGACGACAAGGGGGACGAACCTGACGATCCGTTGATAATCAATGCTGTGATCTGTGACGACGACCGCGGCATCAACTCTGCGAAGCACCTTCGCTGTGAGAGGGGACGACTTTAAGTCAAACGAGTATTTTCTAAAAGAAGGAAGGGATGGGATATAGGGATCATGATAAAGAATCACTGCCCCCTTTTTACGAAGCAGGCTCATAATGGCCAGGGCGGGGGATTCTCTGGCGTCGTCCACGTCTTTCTTGTAGGCAACTCCCAAAATCAAAATTCGTGCTCCCTTGATACTTTTCCCCTTGGCGTTAAGAGCATCCTGGACTTTCGCGACCACGTAGTAAGGAACGTGGACATTAATTTCTCCCGCTAAGAAGATAAATCTTGTCGTGAAATCATACTCTCGGGCTTTCCAGGAGAGATAATACGGATCGATGGGGATACAGTGGCCGCCCATTCCGGGGCCGGGATAGAAGGGTGAAAACCCGAAGGGCTTTGTACTGGCGGCCTCGATCACTTCCCAAATATCAATCCCCATTCGATCGGTCAACATCTTCAATTCGTTCACCAAGGCAATGTTCACGCCTCGATAGATATTTTCAAGAAGCTTGGTTAGTTCTGCAACCCGTGGGGACGAAACAGGAACAACTTTCTTAATGATTTGACTGTACAGGGCGGTGACAACCTTTTGGCAGGATGGAGTGACCCCGGCCACAACCTTGGGGATCTGATGCGTCGTGAATCGTTTATTTCCAGGGTCTTCTCTCTCCGGAGAAAAACCTAAAAAGAAATCTTTGCCAACTTTCAAACCGGTCGATTCCAATTTGGGCAGGAGTAATTCCTCGGTGGTTCCCGGATACGTCGTACTTTCCAAAACGACCAGTTGGCCTTTCTTGAGACGGTGGCGGATAGCTTCGGTCGTGTTTTCTATATATTGGAGGTCTGGCTCCATCTTTTCAGTCAAGGGGGTAGGAACGCAAATCAAGATACAGTCAGGTTCGGCCAGACGGGAGAAGTCATCGGTGACATTCAGATGGCCGCTGCGGATAAATCGGGAAATCCGGGAGGAGAGTATCGATTTGAGGTAGCTCTTCCCTCTCCTCAGGACCGCAACTTTTTTGGAATCGATGTCAAACCCCAAAACGCTAAAGCCTTCTTCACAAAACCTCAAAACCAAAGGGAGGCCAACATATCCCAAGCCGATGATTCCTATCAGTGCCTTTTTCCCCAGAATCTTTTTGATGGGTCGGTCTTCGATCTTCATCGTCTTCATATCCCTGTCTCGTCGGTCTACTTTTTATAAAAGGCTTTGATCCGGTTGACGACCTCACTCTGTTGGCCTTCTGTCAACTCAGGATAGATGGGGAGAGCGAGCACCTCTTCAGAAGCCTTCTCAGAGTTTGGCAGATCTCCTCGACGATATTTTAGAAAGGAGTAACATTCCTGGAGATGGAGGGGGACGGGATAATAGATGTCCGTGCCGATCCCTCCCTCGGCTAGGAATTGTCTCAAGCGGTCTCTTTCCGGAACGCGGATCACATACTGGTGAAAGATATGGCGGTTCTGGTATTGTACGGTCGGGAGCCTAAACCCATCGACAGAAGAAAGAAGATCTTGGAATAAGGCCTGATACCGTTCCGCTTTCTTTTGTCTCTCCGTGGTCCATTTCTCCAGGTATTTCAGTTTGACTAAAAGAATGGCGGCTTGAATCGTATCCAGACGGCTGTTGATCCCGATCGCCTTATGGAAATATTTGGGCTGACTCCCATGGACTCTCAGCAGTCTCACCTTCTCTGCCAAATCGGAGTTATCCGTCACGACCATTCCCGCATCCCCGAAAGCACCCAGGTTCTTGGTAGGGTAAAACGAAAAACATCCAAGATCGCCGATCTGCCCTGCGCGCCGTCCCCTTGATCCGGGCTCGGGCCGATACTCTGCACCCAAAGCCTGGGCAGCGTCTTCAATGACAAAAAGTTTCTTCTCTTTGGAGATCTTAAGAAGAGAGTCCATGTCAACGCATTGTCCGAAGAGATGGACGGGGATGATTGCCTTCGTCCGCGCCGTGATCCTCTCTTCGATCCTGGAGGGGTCAATGTTGTAGGTATTCGGGTCGATATCCACAAAGATAGGGGTGGCCCCAAGACGAGAAACAGATCCTGCAGTCGCAAAGAAAGTGAAAGGAGGGAGAAGGACTTCGTCGCCCGTCCTAATGCCTAATGCCATCAACGATAGGAGCAGGGCATCTGACCCAGAAGCCACTCCGACGGCATGCCGAGTCTGACAGTATTGAGCAATAGCTTCCTCCAGGACCTTGACCTTAGGTCCCATGATAAACTGCTGATTCTGAAATACTTCATCCAGGGCAGACTTGATTTCATCTTCGATGGATTTGAGCTGAACCGCCAAGTCGAAGAAGGGGACTTTCGCTTTCATCAATAGGTTTCCTCTTTACAAAAAAGATATGGAGTCTAATTAAGATAAAAAAAATTGATAGTCAAGATCATTTTTGATCGCTATAATAATGCCGATGAAAAGAAAAGTGCATCTTGACTCTATTGGGGTCGTTTTGGTCAGGCCGAGATTCCCTGAGAACATTGGTTCCGTCGCCAGGGCGATGAAGAATATGGGGTTGAGCCGATTGGTCGTCGTCAATGGATGTTCCCCTCTCCTTGCCAACGCGTATAAGCTAGCCTCGGGAGCCGAAGACGTTCTGGAAAGGGCAGAGGAGTTTCTTACGCTACGGGAGGCGATTTCCGAAATGGCGTATGTTGTCGGAATGACTTCCCGCGGGGGGAAGCAGAGACGCCCCGATCTCACCCCTGATGCATTGGCAAAAAAACTCATTCCCCTCTCTCAAAAGAATTTGATCGGCTTAGCCTTTGGTTCAGAAAAAGAAGGATTGACCAATGAGGAATTGTCTCTCTGCCATCTCCATACAAGAATCCCGTCCGTGGAATCTTTCCCTTCTCTCAATCTTGCGCAGGCGGTGATGGTGGTTTCCTATGAATTATTCAAAGCCTCGGCCGAAATTCCAAAAGACGACATTCGGTTGGCTCAGAACGAGCAGAGGGAGAGGATGTTCGAACACATGGAAAAGACGCTCCTTCGTATCGGGTTCCTGGATTCCAGTTATCCAAAACCGATGATGCGCGTGCTGAGGAGGTTGTTCGGAAGAAGCCAAATGGACGAGAGAGAAGTTCAGATTCTGCACGGCATCTGGAGCCAGATGGATTACTGTTTGAGGGCGGGGGGGAAGGTCAAATAAAAAACCCTTCTCCAGGTTGTCCTGGAAAAGGGTTCTTAAAGGACCCGAATTTTCACGCGCCGCCGCTACTTTTTGATAAAAGGCGTGAGAATATCGATCGGCACGGGGAAGATTGTGGTGGAGTTTTTCTCTGTAGCAATCTCGGTCAAGGTTTGAAGGAACCTGAGCTGCAGAGCCGCGGGATTGACGCTGATCACATTCGCAGCCTGCGCCAGTTTTTCGGCGGCTTGATACTCGCCCTCCGCGTGGATCACTTTCGCTCTCCTTTCCCTTTCCGCCTCGGCCTGCCGCGCAATGGCCCTCCTCATCTCATCGGGAAGGTCGACCTGTTTGGTTTCAACCAGAGAAACCTTGATCCCCCACGGTTCGGTGTGTTTGTCCAGGATATCCTGGAGCTGGATATTGATCTTCTCTCTCTGGGCCAACAATTCATCCAGTTCCATCTGGCCCACGACACTTCGAAGAGTGGTCTGAGCCAACTGCTGGGTGGCGTAGAGGTAGTTTTCCACCTCGACGACTGCCCTGTTTGGGTCGATGACACGAAAATAGACGACGGCGTTCACCTTGATGGAGACGTTATCCCTGGTGATCACGTCCTGGGGAGGAATGTCCATGGTGACCGTCCGCAGGCTGATCCTCAACAGCTTATCGACTCCGGGAATGATGAAGATGATTCCCGGACCTTTGGCGCCGATCAGCCTCCCCAGTCGGAAGATGACCCCTCGCTCATATTCCCTCAGGATCTTTATCGCCGAGGCAGCTAAAATGATCAAAAAGATAATAAGAAAAAAGAAACCTGATGGAAGGCCGGTCATACTCATAATATCTCCTCCTTAACTCATTTTCTTGACTTTTAATCTCAGATTCACCACCCCGACGACTTGAATCTTTTCTCCCTGGCCGATCGCTTGGTCACTGACGACATTCCAGAATTCTCCGCGAATAGAAACTTTCCCTTCCGGCCCAATAGCGGTCGAAGCAACTCCTACTTCTCCGATAAGGCCCTCCATTCCCGTCGTTGGCCTCCTCAGGCGTGCTCGGATGGCCATGGTTGCAGCAAAGATAAAGAAGGCCGACGTCACCAGAACCGCGGGGATAATAACGCTCAGAGAAAGTCTCATATACGCATCCGGGGTATTGAATAACATGATTGAACCTAAGAAAAGAGAGATAATGCCGCCGATGGCTAACAGCCCATGACTCACCACTTTGATTTCAGCAATAAAGAGAATAATGGAAAATAAGATCAGCGCCAAACCCGCATAATTGACGGAAAGCACCTGTAAGACGTACAAGGAAAGAACCAGCGAAATCCCACCGACGACCCCCGGGAGGATCGCTCCAGGATTTGATAATTCAAAAAAGATTCCCAAACTCGCTAACATAAGAAGATATAAGGCAATCTGGGGATGGGAAATGACAGCCAGGAGTTTCTGGTTCCAGCTCATCTGAATGGTTTTGGGTTGAACTCCTTTTGTCTGAAGGGTTCGTGTACCCCCATCAAATTTCACAACCCTTCCGTCAATTTTAGCGAGAAGACCCTGAAGATCCGGGATGACAAAATCGACAACGTTAAGCTTCACCGCTTCTTCCTCAGTGATGGAAACGCTTTTTACGACTGCCTTTTCAGCCCAATCAGCATTTCTCCCTCGAGTCTTGGCAATATTCTTAACGAAGGCGACCGTGTCGTTGACGATCTTTTCCGTCATTGTTTTACTTTCTTTCCCTTCTCCTCCTCCCAAGGTAACAGGATGGGCTGCTCCGATATGTGTGCCGGGAGCCATCACCGCAACATTGGCCGCCATGGTAATAAACACGCCGGCAGAAGCAGCCCGGGCACCGCTTGGGGACACATAGACAACAATTGGGATGTTCGAGGAAAGCATCTTCTTGACGATCAACCTCGTCGACTCCAGAGATCCTCCGGGCGTATCCAGTTGGATGACTAAGCATTGAGCATTTTGCTTGGTGGCTTCATCGATGGAATCCATAATGAATTTGCCCGTCGCCGGATTGATGTCCCCGTCGATTCCGATGAGGAAGACGGGGGCCTTTTCCTGGCTGGCCATCGGTGAAACAAAAACAAATAGCAAGAGCAGAGAAAAAAATGTTAATCTTTTATATCTTTTCAAAAGCTTACCTCCTTAACTCAAAATATCCTAAACGCCGGGTAATTGTCAAATGCTAATCCTCATAAAGTCCTCCCCCAAAACGATCGGACCCCGGTAGGCCTGCCTGCATTGCATCAAGATATCAAATTGATCGCACACGGGATAGAGGTGGGTGAGCAGCAGTTTTTTGCAGCGCGATTCCACTCCAATTTTCCCTGCAAGGGAAGGAGTAAGATGGCCTTCGACCTTTTTACTATCCGGAAAAGAGCACTCGAGGACAAGGAGATCTACTCCAATCGCCAGATCAATAATATTCTGGCAATAATCCGTATCCCCAGAGATGGCCATGGATTTTCCCTCCTTGAATTCAATCCGATATCCGACACTTTCAGCAATATGAGCCATGGGTTTCGATGAGATTCTCAAATCCCTGTAGACCAAGGCCTCTTCGGAAATTTCTCTGAGGGTCAATGGGTAAGATTGGGGCTCAATCCAAGAACCGTAAAGATTCTTTAATTTTTCAAAATAAGACTGAAACCCGGGCCCTCCAATGCATAACAAGGCTTTCTCTCGCGGCGGCTCTGCATACTTACTCGCAAAAATAATGGGAACCAAGTCAGAAACATGGTCGGGGTGAATGTGGGTATAGAGAAGAAGGTCCGGATCTCGAAAAGTAACCCCGGCCTCCAACATTCTCCCCAACGTTCCTGAACCGCTGTCGATTAATAGACGAACGCTGTCGGAGAGGACGATGAGGCCGGGAGCCCCCCTTCTTAAACTGGGAATGCCCGTTCCAGAACCGACGACGATGAGTTCTCCCAATATCTCTGCTCCGATATCGAAGTATCTTCTGGAAGAATACCATGAAATGATATGAATGTAACGCTAATTCTTGCTCCTTAAAATACTTGACAATTGGGTGAAAAGTCGATATATCTACTCAAACTTCAAGGGATTATTTTACGTGATCGTGAAGTTATGGAATGGACATTACTTCTCAACTCTACATTCGAACCACTCAAAGTGGTCACCTGGAAAAAGGCTATTGTCATGGTGACGCTTGAGAAGGTGGAGGTGATTGAAGAATACGATCGCATGATTCGAGGCGTCCGTGTTTCCTTACGTCTTCCCGCTGTGATTCGATTGAATCGTTTTATCAGGAGAAGAACGCCCATCGTCAAGTTCTCCCGGCAGAATCTTTATGTTCGGGACAGGGGAAAATGCCAATATTGTGGCGCTCCTTTTGAGCACAAAGAATTGACTTATGACCATGTGATTCCGCGATCGAGAGGGGGACAGACGGAATGGACGAATGTGGTGACCTGTTGCACAGCCTGTAATCTCAAAAAGGGCGGGAGAACACCCGAAGAAGCAGGGATGTTGCTAATCCGAAAGCCGAGGGCACCCATCTGGATACCCCTCCTGCCGATGAGTCTTGGAATCAAAGAGACCCCCGATCCCTGGAAGGACTATCTGTACCTCAATCTAGAGCTGGCTTCTTAATTTTTTCAGCAAGAGCGTCTATGCGATTCAGATGCATCTGACCCTTTCGAAAAATAGGCGTCAGGGATAGGCGATGGGAGTTGAAAAGAGGGCAAGCCATAATCTTGCCAAGACCTTTTACGGAAAATCGGAGGGGGGTCTCATTGCGCGAAGGGATGAAACGTTATGGAATATCTTTGGGCTCCGTGGAGAATGGAGTACATCTTAGGAAAGAAAAAGCGAGGCTGTTTCCTTTGCAAAAGACTTAAAGAGAAAAAGAACAAAGAGCACCTCATCCTCTATCAGGGGCAGCATGTGTTTGTCATCATGAATAAGTTTCCGTATACCAACGGGCACCTCATGGTCGTTCCCAAACGCCACTGTCTTCACTTGGAGCAATTGGATGATGACGAGTTAAAGGAGCTTTTTGACTCATTGAAGACCTCCGTGCAGGCACTCAAGGCAAGCTTCCGTCCCCATGGGTTCAATATTGGGATGAATATTGGAAAAATGGGGGGGGCTGGAGAGGATCACCTCCATCTCCATGTTGTCCCCAGATGGGCGGGGGATACCAATTTTATGCCCGTCCTCGGAAAAACAAAAGTTATTTCTGAATATTTGGAAGAAACTTATGAGAAGCTTCGCTCTGCTTTTAGCGACCGCTTACGAAAAAAAGGGGTCCAGAAAGGAGGATGAAAGAGTGGGCTGGATCAAAATTATTTTTTGGGTGGTGATCCTCATCGTTTGTATCTTTTTCTTCTTACAAAACACGGATCAAGTTGCCATTCGGTTTGGTCTCGCCCCTGTGAAGGATTATCAGTTTTTTGAGATTCCACAAGTCCCTCTCTTTTTGGTGATCCTCTGCTCTGTTGTTTTGGGCATTTTGATCGGTGGGGTGGGTGACCTCTACAGACGTTTTCAGTTAGGCAGGAATCTTCGCCAAAAACAAAAAACGATCGAACGCTTGGAGAAAGAAATCCAATCTCTGAGAGGTCCCGATGGGGAATCTCTCAAGAACGAGAGGTAGCTCCCGGATGGAGTTAGCGGAATTCCCGGTGATCACGAAGACGATTGGCTCGGGGCGGATAAAATTTCTCTTGCATCGAGGAGTGAATTGTAGTATATTTTTTATGTAATTAGTTGGTCTGCTGAAAAAGCGGGCTGTTTGCCCGCTTTTTTTTTAGAGGGCGGACCTGGCGGAAGAAATGACGGAAAGGGACATGATCATAGACCGGGTACGGGCAATTGTTCTCCCGATCGTCCTGAGCGAAGGGATGGAATTGGTGGATATTGAGTATCGAAGAGAATCTGGAGGATGGGTTCTTCGCGTGATTCTGGACAAACAGGGAGGGGTGACGCTTGACGACTGTACGCGGGTCAGCCAGGAGGTGGGAAGGAACTTGGATGTGGAAGATATGATACCAACCTCGTACGCGCTCGAAGTCTCTTCTCCCGGTCTTAGCCGTCCGCTGAAAACTGAAAAGGATTTCACGAAATATCTCCATCAGTTGGTCAAAGTCAAAACCGTCGACCCCATTGAGAATCGCCGCCAGTTCAAAGGAAAACTCCTGGCAGTTTCCGAGAACGGTGTGGAGATACAAGTGGACGGAAGGAGCTTTCAGATCGCTTTCTCCAATGTGGCAAAAGCCAATCTGGAGGTTGACCAGGATGTGTTCGGCAAGGAGCACCGTATCAGGTAGGCACCATTTCTATTAACTCCGAGGGGACCCGGGGGGCAGATGGGCGTCCTTCATTAGAAAGCGAGAGAAGCGTTATGCCATCCAATCTCAGTTACGTCATTGATCAAGTGGGAAAGGACAAGGGGATTGATCGGAAAGTGATCATTGAAGCCTTGGAGCAAGCGGTGCTGACTGCTTCCAGAAAGAAATACGGACACCAGGGTGAAATAGAAGTTCACTTTAACGAAGAAGTGGGCGAGGTGGAGCTGTTTCAGTTCAAACAAGTGGTGGAGGAAGTGACAAATCCATCGGAAGAAATCTCCCTGAAAGAAGCACGAGAATTGGACAATGAAGCCCAGATCGGAGATAGTTTGGGAGTGAAACTCAACACGGACTTTGGTCGGATCGGAGCCCAGACGGCCAAGCAGGTGATCATCCAGAAGGTGCGGGACGCGGAGCGAGAGAATGTCTTCAATGAGTTCAAGGATCGGAAGGGAGATCTGGTGAGCGGAAGCGTTCAGAGGATGGAAAAAGGAAACCTCTATATCAGCATCGGACGGGCAGAAGCGGTTCTTTTGTCGAAGGAGCAAATTCCCGGGGAGAGCTATCGACAAGGGGAACGACTTCGGGCCTATATCCTCGACGTTCAGAAAAGCTCAAAAGGACCCCAGATGTTTCTTTCGAGGACGCATCCGGGATTCTTGGTTAAGTTGTTTGAGATGGAAGTGCCCGAGATCTCCGAGGGGATGATCAAAATTATCAGCGCCGCCCGGGAGCCAGGGGAAAGGGCTAAAATCTCCGTTTACAGCTCGAACCGGGATGTGGACCCCGTAGGCGCCTGCGTAGGCATGAAGGGCTCCCGGGTTCAGAACGTGGTCCAGGAACTTCGAGGGGAACGAATTGACATCATTCCCTGGGTTCAGGATCAGGCCAAGTATGTGTGTAATGCACTGGCCCCGGCCAAAATTTCCAGGGTCTATATCGACGAGGAGAATCGTCATATGGAGGTGGTCGTGGCGGATGACCAGCTCTCTCTCGCGATCGGGAAGAAGGGCCAGAATGTACGATTGGCCTCAAAATTGACGGGCTGGAAGATCGATATCAAGAGCGAGTCCAGAATGGAGAAGATCTCGAGCGAAATTCTGGAAAAGTTCAAAGACCTCCCTAACATCGGAGATGTGGCGAGTCGTATCCTTTATAACGAAGGCTTCCGGTCGATCAAGGAGGTGGCCGAGGTTGACCCCGAGGAGTTGGGAAAGGTTTTAGGCCTTGAGAAAGAAAAGGCCAAGGAGATTGTCGATGCGGCGATTCAGATATCCCAGCAGGAAGGGGAGACGACGACGGACCAAAAAACCGCTCCGATGACTGCGAATCCTGCCGCTGATTCAGTGATGCAGATGGAAGGCGTGGGGGAGAAGACGGCTCTCTTGTTGGGAGAAAACGGGTTCAAGACCGTTCACGATATTCTGGAAGCGAATGTGGAGAAGCTTTCCAGCCTTCCGGGGATCGGGACCAAGAAGGCTGAAAGATTGATTGAGTCTGCAAAGCATTATGTCGAGGGAAAGAAGGCATGAGCAAGAAAGGCCATACCCCCCTTCGAACGTGTATTGGGTGTCGGGAGAAAAAGAAGAAAGAAGAAATGATCTGGTTGACCCAGAGCCCTGCCGGCGTGGTGGCCGTGAACCCGAAGAAACCTCATCTGGGGCGAGGGTTTTATCTTTGTCGAGATTTCCGATGTTTGAGCAAGGCAAAGAAAGGGGGAAAGGGAGTTGGGTTGTTGGGAACGACGGATTTCCGATTTTCTTCGGCAAGAGGGTTTGAGGTGGAAGCGAAGGTTCGGGAACGGGGAGGTAGGGAATGACAAAAAGTAAGGTCCTCGATCTTGCGCGCGAAGTGGGGATGGAGGATGATAAACTGCTTCAGAAGTTGAAACGGATGGGCGTGAAGATGAAGGACAAGAAAACCGCCGAGCCCGAAAAAAAGGCTTCCTCATCCGACGAGAAGATCATCGAGCGAAATTCCGAAAAGGAAATCGTTGAGAAGCGGGTCAAACCTACTGTGATTCGGAGAAGGGCGAGGACTTTGGAAGTGAAAGCGGAGGCCGTGCCTGCTGTGGCGACTGTTGTCGAGCCTGAAGTCATCCCTGAAATGGTCCGAGGGGAGATTTCACAAGCCAAGGAAATCGAGGAAAGAGCCGAGCCTGAACTGAAGATTGCAAAACCGGCTGAGAGGGGAGAGTTGAAGACGGAGGAGCAGCTTCCGACAAGGCCCGGAAGAGGGGGGAAGAAGAAGGAAGCGCCAGAAAAACCCGAGGTTTCTGTAGAGGCTAAAGCCGAAGGAAAAGAAGTTCTGCCCGCCAAACCGGCGGAGGCCGTGCACCCTCCGGCCGGCCTCAAAGAGGCGAAGAAGCCAACGGAGGTCAAGAAAGAAGTTGAACCCCCTAAACCGAAGGAAGTCCCCGTGATCAAGCCGGCGGCGAAGCTGCTGGAAAAGGAAGAATTACTTGAGAAAGAAAGACAAGGCCCTCTCGCAAAGAAGAAGGGCTTCATAAAAAAGAGGAAGCGGATCGAGGAGAGGATGTTAGGGGAGGATGAAGTTGAAGTGGAGAAGAGTGAAGGGAAGGAGGCCGAACCCATCGTCAAGACCTTCCGCCCCATGAAGAGAAAGGTCGTCTTGAAAACCTCGAAGAAAACAGAAGTGACTGTCCCCAAAGCCATCAAGAGAATCATCCGCATCGCCGAGGTCATCGCCGTCGGGGATCTTGCAAAGCGGATGGGAGTCAAAGGCGGGGAATTGATCAAGAAGTTGATGGAGATGGGTGTCCTGGTGAACATCAACCAGCTCATCGATGCGGATGTCGCCTCTCTGGTGGCCGGTGAGTTTGGCTATGAGATAGAAAAAGTGTCCTTGGAGAGGCAGGACCTGCTGGAAAGAAAAGAGGATCTTCCCGAACAGTTGAAACCCAGACCGCCCGTGGTCACCATCATGGGGCATGTCGATCACGGCAAAACCATGCTGTTGGACGCCATCCGAAAAACGAACGTCGTCGGAGGGGAGGCGGGGGGCATCACCCAGCACATCGGAGCCTATGATGTCGAATTAGAAAACGGACACGTGGTCTTCATTGATACCCCCGGTCACGAAGCCTTCACCGCCATGAGGGCAAGGGGAGCCCAGGTGACGGACGTAGTTGTGTTGGTGGTTGCCGCGGATGATGGGATGATGCCGCAGACGAAAGAGGCGATCGATCATGCCCGAGCGGCGAAGGTTCCGATCGTGGTCGCCATCAATAAGATCGATAAGCCGACGGCAAACCCGGAGAAAGTAAAGAAAGACCTTTCAGAATATGAGCTTGTCCCGGAGCAATGGGGAGGAACGACCCTTTTTGCCGAGGTTTCTGCCAAGCAGAAGACAGGCATCAAAGAGTTGCTGGATTCCATCCTTCTTCAGGCAGAGGTTTTAGAACTAAGGGCCAACCCGAATAAACCTGCGCGAGGGGTCATTATTGAATCTAAGCTCGATAAGGGGAGAGGCCCGGTGGCCACCCTTCTGGTGCAAGAGGGGACGTTGAAGACAGGAGATGCCTTTATTGCAGGCTCCCACTACGGTAGGGTGCGGGCGATGCTGAACGATAAAGGGAAGAAGATGGAAGAAGCTTCTCCTTCTACTCCTGTGGAGGTGGTGGGTTTTACTGATATTCCTGGGGCCGGAGAAGCGTTCATTGTCGTTTCCGAAGAAAGGATGGCTAAGCAGATCAGCCTCCACCGGCAAGAAAAAATGCGTGAAAAGGAACTTTCAAAATTAAGCCGAGTTTCCTTGGAAGAGCTTTATGATAAGATCAAAAAAGGCGAAGTAAAGGAACTCAATGTTATTATTAAGGCAGACGTTCAGGGGTCGATTGAGGCCGTGAAAGAGGCATTGAAAAAACTGTCTACGGATGCCGTGAAGGTCAATATTCTCCATGACTCGGTTGGCGGGATTACAGAGACCGATGTGAATTTAGCTTCGGCTTCCAACGCGATCATCATCGGTTTTAATGTGAGGCCGGGTCCGAAAGCTCAGCTTCTGGCGGAACAGGAGCAAGTCGATGTCCGGACGTATTCCATCATCTATGACGCGATCACAGACATTAAGAACGCCTTGGAAGGACTGCTGGAACCCACTTACAAGGAGCACCTTTTGGGAAGAGCGCAGGTGGTACAGGTTTTCAACATCCGCAAGGTAGGAACCGTGGCAGGCAGTCTCGTGATCGACGGAAAGGTGGTCAGGGGATCCCATGCGCGATTGCTCCGGGACAGCGTCGTCGTCTACGACGGGCGGATTTCTTCCCTCAGACGATTCAAAGATGACATGAAGGATTGCAATCAAGGGCTCGAGTGCGGTATCGGCATTGAAAATTTTAACGATATCAAATTGGGAGATGTCATCGAGTCCTATGAGATTGAAGAAGTTCAGTCTCGGTTGGCCTGATCTCCTGTCAGGCGTTTTCCTAGAGAGAGCCCAACACTCATAGAAGAGAAGGGGGAACAAGATGGTGATCGGGGTCTGTAAGCTTGACCTTCGGATTCCTGAAAATCATTCCTTGAAAGAAAAACGACATGTGCTCCGAAAGCTGATCGACCGAGTGAGGACTCGTTTTAATGTGGCGATATCAGAAGTCGGGGACAATGACCTTTGGCAAAGGGCCCAGATGGGTTTCTGCACGGTTGGAAATGATCGAAGGCATATCAATTCAAGTCTGGACAAAGTGATCTACTTTATCGAGCAGATGAACCTCGTCGAGATGGTGCGGACGGAGATTGAAATCATCTCGATGTAGGTCTCTGAATGATTCGGATGGAAGGAAAACGGTCGGAGAAAGTAGCGGATTTGATTCAAAAAGAGATTTCTCAGATGCTGGTAAAGTCCGTCAAAGATCCCCGGATTGGCTTTGTGACTATTACCAAGGTGACCGTTTCTGAGGATTGCCGGTTTGCCAAAGTCTTTTTTAGCGTTGCAGGGACCCTTGCAGAGAGGGAGAGTTCGGGAAAGGGTTTGGAAAGCGCCAAAGGGTATGTGCGAAGGGAACTGGGCCGCCGCCTCCGCCTGAGATATACTCCGGAAATCGTCTTTCAATTTGATCCTTCCATCGAGTACGCCATTCACATGGAAGAGGTCATTCGAGACATTCATCGGGGAAAGGAGCCGGATGGAGAAGAGGGGAATTGACGGTCTCCTGATCGTGGACAAGCCCGAAGGAATTACTTCCCTCGATATGGTGAGGAGGATCAAACATCGATACGGCCTGAAGAAAGCGGGCCACATCGGAACGTTGGATCCTTTTGCCACAGGGGTTTTGCCGATCGTGATCAACGAGGGGACCAAGTTGGTTCCGTTTCTGGTGGAAGGTCCGAAAGAGTATGAAGTGACCCTCAAGTTAGGGGAAGAGACGACGACCGACGATTGTACCGGGCAGGTCGTCTCGAGACAGGATTGGACAGATATCCAGCCTGAGACGGTGGAGCCCCTCCTCCGTACATTCTTGGGAAGGATCCATCAGATCCCTCCCATGTTTTCGGCCGTCAAGATGCAAGGGATGCCTCTCTACCGATTGGCCAGAAGAGGGATCGAGGTTGAACGTAAACCCAGAGAGGTGGAGATCTATCAGATTCAGCTGGAGGGAACAGAACTTCCTCTTGTCCGTTTTAGAGTTTCCTGCTCGAAGGGAACTTACATCCGTACCCTGGGAAAAGACATTGGGA
>Ga0335070_10005482_pt1 | contig 14914 bp, 15 predicted proteins | sample Lox_Sample_13_FD_206722 | JGI IMG/M metagenome (GOLD analysis project Ga0335070, IMG submission 206722) | Soil microbial communities from Loxahatchee National Wildlife Refuge, Florida, United States - Lox_Sample_1.3 | ecosystem: Environmental > Terrestrial > Soil > Wetlands | place: USA... | reverse complement strand
GACTTCCCCTATACCGAGGTCACGCCCATGGCGCAGGCGCTGGTCCGCCACGCGCCCGAGCGCCTCGTGTGGGGCACCGACTGGCCGCATGTGAACATGAACAACCGCCAGATGCCGAACGACGGCGATCTGGTCGACCTGCTGGCGGAGTGGGCGCCCGAGGCGGCGGTCCGCAACCGCATCCTGGTCGACAACCCGCGCAAGCTGTACGGCTTCCCGGCGGCCGGATAGCCGGCCGCCGGTTCCGAACGCTTACTGCGCCTTCGCTTCCTTGCGCGGGAAGTTGGCGATCTTGCGCGCCTCGCCGGTGACCTCGAGGATGTGCATCCCGGTATTGGCGCGGTCGACAGCGTAGATGTAGCCGCGGTCGTCGACGTCCAGATTGTTGGTCTGGATCGCCACCTTGCAGCGCTGCTCGCCGCTGTCGAGCTTGATGCAGCGCTTGTCGGTGTTCTTGGTGATCGCCGGAATGAAGCGGCCGACCTCGCGCGGATGATAGGGGTCGCGGACGTCGACGGCGCGGACGCCGCCGTTGAAATGCGCGAAGAACATCAGTCGGCCGTAATAGATCGGCGTCATGTTCTCGTTCGAAGAGTGGGTGCCGAAGCGGCCGCCGCGGTGACAGAAGTCGCCGGGTTCCTCGGCGGCGCTATAGGTCGCGACGGGCGTCGGGTTCTTCTCGACCGTGATGTCGACGAACCATGCCATCTGCCGGGGCTCCAGGCACTCGTTCAGGATCTGCTCGTCGGTGACCACGACGAAGTTGCGCACCCGCCCGATCTTGTCGTCGGCGAAGTCCTTGATCGGCACGTTCAGCATCGGAAACGCGGTATGCGCGCCGTTGAACGGCGACATCGTCCAGCGGCTGACTTCGGGAGCGCGCAGATTCTCTTCCGTCGGCTCCTTGCCGCCCTTGAGCAGCTTGTCGCGGTCGACGATCTGCATGATGCCGTCCGAATTCGTGCCGTAGCCGAAATAGACGCGGTTCTGCGCCGGCATAGAGATCATGCCGTGCAGCATGATCGGGGTCGGGCCGGACGAGCCCGGCTGCTGACCGGGCAGGCCGAAGTCGCGGATGTGCACCGGATGCGCCGGGTCGCTGAGGTCGTAGATCTGGGTCATGCGCGGCACGCGCCAGCCGGGTACGCCGGAGACGAGATAGGCGATCCCGGTCTCGCACTCCCAGAAGCTCTTGTGGGTGCCCTTGAGACCCTCGACCACGCGCGTGATCATCTTCGGATGCGCGGGATCGGCGACGTTCCAGATCTCGTGCGCCTGGTTGCCGAACGGCCGCAGGAGATACACGACGTTCGGATCGCCCTTGGGCAGGCTCTTGCCGTCGCACACGCGCACCATCTGCGCCCCGCCCGCCTCGTAGGTGCCCGGCTCACCCGGGATGTGCGCGAGATATTTCGGATGGCGCGGGTCGGTCACGTCGACGATCGACGTGCCGTTGTCCTCGTTCTTGCCGGTCAGCGGGTTGAACGGCTGCTTGATGTCGTCGGTGCCCCCGTGATGGCCGATATAGGCGATCCAGCGGTTGCCTTGGTGCTGCACGACCGGCTGATAGGCGCTGCGCGCCTGCAGGTCGCTGTAGCCGACCAGCCGCATGTTCTTGGCATCGGGAGGGTCGCCGATCTTCGGCGCATTCTGCGCGACTGCGCCGGTCGCAATGACAACACTTATCGCGAGGCCGAAACCGACCGACTTCATGCTTCCCTCCCTCCGAATCGCCAGCACCAAAGGCGCTGTACGTTGGGAGGAGGCTAGCACAACAGTCAGGCGCGCGTCAGTTCCGGCCCTCGCGCCGGTACCACGGCAGATAGCGGCGCATGACCCAGTTCATCAGCGCCTCGACACTGAGCCCGAACAGCGCCAGCAGCAGCACGGCGACGAAGGCTTCGTCGTGGTGGAAGCTGCGCGAGTTGAAGAGGATGTAGAAGCCGAGCCCGTCGAGCGAGATATAGAACTCGGCGACGATGGCGCCGATGAGCGCGCGGCCGGCGGCGATGCGCATGCCGGCCAGCAGATACGGCAGCGACGCCGGCACGGTGATGCCGAACCAGACGCCCAGCCAGTTGGCGCGATAGGACTTCGCGACCTCCAGATATTCCGGCGGCACCGCGCGGGCGCCGTCGGCCATGTTGAGCGCGATCGCGAAGAACGCCGCGAACACGATCGTCGCCATGCGGGCATCGCCGGTGTAGCCGAACCACAACGTCAGCAGCGGCAGCACCGCCACCATCGGCATCGCGTTGAGGCCGTTGACGTAGAAGGCGAAGGCGCGGTCGACCGTGCGCACCCGCCCCATGGCGAGGCCGACCACGGTCCCGAGCACGACGGCGACGACCAGCCCTTGCGCCACCGCCCACAAGGTGCTGCCGGCCGCGGCGAGGAACTTGGGGTCCGACAGCACGGACGGGATCGCGGCGATGATGCCGAGCGGTTTGGCCACGTAAGGCGGGGCGAACCAGCCGACCAGGAGCTGCCAGAGCGCCGCGAGCACGACGCCGCCCATGATCTTGATGCCGAGATTGCCGCCCGGCATGGTCCATGCCCTTCGGCGAACCGCAGGGAGCGCGACCGCGTCGCTCATCGGGACACTCCGCGCCACGCGGCGAAGCGGTTCTCGATCGTCCTGCCGAGCGCCATCAGGACCGTGCCGAAGATGGTGATGACGATGATCGCCGCCAGCACGCCGGCGGTGTCGAAATCGCGCTCGTTGACGGTGATCAGCTTGCCGACGCCCGACGCGCTCAGGAAGAACTCGGCGGCCACCATGCCGACCAGCCCGCGGCCGATGCCCTGGCGGATGCCGGTGAGCGTGAACGGCAGCGTGTACGGCAGCAGCACGTCGCGCCACAGCCGCCACTCGCTCGAGCGGTAGGAGCGCGCGACCTCGAGCAGCTCGGGCTTGACGCTGCGGGCACCCTCCATCGTGTTGTAGAGGACCGCGAATACCGAGAACAGGAACACGACGACGACTTTCGGCGCGAAGCCGAAGCCCATCATCGACAGGATGAACGGGATCAGCGCCGCCATCGGCATGCTGTTGAACATCATAATGTAGCTCTCGGTCGCGATGCGCAGCACGTTGATGCGCGCAAGCAAGAGGCCGAGCGGCACGGCGACGACGACCGACAGGCCGAAGCCGGTGACGAACAAGGTCAGGGATTCGGTCAGCGCGCCGAGCAGCTCACCCGTCACCACCATGTCCCACAGCCGCGCCATGGTGGCGGTGAAGGTCGACAGAAACGCAGCGCTGGTGCGGCTGCCGGCGTACTGCCAAAGCGCTGCGCCGACGATCAGGGTGATCGCCGGCGGCAGCCAATCATTCCACAGTTCGGTGCGTTTCACGTCGCCTCGGTATCAGGTGCCCCCGTGGGCCTTCACCATCGCCATGGCGTCGCGGAACACGGACGGATCGACCAGCTTGTCATAGGCGATCGGCGTCTTGCCTTCGCGGATGCCGCCGGTCTTCACCTGGATGGCGATCGCCGCCTCGACGTTCTTCTGGGCGAGGCCGGAGCTGTCGACCGGCCAGAACTCCATCGCCAGGTACTTCTCGAGCGCCGCCTTCGCCTCCGACGGCGTATGGCCGGTGATGGTGGCGATCTGGGCGACCTTGTCCCAGTTCTTCGGGTCCTTCATGAAGCGCGAGGCTTCGATGTTGGCGGCGACCAGGCGCACGAAGGCGTCGCGCTTCTTGGCGAGAGTGGCGCGCTGTGTCGTCAGCACCATGTAGTGGTTAAGCGGGTTGACCTCGTGCATGGTCGTGACGAAATGCATCTGCTTCTTCGACTTCTGCTCGACCACCGGCACGTCGTCGATGTGCAGCACGCCGACGCCGAGCTGGCCCGCGACCATGGCCGTGCCGACGTTGCTGCCGAGTGCGATCTCCTGCACGTCGGCGGCCTTCAGGCCGCACGGCGCCATCATCTGGTGCAGCGCGGTCGAGCGCGCGCCGTTGATGGTGTCGACGCCGATCGACTGGCCCTTGAGGTCGGCGCAGGACTTGGTCTTGCCGTCGAGCGAGCCGATCAGCCAGTCGGTGTTCTCGTTGCCGGAGATGGCGACCATGTCGACGCCGGCGTTCGAGGTGATGCCGATCACGACGGGCGTCGGCGACAGCGAGATATCGATGTCGCCGGTCTGCACGGCGCGGGCGGCGACGGTGCCGTTGTCGAAGTCGCGCAGCTGCACGTCGAGCCCGTACTTCTTGAAGAATCCGGCATCGCGCGACACGTATTGCAGCACGGTCACATAGACCGGCGGCACGCCCGGCAAGCCGAACGACAGCTTCTGATCCTCGGCCCGCGCCGCGACCGGCGCCAGCAGCGCTGCCGCAGTGGCCGCACTCAGCAATAGGGTGCACATCCGACGGCTCAGCATCGTCATCCTCCCTCGCGTTAAGAAACGCCGGTTGATTACTTACAAACCTTACAAGGCCTACCGGCTTCGCGCCTTGCCTTCAAGCTCGAACTGCGCCTGCCGCGCCTCGTCCTTAAGCGTGTTCCATACCCGCTCGCGCAGTTCGGCGAAGCGCGGATGGACCAGGGTGTCGCGGTTGCGCGGATGCGGCAGATCGACCTCGACGATCTCCTGCACCCGGCTCGGCCGGCCTTTGAGCACGGCCACCCGGTCGCCGAGCAGGACCGCCTCTTCGATCGAGTGCGTCACGAACAGCATGCTGGTCGGCCGCATCTCCCAGATGCGCAACAGCTCGAACTGCAGAATCTCGCGCGTCTGCGCGTCGACGGCCGCGAACGGCTCGTCCATCAGCAGGACCTTGGGCTCGACGGCGAGTGCCCGCGCGAGGCCGCAGCGCTGCTGCATGCCGCCCGACATCTGATACGGGTAGACCTGCTCGAACCCCTTCAAGCCCACCATGTTGATGAAGTACGGCACCTTCTCGGCGATCTCGGCGCGCGTGGCGCCGGCCAGCTTCAGGCCGTAGGCGACGTTGTCGAACACGGTTTTCCAAGGGAAGAGGCCGAAATGCTGGAAGACCATGGCGACGCCTGGCCGGGGCTCGCTGACCTTCTCGCCCTCGACGAAGATGTCGCCGGAGCTGATCGGCAAAAGCCCGTCGATGCAGCGGAGCAACGTCGTCTTGCCGCAGCCCGAAGGGCCGACGAGCGCCACGATCTCGCGCTCGCCGACCTCGAGGTCGACGTTCTGGAAGACCTGGAAATCGCCGTAGCGCTTGCCGACCTGGACAGCCCGGATGCGCGTCGGCGCCGTCGCGGCCGCCGATGAGGCTGGCGGCCGCAATGTGCTGACGGCTGCGGTCATTCCGCCGCCGACTGCCGCGATGTGGGGGCCGCGTCCTTCTTCGCCCAATAGTCGGCCTTGGCTTTGCTGGCCTTGAGCGCGTCCATGGTCTCGAACCCGGGCGCCATCGAGGCGTCGGTGCCGGCGAGGATCTGGTGATGCTCGATGTTGAGCGTGCGCAGCCAGCGCTGCTGGCCCATGGTCAGCGCCACGAAATAGCCGAGCTCGACCAGCTCGGGCTCGCTGAAATGCTTGTGCAGGCGATCCCACAGCGCGTCGTCGGCCGGCAGATCCCAGGTGATGCACTCGGCATAGGCGAGAGCCGCCTTCTGGCGGTCGTTGTAGCGGGTCGACTTCTCGAAATTCAGCAGGTCTTTGTAGTCGGCTTCGACGACCCCGGCCTTGGCCGACTTGATCGAGCGCTGGTTGCCGCAATATTCGCACTTCACCGAATGCGAGACATAGACGCGGCACAGCTCCTTGATCGAATGGTCGAGCACGCCCTGATGGAACACGTCGCGCCAGGAATTGGCGAACGACCAGAACGTCGCCGGCACGTGCGCGCGGACCGCCTGACTTTCCGGCCGCGGCGTCCCTTCCCGCCGGCAGCGGTCGAGCTCGGCCAGCATGGCCGGATCTTTGATGGTGGCGGGATCGACATAGCTGATGCGCTGCTTGGCCATGAGACGCTCCTCTTTTTCTCGCCGCCCGGCTGCCTTCGCGCGCTGCCCGGCGCTCATAGTAACGCACGGCCGCGCTGGGCGCGGCCGTGCAAACGATTGCATCGATATTGCCGCAGGCTTCGCGGACGATCAACGCTTATCCTGCTGTCGCGCCGCGGCGTCGCGCGGGCTTGTGGCATAACTAGGGAGGCACCCGACCCTAAGGTTAAACCGGCATGCACAGCTACGTTCCCTACGGCCTTTACTGGAGCACCCCGTTCGCCCGCTGGCAGGGCAGCTTCGCGCATCTGCACAGCGTCGAATTCGCGGCCCACGTCGCCAAGGCGGCGCTGGCCGAGCGCGGCGTCGCGCCATCGACTTTCGACTATGGCGTCCTCGGCATCACCGTCCCGCAGGTCAGCTCGTTCTACGGCCTGCCCTGGGCGACGGCGATGCTGGGCGCGCCGCATGTCGGCGGGCCGACCATCAACCAGGCCTGCGCCACTTCCGCCCGTTGCCTGGCGATCGCCGACCAGGAGCTGCGCGACGGCCAGGCGGCCTGCGCCCTCGTGCTCACCGCCGACCGCACCTCGAACGGGCCGCACCTTTACTATCCCAATCCCGATGGCCCCGGCGGCACCGGCACGCACGAGGATTGGGTGCTCGATAATTTCCAGCGCGACCCTTACGCGCGGGTGTCGATGGTGCAGACGGCCGAGAACGTCGCGCGCAAATATCAGATCGACACCGCGCAACAGCACGAGATCGTGCTGCGCCGCTATGCGCAGTATCGCGACGCCACGGCCGATGGCGCCGCCTTCCTGCGGCGATTCATGACCCTGCCCTTCGCCGTGCCCGACGCCAGATTCCGTAAGACCCGCACGACCTTGGAGGGCGATGAAGGCATTCACGACACCACGGCGGAAGGTCTGGCCAGGCTCAAGCCGGTGGTCGAGGGCGGCACTGTGACGTTCGGCGGCCAGACCCACCCCGCCGACGGCAACACCGGCATGGTCGTGACCACGCGCGAGCGCGCCAAAGAGCTGTCGAAGCGGCCGGAGATCGAGATCCGCATCGCCGGCTTCGGCCAGGCGCGCACCGAGGCCGCGCACATGCCTTACGCGCCGGTGCCTGCGGCCAAACGCGCGCTCGAAGACGCGGAGATCAAGATCGGCGACGTGACGGCGGTGAAGTCGCACAATCCGTTCGTGGTGAACGACCTCGTCTTCGCGCGCGAGACCGGCTTCGACGTGATGAAGATGAACAACTACGGCTGCTCGCTGGTCTGGGGCCATCCGCAAGGCCCGACCGGCTTGCGCGCGATCGTCGAGCTCGTCGAGGAGCTCGCGATGCGCGGCGGCGGCTACGGCCTGTTCCACGGCTGCGCCGCCGGCGACAGCGCCATGGCGGTCGTGGTCGAAGTGCGCGACGCGAAGAAAAACTGACGCGCGCTACATCAGGTATCTGACCAGCGCCACCGTGGCGAGCGCGCCGCCGACCCCGACGACGTCGCGGCCGGTCGCCCACATCAACCCGAACGCGGCGGCGAGGCCGGCCCATTCCGCCGGCCCGCCGTTGGCGGCGATGGGCCCGAGGATCGCCCCGACGATCGCCATCGGGATCGCCTTGAGCCAGGCCTGCACCGGCGGGGTGAGCGACACGAAGCGCATCAGGAACACGCCGCCGGCCCGGCAGGCATAGGCGACGAGGCCCATATACAGAATGGCAACGAGAACGTCGGGATGGATCGTCATGCCGGTACCATTCGCGGGATGCATGACGAAACGATATTGCCGTTTGCTCTGTGATTATGACTCCGAAAGTCGGCGCAAAATGCAAAACGCGCCGCCAAGTCCTGGCACCGGGCCACGTTTTTTGCCCATTGACGGCTTTGCGCGCGCCAAAACACGACATCGCGCGCAAAACCCTTTCGCGTGGCGTAACAACGCGCTAGCGATTTCGACCTCAGGTGTCGCGCGGAAGAAAATATCATGCGGCCCGCGCATAGCGGATAGCGCCGGCGAGACTGCCGGCGAGCGCGCCAATGAGGATGTACCAGGGGCCCGGGAGCAGCCTCTGCACCAGGATCGCGACGGCAGCCGCGATCAGCAGCGGCGCCACATTGCGCGACTGCCGCCAGAAATTCACCGCCGCCATGGAGAAGAAGGCGGCGAGCATGAAGTCGAAGCCGAAGGCGCGCGGGTCGGCGATGAGCTGGCCGAACGCCTGGCCGGCCATGCTGGACGCGATCCACATCGTCCACATGGTCAGGCCGCCGCCGAGCACGTAGCCGACGCCGTCGAGATCCTCGTCGCGGTCGCGCATCGCCATGATCCAGGTGGAATCGGTGAGCAGGAAGAGCGTGCCGTAGACCTGCCACGCCGGCCGCCCGGCGAGGAACGGCCGCAACGTCGCCCCCATCAGCACATAGCGCGAGTTGATGGCGGCCGTGGTCAGACAGACGAACAGGATCGGCACCGGATGGGCCCAGCCCTGCAAGGACCCCATCTGCGCGCCGCCGGCATAGACGACGGCGCTGAACACGCCGGACTCGCCCAAGGTGAGGCCGGTCGTCCCGGCCATGATGCCGAACGCCATGCCGTACAGCACCGCACTCGGCATGAACAGCCAGATGCGGATCGCACCGGTCCGGAAGCTGGAGAGGAATCTATGGCGCGAGTCGGAAGACGGTCGATCTGACAAGTCGCTGCTGTCCGCTGTTCTTGATGGCCGGGAGATCCCGGCACAATACAGCGATCACGGAGAGACGTCTTCGAGGACCCGCCGGCGCGTCTCGCTGACCAACATCGCGCAGATCACCGCGCCGATGCCGGCGGCGATTGCAAATCCCCCGAACACGGCGCCGAGACCGGCGGACCCGAGCAGGAAGCCGACCACGTTCGGACCGATGAAGGACGCGATGCGCGACCAGCACGAGGCGGTCGAGACTCCGAGCGCGCGCACGCGCGTGGGGTACACCTCGGGCGTATAGAGATAGACGCCGATCGATATCGTGGAGATGAAGAAATAGGCGAGCGACCCGGCGACGGCGACCGTATCGGCCGACGTCGGCGGTGCGTACCACAGCCAGGCGAACACGAGGGCGCTGCCGCAAAATGCTCCTGCAAACCACAGCCGGCGCGGAAAGCGGTCGATGCACAGCGCGCAGACCAGCGTGCCGATCAGTCCGACGACCTGGGTGATGAGACTGTATTTGAGGGCGTCGCCCAACTCGAGATGGAACGTGGTGCGATACAGCGTCGGCAGCCATGTCGCGAGGCCGAAGTTGCAGAAATAGCAGCACGCCCACATCGCCCAGACGGTCAGCGTCCGCCTGAGATACATGGGCCCGAAAAGGTCTGCGAACGACGCCTTGCGCTCCTGCACCATGACGACCGGGCGCACCGGCGGCAGCGCGCCGGCGGTCTTCTCGGTCTCGCGCTCGATCAGCGATGCCGCCGCATCCGCCTCGGCGTGGCGTCCGCGCGTCGCAAGCCAGCGCGGCGATTCCGGCAGCAGGCGCTGCATGAAGAACGCGAGGAAGGCCGGCAGCGCGCCGATCACGAACATCGACTGCCAGCCGAACAGCGGCACGATCCAGATGCCGAGCAGCACCGCCGAGACGAGACCGAGCGGAAAGACGATCTCATAGAGAAGCATGAACCGCCCGCGGCTTTCCGCCTTGGCGATCTCGCTGATGTAGGTGATGGCGACGGCCACTTCGCCGCCGAGACCGATGCCCTGGAGGGTGCGCATCACCAGCAGCGAGCTGTAGTCCCAGGAGAACGCGCAGGCAAAGCTCAGGAGCGAATAGATCGCGGTCGAGACGACGATTGCGGTGCGGCGTCCGAAGCGCTCGGCGAACCAGCCGAAGAACAGGGCGGCGACGATCTGGCCGGCGAAGCTCGCCGATAGCATCAAGCCGATTTGCGGCGGGGTCAGGTGCCATTGCGGCGCCAGGATCGGCAGCACGTAGGCGATGGCCAGGAAATCCACCCCGTCGAAGAAGGTGGCGATCCCGACGATGAGCCGGGCCTTGAGATGCCAGCGCGAGATCGGCAGGCGCTCGAGCCGGGCGACCACGTCGCCAACGCTTCCCGGCGCTTCGCTCATGGACACGGCGGCCATCGGCGCTTCCCCCCTGTTGTTCTATTATGCGCGAATTATCGATGCCAGCCGCGGCGGGTCAAGGCTGGCTCCGGGAATCGAACGTCCCGAGATCGCTACGCCCGCCGGGTCTCGGTCGAGACGCCGGTCTCGGCCTTGCGGGCACTCGTGCGCGCGCCGTGCCAGGCGACGCCGGCGATGGCGAGGCCGCAGACGACGGCGGCGCCGGTCGGAAAATCCCACAGCGCCGAGGCGATGAGGCCGAGCGCGTAGCCGACGGCGCCGACCGCATAGCCGACGAGCAGCCCGCCGCGGCCGATGGTGCGCGCGGCCAACGCCGGAATGATCAGCGAGGCGAAGACGAGAAAGACACCGACGAGCTGCACCGAGGCCGTCACCGTCACCGCGAAGACGACATAGAACAAGGTGCGCCGCTCGCCGAGCCGCGCGACGTAGAGGACGCCGAGCACGACCGCGTAGAGGATCGCGACCGGGACGAGCTGCTCCGGCAGCACCCACAAGATCTGTCCGACCAGCAGATCCTTGAGGTTCTCCGCGCCGTGCGGATTGAAGCTCAACAGGATGATCTCGGCCGAGGCGGCGACGGCGAAAACGGTGCCGATCAGCGCCTCCTGGACCGCCGCATAGTGCTTCTCGGTCCAGATCAGGATCGTACTGGCGATCAGCGCTGCGATCACCGCACTCGCCTGCACCGACCAGCCGTTCGGCTCGAAGCCGAGGAAGTCGGCGGCGACGACGCCCAGCCCCGCGACCTGCGCGATCGCGAGATCGATGAAGACGATGCCACGGTCGAGCACCAGCCGGCCGAGCGGCACGTGCGTGGCGAGCACCAACAGGCCGGTGAGGCACGCCGGCAGCAGAATGGTGAAATGATCAGTGAGCAGGCGATTTCTCCAGGCCGGCCACAAGCCGCGCGATCGTGTCGTCGAACAGGCCGAACAGGTCCTTGGCGCCGTCCGTACCACCGACGGTGAACGGCAGCAAGACCAGCGGCAGCTTCGACTGCTGCGCCACGTATTCGGACGCGCGTGCGTCCTCATACGCCGCATAGACGACCATCTGGATGCCGCGGCGCGGGATGTCCTCGAGAAGCTGCGCCAAGGACGCACTGCCCGGCGGCACGCCGGGCTTCGGCTGGATCGTCGCCGTCTCGTCCATGCCGAGCCACGACGTCAGGTAGATCCACTCCTTGTGATAGCCGACGATCTTCAATCCTTTCAGCGGCGCCGCTTGCGTCTGCCAGCGCGCCATCGCGTCCTGCCAGCGCTTGAGAAACGCGTCACGGCGTTGCGCGTAGGCCGCCGCATGCGACGGATCGAGCGCCGCGAGCCGCGCGGCGAGCGCCGTCGCGACCGGCGGAAAGTTCTGCGCGCCGGTCTGGATGTGCGGATTGCCGGCGGGATGGATGTCGCCCATCGAACGGTCGAGCACCGTCGGCACTTCGAGCAGCCGCACCTGCTGCGTCGCCTCGAAATAGCCCGATGCGCCCGGCTGCACCTTGCCGTTGGCCGCCTGGCGCAGCACCACCGGCATCCAGCCAATCTCAAGCTCGGCGCCGGTGCAGACGACAAGATCGGCGCGCCGCAGCCGCGCGATCAGCGCCGGACGGGCCTGGATCTGATGCGGATCCTGCCGCGCGGTCGTCGCCACGTAGACGTCGACATCCTTGCCACCGAGCTCCTGGGCGAGCGCGCCCCATTCCGGCTCGCAGGCGAAGACGCTCATCTCCGCCCGTGCAGGTGGGGCGATCAGCAAAGCAACGGTCAGGAACGACGCGACGCCGAAAGCAGGCCGTTTCATGTGACGCACCTTAGAAGATGTGGGCGCCGTGGGCGCCCAGGCTGACGGTGTATTGCAGGATCACCTGGTTGTCGAGTTGCGGCCGCGACTCATCGCGCGTGAACTGCAGCCGGAAGCGGCCGAACTCGCTGGTGCTGTAATCGGTCATGATGCTGTAGCGCTTGGGTGTCGCGTCGAGGTTGTCGAGCACGGTCCCGGCGAACGCCGAACTCACAGATTCCGCGTTGACGCGATCGTGCCTGATACCGACGCGCCAGCGCGGCATGAACTGGTAGACGGCCTGGGCGTACCAGCCGTTCTGCCAGCCCGCGTAGTCGCGCGCATTGAACGTGCCGCGCTCGCGGCGGAGGAAATATTCGCCCTGTAGCTTGAAATTGGTCTCGGTCGGATTTCCCTCCGGCGCCCATTTGTAGACGAAATCGAAGATGCCAGTGTCGTCATCGCCGTTGAACGTGTCGCTATCGGTCGTGCGATTGCTCGCTTTCGTATGCAGGTATGACAGGCCGGTGCGGAAGCTGCTGCTCTCGTTGATGTCGTCGCCGGCATGGACGAAGCCGCTGTAGGTGCCGACACCGCGGTTCGAGGCGCCCGCCGCCGGCCAGGCGTCGCCGCGCGCCAGCTCGGTTCCGAACTCGAGGAACATATCGGTGGGCGCCAGCCAGCGCAGCTGCACCCCGTCGTCGCCGAGCTGCTGGTTGAGGAAGGCGAGATACGGCAGCGGCGCGTCGGCGAAGTCCCAGGTGTGCGCGTGCTGCTCGTTGAGGTAGCCGATGCCGGAGAAGAACCGCCCGGCCTTGAGGGTGAAGCCGTACGGCAACGACGTGGTCTGGAGATAGGCCTCCTCGACGTTGACCGTGCCGGTTCGCTCGATCGAGACGATGGCGCTGCCGTAGAGCGCCTGGTCGATGTTCGAGGAAAACGAGATCTCGGTCTCGCCGAGCGAGAAACCGCGGTCCGGGATCGGCGTCGAGGAATCGCCGCGCTGGAAGCCGGGAATGCGGTACGTGCCCGGATCCTTGCCGAGCGACGCGAACTTGCCGTCGAGGATGACGCCGATCGCCGGGTTGAAGGCGCCGGGATTGGCGGACGGATTGCCGGGCGAGCCGGGCACGCCGACAGGGGTCGTGCCGGAGGCCGAGCCGGCGAGGACCGGCGGCGTGACCGGGGTGGGCGCGGTCGCAGCGGTCGCAGGCGCGGGCTGGGTCGGCGGCGCGCTCGCCGCGGCTTCGGCCGCCTTGAGGCGGGCGTCCATGTCGCGCAGGCGGCTCTCATAGCTGTCGCGCATCTGCTGCAGCGCTGCATCGTATTGCTGGCGCATCTGCTGCAATTCACGGCGGAGTTCGTCGAGTCCGGCGGCGGATGGTGCCGGAGGCGCCGGAGATTGCGCGAGCGCGGGCGATGCCAGCGCCAAGACGAGATAGGACAGGGCCGCGACGACCCGAAATCGAGCCATGGCCGATACTCCCCCGAAGGTCACCGGCGGCGGCCTTGGTTCGCCGCCGAGAGAATGTTATAGTATAACAGTTATAATATAACATCCGCAGGCCTGACAAGATGATCCCTCTCGCGAAGCGCCCCGCCCTCGTCTTCGCCGTCATGGCTCCGTTCATGGCCTCGCCGGCGCTGGCGATCGACATCGCCAATCCGAACCTGAGCCGCGACGCGGCGTACTGTTTGCAACTGACGGAGAAGTTCCACCAGGCGGTGGGCCCGCGCGCAAACGATCCGACGATCGCCGAGGTGAAGAAAAGCGGCGAGCGCGGCGCCTTCCTGTGCCGGATGGACCGATATCGGGAAGGCATTACGCGTCTCGAGCAGGCGCTGACGGCCCTCGGCCCGCCGCCGAAATAAGAGCCTCAGGCGACCCGGACGTCGATCCGGTCGTAGCCTTTGATGCGGTAGATCGCGACCGAGATCGCCCAGCTCAGCGCGAACAGGCCGATGATCAGGTAGCCGAGCATGCCGAAACGGTCGTTGAGCGTGCCGATGAACGACCAAAAGGCGCCTTCGAGCCGGAAGCGCCCCGCGATCAGGCCGAGCACTTCAACCCCGCCGATCAGCAGCGCCATCAGCACCGACACGAAGGTGATCGTCATGTTGTAGTAGAGCTTGCGGATCGGCTTCACGAACGCCCAGCCGTAGGCGCCGATCATCAGCACGCCGTCGGTCGTGTCGACCAGCGACATGCCGGCGGTGAACAGCGCCGGAAACACCAGGATCGACCAGATCGACAGGCCGTTCGAGGCCTCGGCCGCCGATATGCCGAGCACGCCGATCTCGGTCGCCGTGTCGAAGCCGAGCCCGAAGAGAAAGCCCAGCGGGTACATGTGCCAGCTGGCGCCGATCAGCCGGAACAGCGGGCGCAGAATGCGGCCGAGCACGCCGCGCTGGCTGAGCAGCAGATCCACGTCGGCTTCGACAAAGCGTCCGCCCTCCTGCACGCGCACGAAGGTGCGATAGACCGAAAGCAGGATGGCGATGTTCGCGGCGGCCACCGCGAAGAGGAATGCGGCCGAGACGCTGGTGCCGATGACGCCGCCGACCGCCTTCAGGCTCGCGAAGCGTCCCTGCAGGGCCGTCGTCGCGGCGGCGATCAGGATCGAGGCCAGCACGACCACGGTGGAATGGCCGAGCGAGAAGAAGAAGCCGACCGCCGCCGGCCGCTTGCCCTCCTGCATCAGCTTGCGGGTGACGTTGTCGATGGCGGCGATGTGATCGGCGTCGACCGCATGACGCAGGCCGAAGGTGTAGGCCAAGAGCGCCGTCCCCAATAGAACCGGGTGATCGCGGAACGCCGCGAGCGCCCAGATCCAGCTCACGACATTGGCCGCGACGAGAAGGCCATAGAGGCCGAGCAGCCGGCCGCGCAGATCGGCGCGGTTGTCGGAAAAGACTTTCAGCAGCAGCGATGTCATGTGTCGCGCCGGACGGTAGCGTCAGCGCCGCATCGCTTCAACCTGAAACAAACCGTCGGCCTTCATAGCGGCATCATAGCGCTGCAACGGCGGCTCCTTGTTCCAGGCCAACATCGTCGGCAGCCATGTGTCGGC
>Ga0335070_10005481_pt1 | contig 14914 bp, 14 predicted proteins | sample Lox_Sample_13_FD_206722 | JGI IMG/M metagenome (GOLD analysis project Ga0335070, IMG submission 206722) | Soil microbial communities from Loxahatchee National Wildlife Refuge, Florida, United States - Lox_Sample_1.3 | ecosystem: Environmental > Terrestrial > Soil > Wetlands | place: USA... | reverse complement strand
GCGCTTCGAGCCCGTGGAGGAGCGCGAGCTCGCGGAGCTGGAGCTGAAGATCTCGGTGCTGTCCCCGCTCGAGCCGCTGCCGGCCCGCAGCGAGGCGGAGCTGCTGGCGGCGCTGCGGCCCGGGGTAGACGGCCTCGTGCTCCGCGAGGGCGTGGCCGGTGCCACCTTCCTGCCGGCGGTCTGGGAGTCGCTGCCCGATCCCGCCGCCTTCCTGCGCGAGCTGCGTCGCAAGGCGGGCCTGCCCGGCCACCACTGGTCCGCGCAGCTGCGCTTCGAGCGCTACACGGCGCTCGAGTTCTAGCGCGGCCCCCTCCCGCCTACACGAGAGTGCGCCCATTCCGGTGTCACGTGGCGGGCGAGTTGTGTCATGATCGCTCCGACTCCTCGTCCCGCGCCCCCTACAGACCTCGAAGGAGTGTTCGATGGCCAGCATCACGAGCTGGACGTTCGCGCGCCATCTCCGAGCCGAGCCGAATCAGTTCATTCTCCACTTCCGACGTGGCAGGCTGGTCCGGAAGGGCATCGGCCTCGCCTATTGGTTCTCGCCGCTCTCTGCTGCTGTCGCCCAGGTACCCGCGGAAGACTGCGAGACGACGTTTGTGCTGAGCGAGCGCTGTGACGACTTCCAGACCGTCACCGTGCAGTGCACAGTGACCTACCGGATCTCGGATCCCGAACGTGCCGCGTTGCGCACGAACTTCTCGATCTCGCTGGCGAACGGGAGCTGGCTGGAGAAGCCCCTCGAGCGCATCGCGGCGCTGCTGAGCCAGCGTGCACAGCATCCGGCACGTGCCTACCTGATGGGAGTGCCCATCGTCGAGGCGGCCCGGGCGGGCGCCGGCCTGATCCAGCAGCCCATCGAAGCCGCCCTGCGTTCGGATCCGGAGATCGAGGCGCTGGGAATCCAGATCGTCAGCGTCCAGATCGACCGCATCGCCCCGACCGCGGAGCTGGAGAAGGCGATCCAGACACCTGCGCGCGAGGCGATCCAGCAGCGGGCCGACGAGGCCGTCTTCGAGCGCCGGGCGTTTGCAGTGGAGAAGGAGCGAACGATCAAGGAGAACGAGCTGGCCACGGAGCTCGAGCTGGCGCGCCGCCAGGAGGAACTCATCCGCCAGCAAGGCGCGAATGCCCGGCTCCAAGCGCAGGAGGAGTCGGAGGCAGATCGCCTGCGCTCCGAGGCGGAGGCGCGGCGGCACCAGATCGTTGCCGAGGGACAGGCGCAGGCGAGTCGCCTGCTGGCTGCAGCGGCTGCCGAGGCCGAAGAGCGGCGCGTGGAGCTGTACCGGGCGGCGCCCTCGAACGTCGCCCTCGGACTCGCGCTTCAGGAATTCGCGCGCCATGTGCAGTCGATCCAGCACCTGAACCTGACGCCCGATCTCGTCGGGGCAGCCCTCCAGCAGTTCCTCAGAGATCGAGCGGGCGAGTGATCCGGAGTCATACCCTTCCTCGCGTCGTCATCGTGACGCGCAAGACGCCGCTACAGCTGCTGCAGGAGCGGCACGGCACGATCGCACAGGCGGAGTTCTACCTGCGCTCGCGGGGCGACGACGTCCGGGAGTACCGCGAGGCCCACGATCGGCTGGAGTCGGGCCTGCACGAGGTGATCGCCAGCCTGTCCTCCGACCAGCGCAGGACCCTCGTGGATCGCGATCAGATCGATCGCTTTCTCTTTGCCCCCGACGATCTGGTCGTGGTCGTCGGTCAGGACGGCCTCGTTCCCAACGTCGCGAAGTATCTGGATGGTCAGCTCACCATCGGAATCAACCCCGATCCCTCGCGCTACGACGGCGTGTTGTGTCGGCACCCGCCCCAACGGGTGCGGGCGCTACTCGAGTGGGTTCGCCGTCCGACGGACCGCGACTTCCGGGTGGAGGCCCGGACCATGCTCGTCGCGGAGCGCGAGGATGGGCAGCAGCTGCTCTCTCTCAACGAGGTCTTCATCGGCCATCGGACGCACCAGTCGGCTCGCTATCGGCTCAAGGTGGGTAGACGCGAGGAGAGGCAGTCGTCGTCGGGAATCGTCTGCGCGACGGGCACCGGTTGCACCGGCTGGGCGTTGTCCATCGCGCGCCAGCGGCGGATCGAACAGCCGCTGCCGGCCCCCGAAATCGACCGTGGGGTCTGGTTCGTCCGAGAGCCCTTTCCTTCCGTGCACACGCATGTCTCGCTGGACTTCGGTCCGATCTCACGCGGTACCGGGCTCGAGGTCGTCTCCGAGATGGCCGAAGGCGGGGTCGTGTTCGCCGATGGAATCGAAGCCGACCGGCTCGAATTCGCGGACGGCCACAGCCTGCGCATCGGCCTCGCGACGCAGAAGCTCGCGCTGGTCGTCGCGCGGAATCCCGAAAGAACGGCCACGAGGCGCCAACGCCGCGAGGTGCATGCGCTGGGTCGGGGAACGGCGAAGCGCCCCGTCCAGGTGAATTCCCGGGCGCTCGGCTGAACGCGGCTATACGGCGCGTGCGCCGAGCCGCTCCAGCAGCTTCCCCCAGATGCCGCCGAAGTCGCCGTTGCTCATCACCAGCACGACGTCGCCGGGGCGCGCGCGGCGGACGATCTCGCCGGCCAGCTCGTCGACCGACTCGCGCACCGACGCGTCGATGCCGCGGCGCGCGAGCTCGGCGGCGATCGCCTCGGCCGAGAGGCGGTCGCGCACCTCGCCGAAGGCGCTGTAGATCGGCGCGTCCGGGACGCGGCGCACGAAGACCGCGTCGGCGCCGGCAAGGGCGTCGGCGTACTCGGCCTGGAACACGGCCCGGCGGCTCGTGTTGCTGCGCGGCTCGAAGACCGCGAGCAGGCGGCGACCGGGGAAGCGCGCGCGCACGGCGCCGAGGGAGGCCGCGACGGCCGTCGGGTGGTGCGCGAAGTCGTCGAGCACCGTGACGCCGCCCGCCGTGCCGCGCACCTCCATGCGCCGCTTGACGCCGCGGAAGCGCGGCAGCGCGGCGACCGACTCGGCGAGGGGGACGCCGAGCGCCTCCGCCGCGGCCAGCGCGCCGAGGCTGTTCTCGACGTTGAAGGCGCCGTGGAGGGGCGCCGTTGCGACGCCCGCTCGCCTTCCGCCTCGCCAGATCTCGAAGCGCGTGCCGGTCGCGTCGGGCGCGAGCGCGCGCGCCTGCCAGTCGACGCGAGCGTCCTCGGATTGCGCGGCGTAGCCGATCACGCGGCACGGCGCCGCGGCGACCACGTCGCGCACGCCCGCCTGCGCCGTCGCCGCGACGATCGTGCCGTCGGCCGGCATGCCGGCCACCAGCGTGCGGAAGGCCTGCTTCACGTGGTCGAGGTCGCGGTAGATGTCGGCGTGGTCGAACTCGACGGAGGTGAGCAGCAGCGTGCGCGGGTGGTAGTGCAGGAACTTCGGCGTCTTGTCGAAGAAGGCGGTGTCGTACTCGTCGCCCTCGACCACGAAGTGCGCGCCCTGGCCCTCGCGGAAGCTGCCGTCGAAGTCGAGCGCGACGCCGCCCACCAGCAGCGAGGGATCGCGTCCGGTCGCGAGGAGCAGGAAGGCCAGCAGCGACGTCGTGGTCGTCTTGCCGTGGGTGCCGGCCACGACCACCGGGTGCCGGCCCGCGATCGCCAGCTCGTAGAGCGCGTCGGGGAACGAGCGGTAGGTGAAGCCCTCGTCGATCGCCGCGCGGGCCTCGGGATTGTCCGCACGCACGGCGTTGCCGATCACGACGAGGTCGGGATCGGCGGCGAGCACGTGCTCGGCGCGGAAGCCCTCGCGCACGGGGATGCCCCAGCGCTCGAGCGCGGTGCTCATGGGCGGGTATAGGCGCTCGTCGGATCCCGTGACGCGCAGGCCGCGGGCATGGAGCAGGCCGGCGAGCGAGCCCATGCCCGTCCCGCCGATGGCCACGAAATGGATGCTGCGCGGCGCCTCGCTCACGACACTACCCCGCGTCGAAGGCCTCGCGCACCAGGTCGTGGACGATCGGGCGCAGCTCGAAGCGGCTGCGCTTCGCGACCAGGTGCACGCGGTTGGTGAGCATCACGACGATCGCCTCGCGCTCGAGGTCGATCCACAGCGAGGTGCCGGTGAAGCCGAGGTGTCCGATCGAATGCGCCGAGAAGTAGCGGCCCGACGAGGACGCGCCCGCGGTGGGCGTGTCCCAGCCGAGCGCCCAGTCGGACTTCTCCGGCAGGTGCTGTCGCGTCGCGAAGCGGCGCAGCGGCTCGCGGGGCAGGGCGTCGCTGCGGCCGTGCCAGACGTCGAGCCACGTCTGCGCGAAGCGCAGCAAGTCGTCGGCGCTGGCGAACAGGCCTGCGTGCCCGGCGACGCCGCCCATGGCCCAGGCGTTCGGATCGTGCACCTCGCCCCACAGGATGCGCTCGCGCCACGGGCAGTTCTCGGTGGCCGCGGTGCGCCGGCGCAGCGCGTCCGGCATGCCGCCGCCCTCGCCGAGCGGCACGAAGAAGGTCTCGGAGAGGCCCAGCGGACCCGCCACGCGCGCCCGCACGAAATCGTCCAGCCGCTGCTTCGAGACGGCCTCGACGAGGGCCCCGAGCGCGATGAAGTCGAGGTCTCCGTAGACGGCCGCGGCGCCCGGCTCGTGGACCAGACCCGAGCGCAGCACGCGCCCCAGGATGAACTCCCGCGCCGCCGGCGTGCCCAGCCAGCGCTCGCCGGTCTTCTTCTCCTTCGCGAGCAGCAGCTCGTGGAAGGGGCGCCAGGGCTTGAGGCCCGACGAGTGCGTCAGCAGGTGCCGCACCGTCACGGCGTCCTTCTCGCGCTCGGAGAACTCGGGCAGGTACTTCGAGACCGGCGCGTCGAGGTCGACGGCGCCCTCGTGGACCAGCCAGAGCAGCGCGGTCGTCGTGGCCACGGGCTTGGTGAGCGACGCGAGATCGAAGAGCGTCTCGCGCGTCATCGGCAGGCGCTCGGGGCGGACCACCGCGAGGCCGCGCACCGAGCAGTGCTCGAGCACCTCGCCGTCCCGCTGCATGCGGGCCAGCACGACGGCGCCGGGGATCTCGGAGGCCTCGATCGCCTTGTCGAGCGCGCGATCGACCCGGGCGAGCTTGCGCCGGACGACACTCCACTTCACGACGCGCTGCTCACCCCCTCGCCACCCCCGCCTCGAGGACCGCCACCTCGCCGCGACGGGCGTCGATGGTAGCGCGGGCCCCGAACGGCCACGCTCGATTCGCGAGCACGTGACCGAAGGGAAGTCCGAGGATCAGAGGGACGCGCAGCGGTCGCAGTGCCTGGAGCAGCACCTGCTCCGAGTCGGGCGACGGATACTTCGCATCCTGGCAGCTCGAGAAGTCTCCGACGCCGACGCCCGCGAGCTCGCGCAGCTTCCCGGCGCCGCGCAGCTGCTGGAGCATGCGGTCGATGCGGTAGGGCCGCTCGCCCACCTCCTCGAGCAGCAGGATCGCCCCGCGAGTGTCGACCTCCCAGCTCGTCCCGATGCTCGCGGCCAGCATGGTGAGGCTCCCGCCGATCAGACGGCCCTTCGCCCTGCCGCCGGCGACGCCGCGCCCGCGCAGCGGCTCGGCCGTCGCGCCGCCGAGCTGGGCCAGCAGCTCCTCGAAGGCCTGCTTGTCGAGCGCGCGGCCGCGCTCGAGCATCGGTCCGTGGAAGCCGGCGAGGCCGGCGCGGCGCTGCTGCCACAGGAGCAGCGCGGTGATGTCGCTGTAGCCGACGAGCGGTTTGCGCGCGGCGCGGAAGCGCGCGGGATCCAGCCGATGGATGATGCGGTCGCAGCCGTAGCCGCCCCGCGCGCACACGATCGCGTCGACGCGGCGGTCGGCCACCAGGCCGGCCAGCTCGCGCAGCCTTCGCGCGTCGTCGCCCGCGAGATAGCCCTCGCGCGCGACGAGGTCGTCGCGGTGCACGACGCGGAAGCCGGCCTCGCGCCACAGCGCCAGGCCCTCCGCGAGCCGCTCGGCGTCCACGGGTCCGCCGGGCGCGGCGACGCCGATCGTTGCGCCCGGGCGCAGCGCGCGCGGCTTCAGCAGGCGCGGCACGCCGACATCTCGCTAGAAGGGCGGCTCGTCGTCGCCGGCCGGCTCCGCCGGGAAGCCGAAGTCTCTGGCATCGCCTTCGGGAGGACGTCCGCGCCCCGAGAAGGAGCCCTCCGCCGGCTCGCCGGTGAGGTCGCGGAAGCGCGCGTACTGGGCATCGAAGTGGAGCTTGATGGTGTCGGTCGGACCGTTGCGCTGCTTGGCGATGATCAGCTCGGCGAGGCCGCGGTTCTCCTCGTTCGGGTTGTAGACCTCGTCGCGGTAGATGAAGGCGATCACGTCGGCGTCCTGCTCGATGGCGCCGGACTCGCGCAGATCGCCCATGTTCGGGCGGCGCTTGTCCGGATCGCGCTGCTCGGGTCCGCGATTGAGCTGCGAGAGCGCGATGACCGGGATATCGAGCTCCTTGGCGAGCGACTTGAGGCCGTGGCTGATCTCGGCGATCTCGAGGTCCTTGCGCTGCACCGGCGCGTTGCCGTGGGCGAGCTGCAGGTAGTCGAGCATCACGAGGTCGAGGCCGTGCTCGGACATCAGCCGGCGGCACTTCGCCTTGACCTCGAGGATCGTGATCGTGCCGGTGTCGTCCATCCAGATCTGCGCGCCAGCCAGCGCATTGGCCGCGCGCTGGATGCGGCGGTACGCGTCCGCGCTGCCGTAGCCCTTGCGGAAGTTGGTGAAGTTCACTTGGCCCTCCGACGCGAGCAGGCGCAGCACCAGCGAGCGCTTGGTCATCTCCAGCGAGAAGACCGCCACCTTCTTGCGGTGCGCGACGGCGGCGTTGCGCGCGATGTTGAGCGCGAGTGCCGTCTTGCCCATGGAGGGCCGCGCGGCGATCACGATCAGCTCGCCGCGCTGGAAGCCGCCGGTCAGATCGTCGAGATCGCGGAAGCCGGTGGGGACGCCCGTCAGCTCCCCGCTGCGCTCCATCAGCGTCTCGACGTGGTCCATCGCGTCGTGCAGCCCCACCTCGAGCGCCGTGAAGGTGGTGCGCGCCTTGGCCTGCGAGAGCTCGAAGATCTTCGACTCCGCCTCGTCGAGCAGGCGCTCCGAATCGTCGGCCTGCTCGAAGCTCGTCTCGACGATGTCGGTCGCGACGCGGATCAGGTTCCTCTTCACGGCCTTGTCGCGCACGATGCGCGCGTGGTGCACGACGTTCGCCGCGGTCGACTCGTAGTCGGCGAGCTCGGAGAGGAAGACGAGCCCGCCGACGGCGTCGAGGCGCTTCTGCGTGTTCAGGTAGTCGGAGAGCGTGTGCAGATCGACGGGCTGGTTCTCGTCGGCGAGAGAGAGCATCGCCCGGTAGATCTGCTGGTGCGACGGGTGGTAGAAGTCCTCGGGCACCACCTCGTTCAGCACGACGTGGATCGCGTTGTTGTCGATCAGGAGCGCGGAGAGGACGGCCTTCTCCGCTTCGAGATCGTGGGGCGGGACGCGGCCGAGGGCCGCCGCCGCCGTGTCGTCGCGCGTCCGAGCCACCTCACCCCCCGTGGTGTGGTGCGGGCGCCGATTCTACCTCAATCCTCGTCGGATCCTTCGCGATCTTCGCGCTCGTCGTGCTCTTCGCGCTCTTCGCGGCGGCCGCGCCTCGGCTCGCGCTCCTCCTCCGCGGCGAGCTCCGTCTCCTCGCGCTCCTCCGGAGCGCCGGCGACGGCCACGACCGTGAGCTTGACGCGGGCCACGATGTCGCGATGCAGCTTCACCGGCACGGTGTGCGACCCGACTTCCTTGATCGGCTCGCGCAGGTCGATGCGCCGGCGGTCCACCTCGAAACCGCGTTGCGCCAGCGCCTCCGCGACCTGCGCCGATGTGACGGATCCGAACAGGCGGCCGCTCTCGCCGGCGCGCGCCGGGATCTCGAGGGCCAGCGCCTCGAGCTGATCCTTGCGGGAGGTCAGCTCCTTCATCGCGCGCGCGACCTTCTCGGCCACGATGCGCTTCTTGTGCTCGAGCTCGCGGACCCGCGACTCGGTCGCGGGGATCGCCTTGCCCTGCGGGAGCAGGTAGTTCCTGGCGTAGCCGGGCCGCACGTTCACCACGTCCCCGGCCTCGCCGAGGTTGTGGACCGACTCGGTGAGGATGAGCTTCACCTGGCTCATTCGGACTCCTCCTCCTCCTCGGACTCCGACTCGGACTCGGAGGTCTCGCGCGGCTCTTCGTCGCGGTCGCCCTCCTCGACGTCGCGAGCCGCTCGGGCCGCGGCCTCCTCGGCCTCACGAGCCGCGCGCTCGGCCGCCTTGCGCTTGCGGTCGTCCTCGAGCAGCACGGCCTCCTTCTTGCGCGCCTCGATGTCCTCGACGTGCGGGTTCGCCAGCACGGTGAGGAAGCGCAGGATCGAGTCGTCGATGCGAGCGACGCGTTCGAGCTCGGGAACGACCTTGCCGTTCGAGAGGAAGTGAAGGGCGAGGTAGTGGCCCTTCTGGAAGTTGCGGATCTCGTAGGCGAGCCGTCGCCGCCCGAGCTCCTCGTAGTGGAGGCGGACGTCGCCCGCGCGCTCGACGATGGATTCGAAGCGCTCGCAGATGCGCGCGATCCCCTCGTCGGTGATCTCGGGCTGGACGACGAAATTGAACTCGTATTCGCGCACGGCACCTCCTCGTGGACGGAGCGTCGCGCGAGCCGGCGGCTCCGAGCCCTCTCGCAGCGGTCGCCGGCGCAGGCGTCCGCGGAGCGGGGCTGAGGGTTGGGGGCCAGATGGTTAGCCCGCCCGGCCTGCCCCTGCCATGTCGAGCAGCTCCCGGTGGACCCGCGGGTCGTCGGTCAGCTCGGGGTGGAAGGTGGTCGCCATCACCACGCCCTGGCGGACCCACACGGGCCAGCCGTCCAGGCGGGCCAGCACCTCGACCTCCGGCCCGGGACGGCGCAGGCGCGGGGCGCGGATGAAGACGCACTCGAGGCCTGCGCAGGGGCCGCTCTCGATCCGCGCCGAGAAGGAATCGACCTGGGTGCCGTAGGCGTTGCGCACCGCGACGACGTCGAGGAGCCCGAGGCTCTTCACCGGGTGGTTCTCGACCTCCTTCGCCAGCAGCACGGCCCCGGCGCAGGTGCCGAGGATGGGGTGACCGGCGCGGGCGAACGCCTCGAGCGGCTCGTAGAGGCCGAGCCGCTCGAGGCCCTTCGAGATGGTCGTGCTCTCGCCGCCGGGCAGGATCAGCGCGTCGAGGCCGGCCAGATCCTCCTTGCGGCGAACCCGCACGGCCTCCGCGCCGATCCGCTCGAGCGCCGCCGCGTGGGCGTCGACGTCGCCCTGGATGGCGAGGATCCCGACCCGCGGGCGCGGCGCGCTCATCGTCCCGGTCCGCCTACCAGCCGCGGTTGGCGAGGCGCTCGTGCTCGGCCAGGGTCTCCATGGCGATCCCCGGCATGGCCGCGGCGAGACCCCGGCTCGCGTCGAGGATCTCCTTGGCCTCGTCCCAGTGGGTCGTGGCCCGCACGATCGCCCGGGCGCGCGCGGCGGGATCCTCGCTCTTGAAGATCCCGGAGCCGACGAACACGGCCTCGGCCCCGAGCGCGCGGCACAGCGCGGCGTCTGCCGGCGTCGCGATGCCGCCCGCCGCGAAGTTCGGGACGGGGAGGTGCCCTTCGGCCGCCACCCGACGCACCAGCTCGAGCGGCGCGCCCAGCTCCTTGGCGCGCGTCGGCAGCTCCTCGGGCGCGGCCGCGCCGAGGGCGCGGATGTCGCCGATCACCTGCCGCAGATGCCGCACCGCCTCGACGATGTTGCCGCTGCCGGCCTCGCCCTTGGTGCGGATCATCGCGGCACCCTCACCGATGCGGCGCAGCGCCTCGCCGAGGTTGCGCGCGCCGCACACGAAGGGCGAGCGGAAGTCGTGCTTCCAGATGTGATGCTCCTCGTCGGCGGGCGTCAGGACCTCGCTCTCGTCGATGAAGTCGACGCCGAGCGCCTCGAGCACGCGCGCCTCGACGAAGTGCCCGATGCGCACCTTCGCCATCACCGGAATCGAGACCACGCGCTGGATGCCCTCGATCACCTCGACCGAGCACATGCGCGCGACGCCGCCCTCCTTGCGGATGTCGGCGGGCACGCGCTCGAGCGCCATCACGGCCGCGGCGCCCGCGTCCTCGGCGATCTTCGCCTGCTCGGGCGTCGTCACGTCCATGATCACGCCGCCCTTCAGCATCTCGGCGAGACCGACCTTGATCGGGAAGCTCTCCGCTCCGCTGCGCCCCTTGCCGTTGCCGTTCGAATCACTCATGGGTCCTCCTTCGGGATCTGGAAACCGTGGCGCGCTAGACGTGCACGCCGGCCGCGCGCCGCGGCTCGCCCTCGAGCCGCTCGCGCACGATGCGCCCCAGCATCTGCGCGCCGCGGCGCAGCTCCGCCTCGCCGGCCATCGCGAACGACAGGCGCAGTCCGCTCGAGGCGCGTCCGTCGTGGTGGAACTGCGAGCCCGGCGCGAAGAGCACGCCGGCGCGGATCGCGTCGGAGTGCACGTCGCGCGTGTCGACCGCGCCGGGCAGCTCCACCCAGACCTGGTACCCGCCCTCGGGTGTGCTCCAGCGCGTGCCCTCGGGCATCTCCTTCTCGAGCGCCTCGAGCAGGGCGTCGCGCCGGACGCGCAGGGCACGGCGCAGGCGGGCGAGATGGCGGTCGTACTCGCCGTTCTCGACGAGCTCGGCGACCGCGGCCTGGAGCGGCAGCGAGTCGGAGAGGTCGGTCGCGTGCTTGAGTGCGAGCAGCGCGTCGATCGCGGGCCCTCGCGCGGTGATGGCGCCGACGCGCGCACCGGGGAAGAGGGACTTCGAGAACGAGAACAGGTGCACGACCAGGCCCGAGCTGTCGAGGCCGGCCAGCGGCGGGACGCTCCGGCCGTCGATGCGCAGATCCATCTCGTAGCCGTCCTCGATGACGGGCTTTCCGCAGCGCCGCGCGACCTCGAGCAGCGCGCGCCGGTGCGCGAGCGAGGTGGTCGTCCCGAGCGGGTTGTGGAACGTGGGGATCGTGTAGAAGAGCTTCACCTCGGGCCGCGACAGCGCGCGCCCCAGCGCCTCGAGATCCGGGCCGTCGTCGCGCATCGGCACGGCGACCGGGCGCAGCCCGTGCCCGTGCGCGGCGGCCAGCGCGTTGTTGTAGGTCGGCTCCTCGAGGGCGATCGCGTCGCCTGGCGCCGCGAACAGGCGCAGCGCCAGCGAGATGCCCTGGCTGGCGCCGTGGCAGAGCACGATCTCCTCGGGGCCGACGGCGAGCGCTGCGCGGCGCAGTCGCTCGGCCAGCGCCTTGCGCAGCCCGAGGTGCCCCTGCGACTCGCCGTAGAGCAGCAGATCCGGGCCGCCGCGCGCCAGCACGCGCGAGAGCGCCTTGCGGAACGCCTCGTGGGGGTAGAGCGAGGGATCGGGCACGACGGCGTGCAGCGGGATCGCGCCCTTCGCGCTGCCGAAGCGCGGCCGCGCGCGTTCGAAGGCGAGCAGCCGCTCGACGAGCGGAGGAAAGACGGGCTGGAAGGGGTGAGCGCCGCCGTTCGCCCTCGCGGGCGAGGCGACGAAGGTCCCGCGCCCGACCGTGGCCTCGAGCACGCCGGCCTGCGCGAGTGTGTCGTAGGCCTGGGCCACGGTGTCGCGGTTCACGCGCAGCTCGCGCGCGAGATCGCGGATGGTCGGCAGGCGCGCACCGATCTCGAGCCGCGACGCGTCGATCTCGCCGCGGATCTGGTCCGCGATCTGCTGGTAGACGGGCCGCTCGTCGCGGGTGGCGTCGCGCTCGAGGGAGATCCGCATGGCGCGGCAGGATAGGCTGGCTCATCAACCGGGTCAATCCAATATTGACCCGATCAATCTAATTTATTTCGATCAACGATTGACCGGATTATCCAGGACAATCAAGAGCCCTCAAGGAGCCGGGTCCTCCTGCGGCGCGGGATCGCGGTTCCAGGCGTTCATCGCTGCGGCGATGCCGTCGCAGAGCGCGCTCGCGACGGCGCGCGCGGCGCGCGCCACGAGGTCTGGCAGAGCGGCCTCCTCCTCGGGAGAGAAGGACTGGAGCACCCACTCGACGGTGTCGGTGCCGTCGGGAGGGCGGCCGACGCCGAAGCGCAGGCGCGGGAAGTCGCGGCGTCCGAGCCGCTCGATCACGTGCCCGAGCCCGCGATGCCCGCCGGCCCCGCCGCCGGGGCGCAGGCGCAGCCTGCCGAAGGGCAGGTCCACGTCGTCGAACACCAGGAGGAGATCGCTCCGGGGATCTTCGATGGGGAGCGAGGCGAGCGCCTCGGCCACCGCGTCACCGGAGAGGTTCATGAAGTCCTGCGGCAGCAGGACGCCGACCTCGAGCGAGCGGACGTCGCAGCGGAGGTGCCCTTCGCCGTAGCGCCCGCGGTGCTCGTCGCGGTCGAGCCGCACGCCGCATTCCTCCGCGAAGCGCTCCGCGATGCGCCAGCCGACGTTGTGACGCGTGCGTGCGTAGCGCCGCCCCGGGTTGCCGAGGCCGACGAGGAGCTTCACGAGGCACGAACCCGTGCGATCTCCGCTCGGCTCCGCCTCGCTGCGCGCGCCTTCGGCGCTTGCACTATTCCTCTTCCGCGGCCTCGCCCTCGGCCGGCTGCGCCTCGGCGCCCTCGGCGGGGACCGCACCCTCGGCCGCGGCCGCCGCCGCCTCGGGCGTGACGGCCTCCTCTTCGGCCTTCGGCGCCACGACCGACACCACGGACAGGCTGGGGTCGGACACCAGCTTGACCCCCGCCGGCAGCGACACGTCGCGGACGTGGAGCGAGTCGCCGACGTTCAGGTTCGTGACGTCGAGCGAGAACGACTCCGGGATCGCCGTCGGGAGGCACGCGACCTTGATCTCGCGCAGCTGGTGGTCGACGATGCCGCCCGACATCAGGCCGATGGCGGTGCCGACGAGGTGCAGCGGCACCTCGACCTCGATCTCGCGAGTGAGGTCGACAGCGTAGAGATCCGCGTGGAGCAGGCTGCCCTGGACCGGATCGCGCTGCAGCTCCTTCACGAGCACCCGCTTGCCGTGCAGCTCGCCTCCGCCCTTGAGGTCGAAAAGCGTGTTCAGGCCCGCGGAGCTCGTGCGCAGCGCGCGCTCGAGCGCCGCCGCGTCGAGCTGGATGCTCTGGCTCCGGGCGCCGGCGCCGTAGCAGACGCCCGGGATGCGGCCCTTCGCGCGCAGCTTGCGCGCGACGCCCTTTCCCGCGTCCGCCCTCAGTTCGACGTTCAGCTCGTACTCGGCCACTGTTCGATCTCCGATGGGGTGCAGCCGGCGTCTCGCGCCGGGCCTAGACGAAGAGCGAGCTCACGCTCTCCTCGTTGTTGATGCGCCGGATCGCCTCCGAGAGCAGCGGGGCGATCGTCTCGATCTTGAGCTTGGGGCAGTCCCTGGCCTCGAGGCTCAGAGGGATCGTGTCGGTGACGACCAGCTCCTCGAGCGGCGACTCCATGATGCGCTTGATCGCCGGCCCCGACAGCACGGCGTGCGTGATGGCGGCGCCGACGAACGCTGCGCCCGCGTCCTTGAGCGCGCGGGCGGCCTCGGTGAGCGTGCCCGCGGTGTCGACGATGTCGTCCACGACGACGCAGGCGCGCCCCTGCACGTCGCCGACGATGTTCATCACCTCGGCCACGTTGGCGGCCTCGCGGCGCTTGTCGACGATGGCGAGCGACGCGTTGAGGCGCTTCGCGTAGGCGCGGGCGCGCTCCACGCCGCCGGCGTCCGGCGAGATGATGCAGAGCTCGCGTCGTCCCCAGCGGCTGCGGATCGCCTCGAGCAGCACCGGGGTCGCGTAGAGGTTGTCCACGGGGATGTTGAAGAAGCCCTGGATCTGCCCCGCGTGCAGGTCGATGCACAGCACGCGATCCGTGCACGCCACGGAGATCAGGTCGGCCACGAGCTTGGCCGAGATCGGCAGGCGCGGGCGCACCTTGCGGTCCTGGCGCGCGTAGCCGTAGTAGGGGATCACGGCCGTGATGCGGCGCGCCGACGAGCGGCGCAGCGCGTCCACCATGATGAGCAGCTCCATCAGGTGGGTGTTGGCCGGTGCCGAGGTCGACTGGAGCACGAAGCAGTCGCAGCCGCGCACGTTCTCGCGGATCTCGACGCTCACCTCGCCGTCGCTGAAGGTGCCCACGTAGGCCTTGCCGAGGTCGATGTCGAGGTGTGCCGCGACGGAGCGCGCGAGATCGGGGTTCGAGTTTCCCGTGAAGAGCTTGAGCGCCTGCATGCGGGTCTTGCCTCGGGATTTCTGGATCGGTCTCGGGTGGGGTGGGGCTGGGGCGGCAGGACTCGAACCTGCAGATGGCGGCTCCAAAGGCCGCTGCCTTACCAATTTGGCGACGCCCCACCGCGGACTTGCTCGCGCCGGCCGGTGGCTCGGGAACGCGGCGGCGCGCTGGACGCAGCGAGTGCCACCCGCAGGCTTCCCGAGGCGCGTCAGATTATCCGGATTCCTTCGTGCTTGCGACCCGTTGCCAGCCGGGCGTGGCGAGCGGGCGCAGGGCGGCGGCGCGGGCCGCCGCCAGGCTGCCGAACACCCCGAACACGGTGGGTCCGCTCCCGGACATCCCGACGGCCAGGGCCCCCCGTCCCGCGAGCTCGGTGCGCAGTCGGCGGACCGCCGGACACAGGCGTACGGCCGCCGGCTCGAGATCGTTGTGCAGCAGGCGGCCCAGGAGGACGCCGTCCTCCCACGAGGCGGGCAGCTCGACCGGAGCGTCGGCCGGGGTGCGGCCGGGCTCCGTGTGGAGCACGTCGTAGACGCGGTAGACCTCGCGCGTCGCGAGCGGCTCGCGGGGACCCGCCAGCACGAGCGCCAGGGCCGGCACGCCCTTCGCCGGCTCGATGCGCTCGCCGATCCCGCGCACCCACGCGGGGCGCGGGTCGAGGAAGTAGGGGACGTCGGCGCCGAGGCGGAGCGCCAGCGCGTGGAGCGCCGCGGGCTCCAGCGCGCCCGGCTCGAAGGCGGCGAGGCTGCGCAGCACCGCGCCC
>Ga0335070_10005480_pt1 | contig 14916 bp, 13 predicted proteins | sample Lox_Sample_13_FD_206722 | JGI IMG/M metagenome (GOLD analysis project Ga0335070, IMG submission 206722) | Soil microbial communities from Loxahatchee National Wildlife Refuge, Florida, United States - Lox_Sample_1.3 | ecosystem: Environmental > Terrestrial > Soil > Wetlands | place: USA... | reverse complement strand
CGACACCCCGAACACCACCGACCCCGCCAGACACCCACCGGCGGGGTCATTTCATGCCCACACATCCTCACCATCAACGCCGCCATCATGCTCATCTTGAGCGCCGGTCAACACACCAGAGGAGTACTCCGCGGGCACCAACCCGAGATAGGCGCCAAATCGAGCGGCCGGTCAACCGATGCCAGTCGCCGATTTCGACGGCCAGTCCGAACGCGGTCAGTGTCGCAACCCCGCGCACACAGCACAACCGAGACACCACCGGAGTGAACTCCGAGTCAGCGGCCATCTGCTCGATCGCGCGATCGAGGCGGTCGCGGCGATCGATGGTGGCCAGCATCGCCTCGAAGCTCGTGTCGTAGGCCAACTGCAGCGCGGGATCGTCGAACCGTTGGCAACGTAGCCACAGCTCGTGCTTGCCGGTCCAGGCTTTGCCGCCGCTGTAGACGATGCCCTATCGCAGCAGCAATTTCGACAACCGGTGCCGCGTGCTCATCAGATCGCCGCGGCAGTCCTCACGTGCCCGGACCAGATCCCGGGCGGCTTCTTGCTCACGACTGGGAATGGCCACCGCCGTCACATCGCCGAGCATCAACAACCGTGCCAGGTGTCGGGCATCACGGGTATCGGTCTTGACCCGGTCTCCCGAGGGCCGCATCAACTTCGACGGTGCGGCCACCTCACAGTCAATCCCGACCGCCCGCAATGAGCGGGCCAAACCAAAGCCAGTCGGGCCGGCCTCGTACACCGCCGCCGCCGGACCAGGCAACGACCTGATCCAGGCTGCGATCTCCTCATGACTCGGCGTCAGCCGCTGCTCAAAGACTTCACCGGTCTGTCGATCCAACCCACACGCAACCACCGAACGCGCGTGCACATCCAACCCGACACTCGTACGCTGAACTACCACTGGGGCCTCCCACATCTTGTGGCTCTACCGGCCAGGACCAACTTCCTGACGGCAACCCACGTTCACATGTGAGCGAGGCCCCAGCCCCCCATACCGTCTAACCGGTCGCGGTCTCCCCCGATACACTCGGTCTCATAGCTGCAGGCCAGCGACGTTCAGCCGTCCAACCTGTCGCGCCCCGTCCCGCTTGTACGCATCGATTCCACCGTGTTCCGTGACCAAATCCGTGACCACCACACCGAGCGGCAAGTGCAGCATGCTCGCCATCTCAGGGGCGTTGTTCATAGATCTTCGGTCTTAACTCACGCCGCGGTTGGGGGCGTAGCGCCCAGGAGGCAACGGTGAGCGCCACGAGTATCAGGGGACCCACTAGCGTTTTGGCGTCATCGCCGACCCAAATATGGGAAGCCGTCGCTCCGGTGTAGATGAAAATCAGGCCCGCATATGCCCACTCCTTGATCAGGGGAAGGCGTGGCGCCAAAAGGACCAGGCCGGCCAACACGTAGCAGGTGCCGAGAATGGTCATGAAGTACGGCGGATACCCCAGATGTGTCACGACGCTCTTAAACGGCTGCAGTCGCAAGGCGCCCATCACCCCACCCACAAAACGCCCCGACGGGGTGGATGTCGATGGCCGCGCGAACAAAAATCCGATCAAGAAAGCGGCGGAAATACGACGCCCCAGTCTCGGGCCATGCTCACCACGGTCCATCCCAAGCGTGCCCCGACGTCGGTGATCGGCTCGGACTCGGCGAATGTCTGTGCCGTACTGGTGTAGTGAAATTCGCGTTCGGCGTCGTCGTGGTCGATGAGCAGCGCAAGACTGGGAGAGCCCGCGGCCTGCGCCCATTCCAGCATCTCCCGGTCGCCCCCGGAATTGCCGGCAGCCAGGATCGGGCGGCGGCCCAGCTGGGTCTGGATGTTGGCGACCTTGGCGCTGCCCTCGTTCGCGACGCCGAGCAGGCCGCTGGTGCGCCGAATGACCGGTGGACCTTCGCCGTCACGGCTGACGTCGTAGCCGATGAGGGTGCCCACCACCAACTCGGCCGGCACACCGTAGAGGTCATCACTGATCGCCCGGACGAACTCGGTGCCGCCGCCGGTGACGATCCCGACCGTGAACTCGCGCCGCCGCAGCTCCGCGATCAGCTCTGACATCGGCTGGTAGGTCACCGAGCGCGCCGGCCGGCCTAGTGTCGGGTGCGCTGCCCTGCGCATGAATTCCCTTGCCGCGGCCGCGAACTCCTCCGGCGTCATGCCCTCGAACAGGCCGGCAAGTGCCAGCGCAATGCGTTCCAGCCCGATCGCCACGGTCGCCGCCTGATCCCCGCTGAGCACGGCGGCGAATTCGGCACGCTCGCCGATCGACGGGTCCGCGGCCACGTGTTTGCGCAATGCATCGAGGAAGAAGTTGAGCTGCACATAGCTGGGCCGCTCGCACCACAGCGTGCCGTCGTTGTCGAAATAGGCGACCCGATCGACGACCGGCACCTCCTCGGCCGCCGCCAAGAACGCCTCCAGGGCGTCCCGCGTGCTGCCGGGCCGCCAGGACGGGAGCGGGTCGTTGCCTTCCATCAGACTCGCTCAGCTGCTGCGAGTAGTGGCGTCCTGCAACTTGGCCAACACCTGAGCCATGCTGAAGCTCGCAGATTTCTGTCGCTGCGGAAACTCGACCAACGTCTCCAGCATCTTCGCGACGTAAGCCTGCGCCGGGACGAACAGAAAGATGTGGTCCAACATCCAGTCGTAGTACGTGTTCGACGTGACGTCGGCCCGCTCATACGGATCGGTCCGCAGATTGAACAACTTCGGCACGCGCAGTTCAACGTATGGCTCCGCCCAGATCTGCAGGGTGCCCGCGCAGCGCTGCTCAAGGAAGACGAACTTCCAGTTGTCGAACCGCAGCGCGGTCAGGTCGCCGTCGTCGGAGACATAGAAGAAGTGCGAGCGCGGGCTCTCGTCGGTCTCGCCGGTGATGTACGCCAACTGGTCGTACCCGTCCAGGTGCACCTTATAGGTCGCGCCGTTCAGGTCTGTGCCCGCGCGTAGCCGCTCGGCGATGTCGGGCACACCTACCGCCGACAAGAGCGTGACGAACCAGTCAGCGTGGCTGACAATGCCGGTCAACACCGAGCCGGCCGGGATGCGCCCCGGCCAGCGCACCAGCGCCGGGACGCGGTAGGCGCCCTCCCAGTTGGAGTTCTTCTCGTTGCGGAACGGGGTCATGCCGGCGTCGGGCCAGCTGTTCATGTGAGGACCGTTGTCGGTGGAGTACATGACGATCGTGTTCTCGGCGATGCCCAGCTCGTCGAGCAGATCCAGCAGGCTGCCGACCGTGTCGTCGTGATCCAACATCGTGTCGTGGTAGCGCGACTGCCAGCGCCCAGCGCGGCCCACACTCTCGGGCTTGGTGTGGGTGCGGAAATGCATGTGCGTGGAATTGAACCACACGAAGAACGGAGTTTCGGCTTCGTGCTGGCGCTTGATGAAATCGACTGCGGCGTCGCGGAATTCGCCATCACAGGTTTCCATCCGCTTTTTGGTGAGCGGGCCGGTGTCCTCGATGCGTTGGGTGCCGTCGCCGTTGGCCCAGGTGTGCAGCACGCCACGGGGCCCGAACCTCTCGCGGAACTGCGGGTCCTTTGGGTAGTCCGGCAGTTCGGGTTCCTCTTCGGCGTTGAGGTGATACAGGTTGCCGAAGAACTCGTCGAAGCCGTGCATCGTAGGCAGGTGCTCGTCGCGGTCGCCGAGGTGGTTCTTGCCGAACTGGCCAGTGGCGTAGCCCTGTGCCTTGAGCGCCGTTGCGATCGTCGGGTCTTGTGCCTGCAAGCCCAGCGGCGCCCCCGGCAGGCCCACCTTGGTCAGGCCGGTGCGGTACGGGTTCTGGCCGGTGATGAACGCCGCCCGTCCGGCTGTGCAGCTCTGCTCCGCGTAATAGTCGGTGAACAGCACCCCTTCGGCCGCGACGCGGTCGATGTTGGGCGTCCGGTATCCCATCAGCCCGTTGCTGTAGCAGCTGAGGTTGCTCTGCCCGATGTCATCGCCCCAGATGATCAGGACGTTCGGCTTATCGCTCATTGGTTGGCCTTTCGTGGTCGACACCCCGAAGCCCTCGCACCGGGGCCGGCTGAAGCTGGGTGCATACCGGGCGCCCCAAAGGGATCCTAGACGCGATTTCCGCCGCCGCCACGAGCTTTCGGCTCGCAGTTAGGCACCCGCCTGCCACCCAGCCAGGACTGCGACGAGGCGCTCGGCGAAACCCCAGCGAACTTTTTGTTAACGACGTCCGTTGGATCGATAACGTCAGCGAGTCGATGCTGGCCGAGCTCCCTACCGTGATCCCGCAGGCCCTCAGCGAACTCGGCGCTGTCGACGCCGCCGTCGCGAGCGTCTACTGCCGCTACGGTCCAACCAACCGGCCACCGGCACGCTACCTGTTCACCACGGCACCTTCAGACGCGTTATGGCAGGCACGGCTCGCTGGCCAGACTCGCATCATCGTCCCCGCGCAAGCGGCTCTCGAAGCCATACGGGGGCGTGGCGAAAGGCTGCCGAAAATCGCACCGACCAGGACGCGACCGCGAAGCACTCCCACATAAACGATGAATAAAACGATGAGTCGGGCACGGTGCGCCGAAAAATACCCTCTGAAGTGGGGCGGGCGGGGCTCGAACCCGCGACAAAACGGATTATTGATCCGCGTGTCTCAACGGTTCCCGTTTTGTTCTGTTAGCCGTTGTCGCACAGCGGATTTCAGCTGCCATACCTACTCGTCGATCTCAAAGATTCCCTCCGATTCTCGGTCATATTGGATGAATAAAAGACGAGCAGCCCCCGCCCGCGTGGGCACGCTTGTCGGCTGTTGCGGCTGGAAGACTTTGGTCACAATCTGATGATTGGCAGCCGAGACGTAGTGGATTACGTAGTCCAGACCATCGGCTCGATCGAGCCACGTATCGGGCCGTCGGGATTGCATGATTGCCAGCTGAAGCCTCCACCGGGTCCGGGCGGCGGCTACCGTGACTTCCGTGACGACAGCGATCGAGCACTGAGCTTCTGATTAAATCGCGTCGTGGCAAACGATGACCGAAGCGCCGCCGGAGCAAGGGAATGCCATCATGCTCGGCAAAAGGCTGGAATCTAGCAACGAAGGCACAGGTTAGTTAACTAGTAACCCTAGCTAATGTGACCAAATCCGTGACCATCGGGTATGAAAATGGCCCCCGGAGAGTCCTCCGAGGGCCATTTCCGCTGGTAGCGGGGACAGGATTCGAACCTGCGACCTCTGGGTTATGAGCTAACCCATCGCGGTCTTCCCCGACACACTCCGTCTCATAGCTGCAGGTCAGCGGCGTTCAGCCGTCCAAGCTGTCTCGCCCCGTCCCGCTTGTTCGCATCGGCTGCACCGTGTTCCGTGTCCAAATCCGTGACCACCAACCGACGAACCCGGCTGCCCAACCTGCTTCGCTTCCTCAACCATGTCGATATCGAACGGTTCATGCATAAAGGTGGCCGACGCCGCGAAGACAGCGATGATGAATGCCCCGATAGGAGCGGGCCTGCGTCCACGGCCTGGTTGGGATTTAGGAGTTGCTCGATTGGGACTGCAGCGGCGCCGCGCCGCTGGTGACGTTTAACGAACCCGGCAGTATTTGGTTGTAGAGGCTGGCGGCCCGGGCGTTGGGTAGCACCGTGAAGCTCACGTTCGGCGGTACCTGGCTGGTAGTGCCTCAGTCCGACAAGTTAGGTCACCGACGCACCAGGCAGTTCATAGGCCCGAACGACACGCTGAAACACCACCGATCTGTGGTCCCGATCCTTGTCTAGTTGCGGTAATAGCGATCAGTCAAGCAACGCCATGGTTGAACTGCGAGGAGGACCCGACACGTTTTTTGGGCAGGGCTCCGAAGTTCTCTTTGGAGCGTTTAATTCGAAACGTGTGTCGCATTAGCGCTGTGTCGCAATATTGCGACGGCTTCTTCTGACCGGAAAATGACCAAGGTGAGTGGGCGGGCGACAGCAAACCCGGCGAAGCTTGCGGAGCCGGGTTTGGTTGCGAAGCCGTGTATTTGGGGTTAGGCGGCGGGTTCGATGGTGACCCGGTAGCCCATGGCGGTTCAGTTGGGCGATGTGGTTGCGCAGCCTTGGTTCGATGGTGAGTCGGTTGGTGTGGTAGTCGGGGCCGAGATCGCGGAAGCGGGTGGCCGGGTTGGCCAGCAGGTGCCAGATGATGACGAGGATGGAGCGGGCGACCGCGACCAGGGCCTTGAGTTTGCCGCGGCGTTTGACGATGCGCCGGTAGCGTTCGCCAAGGAAGGTGTTGGTTTTGGCGGCGGCGGTGGCGGCCTCGCCGAGCGCACCTTTCAGGTAGGGGTTGTCTTTGCCGGTCTTGCCGGTGCGGGTAACCGGCTCGGACTGGATGGTTGCGTGGGCACAGCTTGGCCCATGACACCAGATGTTCGAGGGTGGGGAACCTGCTCATGTCCAGTCCGTGTTGTTGAAGGTCGGGCCACTGAACAGCGCCCCGTCGGTGCGCGCGACGATGTTGTTGGCGGACAAAAACGGCGCCTCGCCGCCAAAGGATCCCAGGCTTTCCCCGCTGCGATCCGGCCACCGGGTAGCACGCGATACCAGGCCTCGGGGCGCCGGTTGCTGGGCCGGGATCCGCCGATGTGAGGTAGGAGCCTGTCTGCTGTGAGACTCTGCAGGGGTGTCCGCTCCTGCGGCGGCTGGTCCTTCGGGGGTGGTGACGTTTTTGTTCACCGGAGGGTTCGACCCGTCGGTGGGAGACGGACGCCGATGCGACACGGGTGGCGCTGGCCGCCCATGACGAGGTGTTGAGCGGGGCGATCGCATCTCACGGCGGTTGGTTGTTCAAGCACACCGGCGACGGGGTGTGCGCCGCATTCGAGTCGCCGAGATCACCGGTGGCTGTACAGCGGGCGCTGGAGTTGCCGGTGCGGATGGGGATGGCGACGGGCGAAGCAGAGCGGTCACTTCCCCCCGAGATCGTTTCCACATCAGGCGGAGAAGGACCATTGGCCCTTTAGAACGCCGAGGTCTGAGCGCATTATTGCTTGATGCCGAGTCATTCAAGACTCATTTCTGCATTCAATCCTTGAGGAGCGTGATCATGGCAGAGAGCACCGAGAAGAAGACTGCGGCGGAACGGGCGTTAGACCTGACGGAACGAGCAGCAGGCCTGTCCGACGAAGTGCTCAAGTCGGTTGAATCCGGACAACGGGCCGCGATCGATGCCGTGCGCAAGTTCGTTGGCGCTGTCGATGAGTCGATGCCCGCGCTCGGCGACGACCATCCGTCGCGACGCAATACCATCGTCGACGCCGCCCTGGATATGGCGGACAAGCTCGTCAAGACGCAGTACGAGTTCATACGAAGCATCGTTAGCAGCGCGAGCGAGACGCTAAAAAAGCAGGGCGACGAAAAGCCAGGTGCTGATTAGTCGGCGCGAGGAATCGATGAGGACGACCGCCGGCACGGCGGAGACCAGCAGCTACCCGACGCCGTCGGTGTCGGTGGCCCGGATGTTCTACGACCGGGTCGCGGCGACCCCCGAAGCCGAGGCATTCCGTTTTCCGACCAACGGTGGCTGGGCGTCGGTCAGCTGGAGGCAGACTGCGGAGACGGTCAAGGCCACGGCCGCCGGTCTGCTCGCGCTGGGGATCCAGCCCGAGGAGCGGGTGGCGATCGCGAGCGCCACCCGCATCGAGTGGCTGTACGGAGATCTCGCCATCATGTGTGCGGGAGCTGCGACGACCGCCATCTATCCCTCCACCGGCGGCGAGGACGTCGCCTTCATTCTGTCCGACAGCGGATCGCGGATCGTCTTCGCCGAGGACAATACTCAGATCGCTAAGCTGCGTGCCCAGCGGGATCACATCCCCGACGTGCTCCGGGTGGTCACGTTCGACGGCGAGGCGGACGGCGAGTGGGTGCTGAGCCTGCAGGACCTGCAGGCCTTGGGCGCCAAGCACCTCGTCGAGAACCCGACCGCAGTCGACGAAGCGGTGGCTGCTGTGCAGCCCGAGCAGCTGGCCACGCTGATCTACACGTCGGGGACCACGGGGCGACCCAAGGGTGTGGAGCTGCCTCACCGCTGCTGGGCGTACATCGGCGCCGGGGCCGAGGCCATCGACATCGTGTCGCCTAGCGACCTGCATTATCTGTGGCTTCCGATGTCGCACTCGTTCGGCAAGATGCTGGAGGCGGTGCAGTTGCAGATCGGCTTCCCCACGGCCGTCGACGGCCGCATCGACAAGATCGTGGAGAATCTCGCGGTGGTCCGGCCCACGTTCATGGCGGGTGCCCCGCGGATCTTCGAGAAGGTGCACGCGAAGGTCGTGCAGAGCATTCAGGAAGAGGGTGGGATCAGATACCGGCTATTCACCTGGGCCTTCGGCGTGGGCAACAAGGTCTCCCAGGCCCGGCTCCGGGGCCGCCAACCGAGCCGGGTGGTCCAGGCCCAGTACGCGATGGCCGACCGGTTGGTGCTGTCGAAGATCCGCGCCCGGCTGGGCGGCCGGATCCGTTTCCTCGTCTCGGGCGGCGCCACTCTCTCGAAGGACGTCGCCGCCTGGTTCTCCGCCGCCGGGATGCCTGTGCTCGAGGGCTACGCACTGACCGAGACCAGCGCCGGGGCCTGCATCGTCCGCCCCGAAGACCCGACGTTAGGGCTCGTGGGCCCGCCGCTTGTCGGCACCGAGATCAAGATCGCAGACGACGGGGAGATCTTCGTACGGGGTCCCGGGGTGATGCGCGGCTACCACAACCTGCCCGAGGCCACGGCCGAGGTGCTGTGCTCCGACGGGTGGTTCGCCACCGGTGACGTCGGCGAGATCGACGAGGCGGGCCGGCTGCGGATCACTGACCGGAAGAAGGACCTGATCAAGACCTCCGGCGGCAAGTACATCGCGCCGCAGGCCATCGAGGTCATGTTCCAGGCGATCTGTCCGCTGGCCAGCCAGCTGCTGGTTCACGGCGACGGCCGCAACTACGCGACCGCGCTGATCACCCTGGATCCTGAAGCGCTGGCCCAGTGGGGCCGGGCGCGGGGCCTGAAGGCCGCCGACTACGCCTTGCTAGCCGAGGACCCCGCAGTCCACAGGTACGTGCAGGCATGCGTCGAGGAGCTCAACGGCCGGCTCAACCGCTGGGAGACCATCAAGGACTTCCGGATTCTCGACCACGACCTGTCGGTCGAAGGGGGCGAGCTGACGCCCAGCATGAAGGTCAAGCGCAAGGTCGTCGAGGCGAAATACGAGTCGCTGCTCGACTCGATGTACGACGGACGGTCACGCGGTTGACCGGGCGGGCAACAGCCATTGCCCCTGTGCCGGACGTCGCTCAGCGCTACCTTCAACATGCCCTCTCGTTCCTGTCCCGAGCGTGGCGTACAAGTGCGCGGCTCCTTCCGCGATCACCACGCGCGCGTGTCCCTCGCGCGCCAGTTCGGCTACTGGACGGTGGTTCGCGAGGAACAGCGCGGTCAAGGCTGCTATGCCGCACTCCACACCGCGGCGAGCTAGCAGTTCGATCACGTCTGGATCACCGTGTCGGGAAAGATTGAGCGGATCGCATCGGGCAGACCGCTCCACCTCGGGATCGGCGATGCCCAGTAGGTCATCAAGCAGGAGCACGTCCTCGGGGTCTGCGTCGGGAACCCGGTTGCGCACTAGATCGCGAGCGGCCTGCCCGTCAAGACCATCGACGCCGGTGGCCGCGCGCAGGAGCCCGGAGACGGCATGGAAGGGAACTTGACTGGTGTGCGATTCGCAGAAGGCGCTGAACACCTCCACGCCACGGGCGGCTACCATCGCCGCCACGTCGCGCACCAGACGGCTCTTACCGATGCCGGGCGGTCCCACCACGCCGACCACCGCGCCCTGCCCGGCTACCGCAAGGTCAAGCAAGCCTTCCACGGCGGACATCTCCCAGCGCCGACCGACCAGATTCGACTCATCACGCCCGAGAGCGCGATGCCCTTCCCCCATGCCCAGCAGCCGACGGGCGAGCACTGGCTCATCGGCACCCTTGATCTGAACCAACTCCGGCTCACCGAGCACCGCCGCGCCATCAACCAGTCGCGCGGTCGACGCGCTGAGTATCACCCCACCCGGTGGGGCCACCGATTCCATCCGCTGGGCCATACCGACTTGTTCACCGACTCCGGTGTAACCTGTTGCAGCCGTACCGATCTCCCCGGTGATCACCTGCCCGGAGTTCAACCCGATCCGCAGCTGAAGTTCGACACCATCGCGGCGGGAAACCTCTTGAGCCAGATCGCTGATGCCGCTATGGATCTCCAATGCGGCCCGGCACGCGCGCAGCGCGTGGTCCTCCAAGGCCACTGGTGCCCCGAACAGCGCCATGATCCCATCGCCGGTGAACTTGTCCACAGTGCCGCCATAGCGTTTCACCACCTGCGCCCCGCGATCCACCAGCTCGGCCATGATCTCCCGCAGCCGCTCCGAACCCACCGCTGCCCCAATGTCCATCGAACGAACAACATCGGCGAACAGCACCGTCACCTGCTTGTACTCCGCCGTTTTCACGGTCGCTGAAACCGAGGCACCGCACTCCAAATAGAACTTCGCATTTCGCGGCAACTCGATACCACACGATGAGCACGCCAATCCCGTTGCGGTCATGGCATCGCCTCCGCCCATGCGATATGCCCCTCGAAGCCAAGCGATCTCGCCATCGCGCGGTAGCGATCCCTATAGTCGCGATAAGCGGTCTCGTCGCCATGGGCGCGGGCCAGCAATGCGCGCATCCGCAGCAACCAAATCTCCGCTACCACGAACCCGCTATCCGCCTGGGCGGCGCAAGCGAAACGTTCCACCTGCGTGTGGGCTTCGTCGATGTCGGCGTCGGCACCGCGCGCCAGTAGTGATTCCACGAGCGCGGCGATGGCCACAGCGTGGAAAATGGCATCACCTGATCGCAATTCGCGATCGGCGACGGCACCAAGCGACTCTATCGCCGCGTCGAAATCGTGCGTGCGGACTTTTTCCTTGGCCAATTCGAGGTCGATGGGTGCCAAGTAGACGATCAAGGATCGCTGCAGGGCGGCTTCGCGCACCCTGCCGAGCAGACGCAGGCCCTCCTCTCGTTGCGGGCTGTCCTGCTGCGCCAGGAGAAGGCCGCGCAAGAAAAGGGCCGCCTCGACTGAAAGATCGTCGCCGTATCGCTGCGCCAGCTGCAGCGTGTCCGCCGATTCCTGCACCGCATCGGCATCCGCGACTAGTGCCCCGCTGGGGATGCCGAAGCCATACTTCCAGAACAGATGCATGGGATACCCGACCCGGTCGTAGTCCCGACTCATCGCCGCGCCGCGCTCCATGTCCTGTTTCCAGCCCGACTCTCCACGGCATAGCCGCGCGGCGGCACGCGTCATCGTCGCAACGCTAAGCGGGGATTCGAAGAACAGGTTGCCCTTGTGCACATCGCCGTCGGCCAGTTTGATGACCGTTGACGCCAGCCGCAAGACTTCGTCAGTCTCGCCGGTCGTCGTCTTGGGCACGATGGCCATGCACATCAGCGCCACCGTCAAGGTCGGGTCACCGATCGACTCGATCAGGCCGACGAGGTGTGAGGCCAGAGCCGACGATTCCCGATAACGACCCCGGAAGAACAGTGCCATTACATGCCCGGCCATTGCCATGGCGAGCAGCACCTTGTCGCCTGCGGCGGTGGACAATTCGCGCAGCTCGTCGAGGCCCGGCTCATCAAGGCCGCTGACGCGGAAGGCCGTTCCGCACAGCAGGGCGCGCGGCGCGATACGCATCCCGGCGCGATCCGGGTCTTCGGCGGGCAGTCGGTCGGCGACCTGGCGTGCGCGCTGCCAGCTTACGCGCGCCGCCGTAATATCCCGGAAGTTCAACCAGGTTCCAGCCCGCATGTGCCAACCGAACGCCTCGCGCAGATCACCCGCCGCCTCCAGGTGTTCGGCGATCAACGCTGCGTTTTGGTCAGCCGGATCACGCTCCTGGATCGCGGCGGCCAGCTGCCGATGCAACTCTGCGCGATCCGATTTGAGCTGAGCTTTGTAGGCGACCGCGCGAATCAGAGGATGGTGGAACACATACTCGCGTTGGCCGGTGAATTTCACCTGATCGATCAACTGGGCTGCCGCCAGTTCGTCAACGGCGGGTTCGACGCCCAGCTTCATCAGCAATTCGTGGCCGAACCGCGACCCGATGACCGCCGCTGCGCTCAACGTGCGCTTGGCCGTCGGATTGAGCCGGTCGATGCGAGCGGCGATGGTTGCCTGCAAGGTGGCGGGCACGCTCACCTCAGCGACCTCTGCGGTCGAGATGTATGCCCCGGTCTCTCCTACCAATTCACCGCGCTCGGCCAGTTCACGCACGATCTCCTCGGCAAAAAACGGGTTACCGGCAGCCCGCTCGGCAATCATGCTGGCCAACTCCGCGACCGAGGGGTCCGCCCCGAGCAGCTCGGTGACCAGTGCTGCGGTTTCTGAATCACTCAGCGGCGCAAGGGCAACGGTGTGGGCGTCGGCGACTCGGGTCAACGCGCCGCGATATTCCGGTCGATAGGTGACCAACACCAGCGAGGGCGTCTGCGGAATCACCGTGAGGAACTCGGCGATCATTGACTCACTGACTTCATCGATCCAATGGGCGTCGTCGATGACATAGAGCGCCGGGGCTTTTCGGGCCAACAAGGTGGCATTGACCAGGGCGGTCAACCGCCGTCGACGGGCATCGGGATCGATTCTGGGCAGGGAAAAGTCGGGATCGGCGATTCCCAGCAGGTCATCGAAGAGCGCCAAGTCTTCAGGGTCTGCGTCGCCAACCTGGGCATGGACCTGCACGCGGGCCGCCGCCGCATCAAGACCCTCGACCCCGGCGGCTGCACGCAACAACTGCGCCACCACACGGAGGGGGATGTCGCTGGCATGCGACTCGCAGGATGCGGTGAACACCTCGACATCACGGGCGTCTGCTATCGCGGCGACCTCGCGCACCAGGCGGCTCTTGCCGATGCCGGGTGAGCCGACCACGCCGACGACCGCGCCGTGGCCATCGATGGCGCGGCCTAGCAAGCCCTCGACGGCGGACATCTCCCAGCCTCGACCGACTAGGGTGGCATCGGTGTGCCCGACCAGGCCATGCCAGGAGCCGATCGCGACCAGTCGACGCACTGGAACCGGTTCGTCGGCCCCTTTGATGTGCACCTGCTGGGGTTCGCCCAGCGTCACAATGCGCTCAACTAGCCGCGCGGTTGACGCGGACAGCATCACTCCGCCCGGCAGGGCCACCGATTCCATCCGCTGGGCCATCCCGACCTGCTCACCAACCGTGGTGTAACCCAAGCCACGCGAACCGATCTCCCCGGCAATCACCTCACCGGAATTAAGACCAACCCGCAGCTGCAAATCCACGCCGTCGCACTCTCGGACATCGACCGCAAGCCGCTTGACCTCCTCCTGGATGCCCAGCGCTGCAAGACATGCTCGAAGAGCATGATCCTCCAACGCGACCGGGGCGCCGAACACTGCCATGATGCCGTCGCCGGTGAACTTGTCCACGGTCCCGCCGTACCGCTGCACAACCGCCGCGCAGCGGTCGGCCAGGTCGGTCATGATCTCGCGCAGCCGCTCTGCACCAACAGCAACCGCGAGGTCCATCGAGCGCACCACATCGGCAAACAGGACGGTTACCTGCTTGTACTCCGCACGGGTGTGCTGCTCGGTGACCGGTGCGCCGCATCCGTCACAGAATCGCGCACCCTCACGCGGCTCGGTGCCACACGTGCGGCACGCGGTCGCTGCGGTCATCCGACCCTCCGCCGGTTCCGGCCCCCGAGTTTCCCGATTAACCAGAATAGGGTGCTAAACGATTCGCAGAAGAGGTTCGATCCGGGGCGGATGCTCGTCGGTAGCGTCGCCTGTTCGTGCGGCCAGCATCCGACTTGGCGCTGTGAGTGCGGTGCCGTCAGGTACGGCCCGGCGCTGGCCGACGGCTGCGGTCTGCTCGACGGGCGGGTGCACGGGTGCGGTAGCGCGCCGGGGCTTCAGGCGTGGCGGGCTGCTTCCTGAACGAGCTGCACGCGCGAGGTGAGGCCGAGCTTTGTGTAGACGTGGGTGAGGTGGGTTTTCACGGTCCGCGGGCGCAGCGCATGGACCGCTTCGCGGTCGCACAGCGGCAACGCCGCCTCGACCATGAAGACCAGCTCCATCGGCCACTGCGCCTCGGCGGTGTGATCGCCAAGGTTTCGATTGAGCAGGTGGTTCAGGGCGCGGGTCATGCCCCGCTCACAGTTGAGCTCCGTATACAGCGCGAGCAGGCCGGGCACCCAACGGCCGGCGAAGGTCTCGCTGCGGTCCACGAATCCGCTGAACCTTTTCAGGTCTCCGGATTCACGGCGGATCATGAACATCTGGACGCCGTACGCCTCCGCTGGCGCCGAGCTGGCAGCCGATACGCTTCGCGGCCGAGCGCTACGAGCGTTGTTGCCGGCCGACGCAGTGCCATGGGTGCCCGAGCTGTTCTTCGCCGAGTGCGGGTCGGTGTTGCGCCGATGGGACCTCAACCGCATCCTGACACACGCCCAGATCGACCAGGTCATCGATGCGCTGATGGGCTGGCCGCCGCGCATCACCCAGGTGCGCGGGTTGTCCGCCGACGCGTGGCGGTTACGCGCAAACGTCACCTTCGCCGACGCGGTGTACGTGGCGATCGCCGAGCACCTTGGCGCCGACCTGCTTTTTGACGATCGCCGACTGGCCAACACCGCTGGCCTACCGGTTCGGGTGGTGCACCTGCCACACCGACAGCTAACCCGTCCCGGGCAAGCACGCCCCGAACCGGTTTTCAGCTGTTTCGCAGTGAAGTTCCCGTAAAACCCCTTTTTGGCAAACGACGACCCCCAGACACTGCGGAGCAGGTAGCCGCAACCGCCTCGGTAGGGTGGGATCTAGCCGATAAAGGCGGCGGCCGGTTAACTACTTCGACCTGAAAAAG
>Ga0335070_10005479_pt1 | contig 14918 bp, 12 predicted proteins | sample Lox_Sample_13_FD_206722 | JGI IMG/M metagenome (GOLD analysis project Ga0335070, IMG submission 206722) | Soil microbial communities from Loxahatchee National Wildlife Refuge, Florida, United States - Lox_Sample_1.3 | ecosystem: Environmental > Terrestrial > Soil > Wetlands | place: USA... | reverse complement strand
CCTTGAGCAGCTTTCGCCCCAGTGATGGCCCGATCAAAGCTTCCTGCTCCGCGCATCGCGTCATGAGGCTCACGCGGACCATCCAAGCTGATCTTCACCCGTGAAAGTTTCCGAATGGTGTCAATCTTCTTTGGTACCAGAATTCCATTGGTATGCATGCTGATGGTGACTCCCCGTTCCACGAGCCACTCGACAATCTCATCGATGTGTCGATGCACCAAAGGGTCCCCACCATCAAGATTGGTCTGTCGCATGCCGAGGTCATGAAACTCTTCCAACGCCTTGAATATCTGATCGCGCGTCATCTCGTTGGGCATCGGAGTATGCCGGTCGCAATAGGCACAGGTCAAATTGCAAAGCCAGGTCACTTCGTAGGTAAGGGAAAGCGGAAAAGGTCGAATACCCAACCGCGCGATCATTCCCCGAATCATCATCGATGGATGCATAGAATCTACTCGTTCCGACTTTCCCGCATGGGGAAAGCGGCTTTTTCATAGGAAGGTTGCGTTCGGCTGAGCATCATTATGCCTACATGGAATGAATATATGATGATCTATGCGCTTAAGTAAACACTCACGTGCTTCGTAAGGCTTCATCCTCCGATCGAAGTGTCCGGTCCGCTCTCAAAGCTACTGTGAAGTCTATTTGTGAATACTGTTCTTCCAGTGCTCGAGTTAATCCGTGACGTGCATGTCACAATCGGCAAGTGGACCCATATAGGCGCTACTTTGCGCCATTGACACGGCACCCCTGATCAGAGTTTGATACCTCCTTGATCGCCTGAGCAGACTGAGGGGAAAAGAGCTTCTCAACGTGGCAAGACAGTCCCGCCTCGTAGTTTGTCTAGTCCTCACATTTCTCCTCTATGAGACCAGTAGTGCCTCGTGCGCCGCGACAGCCGCTGACTCTCCGACCGGAACTGGGCTTCAACGACAGCTGCAGGTTCTGCTTGCTCAACTAAGCGAGCGCTCGTCCGATCCAGCCTTTTGTGTTCGCCTCGCAGAAATCTACTTGCATCTCGGGGATGACGTCTCCGTTGAGACAGCGAAGCGCAGAGCGTCATACGAAGCAGGCGCGAAACGTGCCCATCAGGCAATTGACCTCCAAGAACAGAATGCCGACGCTCATTATCTTTATGCGGCAAACCTGGGAAGCGCTTCACGGCTCACAGGCCTGATGGCGTCTGCATTGACCGTTCAAGAACTCAAACGCCACGTGAAGCGGGCGTTGGAATTGAATCCTGACCATGCTTCGGCACTGCACATGCTGGGCATGATGCAGGAGGAGTTGCCTTGGATTTTAGGCGGCGATTCTGAGAGTGCGCTCACTAATCTCCGCCGAGCGGTCGCCGCTGATCCAGGTTATGTTCATGCGCGGCTCGATCTTGCCAGGGCGTACATCAAGCGGAAGGATCCAGGCGCGGCTCGGCGAGAAATCGAGATCATCTTACACCAACCGATTTCATCCGATGTGTCCGCGAGCAATCGACGCCGGAGGGAAGAAGCACGACAACTACTGAACTCCTTCGCGACTCCCTAGGCCAAGTATCTTGACCTTCCTACCTTTTTGCCTTGTAGAGCCTTTCCTTCTCTCTCGTCCAGGTAGGTATAGCGGGTTGAGATAAAAGCCCGGTGGGGCCACATTAGCGGAAATAGCGGTGGGGCAAACATCCGCATGAAGCCAAAGAGTGAAATTCTCCTCTGTGTTGTTTGGGCAGCAGGCTCACCGACAATGTCTATACTCGAGTAACTTCAAACGTGTCCTGGGCCTCCGTTTCCAGGTTGCAGCCCCAAAGGATCTTCTCACGTCTGAGTGCGGGAGAGGAACGCATCGCTCGCAGTGTTGAGTGTGGGGAAGATGAAATCGATACCGATGCGTTTGAATGCACCGGCGTGTTCGAGGACGTTGCGTACCTCACGGCGTACGTTCGCCAAACCGAAGCGGACGCCTCGGGCGGCCAGTTCTTCGACCAGGGTTTCGAGCATTTCAGCGCCGGTAATGTCCACCAGGTTGACCGTGCTTCCGTCCACAATGAACCATTCGATGTCCGGGTGACCCGCGACAAGCTCCAATACCCGTTTCTTGAAGTACCCTGCATTGAAGAACACGATCGCAGCGCTGAATCGGTAGACCAGCAGGCCGGGATGGGTAGTCGCGTCCTGGTGATGAGCCATCTCGTGCCATCCTCTCATCCCCGGCACACGGCCCAACACAGCATCCGGCGGTCGCGAGACACGCTTGACCAACAGAAGCAACGCGCTCCCCACTGCCAAGAGAATCCCCTCCAGTAAATCCAACCAGATGACGCCAAGCGTGGTGAACAGGGAAAGCACGCATTCCGCTCGGTTCACACGCCACATCTTGCGCAGCGAAGCGACATCGAATAGTCCGACGGCGGCCACGATCAGCACCGCACCCAACGCCGCCACCGGCAGATAGCGCAGAGGTTCGGTCAGGAAGAAGAGCACCGCCGCCATCGTCGCGGCCGCGATCAGCCCAACCATCTGAGTTTTGCCGCCCATTGCATCGTTGACTGCTGTTCGCGAGTCGGCCCCAGTGACGGCAAATCCCTGCGACAAGCCGGAGGCGATCTGACAGGCACCCAGCGCGATGAACTCCTGGTCGACATCGATGTCGTAGCGGTTCCGCGCAGCAAAGCTACGCGCCGTTACCATCCCACTGCTGAAGCTCACCAGAGCCACGCCCAAGGCCCCGCCGAGCAAGGGTTTCAGCAAGTCCGGATCGAATTGCGGCCAGCTCAGGCCTGGCAGTCCTGCTGGCAGCGCACCCACGACAGCTACCCCGCTGGTTTCCAGGCCCAGCCCATAGACCAGCGCCACGGCAGCTGCCGTGGCCAGTAACGGCGCCGGCGCGCGAGGCGACACGTGTTTGCTCCCCATGATGACCACGAGAGTCGTCAATCCCGCGGCAAGCGTTGGCAGATGGGTCTGCGGCAGCTTACCGGCAAACTCGATGAGCCGCGGGATGATCCCGCGCGACTGCATGGAGAAGCCGAACACTTTACCGATCTGCCCGAGAAAGATGCTGATCGCCACACCGTTGAGATACCCGACCAGGATCGGCTTCGCGAGAAAGTCGGCCACGAAGCCGAGTCGGAAGATCCCCGCCGCGATGCACACCAGCCCGGTGAACACCGCCAACACAACGGATAGTGACCGAAGGGTATCGGGGTCCCCGTCGGAGAGCGGGAGCACTGTCGCGGCAAAGATGGCGCACGTGGCCGCGTCCGGATTGACGATGAGCTGGCGCGAGGTACCGAACAATGCGTAGGCCACGAGCGGAAGGATGGCTGCATAGAGTCCGACGATCGGTTCGAAGCCGATGAGTTGCGCGTAGGCAATCGCGGTGGGCACCGCGACGGCAGCAACCGAGACACCGGCCACCAGATCGATTCGCAGCCATTCACGCCGGTAGTCCAAAAGTTGCCGAAGGCCAGGCGTATAACGCTCAACCAATGCCTGGCAGACCTTACGTGCAGTCGTGACGCTTCTAGCCATTCGAATGATCTCAGGAGTCAGGGTGTCTTAGCGGACAAAATCGGCCAATGGGGCAACCCGGTCATCGGATGGGCCCTGCTCAATGGTTTTGAACAGATTCGGCTTGTCGCAAGGCAGCGTATTGTCGTGAAATGCTCGATCCTTGCTAGGGGCGAAATTCCACGAGGGCGAACTTTCGCCGGCCGATCTTGAGGCGATAGGACCTGCCGGGAGCTAGTAACATCACGCTACTCGGATCGGTGCTTTTTTGCCCATCGACTTCAAGACCACCTTGCACAATCAGTCTCCGTGCCTCGCTCTTGCTTGGGACCAGCCCTGTCTTGGCAACGAGATCGACCAGGCTGATCGACTGCCCATCGCGAAGATCTGAGTGTTTCAATGTCAGGCGAACGTCCGGTTCTTCGGGAAATTCCCGGTCCTGAAACTTCTGCTGGAATGCAACCCGCGCCTGTTTCGCCGCTTCTATCCCATGGTAGCGAGCCACGATGAGCTCCCCGAGTGATTGCTTCGCCTCCATCGGATGGAGCGTCTTCACGCGAGCGAGATCTTCCGTGGTGAGTAGCTCGTAATACCGCAGCATCAAGGTATCGCTGATGGACATGAGCTTCCCGAACATCTCGCCGGGAGGGTCTTCCACCGCGATATAGTTCCCCAGACTCTTGCTCATTTTTCTGATGCCGTCCGTCCCTTCGAGCAACGGCATGGTCAACACCACCTGCGCCTCCTGCCCATAGTCACGCTGGAGGTCCCGGCCGACCAGCAGATTAAACTTTTGATCCGTTCCGCCCAACTCGACGTCGGCCTTCAACGCCACAGAGTCATAGCCCTGGACGAGGGGATACATGAATTCGTGGATGCTGATCGGTTTCTGATCCGCATAGCGCTTATGAAAATCTTCCCGCTCCAGCATGCGCGCCACACTGTAATGGGCGCTCAGATGAATCAACCCTTCAGCCGTCATCGTGCTCATCCACCGGCTATTGAACTCGATGACCGTTTTCGCCGGATCGAGGATTTTAAAGATTTGCCGTTCGTAGGTCTTGGCGTTCTCCAAGACTTTTTCTTTCGACAGCGCGACACGCGTCTCTGATTGGCCACTCGGATCCCCGATCATCCCGGTGAAATCGCCGATCAAGAAAATGATTTCATGGCCGAGCTCCTGGAAGTGTTTGAGCTTGTGGATCAACACCGTATGGCCCAGATGCAGGTCCGGAGCGGTCGGATCGAAGCCGGCCTTGATCCTGAGCGGGCGCTTCTCCTTGATGGAGCGGGCGAGCTTGGATTCCAGTTCTGCCAACTGGATGACCTCCACTGCTCCGCGGAGAATCAACTCGAGTTGACGCGACAGCTCACTCATGCCGCTTTTTTCTCTCTCTCCGGCTGTACCACCGTTGGGGTCACCGTGACCAGCGCGCGGATCCGGTCGAATTTCTTCTGGCCGATTCCCTTTACTTCCCGCAAGTCGTCAACCGTCCGAAAGGTCTTTCTGGATTTCCGATAGTCCACAATCCGTTCGGCCAAGACCGGTCCGATCCCGGGAAGTTCTTCAAACTCCTGTACGCTCGCCTGATTCAAATCCAGCTTGGCCCGCTCCTGTTTCCCTCCAGCTGATGACGTTTTGCCAGGACCGGAAGAGGCAGCAATAGTTGGGGCGTATGACGCGGCGGCAGGAGGATTCACGCCGGCGGCTGGCGGTCCGGAATTTGTTCCAGGGTCCGATTGTGCTCCTCCTTGTGCGGATCGAGTCACCGTGCTCGGCACTGTCCAACCGATCCAGAACACCACTCCCATCGTGGCCGCCAACATGCCGAGCTTGATCACAATTGATTGCCACATACGTGCCAGCTTTCAGCACTGAAACTTCAGCAATTAGCAGTCAGCTCTCAGCTGTCAGCTTTTCCTCGTCGCTGATAGCTGATGGCTGACAGCTTCTCAGAGCTTCCTTCTCGCTTGGTGAATCGCCCGTCCGTCAACGTCCTCGGCTGCTTCCATCAGACCTTCGGCCAGTGTTGGGTGCGCATGGATCATCTCCGCGAGTTGCGAGACTCGAGCCCCGACCTGCATCGCGAGCGCCGCTTCGTGGATGAGATCAGCGGCGTGAGCTCCCAGAATATGGACACCCAAGATGGTTCCTGTCCTCGCCTCAGAAATGACTTTGAACAAGCCCGTCACATCCCCCGTGGCTTGTGCTTTGCCCAATCCTCCATAGCGGAATCGCCCGATCTTGAGCGCGTCATCCGGTTGTTGTCCAGCCGCTTGGACCTGCTCGCGGGCTTGCTGCTCCGTCAGCCCGACGCGACCGATTTCGGGCAAGGTAAAGATCCCGGCCGGGATCACGTCATACCGGACCGTGGTCGCATGGCCCATGATATTTTCGACCGCGACCTTCCCCTGCGCCGAAGCCACATGGGCGAGCATCGCCTTCCCGACGACGTCGCCGATCGCATAGATCCCTGGCACGTTGGTTTCCATCCGATCGTTGACGAGAATCTCCCCTCTCCGACCAGTCTGGACCCCCACTTGCTCTAGCCCAATGCCGTGGCTGTTGAACCCGCGGCCCACGGAAACAAGTAGTTTCTCGACCGTCACCGTTGTGCCATCTTTGAGATGTACCGTCATTCCGTCTTCCGCTCGGTCAAGTCGGTCAACCGTCGTCCCCGTATACAATGTGACGCCTCGCTTTTTGAGCTCCCGCTCCATCATTGAGGCAATCTCCTCGTCTTCGGTGGGCAACAGGCGGGACATCAGCTCGACAACCGTTACTTGCGTCCCCAACCCACTATAGAGCGCCGCAAACTCGCAGCCTTCCACACCGGCACCGATAATCAGCAACCGCGCAGGGATGACGTCGAGATCCAAGATGTTTTTGCTGGTAAGAATCTGTCGCCCATCGATGGGGAACTGGGGAAGGTTGGGCCAGGACGAACCGGTCGCAACGATGATCGCATCGGCAGCAATTTGGCCCTCTGTTCCATCCTTCTTCCTGACGTCGATTGAATGCGCATCATGAAGTGATCCGGTACCCTCCACGTATTCGATGTTCCAGACTTTGAAGAGTGTCGCAATACCTTTGACCAACCCTGTGACCACTTTGTTCTTGCGCCCGACCATCCGGGCCAGGTCGTACCGGGCAGGCCCCTGCAGAATTACGCCCAACTCGTCAGCCTTTTTGAGTTTGTCGCCGAGTTCGACCACGGACAGCAGCGCTTTGCTGGGAATACAGCCCCAGTTCAAACAGACGCCGCCAAGCGCCTGATTCTCGATGACCGTCACATGCGCCCCTAATTGAGCCGCTCGAATCGCCGCGACATAACCGCCCGGCCCGGCGCCCAGAATGACTATGTGCTTTGGGAGGGTCATAACCTCATCGGACCATTGCCGATCGGTTCAGAAAGGACACGATGCCGATGAACCCATCATACAACGGTTCAATGTTTCTGATTCTTGAGGAAGGTGTCGTACTGTGCCGCCGTCATCAGCTTCTCGACTTCTCCAGGATTCGAGAGCTCAATGACTGCCATCCAGCCTTTCCCATAGGGATCGGAGTTGACGACCTCCGGATGGTCTTTCAAATCGGTATTGACTTTCGCGATGGTGCCGCTGACAGGAGTATAGATCGTCGATGTCGTCTTCGTCGATTCAACTTCGCCGACCTGCTGTCCCGCCGTCACCGAGGCACCGACCTTGGGAAGATCAATAAAGACGATGTCGCCCAGGGCATCTTGCGCGAAATGACTAATTCCCATCGTTGCTTGCGTGCCGCTCACCCGAACCCATTCATGCTCCTGATGGTACCGAAGATCCGCTGGAATCATAATGTCCTCTTGATGGTTCAGCGAGATTGTTGCGTCTGTTGCACCACAAAATCAGCGTGCGGATCGTAGTGGCAGACCGCCTGTTTTGTCAAGGAACGACCGTCTCAGTCATCAGGACGAGCGGGATCGCAGGCCATTCCGACATCGCGGTCAACGTCGCACTGATCGCTGCCGGTATCGATTCCGGATCCGATAGGGTGAGCGGGGTCCCAAGCCAAAGGGGCCGCTCTCCTTGTATCATCGGAGCAAGCCGTTTTGTGAGCTCCGTCCGACCGGACTCGGATGCGTTTGATGCGCCCGATTCTGGAAGCACAACAACTTCGAATCCCCTCAGTCTGCTTTCGAGCAGGTCTTCCCCATAGTCCATCAGGGCGGTCTTCGGATCGAGGACTGCGCTGGCATGAACGGTCACCGCCACAATGAGCGTCGCCCGCTCGCGGCGCGCCCGGTCCTTCAATTGTTCCACAAATCTGAGATAGCTGTGCGCCTTCCACCCAGCCCATTTCCAAAAGAATGGACTGGTGGGATCTCTCTCGGCTGCTTGACCAAATTTCCTTTCAAACGCGGCCCGCGATGGTGGGCTGATTTCTTCCGCGAATCCATTTCTCATTCTGGCCTGTAAAATGAGACCGTCGATCCCTGTGCGGCACAAATCGTCCACTATGCCACTGACCGCTTGTTGGTACGCCGGATCGAGCACATCCACCGGACCAATCGATTGTGGCGTCGTAGCGATTGGATCCGGCGCTATCCTGGCCGAATCAGGCTCGGCTGATATCCATGAAGCTTGATGGAGATCGAGCCTAGCGAACACCGCCACTTCTTCTGCGTGTGCGATGGGAATCACACGACCGAGCACATCGTCGATGACCGGGACCCTCGACGACTTGAAATAGGCACCTCCTGCGCGAGACTCTTCCGGATCACCCACGGACGGTCCGGCATCGACAAGCAACGTGGTGACGCCTGCCTTGCGAACTTGTGCGATCCAGGAGGAAGGATTTGCGATCCGGCTCCAGGCAGCATGGGGCATCGATAGGACAACCGGTCGCACCCCTGACAAGACAGCGGCCCCACCGGTTTGCATGATGTCGGCGAGGCGTCGGACGGCATGGGCTTGGTAGCCGGCGGCGGCATCATTCGACGGAGCGGAGGCTCCTGCCAGCGTGCGATACTCAGCGACTGCGGCCGGAATGTTCCCCTGCGCCTCGTAGGAACGGGCTAGCCACCAACGAGCTTCACTGAGCCGTGGTGATCGTGAATTGTTTTCTACGAACCGCCTGAATAAGATCGAGGCCTTGGAGTATCGGCCTTGAACATACGCGCGATAGGCCTCCTGGAGCGATCTCGTCTGGGCATCGAGTTGCAGATCGATTCCAGATTCGGAAGGTGGGACAGACGGTGCGACAGGATAGACGGGACGGTGACAACCGGCGAGGGACAGGACCATGACTCCCCCGAGCCAGAGTATCACCGCTTGGAGATATGTGACCGTGAACGGCAAAACCCCTCACGCCCACCAGGATGGCGTGCTATCCGATAAGCTCCATTTCTGAAAAGAAGTATCCGATCTCGAATCGCGCCGTCTCCGGCGAGTCCGAGCCGTGAACCGCATTGTATTCGATGTTGGTTCCGTGGGCGGCACGGATGGTGCCCTTCTCAGCCTTAGCTGGGTCTGTGGCTCCCATGATTTCCCGATTCTTCTTAATGGCATTCTCACCCTGCAGTACGAGCACGACGGCCGGGCCGGACGACATGAATGTGCAGAGGCTGTCGAAGAACGGCCTGGTTTTGTGGACCGCATAGAATCCTTCCGCCGTCGTCTTCGACAGGTGCATCAACCTCATGGCAACGGGCGTGAGTCCCGCCTTCTCATATCGATTGATGATGTCGCCGATGACGTGCTTTTTTACCGCATCCGGCTTGATGATCGCGAGCGTTCGTTCACTCATTGCTTGAAGTATTCCTCCCCTCTCAGTAAGTGACAATGACTCATTGAGAATTGTTCCATCGTCATTATAAGGATGGACAATTTCCCTTGCAAGGAGACCACGTGTCAGCTGGAAAACGTTCGAGCGAGTTCGTGCGGTAGGAATACCCCTCGCTCCGTAATGATGCCGGTGATGTACCCTGCCGGCGTCACATCGAAGGCGGGATTGTAGACCTCGACACCGGATGGTGCGATCGGGTGGCTTCCATGGATGGAGGTTACCTCCGTCGGGTTGCGCTGTTCGATCGGAATTTCGTCCCCGGACTTTGTCTTGAGGTCGATCGTCGAATAGGGTGCCGCAACATAAAATGGAATGTTGTGAGCTTTCGCCAGAACCGCCACCGAGTAGGTGCCGATCTTGTTGGCGACATCTCCGTTGGCTGCGATGCGGTCGGCCCCAACGACACAGACATCAATGTCCCCCTTTCGCATCAGCGCGCCCGCCATGTTGTCGGTAATCAACGTAACCGGGATTTTATCCTGCATTAGTTCCCAGGCCGTGAGTCGCGCTCCCTGCAACACTGGGCGGGTTTCGTCGGCGATGACCCGGATCTGCTTCCCCTGTTCCCAGGCAGCTCTGATCACGCCGAGCGCTGTGCCGTATCCAGCCGTCGCTAAAGCGCCCGCGTTACAATGCGTCAGCACGGTCTGGCCGTCTTTGATTAATTCGGCGCCATGCCGACCCATGGCTTTGCAGAGCGCGATGTCTTCGTCGAGGATCGCTTGCGATTCAGCAACCAACCCCGCTTTGATGGATGAAACCGGTTGATCGCGCAATTCCACTAATTTCCGCTTCATTCGCTCGATTGCCCAGAACAGATTGACCGCGGTCGGCCTGGTCTCCGCAAGCTGGTCACAGATGGAAAGAACTGCAGTTTCAAATTCGCTCCACGCGGTGGCTTTCACCGCCTGCGCGCCAAGCGCGACTCCCATCGCCGCGGTCACTCCAATCGCAGGAGCGCCCCTGACTTTGAGCTCGCGAATCGACCGAGCCACGGTTTGGTAGTCCCGACAGTCGAGAAACTCGACGGCTCCGGGCAATCGGCTCTGATCGAGCAGACGTACGGCACCGTTTTTCCACTCAACCGTAGGGACCATGGTGTCATCTTGTAGCGAGAATGGGCCGGGAGTGCAAGGCCCAGAGACATGCGGCCACCGGGTACAGGGGTGAAGACTCGCTGACGAAGGGACGATGGGGAGGAATCAGGAACGCATGCCGGCCCGCTTGCCGTTCGGAATGGAATGGAGGGGTTTCGGATCGAGCTTGGCCAGTTCTCGTTCAAGCATCGCCCGGATGAATCCGCTGGTCGTGTACCCTTGCTGTTTCAGATTGTCCAACTGCATCTTGAGATCCGCGGGTAATTGAATGACGATTCGCACGAGTTTTGAGGACATACCCGACTCCCTTGGTCAGCCCACACGTACGAGTACATCGTCAGCGGCTGCACATGCTATGCCTTGCTAGCATTTGAACGGATATGAATAAAATTGAAGCCTTAGGCGTACGGGCGTATCCAGATTGACGAGAAGTGGTGACGAAAACCGTCGGGGGTGATCTTGAATGTACAGCCTGATTGCGCACTCGTGTTTAATCTTCCTACTCATCCACGAACCCTCTCCACACGCGACCCCAGTTGGCTTGCTCACAATGCCAAAGGCACGATGAGAAACGTGTCGGTTGCAACGCTCCATCGCGGACTGTCCGAACAGAGAGCGTCGTCGTTGACAATCCGGCCGAGATCCAGACTCCTCCATCCTCATCCGTCCGCATCATCTTGATACCCTGCTTCGAATAGGCTTGAAGAACCGTCCCGTTGGGATGTCCGTAGGGGTTGTGCCGGCCGGCGGACACAACCGCGTAAGCCGGTCGCAAAAAGGCTAGCCACTCCTCATCGAGCGAACTCGCTGCTCCATGATGAGGAACCTTGACCACTTCAACCGATCGCTGGAGCGGTTGCCGTCCCATACGGGAGAGGGCATCTCGTTCGACGTCCGCAGCAAAGAGAAACGAATGCACTCCACAATCCAAGCGGGTCACCACCGAGCGATTGTTGAGGACGCTTCCAACTTTTCGAGTCGTTGCTCCATTCGCACCCATCGACTGCGTTAGTACTGGATTCAGCACGAGAAGTCTACAGGGACCGTCAGACAGAATCTCTTGCCCCTCAAGCGGGACTTGCTCGCCAAGCCCTTTCTCGCCTAACGCGTCGAGAAATCGCCGATAGAAAACCTCCTCTCGCCGTTCACCAGACCCCCAGTACCGTTTGACGGGAACGTGGCGAATCAACCAGGTCAGTCCACCGAGATGATCGAGTTGGGGGTGCGTGCCGATCAAATGATCGATGGTCCGGATCCCTCGGTTCCACAGGTAGGGCGCGACAACACCCCGGCCCATATCGAACCGTTCGTAGGTCGCGCCGCCATCGATGACAACGACTTGCCCATCAGGCAGTTCGAGTACGGCACTATCTCCTTGGCCGACATCGAGAAACGTGACGCGAAACCGGTCCCCGTCGAGCCACAACCGAGGCGACCAGACCCACCACACCAGAATGACAGCGACAGCGCCAACCGCGACTTCACGAATGAATCGCCCGTCTCTGAACCAGACCGCCGTCGCGAGACATCCGTAGAACAGCATCATCGTCACAAGGGTTGGCGCTGCGACGTGCCACTCCCCTCCTGGAATCGTGGCAGTGAGACGAATGGCCCACACGAATCCGTCGAAGAGCCATTGCATCACACCAGCCATCGGCAGGCCCGTTCCACCAGACATCAACTGCCAGACGCCGGCTCCCAACCCTAACGGGACGAGTGCAGCACCGGTCATCGGCAGAGCCACGAGATTGGTAATGACGCCGAGCCAGGGAACCTGATTGAAATAGTAGGCAACCAACGGAAGCGTGGCGATGGTGACGATGCCGCTCATCGTGACAGCATCCAGGAGCCATCGCCACACTTTGTGCACCACAGAGCGAGTGGGTTCGTTGTTATCATCGGTCCACGACTCTCGAGGCCACACCATCCACACGGCAATCGCGAGCACCGACACAAACGAAAGCTGAAAGGAGATGTCGAAGACCGCCTGTGGGTCGAGGAGAAGGAGGACGATAGCCGCCGCAGCCAGAGCGTGGAAGATGCGGCGTTCCTGTCCCAGCCATAGAGCCACGAGTGCCACCAACACCATGATCAACGAGCGCAGAGTGGCGAGTTCCGCGCCAGCGAGACACGCATAGCCGACGACCGGCACGATGGTTGCCACTGTCGCCACTCGGGTCGCGGTCATGCGTCGAGAGAGGCGGAGTAGCCATCCCCCCGGTAACAGCAGGAGCCCCCGCCGGATCGTCACAAACACCACGATGGCAACCAGACCCAAGTGCGATCCCGAAATCGAAAGCAGGTGGATCGTCCCTGTCACCATGAACTCATCGCGGATCGATCCGTCAAGATAGCCGCGATCACCAATGACGATTCCCAGGTATAGACCGAGAGCCGGCTGCGAAAGAGTCTGCAGCGCAGCGGTTCGAATGCTCCCTCGCCAACGATTAATCTGATTCCAGATTGCCCACCATCCGTCAGTGCGACCGGATTGGAGGACACGGATCGCATCCGGTCCCGTCACCGTGGCTACCACATCGATGCCTTGGCGTTCGAGATACGCTGCGTAATCAAACCCTCCAGGATTTAACGAGCCGCTCGGTGGGCGAAGACGCGCACGAAATCGAAACCTATCACCGTGAAACACCTGCCTCTCCGGTGCGCGCCATGTCAGTCTGACACGTTGTGACGACCATGATTCAGAAGTCGCTTCGTCCAACTTCACGAGCATCAGAGAGCGATCGGGCGATTGCTGCACTGGTGCAACGACTCGACCGCTCAATTCTACGGCCGCTTCGTCGGCCTGTACGACACCGGGATCACGAGCGGGAAGCCCCACCATGATCGTCCAATAGACGACACCGAGGAGCAGGAGCCCATAGCACCACGTGACCTGGCGAACAGGGACCAGCGCGAAGCGTTCGAGTGCGATAGCGGCAAGAGCCACGGCAAGCAGCGCGAAAGAGGAGGACAGCGGAAAATACGGAACCTGCGATCCGAAGAGAAGTCCGGCGATGAAGGAAGGGGTGAGGGACGGCAGCATTGGCCTCCCTCAGTCGAGGGGAGAGAGAATTATCCCAGATGGGTTCGAACGACCTGAGCCACCTGATCCGCGACTTCGTGAATGAGGGCGTCGCGTTCGCCTTCGACCATGATGCGTAACAAGGATTCGGTTCCCGAATACCGAACCAGCACCCGTCCGCTCCCGTTCATACGACGTTCTCCTGCGCGGATGGCCTCCTCGAGATCAGGAACCGTTTCAAGTCTGGGCTTGTGAGACACCTTGACGTTGACCAGGACTTGCGGCACTGCCGTCATGACCTGGGCCAGCTCGGACAGCGGTTTCTGCGTCCGCTTCATCAACGACAATACCTGTAAGGCCGAAATCAACCCGTCGCCGGTTGTATTGTGATCGAGGAAAATAAAATGCCCAGACTGTTCCCCACCAAAATTGAAGCCATCAGCCAACATCCGCTCGAGCAGGTAACGGTCTCCCACAGCGGTCCGGACCAACGTAATCCCGGCCTTCGAAAGAGCCAGTTCAAGTCCAAAATTACTCATCACGGTACCCACGACGGTCTGCTTGGCAAGTTGGCCCTGCCGATGGAGATCAAGCCCCAGGGCCGCCATGACGTGATCTCCATCGATCACTTTCCCCTTCTCGCACACGAATATGGCACGATCGGCATCACCGTCGAGCGCGATCCCGAGATGGGCCCCATGCTCGCACACCGCCTTCTGCAACACCTCGGGATGGACCGCCCCACAACCGGCATTGATATTCATTCCATCCGGCTGAACGCCGATCGCTTCGACCTTGGCCCCTAATTCTCGCAGCACTTTTGGCGCGACCTTGTACGCCGCTCCGTGGGCACAATCGACGACGAGTTTCATGCCCTGAAAGTCCAGATCCTTGGGCAACGACCGCTTGACGAACTCGATGTAGCGTCCCTCGGCATCGTCGATGCGAAACGCTTTTCCCACCGCATCGGCCGTTGGCCGCAAATGGCTGATCTCATTCGAGACGATGAGTTCCTCGATGCGTGCTTCCATTTCGTCGGGTAGCTTCAAGCCATCGTTCGAAAAGAATTTGATCCCATTGTCTTGATAGGGATTGTGCGACGCCGAAATCATCACACCAGCATCAGCCCTGAGGCTTCTGGTGAGGAAGGCAACGGCGGGAGTCGGCATCGGACCGACCACCAGGACATCGACTCCCATCGAACAGATACCGGAGATCAACGCAGACTCCAGCATGTACCCGGAGAGGCGGGTGTCTTTGCCGATCACGATCTGATGACGGCCGGCCCGCCGCATGAAGAGATGGGCGGCAGCCCGGCCGAGTTGCATCGCCGTTTCACTCGTCATGGGTTCGAGATTTGCAACCCCTCGGACCCCATCCGTACCGAACAGCTTACGCATGTTGGACTCTCGCTGATGCTCCGGCGTATCGTGCGATCGCCGCGGCCATGGCGACCACCTCTTTCATGGATTTGA
>Ga0335070_10005477_pt1 | contig 14921 bp, 8 predicted proteins | sample Lox_Sample_13_FD_206722 | JGI IMG/M metagenome (GOLD analysis project Ga0335070, IMG submission 206722) | Soil microbial communities from Loxahatchee National Wildlife Refuge, Florida, United States - Lox_Sample_1.3 | ecosystem: Environmental > Terrestrial > Soil > Wetlands | place: USA: Florida... | reverse complement strand
AACCTGGCCCTGTTCGCGGCGACCTCGCTCGCCTTTTTGGCCGCCATCCTCCTCCTCGGCGAGAAGCTCTTCTACCGCGGCCTGGTCGGCCTCGGCGAGGTCTCCGGCCGGAGGCAGGCCCTGTCGCGGGCCCAGATGTCGGAGAGGGTGTCGTCCGGCCGGCACGCCGTGAGGGCGATCTTTGCCCGGGAGTGGCGGCTCATGAACCGCACGCCGATCTTCCTCCTGAACGGGGTCCTGGTCGTCCTCATCGTCCCGGTCCTCGTGTTCATCATGATGAAGGCGAATGCCTCTCGCGGGGGCGGCGCCAGCCTCCTAAAGATCCTGTCCTCGGTCGACCCCCTGTTCCTGACCCTCGCCGCGGCAGCCTTCATGACCGTTTGCGGCAGCCTTAACGGGACGTCCTCGTCGACGTTCTCGAGGGAGGGTGGCCAGTTCTGGATCTCGCGTGTGATCCCGGTCGCGCCGCGCGAGCAGGTCGCGGCCAAGTTCCTCCACTCCTACCTGGTCTCGGTGCTGGGAACGGTCGCGGCGTCGGCGGCCCTCGTCTGGATCGCGCACCTGCGGCCCGCGCCCCTGGCCGCGGCGGCCGGGCTTTCGCTCGTCGCCGGGGTTCTTCTCACTTCCGTCGGGATGATGATCGACCTGGCCAGGCCTCTCCTCGACTGGACGAACCCCCAAAAGGCCATCAAGCAGAACCTCAACGTCCTCCTGGCCACCTGCGCCGACATCGGTGTCCTGACGGGCCTCTATTTTGCGGTCCGCTTCCTGGCCAAGAGCAGGGCCTCGCCGGCGACGATCATCGTCCTTCTCTATGGGACGCTGGGCGCGCTCGCGGCTTTGAGCTATGGCGCGCTGGTCAGGTTCGCCGACCGGCGTTACCGGGAGATCGAGACCTAGCTTTCCCCCCTGGGCGAAGGGCCGCCCTCCGGGCGTTGCCGCCCGTTCCGGTTGACTTGCCGTCCGGTCCTCCGTATATTGCTAGTTGTCATGGCGAAGGGGGAAGAGCGGCTCCAGTGTCCCCAATGCTACACCCTTAACCCGGACGACAGCCGTTTCTGCTCGAAGTGCGGCTCGTCCCTCAGCGACCTCTTCGAGACGCTGACGATGGGCGGCCGGGCCCCGGCCGAGGCTGAGACGCCTGTCCAGCTCGGCCCGGGGCAGATCTTCGACCGCCGCTACCGGATCATCGAGGAGATCGGCCGCGGCGGCATGGGCCGCGTCTTCAAGGCCGAGGACACCCAGCTCGGCATCACCGTCGCCCTCAAGATCATCCGGCCCCGCTTATCGTCCGACGCCCGCTTCGTCGACCGCTTCAAGAAGGAGATGCTCCTGGCCCGAGCGATCTCCCACGAGAACATCATCCGCATCTTCGACCTGGGTGAGGCCGGCGGGACGAAGTACATCTCGATGGAATACATCAAAGGGGAGGACCTGAAGGAATTCCTCAATACCTCCGGGACCTTGTCCGTCGAGACGATCGTTCACGTCGCCCGGCAGATCGCCGAGGCCATCCGTGTCGCCCATGCCAAGGGCATCGTCCATCAAGACCTCAAGCCTTCCAACGTCATGGTCGACCGCGCGGGCCGCGTTCATGTCATGGACTTCGGCCTGGCCAAGGCCATCCACGGGGCGGAGGCGGGGCGGCCCGAAGAGGGGGGAGGCACACCCCAGTACATGTCGCCCGAGCAGGCCGGCCGGGGCAGGGTCGGGCCGGCCTCCGATATCTACTCTTTCGGCGCCGTCCTCTACGAGATCGCCACGGGCCGTCCCGTGTTCGAGGCGGAGACGCGGGCGGCATACCGGAAAAAGCACGCCGAGGAGAGGCCGGCGCCGCCGACCCGGACGAATCCCCATCTCCCGAAACCGCTGGAACACATCATCCTCAAGTGCCTCGAAAAGGACCCGGCGGCGCGCTACCAGAGCATGGTTGAGGTCCTGGCCGACCTGGACAAGGTGCAGGTGCAGGGCGGGCCCGTGAAAGCCTCGGTCCTCGACCGGTTCAGGGGGAGATGGGCTTACGCGGTGAGCGCGGTGCTCCTCGCCGGCGTCGCCGTGCTCGTCTGGTACCTTTTCATCAGGCATCGACCGGAGATCTCGCAGGGCAAGCGGCTTTCCGTCGCGATCATGTACTTGAAGAACAACTCGGGGGACAAGACCCTGGATCCCATGGGCCGGACGCTCAGCGAGCTCCTCATCGCCGACCTCCTCCAGTCCCGCTACGTCAACGCGGCGACCGGGGACCGGATCTACGAGATCCTCAAGTCCCTCCGGCTGCTCGGCGCGCCCGCCTATTCGTCGGACGACCTGAGAAAGGTCGCGGCCCGGGCCAAGGCGGATTACCTCGTCCAGGGGTACTTTACCAGGGTCAAGGACGTCTACCGGATCGACGCCTTCCTCCTCCGGGCGCCGAGCCTGGAGCTCGTCAAGGCCTTCCGTGAAGAAGGGGACGAGGCGGGCATCTACGCCATGGTCGAAAGCCTCAACCTGAAGGTCAAGGAGAACCTCGACCTCCCGGCCGGGGCCCTCGCCGGCGACATCCACAAGGACCTGCGGAAGATCACGACCAGCTCGACCGAGGCTTTCCGGTACTATTTCGAGGGGAAGAGCCTCTTCAACGAGCAGAAGTTCGAGGAAAGCGTCGCCGCCCTGGAAAAGGCGGTGGCCCTGGACCCCGAGTTCGCCATGGCCTATGCCCAGCTCGCCGACGACTACATGTACCTGAGGGACGACGTCCGATACGAGAAGAATCTGGGCAAGGCCCGGTCCCTCCTCAACCGGGTTTCCGACCGGGAATACTACATCATCCAGGGGGCCGCCGAGTCGGGGCTCAACGCGCAGGTCGAGATCTACAAGAAGCTGCTGGCGCTCTACCCTGACGACCCGGACGGACTGGAGGCGTTGGGGTCGACATACAGGAACATGGAAGCCTGGGACCTGGCCGCCAAACAGTTCGAGAAGATCCCGATCGAGGACAGGGAGGAGCTGGCCTACGAGAACCTGGCCATGATCTATTCGGCCAAGGGAGAGTACCAGAAAGCCGTCGACCTGCTGCGGTCCAAGCAGGACGCCTTCGCCGCGTACTTCGGATTCCATGCCCGTCTTGCCATGGCCTACTTGTGCCTCCGCCAGTATGAGCCAGCGCTGGCCGAAGCGCGGAAGGCCGGAGTCGTCGACCCCACCGATTTCGAGCCGCCCGAGTTCGAGGGCCTCGTCCAGATGGTCAGGGGTGAGACGGCCGCAGCGGAAAGATGCTTCCGGGAGATGTCCGCCTCGAGCGACCCGTTCTTCCATACCACTGGACAGCATTGGCTCGGCCACCTGGCCGTCGCCCAGGGACGTTACGGTCAGCTCAAGGGGGTGATCCGGACCGGGCTGGAACATGCCCGGACGGCCAAGTTCCAACCGGAGCTCCGCGAGTCGGAGCTCTTTGCCATGCACCTCCTCTTGACCTACGAGAAGCTCAGGGCCCGCGACCTCGCGGCCGCCTATGAAGCGTCGGGCCAGGCCCTGGAAGACGCCCAGGAGACGCAACGGCCAGATTACATCGAGTTCGCCCTGCAGTTCCGGGGGGTCGTCCTGGCCCGGATGAAGAGATTCGACGAGGCCATGCTCGTCGCGGCGAAGTTGAGGGAGACCATCGAGAGGACCGAGGTCCCGAACGCCCTCCGCCATTTCCATCTCCTCCAGGGCGAGATCGCCAGGGAGAGGGGAGACCTGGCGGGGGCCCTGGCCTCCTTCCGGACGGCCGTCTCCATGCTGCCGCACGAGAGCAGCAAGTTCGACGTCCACGTCCTATTTATCGACGCGCTGGCCTCGGCGCTCGCCCAGGGAGGCGACCTCGAAGGCGCTCGGGCTGCTTATGAACAGATCGCGGGCATGACCATGGGAAGGTCGAGATGGGGGGACCTGTATGCCCTGAGCTACTATCAGCTGGGCAGGATCCACCAGTCGAGGAACGAGAGGGATAAAGCTGCCGGGTCCTACCACAGGTTCCTCGAGCTCTGGAGCGGGGCTGACCCCGGCCTGCCCGAGGTCGCCGACGCCCGCAAGCAGCTCTCGGCCCTAGGCCTGGGTCCGGCCCCTTGACGGCGCCGGACGGCCGGCCGGGCGGGGCGCCGGCCATGACCGCAGGTCCTCCCACATTCGCGCCCTCTCGTCTCTGAAGATCGCCCTGACGCGGCAGTCGCCGGTCATGACCCGGCCGATGAGCCCGCTCGCGAAGGCCGCGTCGACCGGACAGACGACGCAGTCCTGGACATCTGGACAGGCTGCACAGCGCCGCTCGTCGGTCCAGAACGTGCCCATGTGGAGGTCCGCATAGGAGCGGAGGACCTCGGGATAGACCCGCCCGCTGTCCCGGGCGAACGATTCCGGCGTCCCGAAGCAATATCGCCGTCCGTCGCGGCTCCCTTTCTTGCGGGCGTAGTCATAGTAGAAATAGCAGCCCCAGAGGCGGCCGTCCGGCGAGAGGGCCATGCGGTCTCGGCCGGCGGCGCAGCCGAAAACGCCGCCGCCCTGCGGCTTCAGGAGATTCGTCACGGGAAGGGCGCCCGTCCGTTCGTAGCGGGCGCGGAGGAAGCGGCGCAGGGCCGAGAGCTGCTTCCGGAGCTCCTCGAGCGCCGCGGCGTTCCAGGGCCGCTCGTTGGCTATCGAGACCGTCGCTTCGGCGACCCCCGTCTCGACGATGAGGCGCATGGAGGGATAGAGCCTGCCGACCGTGGCGGGTGTGAAGACGCTGTTCGTTTCGAGCTTAACGCGAGGGCGCGACAGGAGCTCGCGGAGAACGGCGACGGTCGGCCCGAAGCTCCCCCGCCGTCTCGCCTCGTCCTGCGCGTAGCCGTCGAAGCTCAGCAGCACGGTGAAGCGGTGGCTTTCGAGGAAGTCCAGCAGGCCGCCGGTGAGAAGGCTGCCGTTGGTGGCCACGGAATAGGTGATCTTCGTTTTCCGGCCCGCCGCGCGGCTGCCGATGTGGCGGACGAGGTCGACCATCGTCCCGGCGGCCAGCAGGGGCTCCCCGCCGTAGAAGTTGACCGAGCACTCCGGACCGAGGAACGGTTGGAATAGGTCGAAGGCCCGCTTGGCGGCCTCCGGGTCGAGACGGGTGCGTCCCCGCTTCTGATAGCAGTAGGAGCAACGGAAGTTGCAGTCGTCGGTCAGGACGAAGGTGAGGCCGGAGAACTCCATGGCCGGCGACCTCGGCTCCCGCGGCGCGGCCGACGGTCAGGCTATTTCTTCCGCCTAGGCTTCGCCTTGGCCGCCAGGACCACGGGAGGCCGGATGTTCTTGGGCAGGACGGCCCTCCCACAGAGCCGCATGCCGGTGGCGACCACCTTCAGCATCGGCTCAATGTCCCTTTTGGGGATGATCGTCCCGCAGACCGGCATGTGGAGGGGAATGCTGGCCAGCCCCCCTTCGACCGTCCGCTGAATGACCTTCGTCTTGCAGGGCAGCATCGCCAGATAGGGCTCGACCCCCCTGGGCAGGACCACCGTCGGGCAGGGCGGTATGGGCCCTGTGGGCAACAGGATGAAGATGACCTCGTCAAGGGCCTCGACGGCGGCTCTTCGGAACGCCTGCCCTTGTCTCCCCCTGATCGGGACCTCCACGATGAACCTCCTGACCAGGCTTAGGTTGTCGTGGATGCGCGGCTGATGACGGAGATTTCTCCTCCGAGCGGGCATGTTTCCCCCTCCTCTCTGCTGAAGTGCTCTGATTGTAGAACAACCCCCGGCAATGTCAAGAGGGAGGCCGAAGCGGTCGGGGCCCGTCGGTCCTTGGTCAATTGGGATAGGATGGCCGCCCTAGGCCTTGCCGAGGACCATGGCCAGCAGGGCCATCCGGACGTAGAGGCCGTATTCCATCTGGCGGAAGTAGGCCGCCCGCGGGTCGTCGTCGAAGGCCATGGCGATCTCGTTGACCCGCGGCAGGGGATGCATGACGATCATCGGCTTCAGGGCGGCCTTCATGACCTCGGGCGTGACGACGAAGGCGTCCTTGACCCGGTCGTAGGCGGCCGGGTCCTCGAACCTCTCCCGCTGGACGCGCGTGACGTAGAGGACGTCGGTCTCGGGCAGGACGGATTCGAGGTCGGGCGTTTCGACCTGAGGCACGTTCTTCGAGGCGACCTCTTCCATCACATCCCGGGGCATGCGCAGGATGTCCGGCGAGACGTAATTGAGGCGCGTGCCCTCGAACCGCGTCATCAGCCGGGCCAGGGAATGAACGGTCCGGCCGTACTTGAGGTCGCCGAGCATGGTCACGGTCAGGTTGTCGAGGCTCCCCAGCTCCTCGCGGACGGTGAACGTGTCGAGGAGGGCTTGGGTCGGATGCTCGCCGACACCGTCGCCGGCGTTGATGACCGGCTTCGAGCAGGCCTCGGCCGCCAGGGCCGCGGACCCGACCTCGGGATGGCGGATGACGATGACGTCGGCGTAGCAGGCCAGGGTGCGGACGGTGTCGGGCAGGCTCTCGCCCTTGGCCACGGAAGAATAGCGGACCTCGCTGATGGGAATGACGGCGCCGCCGAGCCGCTGCATGGCGGCCATGAAGGAGGAGGAGGTCCGGGTGGAGGGCTCGTAGAAGAGGTTGGCCAGGATCTTGCCTTTGAGCAGGTCGAAGGCGCCGATGCGCTCGACCATGGTCCGCATCTCGTGGGCGACGCCGAAGACGTATTCGAGGTCGGGCCGCGAGAACTGCCTGACCGATAGGATGTCCTTGCCGTACCAGGGGGCGGTCCGCTGGTCGCCGAAGGGGAGGTGGGGGCTCTTGGCTTTGGTGGGCATCGGGGCTCCTTTTTCCGCAAGGACTATAATGCCCCCGCCGTGTCGTGTCAACATAAGGAGGTCGAGCTCGGGGTGTTCCCTCCGGGAAGCACCCCTGCGCTCTCCACCTAATTGAAGCGGAGGAATCTTGTCCGTGTGCGTCCACGACAGGCGTCGAGGGCATAGGGCGAAATCAAACGAGGGTGGCGCCGAGGCCGCCCGAAAGCCCCCGTTTGGAAGGGGGCCCGTCCCGTTCCGCCACGGAACGGGACGGGGGAACCGGGACAGGTTCCCGGGGCCGGGGGATAAGGGCGGCCTCGGCGTCACCGCACACGATGACGCACGCGGACAGGACCCCTCCGACCTCACGGTTTGACACACGGGGCGGGGTGGTTTAACATCCCCGGCGGCCCCGAGAAAAAGACCCCGCATGCCAAAGACGCGGCGACGGCTCACGTCCATTGTCCTCCTCGCCGCGGTCCCGGTCGTCGTTTTCGCCGTCGTCTGGGCCATGCTGAGCGTCTTTCATGGCCACTACGCCGACTGGCTGACGGTGGAGGCGCCGAGGGCCGCGGCCGCCGGACAGCCCTTCAATCTCCGAGTCACCGTCCGCCGCGCCTCCGAGCCGTCCGTCCTCGCCGTCAGCGTCTACGTCCTCGGCTGGAACCTCGTGCCGGTCGGCCGGCTGCCTGGCTTTCATCCGCAGAACCCCGTTCACGCCGGCGATGCGCGCGAATTCCGCCTCGACGTCCGGCCGGTCGAGAAGATGGCCTATATCCAGTTCGTCCTGTGGCTGTCGCCGACCGGGGATTGGAACGCGCGGACGGCCGGGGCGAACACGGCGCCTGTCCCGGTCCGGGCGGGGAAGCCGTCCAAGGGCGCCGCGGAGTTCCGGGCGCTGCACGCTTTCGTCAATGATAGGGCGCTCGATCCCGAAGGGGCCGTCCTGCCCGGGAGAAAGCCTCCCGAGAGCGAACCCTATCCGGCCTCTTCAGCGCCCTTTCGGGGGGCCCTCGCGGCGCTCCTGGTTCTGGGCGGCGCGGCCATCCTCCTCGGTCGGGCGAGGAGGGGACGCGCGGCGAACGCGGAGAGCGCGGCGGGCGTCCCGCTGAGAAGCGGCAAGGAACGCCGCGTCTGGACGGCCGTCGCCTTCCTAACGTTTCTCCTAGCCCTGTCTGAGCTTTTCCTCTTCGAGGGCCGGGTCGCCGGCTGGGGCCGCAGCCTCGTCTACCGGCTGGGCGTCTACAATTTCCGCCAGTCCGCCCAGAAGGCCGGGCTGGCCCTGGTTGCGGCCGCCGTCGCCGTCCTGCTCCTGCTCGACGCGCGGACCCTCATCCGCCGCCGCGACCTCGCCCCCGTCGTCCTCGCCGCGACCGCGATGGCCGTCTATCTCGCGCTGTCCCTGGCCGGGGCGATGTCCTTCCATTACGTCGACGTCATGCGAGGGGTCGGCTGGCGCGGCGTCTCGCTCGTCGACGGCCTCAAGGCCCTTGCGGCCGTGGCCGTCCTCGCCGCCGGCCTCCGCGCCCGCCTCCGGGCCGGGAATCCGGATGAAAGGAAGAAATGAGCCATGTCCGAGTCAAAACCAGAGGAGGGGAGAGGTATGATCTGCGTTAGCATCGCCGAACCCACGCTCCAGGAATGCCGCGCCGCCCTGAAGGGGCTCGACTTCGCCGAGATCCGCATCGACAAGACGGGCCTTAGCCCCGTCGAGGTCAAGGAGCTCTTCGCCGAGCCCATTAAGCTCATCGCCACCTGCCGGCCCGGCGCGCGCTCCGACGAGGACAGGCTGGCGGCCCTGCTCGCCGCCGTTGCCGCCGGCGCCGCCTATGTCGACATAGAGCTCGAGGCCCCGGCCCCCTTCCGGAAGGCCGTCCTGGCCGCGGCCCGGGAGAAGGGCGCGAAGGTCATCATGTCCTATCACAACAATTCCGAGACGCCGCTCCGGCACCTGCTCCTGCAGGCCATCGAGTCCTGCTTCGACGAAGGCGCCGACATCGTCAAGGTCATCTGCCGGGTCCGGGGTCCGCAGGACTGCGTCCGGATCCTGTCGCTCTACGAGTCGCGGAAGAACGTCATCGCCCTCGGCATGGGAGAGCTCGGCGTCATCACCCGGATCGCCGCCCCTTTTCTGGGCGCGCCGCTGACCTACGCCGCGCTGGCCCCGGGCAAGGAGACGGCCGAAGGCCAGCTCGACATCAAGACGCTCCGGACGATCATGGACCTTGTCAAGACGCGCCAGGAACGATAGAATCTGTTTCCCTCGCCATGAAAGAACCGCAGGGCGGCCCGGCCGCCGGCACGGCATCCCCGCGATCCCACAGGAGGTCTGCATGAGCATCCGTCTGAGAACCGCGCGGCGCGCGACGCTCGCTCTCTTCATCGTCCTGGCCCTGGCCGGGCCGTTCTCGGCGCAGAACGCGCCCTCGCCCGACCCGAACCAGGCCCTGGTCGCGTCCATGAAGTGGCGCAACATCGGCCCGGCCAACATGGTCGGCCGCATCTCCGCCTTCGAAGGCCTGGAGAGCGACTTCGCCAACGTCCTCGTCGCCGGCGCGGCCGGCGGCGTCTTCAAGTCCGTGAACGCCGGCACGACCTGGGAGCCGGTCTTCGCCAAGTACGGCTCATCCTCGATCGGCGACGTCAAGTTCTTCCAGAAGGACCCGAACATCATCTGGGTCGGGACCGGAGAATCCTGCGTCCGGAACAGCGTCTCGTGGGGCGACGGCGTCTACAAGTCGACCGACGGCGGCAAGACCTTCACCCGGATGGGCCTCGAGACGACGCAGACGATCGGCCGCATCCGGACCCATCCGACCGACCCCGACACGGTCTACGTCGCGGCCTCGGGCCACCCCTGGGGATACACGGGCGACCGCGGCCTGTTCAAGACGACCGACGGCGGCAAGACCTGGGCCAAGTTGGCCAACGGCCTGCCGAACGACGGCAAGACGGGCGCCGTCGACCTGGTCATGGACCCGGCGAACCCCGACGTCCTCTACGTTTCGTTCTGGCAGCGGCTCCGCCAGCCCTGGCGCTTCGATTCCGGCGGGCCGAACGGCGGCATCTTCAAGACGACGGACGCCGGCAAGACCTGGACGAAGCTGACGCAGGGGCTGCCGGCGGGCGACCTGGGCCGGATCGGCCTGGCCATCTCCCGCTCGAACCCCAAGGTCCTCATGGCCGCCGTCGAGGCGGCCTACCAGCCGCCGGCCATGCTCCGGACCCCCGATAACCAGACCAAGCCCAACCCGGAATACGCCGACATGACCAAGCTCGGCACGGGCGTCTACCGCTCGGAGGACGGCGGGGCGACCTGGCAGTTCATGAACCGCATGAACAACCGGCCGTTCTACTACAGCCACATCTACATCAACCCGCTCGAGGACAAGTGGGTCTACTTCCTGACGACGAACCTCAATTTCTCGAGCGACGGCGGAAAGACCTGGACCCAGGTCGGCGGCCTCCACCCCGACTTCCACGCCATGTGGCTCGACCCGACGAACAAGAACCGCTTCTACGTCGGCCAGGACGGCGGCGCCTCCCTCACCTATGACAACGGCAAGACCTGGGTCTTCTACGACAACCTCTGCCTGGCCCAGTTCTATGCCGTGAGCGCCGACATGCGCGACCCGTATTGGGTCTACGGCGGCCTCCAGGACAACGGGGCCTGGGGCGGGCCGTCGATGAGCCGCGAGGGCTCGATCCTGACCGATTTCTGGTTCAACATCGGCGGCGGCGACGGCTTCCACACCCAGAACGACCCGACCGACTGGCGGACGGCCTACTGCGAGAGCCAGGGCGGCGCGGCCCTCCGGGTGAACGTCGAGACCCGGGAGTCGAAGAACATCCGGCCGAGCCAGGCCAACATCGTCAATTACAAGGATTACTACCAGCCGGCCCCGGCCGCCAAGCCGGGCGAGAAGCCGGCGGCCAAGCCGGCGGGGAAGCCCGAGGCCAAGCCCGCGCCCAACGCGCCCGGCGCGAAGCCCCAGGCGAAAGCCGAGCCCGTCATGGGTCCCGAGGAGTCCATGATGGCCCTGGTCGGGCGCACGCGCGGCCCGCTCCGCTTCAACTGGAGCACGCCGATCATCATGTCGCCGCACAACCCTCGCGTCATCTACATGGGCGGCAACCACCTCTTCCGCTCCCTCGACCGCGGCGACCACTGGATGATCGTCAGCCCCGACCTGACGACGAACGACAAGGAGAAGTACGACCCCAAGAAGCCGACCGGCGGCATCACGCCCGACGTGACCGGGGCCGAGACGCACTGCACGATCATCACCATCTCCGAGTCGCCGCTCGTGCCCGGCCTCATCTGGGTCGGCACGGACGACGGCAACGTCCAGCTGACGCGGAACGGCGGCGCGACCTGGGTCAACATCACGGCGCAGTTCTATGACGCCGCCGGCAAGCCCAAGAAGGGCGCCAAGGGCGACCGCATCCCGCATGGCCGCTGGGTCAGCCGCGTCGAGGCCTCCCGCTTCGACCCCGGCACGTGCTACCTGACCTTCGACGGGCACCGGAGCGACGATTTCAAGACCTACATCTTCAAGACGACGGACTACGGCGCGACCTGGACGAACATCGCGGGCAGCCTGCCCGAGGCCCAGCCGGCCTATGTCGTCCGCGAGGACCTCAAGAACAAGGACCTCCTTTTCCTGGGCACGGAATTCGGGGCTTTCTTCAGCCGCGACGCCGGCAAGACGTGGTCGAGCCTGAGCCTCAACCTCCCCGTCGTCCCCGTCCATGACCTCCTCATCCATCCCCGCGACAACGACCTCATCGCGGCGACGCACGGCCGGGGGATCTGGATCCTGGACGACATCACCCCCCTGCGCGCGGCGAACGAAGGCGTCCTCGGCCAGGACGCCTATCTCTTCGATACGGCCAAGCCGGCCACGCGGTGGCTCCAGGTCGGCCGCGGCGGCTATTCGCGCGGCGACCTGTTCTTCAAGGGCGAGAATCCGCCCGCCGGCGCGATCCTCAATTACTATCTCAAGGCCAAGCCCGGCAAGGACGCGGCGCCGACGCTCGAGGTCTTCGACCCGGCCGGCAGCCTGAAGACGACTTACATCCTCGACGGCTCGGCAGCGGGCATCAACCGGCTCGCCTGGGACCTCCGCTTCGACCCGCCCGCGCCGACGGTCCAGGGGATGACGACGACGCTCAAGAACCAGATCCAGGCGGCGCTCCTTCGCTCCGACCTCAAGCCGGAGCAGAAGACGGCCCTCACGGACGCGCAGGCGACGCTCGAGAAGTTCGGGACGAACTTCCGCAAGGTCATGGAGGTCCGGCGCGCCGTCATGCCCATCATCGGCGGCGCGGGCGGCATGATGTTCGGCGGCGGGGGCGGCGGAGGCGGCATGGGCTTCGGCCGCGGCATGGGCGGCCAGGCGGCCGAGCCGGGAACCTACATCGTCAGGCTGACCGCGGGCGGCAAGACGTACACAGGAAAGGTCTCCGTGCGCCTCGACCCCATCCAGGAGGCCGGGAACTAGTCGCCGAAGGGGATCGCCTAGGGGACACGTACAAAGAGCAGGTGTCCCCGCACCCTAAGGTCGGAGGGGTCCTGTCCGTGTGCGTCCGCCCCCGCCTTCGGGGCCTCGGTGCCGCCGCGTCTAAAAGAACCCGTCCGGCCGGCGATGATCGAACGGAACTAGACCCGTCAGCGGGACAGTCCCTCTTTCATTTTGTAGATCGGCGACTCGCGGAGCGCCAGGGCGAGGAACAGGGCGACGACGGTCAAGCCCATGAGGCCGAGGAGCGGCCCGGTCATGGACTTGGTCACGGGCGACTTGAGGGCGTCCATGCCGATGATGAAGACGATGCCCGAGACCTGGCCGGCGACGATGAGGAGGCTGTTCGACGTGCCCTCGGGCGCCGGGTAGGTGATCTCGGCCCCGTACTGGAAGCCGATCGGGCCGGCGCTCAGCAGGAAGAAGCCCAGGGCGAAGCCCGAGAGGAGGAGCAGCCCGTAGCCCGTGGCGAAGGTGATGCCGAGGAGCCCGGGCAGGAGCCCGGTCAGGGCCATCACGATGAAGGGCTTGCGCCGCCCCGACTTGTCCGAAAAGAGCGGCATGACGATGGCGCCGACGATGCCCCCGACGAGCATCAGGCCGCCGAGGGTCCCGGCCTGGGTGATGGAGAAGCCGCGCGGCCGGACGATGTCCTCGACCCAGGTCGAGACGCTGTTGAAGATCCCCAGCCCGACGAAAAAGATCGCTAGGAGGTAGAGGAAGTCGCGCTGGTGGAGCATGGACTTGAGCCCGTCGAGCATCAGGGCCCGCTCCTCCTTTCCGGCCGGCGTCGGCGGGTGGTCGCGGGCGACGGCCAGGAAGACGGCGGCGGCCACGGCCGTGGCGACCCCGTAGATCCGTAGCGTCGAGGGCAGCCCGGCCCGGAGGACGAGGGCCGGGGTGAGGAACATGGCGATGAGCGGACCAAGGTAGAGGGCGAGGGTGCCGAGTCCCGACGCGGTCGCCCGCTCCTCGGCCGGGAACCAGCGGCCGGCGAGCTTGGTGATGGCCCCGATGACGAACGGCTGGCCGACGGCGATGCCGACCGTCGAGACGAGGACGGCCGTATAATTCGAGGCGAAGAGGCCTCGTGCGAGGCCGAAGACGGCGCTCAGGACGGCGCCGAAGCCGACCGCGGCCTTGAAGCCCCAGGTATCGATGGCCCAGGCCGCCGGCAGGAAGACGAGGATGTAGACGACCATGAAGATCATCGACAGCAGACCGATCTGGAGGTCCGACGTCCCGTAGAACTTGGCCGCGGCGCTGGTGATGGGGGCGAAGGTGATCCACAGGACCTGGGTCATCAGGGCGATGAGGACAAAGGACGCCAGGACGAGCCAGCGGTAGCCGTAAACCTTGGGTCTTTCCTGTTCCATGAGGCGGGCCCTCCTTCCGCGGGCCGGGCGGCCGGCCGTCCCGGTCCGGATATCCCCTCACTATACGCTTTCTCGTTCGCCGGGGGAAGCAATTGTTAAGAGGGACAGTCCCCTCCGGGGGGGATTGTCCCTCTTAACAAAATAAAAAAGCGGGGGGCCCGCGGGGGCCCCCCGTCTCCGGGGGAATGGATGGGTGTAGTGTTTTATCTGTTGGCCAGTAGGTAGGCGGTCGCGTACGTGAGCTGGGAGACCTTGGCGATGAGGTCGCCGCTGACCTTGTCGACGCTGTCGCTCGTCTGGTGGTAGTCGTCGGTCATGGCCGCCATGGCATAGAAATAGGGGACCTTGACCGCGCCGAACGAGGCGTGGTCGCTGCCGCCGCCGCCCCGCTCCTGCGTGCCGGCCTCGCGCATGAAGATGTCGAGGCCGATGTACTGGTCGACCGACCGGACGATGTCGTTAATACCGCTCGCGGTCGTGAACGAGACGGTCAGGAAGTTGGCCGGATGGACCTTCTTGATGAGGTCCTGGCCGCCGGGGAAGTTGAACATCCGGGAGGCCGCGGCCATCGTCTGCTCGGTATAGGGCCGGCTGATCATGTCGAGGTTCAGGTAGTCCACGGTCTTGGCGACGGGGAACTCGGGGTTCATCGTGTAGTAGCGGGAGCCGAGGAGCCCCTCCTCCTCTCCGGTCCAGAGGCAGAACACGACCGACCGCTTGGGCCTCTCGGGGTTCATGGCGAAGGCCCGGGCCGCGTTCAGCACGCCCACGGAGCCGGAGCCGTTGTCGTCGGCGCCGTTGTAAACGTACTGGTCAAAGGCGCCGAGGTGGTCGAGGTGGGCGCCGATGATGACGTACTCATCCTTGAGCTTGGGGTCGGAGCCCTCGATGTAGCCGATGACGTTCGTGCCGCGGACGAACTGGGACTTGACCGTCGTCGCGATGGTCAGCGCCGCGCCGGGGATGGCCATCGAGGCGGGCTTGAAGGTCGTGTCGATTCTCTTCTGCAGGTCGGCCAGGGTCATGCCGGTCGGCTCGAGCAGGGCGTCGGCCATCTCGTGGGTGATCGTGATGACCGAGGAGCGCTCGAAGGGCATCGGCGCGGCGCCGGGGACGGTCAGGCGCCGGCGCGGCCGGGTGTTGATCGGCCGGTCGTCGTTGATGTGCTTCGGCGCGAGCTGGCTCTTGAAGAAGTCGACGTCCTTGCCGCCGTTCTGGACCTGGAGAATGGCGGCCGGGCCGAGCTTCGCGATCTCGGT
>Ga0335070_10005476_pt1 | contig 14923 bp, 9 predicted proteins | sample Lox_Sample_13_FD_206722 | JGI IMG/M metagenome (GOLD analysis project Ga0335070, IMG submission 206722) | Soil microbial communities from Loxahatchee National Wildlife Refuge, Florida, United States - Lox_Sample_1.3 | ecosystem: Environmental > Terrestrial > Soil > Wetlands | place: USA: Florida... | reverse complement strand
GGAGCCAGGCTACAGGGACTATTGGCCGGGCTATTACGCCGCTTTCGTACTCGATCCCGATGGCAACAACATCGAAGCGGTGTGGTACGACTACAGCAAGGTGCGATAAGACGGTCTGATCGCGGGTAATTTCCGGTGGGGGCCCGCGCAGCGTAAGATGCTGGGGCCTGGCGAATCCGGAGGGGCCCATGAGCAATACAGCCAACGTCACGTCACTGCCGACCCGTCAGCAGGATTCGCAACGGCGCGGACTGCCCGCGTGGGTCTACGGACACCCGCAGCTCACGCGCCTGGAGATCGAACGCATCCTGCGTCCGAGCTGGCAGATCGCCTGCCACGTCAGCCAGATCAAAAAGCCCGGCGAGTTCGTGACCTTCGAACTCGGGACGGACAGTGTCGTCGTACTGCGTGACGCGCAGGGTGGCATTCGGGCATTCCACAACGTCTGCCGCCATCGCGGCACCCGGCTCCTCGAGGGCTCGGGAAGCTGCCCGGGCCGGATTGTCTGCCCGTACCACGGCTGGACGTACCGGTACGATGGATCGCTGCTGGCGACGCCTGCGCGGGAGTCCTTTCCGAACCTGAATCTCGCCGAGCACAGCCTCGAACCCGTGCGCGTGGACACAATGTTGGGTTTCGTGTTCGTCTGCCTGGCGGGGGATCCACAGCCGCCCTCCCAGATGTGGGCGCCGATCATCGATGAGCTCCTCCCCTACCGACTGGAGGAACTCGAGCCGATCTTCCCGATCTACTACGACCACTGGAACGTGGACTGGAAGATCGCGATGGACAACTATCTGGAGTCCTATCACGTTCCCATCGGCCACCCCGGGCTCAACCGCCTGTTCACTCCTGACTACGAGGACCAGCGCGGGATTCCGGGGATTGCGCGTGGCTTCAGCTGGATGCGCGAGGCGCCCTCACCGCGCTGGAGCGAGCGCGTCTATCAGAAGTACGTGGCCGCAGTGACGGAGCCACACCTTCCCGAGCCGAACCGGCGCTGCTGGCGCTTCTACAGTTGCCTGCCCAATCTCGGCATCGATATCATGCCCGAGCAGGTTGACTTCTTTCAGGTCCTGCCGCTCGGCCCGGGCAAGACGGTGATCCGGGGCGCGGCGTTCGGCGTGCCCGACAACCGCCGCGAGATGCGCCTGATCCGCTGGCTCGGCAACCGCATCAACATGCAGGTCAACAAGGAAGACAGGATGCTCTGCGAGCGGCTGCAGAAGGGACTCGGCGACAGCAGCTACCGCCCCGGTCCGCTCTCGGACATCGAGCAGTGGATGCATGAATTCCACGACCTGCTGCGTTCGCGGATCCCGGAGTTCCGCCTGGCATCACCGCCGGCGAGCTTCCAGTAGCGGCGCGAGCGTCTTTCGGCCAGTGACCGGACCCGTGCCGTGGCACCGGTCCGGTCACGCGTTCAGCCCGGTTCCTGCTTGATCAGCGTCGCAACCGACACGTGCGGCCAGCTCAGCCCGTTGAAGTTGAGCAACACGGTTTGCGTGTACTGCAGCTGATGCTTGATGCGGCCATCCGCTTCCTGCAGCGTCTCGATCCAGAAGATGGCGTCCATCTGCGCGGCCTGAGCGTTCGGGCCGCCGGCCGCTCCCTGCAGGAAGGCGATGTTGGAGGTACCGCCGCCGCTGCTGGGGGGATTCGGAGCGATGGTGGATATCTTCAGGGTTACCGTGGAGATCACCGTCTTGCCCTGCAGCCCAAGCATCAGCACGCTGTTGGGGTTGTCCACCATTGCCTGGGTGACATTGGGAATGTCCTCCGGGTCGGTCCGGAACGGCGACAGGATCGCGAGATTCGTCTCGGGGAACGGTACCGGGTTGTGCGGCGGTGCGATTGTGAAAGGCGTGATGCTGACGGCGCCGATCGGCGGCGGTCCGCTGATTGGCGGCAGCGCCTGGCCCTGGGCAATCAGGGACGTCCCGTGCGGGATGTTCGCGAGCCGGGCGACGGTGGTCGGATCCTGCGGATTGGTCGTCGCCGGAACGTGCAGCCACAGGCCGGGCTCGACGTGAATGCCCGCCAGCGCCCCGTTGGGACCGAGGACGTTCGCATCCTGGACCTGCTGCAGATAGCGCAGGCCGTGCAGATTGATGTCCGTCTGCAGCAGGCCGCGATTGGGGATGTCACCCGGTATCTCCTCGAAGACCAGCGACTCATGGGTCTGATTCAGCTCCAGGAACCGGTCCTGGCCCGGCGGCCCGCCATTGAAGGGCCGCCAGATCTGGTTGAACCCCTGTCCCTTCCAGGCGCCCTTCAGCATGCCCAGAGGGCCCAGCAGGTTGCTTGCCGGCTTGGGCGAGAAGTGGCCCGAGACCGAAGTGAAGCGGAATTCCTTCAGCAGATCCATGACAGGCTCCTTTGATCCACGGGGTGAAGATGACCGCGACGTTGCGTCGCGTCAGCGGGTCGGTGAACCGTGCGGCGATGAGTGCCGAAGAGGGCGAAGGGTGCCGAAGAGAAGTGAGGAGCGCCTGCCGCGGGCACGGGCAACGCACTTGCGCTCCCAGACCCCACCAACCTCCCTGTTCTCATGTGTACTGCCCTGCAATCAGGCCGCCGATACAGAGCACTGTCTCGAGTTCAAGCCTTATCCCACGTGTCGATCCCGGGCGGCCCCGAACGTCGTAGCATTCATGGACCGGGAAGGAGACGTCATGAAATCCAACGAGATCGTTTCGCGGGATGCCTGGTTGAGTGCGCGTAAGGCACTGCTCGAGAAGGAAAAAGCCCACATGCGCGCGGGGGACAAGCTCGCTGCCGAACGGCGCAGGCTACCGTGGCTCAAGCTCGAGAAGACCTACACCTTCGATACGGAACAGGGCCGCCGGAGCCTTGCGGAGCTGTTCAACGGTCGCGACCAGCTCGTGGTCCATCATCTGATGTTCGCGCCCGACTGGAATGCTGCCTGCCCCGGCTGCTCTTTTCAGGCCGAGCACATCGACGGACCTGCTCCGCACCTCGCCCGGCACAACGTCACGATCCTGGCGGTGTCCCGCGCGCCACTCGCGAAGATCCTGGCCTACCGCAAGCGGATGGGCTGGCACTTCGAATGGGTCTCCTCCTTCGGCAATGACTTCAACTTCGACTTCCACGTATCCTTCAGGAAGGAGCAGATCGAGCAGAAGCAGATCGACTACAACTTCGGGACGATCACGGCGGACCCGCGCTACATCAGCGAGGAACTTCCGGGTGTGAGCATCTTCGCGAAGGATGAGGCGGGCGATGTCTTCCTGACCTATTCAACCTATGCGCGCGGCCTCGATATGCTGCTCGGCACGAATCACTACCTCGACCTGACACCGGAAGGGCGCAACGATGGCGGATATCCCGGGTGGCCGCGGCGCCATGATGAATACCCGGACTCTCCGACGAAGTGAGGCTTCGGCACCGCAATCCAAAAGGGATGCAACGCGCGTCAGCGCGAAAGGTCACGGTGCGGAGAGACGGGAACGCCGCTGACGGCAAGCCCCGGCCGATCAACCTAAATCGAGCAAGGCGCGACACGACTCCGGTAACCGGGCGAGAGCGGCTGGCGAGCTGTAGTAACGGAAGTCCATCTGGCACTTCCGGCCTCGCCTGGTGAAATATCCATGGATCACGCGTCGCCGCCGGCCATCCCGGTTGACCGACGCGCCGTGCAGGACGTGCGCGTTGGTCACCACGACGCTTCCCGCGGGCGCGCTTGCGTAGATCAGACGTGGGTCGCTGTCATCTGCAAGCTCCGCAGTCGTATGGCTCCCGGGAATCAGGCGCGTCGCACCGTTGCCGGCGTCCATGGAGTCCAACACCCAGATCGAGTTCGCCGTCACGTACCCCTCGGGCCCGACGGGACCTTCATCCCTATGCAAGGCCTGGTGTCCCTGACCGTGTAACGGCTCCAGGGAGTTGAGGCTGCTCAGCACACAGTCCGTACCGATGACGGATTTGATGAGCGACAGCACAGGCTCTCGGCTGATGAGAGGCCACATCGAGGAATGTCTGGTGAGCAGTCCGGTGGCGAAATGGTATTCGCGTCTGAAGAGCTGCCGCTCTGGCGCGCGGCCATCAGGCTGACCTTTGGCGACATCCAGTCCCGCGAAATCGATCTCCGGATCGTGAAGCCGATAGAGTGAGTCCACGATCTCGCGTAGCTCAGTCACCTCGGCTGAGGACAGCACGTCCGCGACGACCGTATATCCACGAGTCGCAAGCTCCTCCTGGTGATGTGCCAGCGTGCGGTCCATCGTGCCTCTCACGGTGAATAAGACTACCGACGATTATCCACCGCCCTCCTCGGTCGCGGTCTGACGCTGCTTCCGGGGATGCCTGGTGATTACAACCACCTGAAATCGTTGATATAAGTCGGCGCATTCGAGTGCCAGTCCGGGGCACATTCGACCGTGGCGCCTCGCGTCACCCCTTATGCGAATACCGAGAAGCCCGTGCTGGCGCCGGACGGTGCCTGGGAACATACTGCCACGTTTCCGACCGAGCCCAATGCGGTGCGCAGGACGCAGCAGGTTCGTGGAGAGAGTGGGGGCGCTCCCTAGTGATCGCGGATGACGGCTTGAAGCGCCAAAAAGGCGCCATGATCGGTCGGTATACGAAGTCCAGTGACATCAAGGGATTGAAGCAAGTCTTCGCGACCCTGGTCCCCTTCGTCTTTCTCTGGTGGGCCGCTGTCCGGTGCGCGTCCGTCTCTCCCTGGCTCGCGCTGGTTCCGTTGCTGCCCATCATCCTCCTCACCGTTCGCGTCTTCGGTCTGATGCACGAGTGCGGTCATGGGAGCCTGTTTCGCAGCGGTGGGCTCAATCGAGGCGTGGGGTTTGTCCTGGGCGTCGTGTCGGGCATGCCACAGTATGTCTGGTCCCAGCACCACAATTATCACCATGCACATAACGGCAATTGGGACAGATACCGTGGACCGTACACCACGCTGTCGACGGATGAATATGCCGCGCTGTCCCGCGCCCAGCAGCAGATGTACCGGAACAAATGCAGCGCGCCGGCGGCGCCGCTCGCGGGCTTCATCTATCTGATTTTCAACCCGCGCTTCACCTGGCTGAAGGGAACCATCGGCCTGCTGGTCCATACCATCGGGCGCAAGCTCGCACAGCCCACCGTATTGTTATCGGCGCATGCCGCAAGCTTCGAGACGCGCTACTGGAAGTCGGCGCGAGAGTACCGGCACATGCTCTGGAACAACCTGGTCCTGCTGAGCATCTGGGCCTTGATGTGCTACGTGTGCGGCGCGACGCTCTTCTTCTCCATCTACGTCCTCAGCGTGTCGATCGCAGGCGGAGCGGGCATCGTGTTGTTCACAGTGCAGCACAACTTCGAGCACTCCTACGCGAGCGACACCGCGCGCTGGGACCCCGACACCGGAGCGATCGAAGGCACGAGCTTCCTGGTGCTGCCGCGCTGGCTGAACTGGTTCACCATCAACATCGGCTACCACCATATCCACCATCTCTCCGCCAGCATTCCGAACTACTGTCTGGCCGAGTGCCACGAGGAATATCAACATCTGTTCTCGAGGGTCCGGCGCGTGAAGCTGTCGGAAGTCCTCGGCTCTTTGAAGTGCATCCTGTGGGACACGCGCGCGCAGCGAATCATTTCAGTGGCCGAATACCAGCGGCAGAGCTGAGCCACCACGAGTCCCGGCGGAAGGCCACCGCGGTGTGCCGATCGGCGGCCCGGCCGCCCGACTGGCGGTGCGCCACAGGTGCCGACCTGGCCCGCGGATCAGACGCAGACCATTGATTCTGCAAGCATAAGGACGGGACTTCGAGCCCCGGCCGGCACGCCAGCGCGGCCGCCCAATCTGCGGTCCCAGCGCCAATCCGGTACAATCACGCGGCCAGTAAGCGGCTCTCAGGAGCCGCCACCGTACCTCTGGCGTTGAGGCGCCGCCGCCTCGGACATGCCCGCTAGCGCATGCCCGGCCGGGTGCTCACCAGTACACAAACCCCCGTAGTGCCACGCCACGTGGTGTCACGTGCCGCACTCGTCATGTCGATGGGTTACTCATGCTGTCCACCTCCAATGTCGCTATCCAGTTTGGTGCCAAGCCGCTGTTCGAGCAGGTCACCGTCAAGTTCTCCGATGGCAACCGCTATGGCCTGATTGGCGCCAACGGATGTGGCAAGTCCACCCTCATGAAGATCCTGGGGGGCGAGCTGGAGCCGAGCACCGGCGATGTCATGCTGCAGTCGGGCCTGCGGCTCGGAAAGCTGAACCAGAACCAGTTCGCTTACGAAGACGAGCGCGTGATCGATGTCGTCATGCAGGGCCACATGGAAATGTGGCGGGCGATGCAGGAGCGTGACCGGATCTACGCGGATGCGCAGGCCACGGATGACGATTACATGCGGGCCGCGGAACTCGAAGGCAAGTTCGCCGAGTACGGTGGTTACGATGCAGACGCTCGCGCCGTCAGCATCCTGACGGATGCCGGCATCCCGGCACCGTTGCACTACGGACCGATGCGCGAGGTGCCACCCGGGTTGAAGCTGCGCGTGCTCCTCGCACAGGCGTTGTTCTCAAAGCCCGACGTGCTGCTGCTGGACGAGCCCACCAACAATCTGGATATCCATTCGATCCGCTGGCTGGAAGGCGTGCTCAACGATTACGACGCCACCATGATCATCATCAGCCACGACCGGCATTTCCTGAACCAGGTATGCACCCACATCGCAGACCTGGATTTTCAGCAGCTCGAGGTCTATCCCGGCAACTACGACGACTTCATGCTGGCCTCCACGCAGGCACGCCAGCGGGTCGAGGCTGCGAATGCCAAGGCCCGGGACCGGATCTCGGACCTGCAGGAGTTCGTGCGGCGCTTCTCCGCCAACGCATCCAAGGCACGCCAGGCCACCTCGCGCCGCCGGCAGATCGAGAAGATCAAGATCGAGGAGATCAGACCCTCCTCGCGCCAGAATCCGTACATCCGCTTCGAGCAGGCCCGGAAACTGTACCGCTCGGCGGTCTCCGCGGAGAAGCTGACTTTCAGCTACCCGGGCTCGGGCGTTGCGGTGCTGAACAACGTCAACTTCAATATCGAAGCGGGCGAGCGCGTCGCCATCATCGGCCCGAACGGCATCGGCAAGACGACCCTGATGCGCTGCCTCGCCGGCGAACTGTCACCGAGCGCGGGACGCATCACCTGGGTCGAAAACGCCCAGCCCGGTTACATGCCTCAGGATCCTCAAGCCGAATTCGCCGAGCAGATCGACCTTTTTACCTGGATGTCGACCTGGACCGGCAAAGCGGACGACGATCAGATCGTGCGCGCCACGCTGGGCAGGCTCCTCTTCTCGGGTGATGAAACCAGGAAATCGGTCAGCGTTCTGTCCGGTGGCGAGAAGGGCCGGATGATCTATGGGAAGCTGATGCTCACCCGGCCCAACGTGCTGCTCATGGACGAGCCGACCAACCACATGGACATGGAAACCATCGAGTCGCTTCAGATCGGACTGGAGAAGTACCCGGGCACGCTGATCTTCGTGTCACACGACCGGGAATTCGTCGGAGCGCTCGCCACCCGCATCATCGAGCTGCAGCCGGATGGAAGCATTGCCGACTTTCACGGCAGCTACGACGAATATCTCAGATCGCAGGGGATCGAGGTCTAGCGAGGCTGACCAGGCGCACGTGCAGCCCCTTTGCGGAGCTGCCGTGGCGCGCATCTGCAGCAGGAACTCAGACGACGGGCACCTGGCTGATGTTGTTCTTCGGGTCCATCCAGAACGACTCGTTCACGAAGCGGTTGAAGATTTCGCGCGGCAGAACGGACGTGCGCTCGATCGGCTCCACTTTCGGGCGCACGGTATGCAGGCCGGGCATGCCGATCCGGGCGTCGAACTCGTCCGCGTGGTAGGCAATCTTGTCGAAGTCGTGTTCGAACCAGGGTTCACCGATGAACTGGTAGACCGCGCGCATGGCCATTGCCGGGTTGCGCGCGAGGCTTTCGTAGGTCAGCAGCAGCAGGTGGCCGGGGGCATACTGGCCATAGAACGCATCCTTGGTGGCCTGGAACGAGAACCCCACCATGCCGCGCGGGTCAGTCAGCGCCTCGACGCGCGAATAGATCGTGGTATTGGTGTCGAACCGGAATACTTTGCTGACGCCGACCGGATGCCTGCGCACCAGCCGCTCCATGCTGTCCAGTACCCATGACAACTGACGAACGCATGCAATGACCTTGGCGTCCGGAAACAGAGTATCCAGCAACTGCATCCGACTGCACCACAGCCGGCTGGTGTCGAACACGACGCTGCCATCGGCCTGTCCCGAGTAAAAGTTCTCGACCAGGCCTCGCAGCAGCGCGACGCGCTGCTCGTCCGAGACGTCGAACGAGAAATCGTTCTTGCTGCTCGCCTCAGCGATCACCACCCCCATGATGTCGGCCAGGGGGCTGGTCATGCCCGCGCGGAAGCGGGGATTCTGGTTGAGGATGGCCGCCAGGAGTGTGCTGCCAGAACGCGGCAGCCCGGAAATGAAGTGGAACTTCCGGGCGGACTTCGCGACGGCGGGTGCGGCAGGCATGGGTGCCTTCTCCGGTTGATCAGGACAGGGGATTGTAGGGGCACCCATGCCAGGAAGTCAGGCCAGCTTCAATGATTGCGGTCCTGGGGGGCGGTCGCCCGGCTCTCAGCGATAAGCGGGACGCTCCGGGTCGGCACATTCCAGCCGCTCACTTCGACGATGGGCGTCGCTGCTCCAGCAGACCCCGACGCAGCAGCGCCCGGCGCCGGTGTCCCCGGTGCGGCGTAGCGCGCGGTCAACGTGAGCGACTCCCCGGGCCATAGCGTCACGTCGTTGTCGCTCCACAGGATGGGCACCACGGGCTCGCCGCCAGTGGACTGCCTGATCGAGATGTGTTGGAACAAGGCCACGGCCGCGGAGGATGGCGGTGCGGTCAGTGTTACTTTGGCGACATCCTTGACTCCCTCGTGCCGCACTGTTGCCCGGACCTCGATTGTCGCGCCTGGCAGGGACTGCAGTGGCGTCAGGTCCGCATATCGAGTCAGGGGCGTGAGATACCAGTTCGAATGAGCCCAGTCGAGTTCGTCCGTCTGGGTCGACAGCCAGTAGACGTTGCGACTGATCGGCTGGCCGTTTGCGGAAGCGAGCTCCAGCTCGATGAAGTGGACGCGCGATAAGCCCTCTGGCGCCGGCAGCACCTCCAGCTGGCGCGTCGAGTTTCCTTCGAGACGGATGTCATGCAGCCGCTTCTCGTAGGCTGTGCTGCCGTCGAGGTTGCGCACGCGGATGGTTGCCTGCAATCGAGACTCACTGCGGAGCGTGTGATTGATCAGCATGATGGCGCGCGTGTCGTATGAGTACTGGATGTGGACCGGCTCGTTGGCCATCCTGGCGCCGAAGTAGGCGCCGGCCGGATTCAGGAAATAGTCGTACAGATGCCAGTGCAGCGAGGGCCAGGCATTGTTGAGCATCCAGAAGATCACGCCGGTCGAGGGCTTGGGCGCATCCGTGTGCGCATTGAAGGCCTCGAATTGCGTACGCACGTTGTCGTAATTTTCGAGCTGGGCCTTCGCGACATAGTCCGCAAGGCTCCTGGGCGCGCCGTACCGCTCGGCCAGCGCGGTGTCGAACGGCGTGATCTTCGCGAACACCGACCATGCGGCGGAGGCGTGATACTGCCGTAGCTGTGGGTATTTCCACAGCGCCTCGAGCTCCTGCGGGGACAGCATGCGGGTCAGGTCATCCATCCGCGGGATGGTCGCGCCGGCGCTGACTTCGGAGTCGAACCCGAACGCCCCTCCCAGCTTGTCGGCATACCAATACGACGGAGGAATCCACTCGTAGGGCCCCTCCATCTTCATGCCCGACGGACCGGTCTCGGGCGTACCCTCCGGCACCGCTGCCGAGATGATCGGCAGCGGCCAGTCTTCGGCCTTCAGGGTATCCACATACAACTTAGAGACGGCCGGCGGCGGCGCGTTGTCGCTGCCGATCAGAAACCCGATCACGGAGGGGTGGTTCCGCAGCAGACGCGCTTCACTCTGCATCGACGCGGCGGCCACCTTCTCGTCCGCAGCATCCCAGGGCTCGCCGCCCGTGCCTGACTTAGCCCAGGATTCCCATTTGTCGCAGCACTCCCAGCCGGCCAGGATCATGATGCCGTCGCGGTCGGCCAGCTCGTAGAAGTGCTCGCTCTCCAGCTTGCCCTCAAGTCGAATGGTGTTGAGTCCGAGGTTGCCGACGTAGCTGAACTCGGCCTCCATGCGCCTGGGGTCATCGCGCAGGAACAGGTCCGGTGCCCAGCCGGCGCCACGAATCAGCACCGGCCTGCCGTTGATGACGAACTGGATGTACCCCTGCGGTGTGAGATGAGAGGTCACGCTGCGTATGCCGAACGTCGCGCGGGCCTCGTCAGAGACTGCACCATCAACGACCGCGCTCATGCTCAGCTGGTAGAGCGGATGTTCACCCATGCCGATCGGCCACCAGACCTGCGGATGAGCGATGTCCAGACCCGGATCGCTCTTGGGGGAGAACGCGACTGTCTGCGACTGACCGGGATCCAGGTGGATCGTTTGACGCACCCGCACACCAGCCACAATTCCTGAGATCGTTGCCTCGTGGGCCGACGCGTCGACGTTGCGAGCTCGCACCTTCACGGTCAGCGCGGCGCGTGCAAGATCGGGAAGCGACAACTCCGAGGTCACCTGCGGAAGAATCTCGACAGGCCCCTTGCGCACGATATCCACGCCCCGCCACGGGCCCATGTTGTTGTCCGGCGGCGATGGGTTCCAGTCGACCCAACCAATCGACAGGTCGGTCCTCGGATCGCCTGCATGGACGCGCAGTGCCAGGATGTTGGCGCCTTCGTGCACCAGGCGCGTCACATCGAGCTCGCGAACAGGATAAGCACCCGCGATATCTGCCTTGTCGGCAACCAGTTTCCCGTTCAGCCACACGTCTGCGCCCGGGATGATGCCGTTGATACGCAGTAGCGTGCGCAGGCCCTGGGCGCCTGCCGCAACGGTGAACTCGGAGCGGTACCACCAGGGAATCACGAACATGGTGCCGCTGGCGTCCGGCTCCTCCACTGCGCGCAGGTTGTCGCTGTAGAACACGTCCTTATACTTGCCGTTCTCAATCAGCCCGGCCATGACTGTCGCCCGGCCACTCACCGGGAACCAATCCTGCGTCGACAACCCGGGCGAGGAGATTTCGGCACCGTCCTGCTGGGCCTTGGAACTGGACTGGATCTGCCAGTGAGCGATCCGGGTTGCAGACCCTGCGCCGCCATCCACCCGGGTCGGAGCGAAGGCGCTCTCGGCGCCAGCGAGTGATGTGCTCGCCAGCGCCGCAACCACCCCCAGCGTCATCAGCGCTCCAGTGACCCGGATTGGGGGCAGGCACCGCCTGCGCGTCATATCAGCCGCTCCCGGGGCATCGATCACCACTGCCCCCGCAGGCCGACAGTGAACATGCGCTCGGAGAAGTTCGCGTGTCCGAACTGATCCGGCCAGACCAGGTAGAACCGCTGATATTCGTTGGTCAGGTTGGTTGCGTCCACGAACAGTTGGGCGTACTTGCTGAACTTGAACGCGGCGGAGGCGTCGAGGTACCTCTGGGGCGCCTCGTACTCCTCCAGGCCACTGATGCCGCCGACGTTTTCCATGAAAGCCCGCTTCGAGCGGTAGTTGTACGCAAGACGCACCTCGAAGTGCTTGTCGTCATACCACAGGATGAAGTTTCCCGACTCGGTGGAGTTGTCCTGGAACGGAATCTGCTTCCCGGCCAGATCCGTTTCTCCGGTCTTGCTGGGCGCGTAGGTGAAATTGAACTCCATGCCGGTATTGCGCAGCAGGCCGGGCAGGAACGTGAATCCCTGGCGGTAGTCGAATTCGGCGCCCTGGATGCTGTTTCCCGAGCCCTGCAGCGGCTGGTTGATCGCGATGCAGTGATGGCGGACCACGCCATCCTCGTCCGGCAGATCGCAGTTGGTCACGGAGCCGTTGAAGATAAAGCTCTTCACGTCGATGTGGAACAGCTCGAGGTTCACCATGCTCGTGGGGTTGATGTAGTACTCGAACGACAGGCCGTAGTTCGTGGAGCGCCACGGGTTCAGGGACGGGTTGCCGAACGCGTTACCTGTCGCAACCTGGTAGATCGGACCGGTCTTCGTTTCCTGCAGCGAGTAGTTCAGCTGCAGCCCACCACCCCAGGTGCTCAGATCCAGGGGCATCATGTTCTTGGAAACCGAGAAGCGGGTCGTGAACTGGTCCGTCACGTTGAGCGCCAGGTTGAGCGCCGGGAGCACGTCGTTGTAGCTGCGATGCGTCACCTCGGTACCCGCATCTGCCGGTTCGGTGCCGTATTGCCCGGGCGCACCGGTCAGATGCTGCGTGATGCTGAGGTCGGTGTGGATCAGGCGCGCACCCAGGTTGCCGCTGAAGGACATGCCGGCCAGGTGACCGTTGAAGTCGCTCTGCAGGTAGGTCGAGGTCTCCCGCATCGACACCGCCCAGGTGATTCCCGGGGCAGCCTGGGTCGTGGTATTCGGATAAAGCGACTTCCAGTACCCCATGGGATCGTCCAGGGCGTTTGGATTGATGGCCCAGAAGGTGATGCCCGACCCCAGCAGATTGTTGTACTGCTGGAAGTTGCTGGCGAGCGGCGCGGGGGTCTTCGACAGCTGCTGTGACGACAGTGGGCCGGCGCGGAATGCGCCATCCGCGTTGCCGGCCGTACACCAGGTGCTGGGCGTCGTGTCAGTCGCATTACCGCTCAGGATCACGTCCGAACCGACATAGCGCACCAGGCAACCGTTCGGATCACTGGCACCTATGCCGGCGTACACCGGGGTGACCAGGGTGAAGCCGTCGTTTCTGGCGCTGCGGATGCTGTTACGGACGCCAAAATTGAAGTTGAAGCTGTCGTTGAATTTGTAATGTCCATCGAAGCGCAGGGCCGTGATCGCGGTCTGGCGGTCGTAGTCGTCGTTGGACTCCAGCGTCTTCATCGTCCAGGCGTTCGGGTTGGCGAAGTCGGCGGCGAGGGAAGCCGGCAGGGTGATCCCGATATTGCGACCCGTAAAGTTCGCGACGATGGGTACCGTGTTCTGGGGAATTCCATTCGCGTTGAACACGCGATTCCCGCCCAGCGCAGCCGGATAGACGAAGGTGCCGCAGGGGAGCGAGGTGCTGGGGTCGGCCCACAGGCAGCCGTCGGAATCGGAGATGTTGATGTCGGTCTCGATGTACTCCTGCTTGGCCGTTTCGCGGACGCCGCGCACACTGGCCTTGAAGGGACCGCCGTTGTCGAAATCCACCTGGAGATTGATGTTCTGGGCGGCGGACTCCCTGCGGATCACCTGCGAGTACGATTCGACGTCACCCGGATATTTCTCGTAGATCTGGGTGGTGTAGAGGTGCGAGCCCGCCCAGGACGCGGCGTAGGCGTCACCCGGCGTGTTGTAGCTGCCTATGACGGTGCTGCCGGTGTCGCGCGACTGCAGCGGCACGTATGTCGCACCCTGCCAGTTGGTAGAATTGAACTGGATGCCGACGCTGCGATCGTACTGTGTCTGGTGCGCGAAAAAGTAGTCGCTGGTCAAGGTGAACCCGTTACTGAGATCCGCCTGGAACGACGCATTGATCGCATGGCGTTTGCGCTCCACCACGGAGTCGTAAAGGCCGATGTCCTGGCTGCCCATGAACACGCCGTTATTCTTGCCGTCACCGTTCACATCGACACTGCCATCGGGAAACTGATGGATCTGCGAAGGGATCGGTGCGCCGTTCCAGGCGCCCAGGAAGCCGTTGTAGGCGCCCGCGCTGACCGCGTTTTCGCCATGGAGTAGCACGCCATACTGGTCCAGGCTCTCGGTTGCGTTTCCGCCCGCGTTAACGCCACCCGCGGTTCCGAACCGCGTCGTGTCCGAGAAGTCCCCGGACACCTGCAGACCCCAGCGACCATCGGCGTTGTAGGAGATGAGGCCGCTGGCCTCGGGCCCGGTCTTCCTGGAGGTACTTCCCCGCTCTCCGTCGGCGGAATAGCTGTAAGTGAACCCATGCGGCAGATCCCAGGGCCGGAAAGTATGCAGATCGAGCGCACCGCTGATACCCCCTATGGTCTGGGACGCGGTGGGCGACTTGATGACGTCCACTTGATTGAACATAGTGGCCGGCAGCGTGGTGAAGTCAGGCTGCTGCGCATCGATCTGATCCGGGCTGATGAATACCTCACCGTTCAGCATGGTGCCGACCTGGGGCAGGCCGCGGACGGCTACTGAGGTTCCAACGCCCGCGTCCCGGTTGATCTGCACGCCGGTGATTCGCTGAAGGGCGTCCGTGATGGTCACGTCGGGCAACTGGCCGATGGCCTCGGCCGAGATGCTGTCCTGGATACTCGGAGCCGCGCGCTTCGCTTCGATCGATTTGATCTGCGACTGACGCACGCCGACAACGGTGACCGTCTCCAGTGTCTTGTCGTCCGTGTCGGTAGTCCCGGACCTGGCTTTTTTGATATCCGGTGCCGGTACGGTCGTCGCATCCTGCTGCGCAGGGTCCGGTGCCCCCGCGTTCTCCGCCGGGGCACCCGTGTTCCCGGATGCCGTGGCTGATGCGGCCGCGGCGGCGAGCAATGCCATGGATACGGCAATTGCCACGGGGTGCTTGCGATATACGTTTGACACGGCCTTCACCTCTGGATTGTTATCTTTCCGAGTCCCTGATGCCCTGACGGTGTGCGTCCCGCCTATTTCGACAAGGCCACTCGCGCCAGCACCCATTGACCATCGCGTGGGTCGCCGGTCGCTACAATGCACAGATCACGAGAGTCATTCAGCTTCGATGCGGAAACCGTTGCGTTGAGCTCGCTCTGCCCGTCGCCCCGCGACGCGGCCGTCAGCGGCGCTCTCGCGAGCAAAGGCCCCTTGCAGGAA
>Ga0335070_10005474_pt1 | contig 14925 bp, 15 predicted proteins | sample Lox_Sample_13_FD_206722 | JGI IMG/M metagenome (GOLD analysis project Ga0335070, IMG submission 206722) | Soil microbial communities from Loxahatchee National Wildlife Refuge, Florida, United States - Lox_Sample_1.3 | ecosystem: Environmental > Terrestrial > Soil > Wetlands | place: USA... | reverse complement strand
CCGAACTCCAGGCCTATCTGCCTTAGCCCCGCAAGCGTGTCGTGCCGTTTCCACTCGATATCCGTGACCGCGATCATCCGTGAAGCCGGGCTTTCGGCCATAACAGGTCCTCCGTGTCTCGACGCAGATTTTCCTCCGCGTCCTGACGTTCGATGGGCGGCCGGCGGCGGCCGCCCGTCGCGTTTCACCGTTGGGTCAAACGGGGTGTATCTCCGCCCCGCCGCGCGTGTCAAACCGGCTGCGGCATGCCTATGCTGGGATTCGAGCCCGGAACGATTCGGATAGGAGATTCGGATAGACGATTCGGATAGAAGAGCGGTGACTTTCGCCGGCGCCATCCTATAGCGCGCCACACGGAGGAAAAGATGCCGATCACCAATCAGCAGTCGGGAACCAACGTCAACGAAGTGGCGGAGGGGATATACCGGATCAGCACGCCGATCGACGCGATCCCCGGCGGCTTCACTTTCAACCAGTATCTGATCGCCGGGGATGAGGCGCTGCTGTTCCACACGGGAGGGCGCGGGCTCTTCCCGCTCGTGCGCGAGGCGGTTGCCTCGGTCATTCCGCTCGGCCGCCTGCGCTATCTCGCGCTCTCACATTTCGAAGCCGACGAATGCGGCTCGCTCAACGAATGGCTCGCCGCGGCGCCCAACGCCGCTCCGCTATGCGGACGAATCGCCGCGCTGACGTCGGTCCGCGACTTTGCCGACCGTCCGCCGCGCGAGATGGCGGACGGCCAGGCCCTCTCGCTCGGAAAGCATGAGGTCAGATGGCTCGATGCGCCGCATATGCCGCACGGATGGGAATGTGGCTATTTGTTCGAGGGGCGCACGCGCACGCTCTTCTGCGGCGATCTGTTCACGCAGCCGGGCGCGAAACCGGCGCCTCTGACCGAAGGTGACATCCTCGGCCCCAGCGAGGCGTTGCGCTCCAAACTGGACTACTTCTCGCACTCGCGCAATTCGCGCGCGCTGCTCGAGCATCTCGCCGCAACCGAACCGTCAATGCTGGCATGCATGCACGGGAGCGCCTGGCGGGGCGACGGCGCCGCGCTGCTGCACGAACTCGCCGCGATTCTCGATCGCGCCTGAACGGCGCGCGCCGCCTATGATTCGCGATTGACCGGCGCGCCCGCGTCCCTTTATGACGCCCGGGCCTGCGGCTCCGCCGCGAGCGCCGGGTCGCGCACCAGCACGCCCTGGGAATAGAGCTCCCCGATACGGTCGTCGGAGATGTCGGTCAGCTCGCGCAGAACACGCTCGTTGTCTTCGCCCAAAAGCGCGGCACGGAGATCAAGCTTGTCGGGCCAGGCCGAGAACTTGACCGGCACGCCCGGGATGTCGAGTTCACCGAGGAAACGATCCTTCACCCGGCGCACGGTTTTGCGCGCACGCAGATGGGGATGCTCGACCGCCTCGTTGAGCGAGAGCACAGGCGCGCAGGCGACCCGTTCCTTGTCCAGCGCCGCCAGCGCCGCGTCGCGCGAGGCAAACCCGCCGAGCCATTCCTCGATGATCCCCTTGAGCGCGTCGTTGTTGTCGCGCCGACCGCGCGCGCTGCGAAAGCGCGGGTCGCTCGCCAGTTCCGGCTTGCCCATCGCGCGCACGAGCTGCGGCCACTGATGCGGCATCACGGCGAGAAATACGTACTGGTTGCTCTGGTAATGGAAGATTCCGGTCGGGCCGCCATTGGGATGCTGCGAGCCGCTGCGCGTGGGACGATACTTGCCGCCGCGCATCGAAACCATCGGCACGCTCGCCTCATGCATGTGGAAGTAGGTGTCGAGGATCGACGCGTCGAGGTACTGGCCCTCGCCCGTGCGCTCGCGATGGAGCAGCGCGAAGCCGACCGCCATCGCCGCCGACATCCCGGTGGACACGTCGCCAATCGCCATCGTGAAGATGGCCGGCGGGCGATCCAATTCGCCCACGCCGTCGGTGATCGCGGCGTAGGCCTGTCCCATGTAGTCGTAGCCGACCTTGTAGGCGAGCGGGCCGCTCTGTCCCAGCGCCGAGATCGAGCACATGATGATCCTAGGGTTGCGCTTGCGCAGTTCTTCGTATCCGAAGCCCATCTTCTTGATGATCCCCGGGGCGTAGTTTTCCACCACCACGTCGATCTTCGGGATCATCGAATAGATAAGCTCGCGCGCGCCGGGCTTGTTGATGTCGATCGCGAAGCTGAGCTTGCTGTGATTGTGCTGGAAGTAATAAGTGCTTTGGCTCGAGTCCTTGTACTCGGGCGCCAGCGGCTTGAGTCCGGCGGCGCGCACCCGGTCGCCGGCCGGCGCAAGTTCGACCTTGATTACCTCGGCGCCCATCTCGGCGAGCACGCGCGTGCAGGTCGGCCCGGCGACGAACTGGGTGAAATCCAGGACTCGATAGCCTTCGAGCATCCGCGGTTTATCGGGCATCGTCGCAATCCTCCTGCGTGGGCGGCCCTAGTACGTCTGCGCTCCAGGGCGGTTACGCCCACAGTACAAAAAGCCGGTCGGGCTGTAAAACCGTGGCCGAGGGGCGGTGTCGCCGCGTAATATTTGCACCTCGCACGTTTTGGGATGGCGGTGGGTAAATCCGGGTCGCCATTTCATGAGCGATGGATTCCGCGTCTCTTGGACCTTCCCGCTTGGCATCCTTGATGCTCCTCTCCTCAAGTGAGGGATACGAAAATGAGGAGCGACATCTTCCCAATAAGCCTTTCCAACGCAATCAAGACGTTGGTTTTTATCACGGGAGCGATACTTCTTCAGGGCTGCTTCTTCGGCGGCGGCGGACATCCGTATTACGCGGAACCCGCCCCTTATTACGGACCGTCGTACGCACCGCCCCACGCATACGCCTACGCCCCTGCGCCGGCCTATGGGTACGCCGCACCGCCGCGAATTGGCGATTACGATGATCATCACGCGTGGCACGACCGTGATTGGTGGGTGCAGAACAACCGTCCGTGGGTGGTGCAGCATCATCCGGACTGGGTAGCGCACGACCACGATCATGACCATCATTCGTAAAGCGCTTCCCCGGAATAGAGCGCTGCCCGGGACTGGACCTGAGGCTCGCCGGACCTGACGCTTCCGGAGACCGACCGCAGGTCTGATTGGGCGGCCGTCTGGAACCCGGCCAGGCCGGAAGATGGGGGGCTCCGAGCGGGACCAGCGCCGCCAAGCCTCGGCCCGGCCTCTTTCTTTTGCGCCCCTTGCTCCAGCGCGACATTCCGGCTGGGGACGTTGGTCAAAATTTTTAAAGAATTCCGCCACGGGGCTGTGGCATCGCCTCGAATAATGCTTATGTTTGTTCGCGTAGAGGAATCCGGAAATTTGACTGGTTCCTGCCCAGGATTATGTCGCGAAGCTACGCCAGATGAGCAAACACAAAGACGAAAAGCATCATCACCTCCACGAGCCAGGGGCCGGACACGGCCCCGGTCACGACGAGCATCACTCTGGTCAGGACGGGCATCGGAGCAGCGATCCTGCTGAACGCCCGATCGAGCTAAACGCTAACGACGCGGTTGCCGCGGGCGCGGAGGCCGAGCTTCGCGAACAAATCTCCCTCAAAGACAAGGAAATCGCCGAGCTCAAGGACAAATACCTGCGCGGCCTGGCCGAGGCTGACAACGTTCGCAAGCGGATGCGCCAGCAGAGCGAAGAAACTGTGCGTCTCCAGCGCGAAAGCCTGCTGCGCGACCTGCTGCCGATTACCGATAACCTGGAACGAGCCGTCGACGCGGCCCGCGGCGGCGGCAACGGCAAGCCAATCGTCGAAGGGGTCGAGATGGTGCTGCGCTCGCTCCTCGACTTCCTGCGCAATCAGGGCGTGGCCCCGCGCGAATCAATCGGCCAGCCTTTCGACCCGCAGTTCCACGAGGCGGTCGATCATGTCGAGAGCACCGACTATCCGCCCAACACCGTGATAAACGAGTTCCATCGCGGCTACCAGGTCGGGGACCGCATGCTGCGCCCGGCGCGCGTGTCGGTAGCCAAGGCACCGTCGCGTGGCGAGCCTCCGCCAAATAGCCGCGAAAACAAGGGCGGCAATGGCGCAAACGAATAAATCGTTTGAAAACATCGAAAGAATGATTAATTGAAGAGTTAGAGGTCGTTAAAAACCATGGCAAAAGTAATCGGCATCGATCTGGGCACCACCAACAGCTGCGTGGCAGTGATGGAAGGGGGTGATCCGGTCGTTATCGCCAACGCTGAGGGCGCCCGAACTACCCCGTCCGTCGTCGCCTTTACGGATTCAGGCGAGCGTCTGGTCGGGCAAATCGCCCGCCGTCAGGCGATCACCAATCCGACCAACACCGTGTTTGCGATAAAGCGCCTGATGGGCCGGCGCTTCGAGGACCCCGAGGTACAGAAGGCGACCAAGGTCCTTCCTTACAAGGTCGTGCGCAACGATGACGGGGCCGCCTGGGTGGAAATCCGCGGCAAGAAATACAGCCCGCCCGAGATTTCCGCGTTCATCCTGCAGAAGATGAAACAGACCGCCGAAGATTACCTCGGCGAGAAAGTCTCGGAGGCGGTTATCACAGTTCCGGCCTACTTCAACGACAGCCAGCGGCAGGCCACCAAGGATGCCGGCCGAATCGCCGGCTTGAACGTGCTCCGCATCATCAACGAGCCTACCGCGGCCTCGCTCGCGTACGGACTCGACAAGAAGAAGGACGAGAAGATCGCGGTCTTCGACCTTGGCGGCGGCACCTTTGACGTTTCGATCCTCGAGATCGGCGATGGAGTGTTCGAGGTCAAGGCAACCAACGGCGACACCTTCCTCGGCGGTGAGGACTTCGACCAGCGCGTCATCGACTACCTGGCCGACGAGTTCCGCAAGGACCAAGGCATCGACCTGCGCGCCGACCGGATGGCTCTGCAGCGGCTGAAGGAAGCCGCCGAGAAGGCCAAGATGGAGCTTTCCACGGTGATGGAGACCGATATCAATCTGCCCTTCATCACCGCCGACCAGTCCGGTCCCAAGCATCTGAACATCAAGCTCACCCGGGCCAAGCTCGAGGCGCTCTGCTCCGACCTGCTCGATCGGCTGGATCAGCCCTGCATCACCGCGCTCAAGGACGCGGGCCTGCGCGCCAGCGACATCGACGAGATCGTTTTGGTGGGCGGGATGACCCGGATGCCGGCAGTGCAGGGGCGGGTGCGCAAGCTGTTCGGCAAAGAGGGCCACAAAGGAGTCAACCCGGACGAGGTTGTGGCGATCGGCGCGGCGATTCAAGCCGGCGTGCTCAAGGGTGAGGTCAAGGACGTCCTGCTGCTCGACGTGACGCCGCTGTCGCTGGGTATCGAGACGCTGGGCGGCGTGTTCACCAAGCTTATCGAAAAGAACACGACGATCCCGACTCGCAAGAGCCAGACTTTCTCGACCGCCCAGGACAATCAGACCGCGGTCACGATCCGCGTCTTCCAGGGCGAGCGCGAGATGGCGGCCGACAACAAGCTGCTCGGCCAGTTCGACCTGATCGGCATCCCGCCGGCGCCGCGCGGCGTGCCGCAAATCGAGGTCACCTTCGACATCGACGCCAACGGTATCGTGAACGTCCACGCCAAGGACCTCGGCACCAACAAGGAGCAGTCGATCAAGATAACCGCATCCTCGGGACTGAACGAGGAAGAGATCAAGCGGATGGTGAACGAGGCCCAGCAGCATGCGGCCGACGACCATCAGCGCCGCCAGCTCGCCGAAGCGCACAACAAGCTCGACAATCTGGTTTACACCACCGAGAAGACGCTCAAGGAGAACAGCGGCGCGCTGGATGAGGCGTCGCGCAAGTCGGTCGAGGACGCGCTCGCGTCGGCCCGGCAGAAGCTGGAATCCAAAGATCTCGACGAGATCAGCCGGGCGACCGAGGCCTTGATGGCTGCGTCGCACAAGCTCGCCGAGATGATGTATAGCAAGACCCGCCAAGGCGCGGGCGCGCAGGCGGGTCCAGCGGGTGCGGCGGGCGCCGACGGCCACAGCGGAGCCGAGCATGGCGGCGGCGCGGCCCAGGGTGAGAAGGATGAGAAGAAGGAAGATGTGGTCGATGCGGACTTCAAGGAAGTGAAGTAAGCGACCCGCGGCCGCAGCGATGCAGATGAACGGACCCCGGCGCGAGCCTGAGCAACAGACCGCCGGGGTCCGCTTACTTTCAGAGGCGTTCTAGACTAGAATTGCGCCGATGCCGCCGCAGGCTAAAAAACGCGACTATTACGAAGTTCTCGGCGTCGAACGCGCCGCCGGTGAAGACGAGCTCAAGAAAGCCTACCGCCGCCTGGCGATCCAATACCATCCCGACCGCAATCCCGGCGACAGGCAAGCGGAGGAGCGCTTCAAGGAACTCAACGAGGCCTACCAGGTGCTCTCCGACCCCGAGCGGCGCGCACAGTACGACCGTTATGGGCACGCCGCGTTCCAGGGAGCTCAGGGCAACGGCTTCGGCTTCGAGTTTACCCAGGGCTTCGAAGAGGTCTTCTCGGACATTTTCGGCGATTTTTTCGGCACCGGACGCGGGCGGACACGGTCGCGCTCCCGGCGCGGCGACGATCTGCGCTACGATCTTGAAGTCGAATTCGAGGAAGCGGCGCGTGGCACCGAAAAAGTAATTAAATTCCAGCGCTTGGCGAGCTGCGAGGCCTGCGGCGGAAGCCGGGCGCGGGGCGGCGCGGAGGGCGCTCGCACCTGTCCCAATTGCCGCGGGACCGGCCAGGTCAGAACTCAGCAGGGCTTCTTTTCCATCGCCACCACCTGCGGCCAATGCCGCGGCGAAGGCACGATCATCGCCGACCCCTGTCCCAAGTGCCAGGGCCAGGGACGCATCCGCCGCTCCGAATCGCTGTCGGTGAGAATTCCTCCTGGTGTCGATAATGGCTCGCGCCTCAAACTGCGCGGCGAGGGCGAAGCCGGATGGGGCGGCGGACCGTCAGGCGACCTCTACGTGGTGGTCCACGTCAAGGAACACGACCTCTTCGTCCGCCAGGACAACGACGTCATCATCGAATTGCCCGTCAGCTTTCCGCAGGCCGCGCTCGGCACCGAGGTCGAGGTGCCCACGCTCGACGGCAAGGTCAAGCTGAAAATCCAGGCCGGCACGCAATCGGGCAAGGTCTTCCGGCTCAAGGGTAAGGGCTTCCCGGATTTGCACGGCTACGGGCGCGGCGACCAACTGGTGCGAATGGTGGTCGAGACTCCGAAGCGGCTTACCGCGCGCCAGCGCGAACTGCTCGAGGAGTTCGCGAGCATCGACGGCGAGGCCGTCAATCATCCTCTCTCCAAGGGCTTCGTCGACAAACTCAAAGAGATGTTCGGCTAGCCGGCCGGGTTTTCGGCTGACGGGCCAAAATCTGCGCTCGCGCCCGGTTCGCGCTCGCGCACAGGCGGCCTTCAGCTTTTGGCGTATTCGCCTCCCTGACGGCCGAGGCGCTCGAAGAGCGCGCGGCGCATCACGCCCGGCGGCGGTGCGACGCCGTTAAACAGCTCGAAGGCGAGCTCACCCTGATTCACCAGCATCCCCGCGCCATCAGCGGCGCGCCGTTCAAGCGCGATCGCCGGCCACAGAAAAGCGGTCGGCTGCGCCGCATAGATGAGATCGTAAAAGAAACAGCCGCGCGGCGTCCGCGCGTAGTCGATTCGCGCGAAGCTCGCCTGCGTGAGACCCATCGGCGTTGCGTTCAAGATAATCGCGGCGCGTCCGAGCAGCGCCGCGTCGGCGAGCGCGTCGAGCCCGCGCACCGAAAGCGGCACGCCGGCCAGCGCCAGCGGCAGCCGCGCGCGCAGCCGCCGTATCAGGGCGGCGCCGCGCGCCAGCGTGCGATTGGCGATCACAACCTCGCCGGCGCCGCGGCGCAGACAGGCGACGACGGCGGAGGAGGCGGCGCCGCCGGCCCCGACCACGAGCGCCGTCGCTCCTTCGACCTCGACCCCGAGGCTTGCGAGGTCGCGCTCAAGGCCGCGGGCGTCGGTGTTGTCGCCATAAAGGCCGGCACCGCGGTTTACGACGCAATTGATCGCGCCGAGCATCAGGGCCTCGACGCTAAGCTTCGTCATCATCGTAAGCGCGCGCTCCTTGTGCGGCACGGTCAGGTTGACGCCGACGATTCCGAGCGCGGGCAGCGCGCGGAGCGCCGCAGCGAGCATCGACGGCTTGACGTGGAAGGCCGCGTAGGCGCGATCCATGCCGAGCGCGGCATAGGCCGCGTTGTGCATCGCGGGCGAGAGCGAATGTTCGACCGGGTCGCCGAAGACGGCGGCGATGCGCGTCGCGCCGCCGAGCGCGAGCGCGCCCGCGGCCGCGCGGCGGCCGCGCACGCCGGGGCGGCGCCGCTCAGCCATCGCCAGTTCGCGCACGCTCCGCGCGCACTTCCTCGGCCGTATAGAGCCATCGGTACTTGAGCCCGGCGGCGGCGAACGCCGCCGCCGCGCCCTCGCCGCGGTCGACCAGCGCGAAGGCGTTGGTCACCGTCGCGCCCTCCGCGCGCAGCGCGTCGACAGCCTGCAGGCTCGAGCCGCCGGTAGTGATCGTATCGTCGATCACGGCGGCCCGAAGATCCTTGCGGAACGCGCCTTCGATCTGCTGCTGCAGGCCGTGCGCCTTCATCTCCTTGCGCACGAAAAAGCCGCGCAGATTGGCCCCGCGATTGTGCGCCGCGACAATCAGCGCGTCGGTCACCGGGAGCGCGCCCGCCGCCATCCCGCCGATCTGCTCGACGCCCTCCTCCAGCACCAGCTCGAGCATCAGCTCGCCGGCGAGGTATGCGCCGCGCGGGAGATAGAGTGTGCGCTTGCAGTCGATGTAGTAGTTCGACGACCGCCCCGACGCGAGCGTCAGCGCGGCCGGGCGTTCGAAATAGGACTCGCGCGCCAGTAGCGCGAGCAGTTCGCTGCGTTGGGCCTGGTTCATCGTCTTGCGCGCGATCTTACCCCCCATCGCGCCGGGCACAAGAGGCCGCACAGACGACGCAAAACAGACGGACTGCCGGGGCCGAGCATGCGAGGGCCGGTGTGCCATGCGTGGAGGCTTGGTATGATGACGGACCATGTTTTTCGCGCCGTTCCTGTTCCTCTACTCGATAATCTTTTTCGTCGCGCTGGCGCTTTTGTTCGCGATGCTCGAGATAGGCGCGATCGACTACGCCTTCAATGCGCTGGGCCTGCCGCCGCATGCGGCGTTCTGGGCCCTGATGGTTAGCCTGCTGGGGAGTTACATCAACATCCCGATAACCCGCATCGAAAGCGGTGACGGCGAGCCGCCGCCGGCCGACGTGGTGAGCTACTTCGGCGTGCGCTACCGGGTGCCGACGCATCTGGCGCCCACACGTTCGACCGTGATTGCGATCAACGTGGGCGGCGCGATCGTTCCGCTATGCATCTGCGCGTGGATCCTTGCGGCCGACCCGGCGGTGTTTGTGCGCGCGATGCTGGGAACCGCGGGGGTGACCGCCATCGTGCATCGCGCGGCGCGCCCGATTCCGAAAGTGGGAATCGCCACCCCGATGTTCATCCCGCCGATCGTCGCGGCGCTCTTCGGGATGCTGCTCGGCGGCGGTGTCGCGCATCACGCGGACGCGATCGCCTATATCAGCGGCGTGATGGGAACGCTCATCGGCGCCGACCTGATGAACCTCGGGCGGCTGAGCGAGCTTGGCGCGCCGGTCGCGTCGATCGGCGGCGCCGGAACCTTCGACGGAATCTTCCTTACCGGAATCGTCGCGGTGCTGCTGGCCTAGCGGCGCCGCGCGCGTTTCAGTGCGCGCCCGTCCGCGTTCAGGCGGGCTTGAACTTTACCAGCGTGCGCTCGGGGGTGACGTCGTCGAAGTGTACCACAACCGGCATCCCGACCTTCACGCTCTCCGGCGGCGCGACGATATTCGTCGTCATCCGCGGCCCCTCGTCGAGTTCGACGATCGCCAGCACGTACGGTTGATCGGCGAACGAGCGGGTCGAGGCGCGGCGCACGACGGTGTAGCTGTACACCTGGCCGCGTCCGCTGACGCGCTCCCACGCAAGGCGGTCGGAAAAGCAGTGGGGGCAGCGCTCGCGCGGATAATAGATATACGCCTTGCACGCGGCGCATCGCTGAAGGCTCAATTCATGGCGCCGCGCGGCTTCCCAGAATGGCCGGCTGGTCGGTGTCGGCTTCGGCAGCGGTTTGAGATATTCGCTCATGACCGCCGCTCCAGGATGAGGCTTGCCTGCTCGCTCATGATGCCGCCGTTGCCGTTGACGTAGGCGAGCTGCGCGTCCTTGACCTGGCGCGCGCCGCCGCGGCCCATCAGCTGGCGCACCGCCTCTGTCACGTGGCTCATCCCGCCGCCCAGCCCCGGCTGCCCGAAGGAAAGCTGGCCGCCGTGGGTGTTGCATGGAAAGTCGCCGGCGTACGACAGATCGTGCTCCCACACGAAATTTCCGCCCTGCCCTTTCTTGCAGAATCCGGCGTCCTCGAGCGTCACGATCACCGTGATGGTGTAGCAGTCGTACGGGCAGACGAGGTCGATATCCTTGTGCGCGACGCCGGCCATCTTGAACGCCGCCTCGGCCGCGACTTTCACCGGCGAATCGGTCAGCGATGGCGCGTAGGTAATCGATGCGTGATTCGAATATTCGCCCGCGCCGAGCAGCCAGACCGGCGGATGTTTGGCGCGCCGGGCGACGTCGGGCGAGGCCACCACGACCGCCGATCCACCGCTGCACGGGCTGACTATTTCGTATAGGTGGAGCGGATCGACGATCATGCGCGAGTTGAGCACGTCGGCGATCGTGAGTTCGCGGTCGTTGAACGTCGCGAGCGGGTTTTTGACCGCGCTTCTCCGCTGGTCCACCGCGACCTTGGCCATCTGCTCGGCCGTGGTGCCGTACTCGTACATGTGGCGATGGGCGATCATCGCGTAGCCGCAATTGGCGCCGATATTTCCGTAGGGCGCCTCGAATTCGCGCTGCACCGAGATCACGGGCGGCTTCTGGTCGCCGAACTTGTTGAGATCGCCGACCACGCATAGCACCGCGTTACACATCCCGCCCGCGATCGCCGCCGCCGCCCGCCACACCATCCCGGCCGGGCTCGCGCCGCCGATATCGACCTGGTTGAGCATCCGCGGATTGATTCCCATCACCTCGGCGACGCTCGCCGGATACAGCATTCCCGCATCCGCAAACGCCATCCCGCAGAGGAACCCGTCGATCTCCCCGGTCTCAAGGCCCGCATCCGCGATCGCTTCCGCCGCCGCGTTCGACATCAGGCCGAGCGCGGTCGCGTCCGGCGGCGCGTCCTTGGTAGGCTTGAGCTCGCCGATTCCGATAACGGCGGCCGTTCCTTTAAGACTCATCAGAGCACGCTCCAATTCCATTTCATCGCTATCGACTACCACAAAGCGCGCGAGATCGGTAAGCAACGCAGGCTGACACGCGCGGCTCTTTCGGTTAGCGTATTCGGATTCGCAAGGAGCGTTTTACCGATGGCATTTGTCATGTGCGACGACCACAACCTCTCCGTCGAGGCCGACGGGATGGACGTGGCGGTGGCCAAGCAGGTCATGCTGGGCGAGCCCAAGCCGAATCCGACCGCGGTCGAAAAGGAACTGACGGATTTCGGCGCCGCCCATCGCGATTGTAATTTGCGTATCGTTCCCGATTAACCGAAGTGCCCGATTAACCGAAGTGCCCGATTGACGGAAGTGCCCGATTGACGGAAGCGCCCGGCTGACGTTAACACCGGGCCACGGAAAAGCTCATGTACGACGCGATTGTGGTGGGTGCGCGATGCGCGGGAGCGCCAACGGCGATGCTGCTCGCGCGCGCGGGCCATCGCGTGCTGTTGGTGGACCGCGCGGAGTTTCCGAGCGACATCATGTCCACGCATTACATCCATCAGCCGGGGGTCGCGCGGCTCAAACGATGGGGCCTGCTCGACGCGGTGCTCGCCACCAACTGTCCGCCGATCGAGCGCATCCGGCTCGACGCCGGACCGCTCGCGCTCGAAAGCTCGCCCGTGCCTTACGAGGACACCGAGATTGCACTTTGTCCGCGGCGCATGCTGCTCGACAAGATCCTGTTCGATGCGGCCGCGCGGGCCGGAGCAGAAATACGCGACGCGTTCACGGTCGAGGCTCTCACGTGGGAGAGCGGATGCGTCAGCGGAATACGCGGGCGCGATCTGCGCGGCGCGAAGGAGCATCGCGAGCACGCGCGAATCGTGATCGGCGCCGACGGCCCGTGGTCGGCCGTCGCGCGGGCGGTCGAGGCGCCGGAGTACGAAACTGTGTCCGCGCTGACTTGCGGCTATTACAGCTACTTCAGCGGTGTGCGCCTGAATGCCTGCGAGGTGCATCCGCGTCCCGGATGCACCGCGCTCGGTTTCGCCACCAACGACGCGCTCACCTGCATCGCGGTCGAGCGGCCCAAGGCCGAGTTCGAAGCGTGGCGATCCGATATCGAGGGCGGCTTCTTCAAGGCGCTGGAAGCGGCGCCGGACCTGTACGAGCGCGTGCGCGCGGGCTTTCGCGAGGAGCGGTTCGCCGGCACCGGCGGTATCGCGAACTATTTCCGCAGACCCTACGGCCCCGGATGGGCGCTGGTGGGCGACGCGGGCTATCACAAAGATCCGATAACCGGCTTCGGCATTACGGACGCGCTCCGCGACGCCGAGTTGCTGGCCGAGGCCGCCGGCGCGGGGCTGGCCGGGCGCGAGCCGATGGAACAGGCGCTCGCTCGTTACGAAAGCGCACGCAATGCGGCCTCGATGGAACTCTACCGCTTCACCTGCGAGCTGGCGCGGCTCGAGGGGCCGTCGCCGATGCTGCTCGCGCTGATGCCCGCGCTCGCCGGCAACGACGCCGACACGCGCCGCTTCATGGGCACGGTCGCCACGACCGTCGCGCTCTCGGAGTTTTACGCGCCGAACAACCTGATGCGGATCATGCGCGCAGCCGGCCGCGCGTAGCCCGACGCGATCGGGGCAAACGCAGCGAGCGCTTATGCTTGAGGATCGTGTGTTGACCCCGCTTGGGGGGTGCCGATAGTATGCCGGGGCGGGGTGGAGCAGTCTGGTAGCTCGCCGGGCTCATAACCCGGAGGTCGAAGGTTCAAATCCCTCCCCCGCAACCAAAAAACCTGCGCTAGCTGCGCGGGTTTTTTTGTGCGCTCTGTGCTTGCTCTGTCATCGTGGCGGACGTTGGCCGCCACTTTTGAGAGCCATCGGTGACGATTTCGGCTGAGATAGCGGCAGAAGAGAGTTCGCTTCGCCCGGGTCAACAGACGACCTCGTGCTCGACGGTGTGCGCTCCGAAACGACCAAAGTCCTCCAGGCGGGTGACCATCGGCTGACCCTCAGTCGTCGCGGCCGCTATCACCAGATCGTGAAGCCGGCGTTCTCCGTAACGCCAACGGCCGGCAGATATGGCCATTGGGCAGAATTAAACATTGGCGGGTCCAGGCCGTACCCACGCCGGGTTAATGCAATGTGCGCTATTTGCGGTCGGGCGTTTGCCAGGCCGCCGAGCACGTTGCGCCCCGGCCAGCGGACAACCTCGTGCTCACCGCGGCACATCGCGGATGGTGACCGCCGTCACAGTGGACCATCCGTCCTACAGATTTGGATCGAGAAGCATGCTTGCCAGCCGGCGACCGGCCCTACCCCATGGAAATGGGATCGACCTCGAACGCGTGGACCCGTTCGTCACGTGTTTTTTTGCGATTTTGAAATGGCGCGAGTCTGGAGTTAGAGCGCTCGATTGGTTGCAGCGCCCGACTCATAGATTCGCCCCTTTTTGGAAGGACAGCTTTTGTGCGGCGTGGCGGGCCGCAACCAATGACGATGCTGCTCCTGGGGGAAAGTGGCGTTCATTGCGCACGCGGAACCCGTCCAGCCGCAGTGCTAGCGTCTCACATAGCGTCGGAACCTGCCTGCAACGCCTAACGTGACTTGAGCAGCAGACTGCGACGAAATGACCAAAAGCATTCTCGCGGACGTTTCTTCCTGTCACCGGTCGAAGGCCGAAACGGAAGTAGTTGGCGAATTGCGACGCAAACCTATGGTAAAGTGCTAGGTATGAAACGGAAGTCTATAGACAAAAGGCCCCTCTACACGCTGCCTAGCAAGGTGATGACGGTGCGCGAAGTATCAGCATACTTACGGGTGCACCCGTCCACGATCTACCGGTTGCTGAAGCAGCAGCAGATACCGGCGTTTCAGATGGGTAGCGACTGGCGGTTCAACATCGAAGCCATCGACAGCTGGCGCCTGAAGCAGGAAAGCGCGGGGGGATGAGCGACGAGTAGCTCTCGTCATCATCGCACATCCGCCCAACTCTTTCCTTGGCGTCGGCGCTATAGCTTCTTTAACGCGGGCCAGAGTCAAGATGCCTCGGCGCCTGCTTCTGACGCCCACACTCGACTCAGTCCTATTTCGGACATGACACGTAGAGATGAAATGACGCGTTGACAGGATTGCCGCTAATGTCCGTGGTTTGAACATCAACAGAATTGCCATCCGCCGAATCCCCTGTGACACCAATCGTGCCGATGGTCGGGGCATTCGTGTTAACCGAACCGAGGGTTGCTACAAATGCACAGCCTGCGACGTCCTTGCTGAAGGTGACAGTGTATAACCCAGTGCCAGCAGTATGAGAACCCGTGACCGGGCCCGCGCTGCTGAATTGGCGTACGATATTGCCGTTATCACCCTCCACGACCGCCCAGTTGTTCTGGCCCTGTAGGTCCTTGACCTTCTTGGCCAGCGCCGGAAGTCCACCCACGAATTTCCTCTTCCGACTCATTGGATACATAAGACCTTATTAGGTCATAATGACTAACATTAGATTAGAAATCTGTCAAACAGGTCCCGCACGACAGAGTGCCGCGGGGTTTCATTCGGCTGGACGTGGGCGAACATGGTTCCGCCGGGCTCATAACCCGGAGGTCGAAGGTTCAAATCCCTCCC
>Ga0335070_10005473_pt1 | contig 14926 bp, 9 predicted proteins | sample Lox_Sample_13_FD_206722 | JGI IMG/M metagenome (GOLD analysis project Ga0335070, IMG submission 206722) | Soil microbial communities from Loxahatchee National Wildlife Refuge, Florida, United States - Lox_Sample_1.3 | ecosystem: Environmental > Terrestrial > Soil > Wetlands | place: USA: Florida... | reverse complement strand
TAATTAAAGTCCCGTTGAACATAATCTTCGAGGCTGAACTTCATGTTGTCACGTAGGTAATCAAATCCAAATTCGTTATTTGTACCGTAAGTTATATCGGTCTGATATGCTTTCCTTCTTTCATTATCATCCATTCCATGGACAATTACACCTACAGACAGTCCCAAGAATGTGTAAATAGGACCCATCCATTGCGCATCCCTCTTTGCCAGGTAATCATTCACAGTAACCAAGTGGCAACCTTCACCAGTCAGAGCATTCAGATATAGCGGCATGGTTGCCGCCAGGGTCTTACCCTCCCCTGTCTTCATCTCAGCAATCGTACCTTCATTAAGTACCAGACCTCCGATAACCTGAACATCAAATGGTCTCATAAAAACAGTTCGTCTCGCGGCTTCTCTGGCGACAGCAAATGCCTCCACGATGATATCATCAAGTTCCTCGCCACCTTTTAATCTCTCCTTAAAATACGGCGTCTTGGCCCTTAATTCTCCATCGCTCAATGCCTGCATAGACGGCTCAAGATTGTTTATTTCATCAAGGATCAAAGACAGTCTTTTTAATTCACGATCATTTTTACTGCCAATTACCTTTTCCAATAGAGACAAAAACATACATAACCTCTTAAAAAAAAACCGGTATAAGACCGGGTCTTTCAATAACCTTTACCATCCAAAACTAAGATATTACTTAAACTAACTAAAAGTCAAGGGATGTTTGTTGTACCGGCAGAAAATTGACTTGACTTTGCAAGGAAGAATACGCTACACACCGCAAGCACATAGAACGATTGTTTGGGGTAGTTGCAGAAAGGAGTTTTCATGGCAAAATACGAATCTAATTCTCTTAGAAATGTGGCAATTATTGGACACGGTGCAACAGGAAAAACCTCTCTTTGTGAGTCATTTCTTTATATATCCGGCAAAACAGACAGACCGGGGAGGGTAGATGACGGGTCTTCCTCTATGGATTTTGAGCCGGAAGAACAGAAACGCCATATTTCAATTAGTGCAGCTACAAATTTCTTCGAATGGGATAAACATAAAATAACCCTTCTTGACACCCCTGGAGATTCCAATTTCGCATATGATACAAAGAATTGTCTCCGTATTACCGATGGAGCCGTCGTCGTTATAGATGCCGTCGGCGGTGTCGAATTTCAGACTGAGAAGGCATGGGAATATGCCGATGAGTACAAACTTCCTAGATTAGTTTTCATCAACAGAATGGACCGGGAACGGGCTGATTTTATCAAAGCGATCGAGAGCATCAACAGCCGACTAGGTAAAAAGGCCACACCCGTGGTCCTGCCGATTGGTAAAGAGGATTCATTCAAGGGGATAGTCGACCTCACAACCAAAAAGGCCCTTATCTTTGATGATCTTAAGGGCACCTTTAAGCCGGCAGATATCCCACCCGACATGAAAGATACTGTTGAAAAATATCGAGAAAACATGGTGGAAGATATAGCGGAATCAGATGAATCTCTTATGGATAAGTACCTTGACGTGGGGGAGTTGAGTGACGAAGAACTGAAGATAGGCCTAAAAAAGGGTGTGATATCCGGCGGTCTCATCCCGGTTGCGTGTGGGTCTGCACTGAAAAATATCGGTATCGCAACCTTGGTCGATTTGATCATCAACGCCTTACCTTCACCCGTGGATCGCGGCTCTATTTCCGGTAAAAAGCCAGGAAAAGATGAAGAAGGTGTGGTAAGAAAGCCCAAAGAATCGGAACCATTCTCAGCTTTAGTCTTTAAGACTATTGCCGATCCTTATGCCGGCAGGCTCACTCTATTCCGTGTATTTTCCGGAATAGTTTCTTCTGATTCTACGTTTTTTAATTCGGCTCGTAAAATTACTGAAAGGTTTGGTAATGTCTTTTTCTTAGAGGGGAAAAATCAGAAGCCCGCAGAGTCCCTTGTGCCGGGGGACATTGCTGCGGTTGCAAAGCTCAAGGAAACAGTCACTGGTGACACACTTTGCAGTGATAAGGCACCCATTATTTTTGAGAAGGTTATCCCGCCACCTCCTATTATGTCATTTGCCATATCTCCCAAAAGCAGGGGTGATGAAGATAAAATTGTTTCCTCAATCAATAGGATAATAGAGGAAGACCCTACCCTTACATTTCGCCGGGACGAACAGACCAAGGAGATGATTTTGTCTGGAATGGGACAAGTTCATATTGAAGTCTCCGTTGAAAAGATGAAAAGGAAATTTGGTGTCGAAGTAACACTTAAAACACCCAAAGTTCCTTATAAGGAAACAATAAAGGGTAAAACAAACATTCAAGGCAAATACAAAAAACAGTCCGGCGGCCGTGGACAGTTCGGAGATTGCTGGCTTGATATAGAACCTCTACCGCGTGGTGGAGGATTTGAATTTGTTGACAGGATCGTCGGCGGTGTAATCCCGCAGCAGTATCGGCCTGCAGTTGAAAAAGGAATTGTGGAAGCTATGGCTGAAGGTGTCCTCGCAGGATATCCCGTCGTGGACGTCAAGGTTTCCCTCGTAGATGGCTCATATCACACAGTTGATTCATCAGAAATGGCCTTCAAAATAGCAGGCTCTCTAGGATTTAAAAAAGGTGTGCTGGCTTGCCAGCCGGTGCTGCTTGAACCTATTGTTAACATTGATATAGAAATCCCGGATGAGTACATGGGTGATGTAATTGGTGATTTAAACAGCAGGCGAGGTAAAGTCCTAGGTATGGAATCGAAAGGACCAAATAGGATCATAAAAGGACAGGTTCCTCTCGCTGAAATTCTTAGATATGCACCCGATCTTCGCTCTATGACAAGCGGCAGAGGAACGTTCACTTATGAACACTCACATTACGAAGAGGTGCCACCCTTTATTGCAGAAAAAATCATAGCTGAATCTAAAAAAGAACAACAGTAAACGACTCATATACTGTGTTGCGCTTCATCCCTTCCTTCGACTCGGGCCCACTTTATATACCATTGCAGTGTGCCTGTCGAATCATGTGCGCCCAGTCTCTTGAACATTTTTCAAAATGGATAAAATCATTTTTTCAGTTTTGACGAGGTAACCCCATTGGCAATCAATGCAGGTGTAGTAACCATCAGTGATAAAGGATCCCGCGGTGAACGAGAAGATAAGAGCGGTCAGGAAGTTGTATCGATGTTGAAAGATATAGGTGTGATTATTACCTGTACCATGATAATCCCTGATGAAAAGGATAAAATTAAGGATGTTTTAATTGATTGCGCCGATAAAATGAAACTTGATCTGATTATAACAACAGGCGGCACTGGCGTTAGTCCCAGGGATTTGACCCCGGATGCAACTCACGAAATAATCGATAAAGAAGTGCCGGGTATGGCAGAGGCAATGCGGCGGGCGAGCGCGGCAGTAACGCCCCATGCAATGATTTCCAGGGCCGTGGTTGGGATCAGGAACAGATCATTAATTGTAAATCTTCCCGGCTCGCCAAAGGCCGTCCGGGAAAATCTTACTGTCATCCTGCCTGCCTTAAAACACGCCGTTGAAAAAATCAGAGGTGATGATGCTGAATGTGCATCCTGAGATAGCGACGAGCATTATCCATATGTGTACCCGGCCAGAAGATACCCCTACAGTACGGGCACATATGAAATTCGGTGTGACTGGCGTATATGTGATCCGGTACCAAGCCGGAAACTTCTTCTTTGTTAACCCTTATTAACAGTTCATTACATCTCAGGCAGATGCTGAATAACCTTTCTGAATCCGGAAAGAGATTCAGCTTATCTATTACTTCTTCTAGCTGCTTCTGGACTTGATCATTATGAATCACGACAAGCTGGCCTGAAAATTGTCTTTCCTCCACATCTTTTTTTCTGGTTAGAGCAACTCTTCCCTCGTCCTCGGCCTTCCTCAAAAAATTGTGATCCGCATCTCCGGTATAGAACACAGTATTGTAGCCTAAAATACGCAGCCACTTTGCTAATTTCCCCAGGTTCGCATCTGTTATGAACTTCACTGCCCGGACGTCCGCATACTAATTCTTTAAATAATCATCCCTGTTCACCGGGGAGTTTCGTTTCCTCTTCAGTAAGCGATTCTTTTTTGCTGTCCCTAACTTCTCTTCTTAGTTCTCTGATCGTTTTGTTCAACTTCGTGATAGTCCTGTTCAAACGAAATCTTTCCACAATCCCCATGAATCCCGTAAATATAACACCAGCTAGAAACGAAATAAAAACCAGCATGTATGCAGGGGAGGTTACATCAACAAAATCATAGTACTTTAACTTGACAGCAAATGTGTTCTCCAATGAAAACGTAATAATGAAAAGCATAACTAGTACAATAATAATAGTATAAATGACTTTCATCTTAGACCTCCGGACGATATTTTTCAAAATGTGGCAGAAGAAGCTCATAAGTTTTGTATATGTCTTCGGGAATGACACGTACGTCTCCTAAGACGCTCATGAAATTGGTATCTCCGCTCCATCTCGGCACGATATGCACATGAATATGATCATCTACCCCGGCACCGGCGGCTTTTCCCAAATTCATACCAATATTAAAACCGTCAGGATTCACAGCCTTTTTTAAAACTCTAATTGAGATATCCTGAAGGTTAAACATCTCCAGTTTTTCTTCAGAAACAAGTTCTTCCATTTGACTTACATGTCTAAAAGGAATAATCATGAGATGGCCGCTTATATATGGATAGCGATTCATCATTATGAACGCAGTCTTCCCTTCAAAAAGGATAAGATCGTTGCATCTTATTGAATCCTTGCAAAAGATACAGCCTTCCGGTTTTTTACTCTTTATATATGTCATCCTCCAGGGTGCGTATATTTTTTCCATATGACCAAACCTATGACTCATTCAATTCGATGATTGTGCCTTTGATTTTTTCTTTTATCTCGAGAATGCCAACTGTATTGTGAGACGCGAATCGTTTATCTGTTGCTGATCCGGGATTAAAAAAGAGCACACCATTCCTTACTTCATTGGTTGCCTTGTGCGTATGACCGTAAACAAGACAATCCACACGTCCTATTTCTTTCAAAATCTTCTTTTCAATACCGAAAGGCATACCCCAGCCATGGATAAGCCCTACTTTATAATTATTAATATTTAAAATCATCCGGTCAGGAAGAATATTTCTGACTGTTATTGGATCCATATTACCACATACGGCCTTAACATCTTTCCCTGCAAATGCATTGAGAACGCTGATATCAACCAGATCCCCTGCATGCAAAATCAAATCAACGTCACGAAAATGATCATGCAGAAGACATGTGAGGCGGTCATCGCAACTGGTGAGATGGGTATCCGAAATTACCCCAATTTTCAATTCTTTCTCTCCTTATCACACTGCGAGAGAATTATATATATACAACATAAAAAGACAAGCATTATTTGTTTGTCCAATAATATTCTCAGATGTTTGCTCAGAAGATCGGCAGTTCTTACCTTGAATATGATTTCATAAATTAAAACGTGCAAGTATTCTTGGGTTGAAATTTTGTCATTCCGTTTTGCCAAGGGTAAGAATGTTTCCCAAAAATAAACAAGGTTAACGGTTACAACGATATAAAGGAGTTTCATTTTGGATAAGGAATCATTAGGTTCAAGATATATAAAAGCTGTATATTTTAAACATAAATTTTGGGAAGCTGCCAATAAATTAATTGTAGAATACTCCCTATAAATATACTTGCTTTTGCCTAGTATAATACTAATAATTTTCTGGTATTGTATTTATTATTACATCATGTAAATAAAACAACGCCTCAAGGATAATTAAGAAGGATAAAATGTCTATATCCAAATATGTGAAAAAAAACTTCTAGAGAACAGTCTTCTAAAATTAGACAATCAGGTGCTATAAAGTCGAAAAGTAGCTCCCATATGACTGCAACGCTGATCTCGTTCTTAAACTCTTTTCAGGATCTCAGCCAATAATGGAGAAGAAAAAGATTCTTATCGTCAATTGTCATTTTGACGAGCTTCGCATCCCTTTTTGCCGAAAAACAAAAATTCCTCAGACTATGACGCCTTCGTTTTTAGCAGGTATCTTCTCGGCCGATCTTTGTGACATTAAACTTCATGACGAGGTATACAGTGGTCCCCTGGAATCTGAGGCACTCTTATCGTGGCCGGATATGCTGGTTTTGACGGGCCTTAATACTGCTTTTGACAGAATGCTGCACTTAACTGCCTATGTACGCACAAAGAATAAAAATGTCATTGTTGTAGCAGGGGGACCAGCTATTCGCGCGCTCTTTAGCTATTCAAAAAATTTTTTTGATTACTCTTGCCTTGGTGATATTGAGCAATTGAAAGAAGTTATTGAAGAATCTTATGGCAAAAACTATGTTTCAAAAAATTTATTGGAACAGGGCTGGGCTATTCCCCGTTACGACCTATCTTATTGGATGGGAAATCCTGGATATGTTGAAGCAAGCAGGAATTGCCATTGCCACTGCAGTTTCTGCTCTCTAACTGCGGAGGGTGTAAAATATCAGCCATACAACCTTAACTATTTGCGCCAACAACTCACTGCCCTGGGAAAAAGATGGGTAGTCATTTTCCTCGACAATAACTTTGGAGGTGCAGACAAAAAAATCCTTCTAGAGCGCTTTGATCTCATAAATGAATTTCATAAGAAAAAGCATTTTTCACGGTGGGTTGCCATGGTTTCCAGTGATTTTTTTCTTGAAGAAAGAAACATCCATCTAGCAAGTTCTTCCGGCTGTTTGTCACTTTTTTGTGGGATTGAATCTTTTGACAAACAAGTACTTGTAAACTTCAAAAAATATCAAAATATACTCATTCCCCAAGTAGAAATCATCAGAAAATGTCTGAACGCAGGTATCACATTTTACTACGGCCTCGTCTTTGATATTGCGACCCGCACCATTGCTGATCTCAAAGAAGAACTGGATTTCATTATTGGCAATCCACAAATCACATTGCCTACTTTCATTTCATTGGCAATCCCCCTCTTAAAAACGCCTTTCTTTTACGAATGTTTGAAAAAAAAAATATTCCTCCCCAACATCAAACTGCGCGACCTTGACGGTACAACTATAACTTTGAAACCTCTTGACCCCATGGAGAAGGTGGTTCGTTTCGTTTATGACATCCAAAACCTCTCCGGTTACAGACAAAAAGTAATTAGTCACGGAATAAATTTTTATCGCCTGTACAGGAAGTCTCTTACCTTTTGGAATATGTCATTAGCCTTATATACAGCTATGCTTTTATGTACCCCAAAACTATCAACAACCGGTTCAGCGGCCTTTGTCAGCCTTCATAAGAATTCAAAGTACCACGCAAGGACTTATATCGGCTCTACTGAACCTTTAGATTCAGTCTATATACCGGCATTTCCGGTCGATTCAAAATTTCGACACTACTTTAAGCCGACTATGCTTACAGATAGCAATGGAGATTTATCGGAATATCTTAATGAGGATTTAATGCGAAATGAGTCATGAAGCATGTGTTAGTTCAATTCTGAATGAATGGCACCTTCCTGGAAACACTCGAACTTGCTCACTCATAGATAATCTAGACTACCGGAAGATCCAGAATTCACTTGTAAATTATTGGAATATTATGATAGGAGACCACTACACATTATTCAGGATGCGCTACCTAAAAAACATTCCCTTTTCTCCGGAAGCCTGTAAGCAAATTTGCTTGTATAAAAAACGATATACTAAGAAATCTTATCATGACGTTTCAAAATCCATGGATAAACGGTTTGATCTAATGCCAAAATTTGGCAACAAGGCTTAATAATGATTAACCCCGCTTTCCTATGCCCATGGCATTGTAATATATATGATAAATAAATTTATAAAAGTGCTTTAAGAAGGACATTTGGGGAAAGGTTCATAGAGTCAAAAAGTTAAAAAGATGATCAACATTTTAGGGTATCAGATATCTGAACAGTTATTTAAGAGCAGCAGCTCCATTATATACCGTGGGTTACGTATAAAAGATGGTCTTCCCGTTATACTCAAGTGTTTAAATAAGGAGCATCCCGATCCGACGGTACTGGCAAATTTCAGACGTGAATATGAAACAGTCGCCAGCATGGAAGGAGAAGGAATTATTCGCTCATACAGCTTGGAAAAGCACGGAAAACTGTTGGTGATTGTTTTTGAGGACATCGGCGGCGTTTCTATAGATAGACTACTCTCGTCCCGCAGATTAAATCTGACAGAAGCTTTATCCCTTGCAACGCAAATAACAGATACACTTGGGCTCATCCACAAACAAAATATAATACACATGGACATCAATCCTTCAAATATTATTTTCAACTCTAATAACGGCCATATCAGAATTATCGATTTTGGACTTTCCACGAGATTATCCAAAGAAAAGCCGGAAGTCCGCAAGTTGCGTTTCATGAAAGGAACATCAGCATATATTTCACCGGAACAGACCGGGCGTATGAATCGATCGGTGGATTATCGCACAGATATGTACTCACTTGGTGTTACCTTATATGAAATGTTTACAGGTTCTCTACCTTTTTCATCGGATGATCCGATGGAACTTGTTCACTCCCACATTGCCAAACAGCCTACAGAGCCGCATGTGTTGAATTCCTTTATACCGCGTACACTTTCTCTCATCGTTTTGAAGCTGATGGCGAAAAACGCAGAAGACCGCTACCAGAGTACATTTGGACTGAAAGTTGATCTTATGAGATGCCAGGAGCAACTCAATGCAACAGGAACAATAGAGCCATTCGACATCGGGCAGAAAGATTATCCCGATAATTTTCAGATTCCCCAAAAGCTTTATGGCCGTGAGGAAGAAAGTTTGGCGCTGTTGAGGTCGTTTGATGCCGTTTGTGAGGGCAAGGTAGAGTTGCTGTTTGTTTCCGGCTATTCAGGAATCGGCAAAACAGTTCTTATCAATGAAGTTCACAAATCGATTATCCGGGAGAAGGGTTATTTCATCAGCGGCAAGTTTGACCAGTTTCAGCGCGATATACCCTATGCCCCCATTACAAAGGCATTCGGAGAATTAGTGGAGCAGTTGCTGATGGAGGGTGAAGAAGACCTGACGTTTTGGAAAACCAGTTTGTTGGAGGCGCTAGGCGCTAACAGCCAGCTCATAGTAGAGCTGATTCCCACTCTGGAGTTAATAATTGGTAAACAGCCTCCAGTGCAGGAATTACCGCACTCTGAGACCCAGAATCGTTTTAATCTGGTATTTCAGAGCTTCATTAATACTATTGCCACAAAACATCATCCCCTCGTCTTATTTCTTGATGATCTGCAATGGGCGGACGTGGCAACGCTGAAATTAATTAAAATGATTATGGCAGATTCTGATATCCGTTATTTGCTCATCATAGGTGCTTACAGGGACAATGAAGTCGACAATCTACATCCACTTGTAGTCACAGCAGACGAAATCAGTAATAAAGGGGCAATAGTAAAACGTATTGGCTTGATGCCTTTAAATATATTTCATATTCAGTGCCTTATAATGGATGCGCTTGATTGTTCCAGCGACAAGGCGGAAGAGCTTGCCCTTTTTATTCACAGGAAGACAAACGGCAATCCATTCTTTATAAATGAATTCCTAAAAAAACTTCACAATGATGGTGCGTTCAAATTCGACCATGCTCAAGATAAATGGAACTGGGATATAGAAAACATCAGGCAGATGGGTATAACAGACAATGTTGCGGAGTTAATGACAGAAAAAATCATCCGTCTTCCTCTTCATATCCAACACACCATCATGCTGGCTTCCTGTTTTGGAAGCCATTTCAATCTTAGTAATTTGGCCAAAATAAGTCAACGAACGCCGTCAAAGACCATACATGATCTATGGGAAGCTATTAATGAAGACCTGATCATACCCATTGGCGATAATTATCAACATATCATATCAGATGCAGCTATCCATGATTATTACAATGACATTGCAAACCAGCTTGAGTTCAAATTTCTACACGACCGTGTACACCATGCAATACACTCTCTCCTTACCGAAACACAAATAAAACAGACCCATTTACGAATCGGACGGATGCTGCTGGACCGTGTAAAAGAAGGCCTGGAAGATAATATCTTCGATTATATCAATCACCTCAACATAGGCCAGGACTTTATAAATTCTGAAGAAGATAGAAAAGAGCTGGCTGGTTTAAATCTTATTGCCGGCAAGAAAGCCAGGGCATCGGTCGCATATGAAACGGCATTAAGGTACTTGAATGTCGGTGTCGATCTCCTTCCCTCTGACAGTTGGACAAGTGATTATGAACTTACATTATCTCTTGTCATGGAAAAAGCGGAGTGTGAGTATCTGAATGGCAATTTTTCTAATGCAGAAGTGCTGTTTGAAAGAATCTTAAGTAATGTTAAAACAGACATAGAAAAAGTCAGGGTCTATAACGTCAAAGTAATTTTGTATCAGACTCTCGGCAAATATCGGGAGGCTTTTGAAATTGGCGCAGAAGCAATCGGTTTGATGGGAATGAAACTCCGCAAATCGCCTGGGAAGATACATATACTGTTGGAGTTTCTAAAGGCAAGGCTCCAGTATCATCAGATAGAGGATTTGATTAGATTGCCGGAGATGAAAGATGAAAAGAGCAAAGCCATTCTGGAGACGATATACGTCATGGGACCAATAACGGCATTCATAAGCCGTGATTTAATTATCTATTGTACTTTAAAGATATTAAATCTTTGTTTAAAGTACGGTCAGTCCCCTCTTATGGCATTTGCCTTTGCTACATACGGAATGGCTCTGTCATCGGGATTAAACGCTTATCAGTCAGGTTTTGAATCCGGAAGCATCGCGCTGAAGCTGGCGAACAAGACAAAAGATAGAAATCTTATATGCAAAATCAATTTTATGTTCGCACGATTTATGAACCATTGGCGTAGGCATGCCAAGACAAACCTCAGCTATCTTAACATAGCTTATCGATCAGCAATAGAAACGGGGAATTTTGTCTTCGCTGCATTTTCTGCCATACACCTTATCGTGACGCCTCTGGTTGCTGGAGAGAATCTTGATAATGTAACGCTTGAGGCAGAGAAGTACCTGGGGTTTGTTAAACGAATCAGATATGAAGACAGTGAGCCATTTTTTGTCCTGTCCATTCAATTGGCATCTTGCTTGAAGGGAATGACAAAGGAACCCAATTCCTTCAGCAATGAGAACTTTAATGAAGAGGAATATAAAACGCGTCTCATTTCTAAATTTAAAATGCCTTTTGCTCATGCATGGTATCACATCCTAAAAATGCAAGTGCATTATCTAATGGGGAGCTATGTTGAAGCGTTGGAAGCGGCTCAACAGACAGAAAAGATTCTAGAAGAACTGCAGGGAAATCTCGCTATAGCAGAACATTATTTCTACTACTCCCTGACACTGGCAGCTCTTTATCCAAGCGGATCCAGGCGGGACAAAAAGCGACATTGGAAAATTCTTAAGAAAAATCAAAAAAAGTTCAAAAAATGGTCGGAAAACTGCCCGGAAAATTTTCTTCATAAATATCTGCTGATAAGCGCTGAAATGGATCAGATTTCAGGCTACGATAAAAGGGCATCTGCATTGTATGATCAGGCTATCAAATCAGCAGGGGAAAATGGGTACATCCATAATGAAGCCATAGCCAATGAATGTGCAGCAAAGTATTATTTGAAAAAGGAGATGGAAAAAATTGCAGCATTATACATGAGAGAGGCCCGCTATGGATATACCTTATGGGGAGCTACGGCCAAAGTCAGGGATTTGGACAGGCAATACAATAAACTGCTTTCGCAACGATTTGCCGTCTTATCCGTTGATAGTGAGCCGGGCGTAATTAAATCCTACAGTCATACCGGGGCAGAGCTTGATATGTCCTCGATGGTGAAGGCTACCCAGGTGATTTCCGGTGAGATCGTTATGGAAGGCTTGATATCAAGCCTGATGAAAATTGTTATAGAGAATTCAGGCGCTCAAAAAGGGTTATTGATTTTAATGAAGGACAATAATCTTATGATCGAAGCAAAGGTTTCAGTAGATATAGAAGATCCCCTGCTTGAATCACAGCCGTTCGATAAGTACAAAGAATTGTCAAAAGCAGTCGTAAATTATGTTGCAAGGACAAATGAAACCGTAGTCTTGACCGATGCTGCCAATGAGGGCATTTTTACGAAAGATTCCTATATAGCAACAAATCAAATCAGATCAGTCCTATGCATGCCTATCATGCATCGTGGTGTCTTAACCGGACTATTGTATTTGGAAAACAATCTTACAACTGGTGCCTTTACGCCACAACGTTTGGAAACATTGAATATTTTGGCATCTCAGGCCGCCATATCCATTGAAAATGCAAAGTTCTACAATCTGTTGAAAGAGTCGGAAGAGAAATATCGTGGCATATTTGATAATGCAACGGAAGGTATCTTTCGGACAACACCTGACGGCCAGATATTGATGGCTAATCCTGCCCTAGCAAAAATGGGGGGGTATGATAGGCCGGAGGATCTATTAAAAAGTATCACAAATCTCAGAGAACAACTTTACGTTGAAGCAGCAAAGAGGAATGACCTGCTAAAACTGATAGACGATCGGGGTTTTGCAAAAGATTTTGAACTTAAGCTATACCGTAAGGACGGCAGTATAAGAGATGTTTCCGCGAATGTTCATGCCGTCCGGGATAAAAATCAAAACATACTGTACTACGAAGGAATGCTGAAAGATATAACCGAGAAGAAACAGATAGAGGAGCTGAAGATTGCCAAAGAATCAGCCGAAGCAGCCACGCAGGCAAAGAATAAGTTTCTGGCCAATATGAGTCATGAGATCAGGACGCCAATGAATGCAATCATCGGATTATCCCAACTCACCCTTAAGACTGACCTTATGCCCAAGCAACTTGATTATTTAAACAAAATTGAGACCTCAGCCAAATCACTCCTGGTAATAGTTAACGACATCCTTGATCTCTCTAAGATTGAGGCTGGCAAACTTGAGATTGACTCGGTGGCTTTCCATTTACAAGATATTATAAACGATATAGTTACTATGTTTTCTGTCAAGGCCGTGGAAAAGGGCATCAATCTGAAGGTCTCTGTTGCAGATGAAGTACCATGTGCACTGGTGGGAGATCCGATGCGTCTGAGACAGGTATTTGTCAATCTTACAGACAATGCCGTCAAATTTACGGAATCCGGCTACATTCTGATAGATGTGGGACTGCTTGAAAAAGATGATGAGCGGTGCAAACTTTGTTTTTCAGTTACGGATACTGGCATTGGTATGACAAGCGAGCAGGTATCCAGGCTGTTTGTCGCTTTTTCTCAAGCGGATAGTTCCGTAACTAGGAGATTTGGCGGCACCGGCCTCGGCCTAGCCATTTCGAAATGGCTGGTTGAGATGATGTGTGGTGAGATATGGGTAAAGAGTACCCCCGGTAAGGGCAGTACATTTCAGTTTACGGTAGAGTTCGATAGGCAATTGGAAGTTCAAGAGAGCAAAAAATATTTCATTCACCCAGAGTTTATTGATAGGATCAGAGGTGCTCGGGTACTTCTGGTTGAGGACAACATTCTCAACCAACAGGTGGCAAAAGAGATCCTTGAGGGTGAAGGTTTAATCGTTGAAGTGGCGAATTGCGGCCAAGAAGCTGTATCAGCTTTGAGCAAGCAGGATTATGCCGCCGTCCTCATGGATGTGCAGATGCCTGATATGAGCGGATATGAGACCACTCGCCTGATTCGCAATGATCCTCTTCACACAAATCTACCGATTATCGCCATGACTGCCCATGCCATTCAGGGAACGCAAGAGGAAAGCTTGGCTGCCGGTATGAATGACTATATCACAAAACCAATAGACAGAAATAATTTGTTTTCCATCCTGAACAGATGGATTAAACCAGGGCTTCTTGAATTGGATTATAAAACTGCCATGACATGTGCGGGAGTACAGGGAGAGACAATTGTACAAACTCTTACTGATACCCTCCCCGGTATTGATATACATGCGGCTTTGGAAAGACTTGGAGGCAACAGGGAATTATTTAAAAGGCTATTGCTAAGGTTTTCCAGTGATTATGCAGATGTGAAAGACAAGATTAAAGCTGCGCTGAGTCACAATGACATGGACACGGCAGTACGATTGGCACATACTGTTAAGGGGGTGTCCGGTAATCTCTCAGCTAATGACCTGCATGCAGCAGCCTCTGAACTCGAGAAGAGTATTAGAAGAAAAATAATGGAAAATTTAGATAACCTGCTTGAGGATTTCGACCAGGCCTTGAGACAGGTATTGGAATCAGTCACACGCTTGAATACTCCACCTATAGAAAGTACAATAACAACATATGAAAAAGAAATTGCTGTTGGATCGGTACATGAAAGTCCGGCAGAAATCAAAGAGGCACTCCATCAACTTGAAAAAGAGAGTATGCCTTTATGGGAAATGACGAAACAGAGGGTATTATTCGACGAAATAAGTAGTTTCGGACTTCATGTAAAAGCGCAGGGAGAAAAATACCATTTGTATACTCTGGAGAAATTCGGAGATGATCTGCTCATGTATGTGAGCAGGTTTGATATTGAAAACATCAACCGTCACCTAGATTCTTTTCCAGAATTGGTTTGCAAAATAAAATCTCAGTAGATGAAATTTTTTGTATACGGAAAGGTACGAAAATCCTCATGCAAGATTTTCTACCCTGATTGCATAAAAAAAATCCACACAGGACTACCAAAGAAATACTAAAAAAACAATAAATCTTTAGAACCTAATAGTTTAAACTTTAAATTAAATAAGTGATTATTTGTTCAAGGAGATGACAATGGTAAACGACATTCATGTTCTATCAGAAACAAAAAGGCCGATGATTTTAATTGTGGATGATACCCCGATTGATCTCCAGGTGTTGTCAATGATACTGAGCAAAGAAAATT
>Ga0335070_10005471_pt1 | contig 14928 bp, 13 predicted proteins | sample Lox_Sample_13_FD_206722 | JGI IMG/M metagenome (GOLD analysis project Ga0335070, IMG submission 206722) | Soil microbial communities from Loxahatchee National Wildlife Refuge, Florida, United States - Lox_Sample_1.3 | ecosystem: Environmental > Terrestrial > Soil > Wetlands | place: USA... | reverse complement strand
TCGCTCTGGTTTTTTTCCTCGCAGGAGGTTGCTACGAGATTCTGATGCTGAAGTATCGCAGCGCAACTCTCGGAAAGATGGCCTGCGGGCTAAAGGTCATCCGATCCGACGGCCGGGGTTTAAGTTAGGGCATATGCTTCGGGCGCTTTTTCATGTGGAATGTCGTTACCAGCGGCATTCCCTACATAAACACCGTCCTCATGCTGGTTAGCGCGATCATGTTGGGGGTGGACGACGAGAAACGAGCCTTGCATGACCGGGTGTGTGACACGAGGGTGATATATAAGCAGACTGTAGCATGAACCTTAGTATCAATCCCTTCCTTACCGGCGACCCGACGGGCTCTTCCGCAAGCGATGACCCGACTTCATCGCCTGTTGGACCTGCGGCAGTAACCTGTCCGCACTGTTCAGTGGACATACCGGCCGATTCACGATGGCAAAGTTGTCCCTACTGCCAAAAGTGGCTGCAGATCCGCGTCTGGCCGATTGTTCGCCAGAATTCCAATGCAGTGTCGGCGCTTTCGGACCAGGCGACCTGCTTTTTTCATCCGGACAAGGCGTTCCAGGCTTGCTGCAACCGGTGCGGCCGATTCGTGTGTGCCCTGTGTGATTTGCAGTTGGGAGCCGAGCATGTTTGCCCCACATGCTTCGAGCGCGGGCGCGCCGATGCCGGGGTGGAAACTGGCGAGGCGGAATGGCGGCATCGCGATATCCTTTATGATTCCATTGCATTGACAGTCGGCTGGGGTTGGATTCTCTTTTGGCCCGTAATTGTAGCGGCGATTCCGACCGTGATTTTCCTGCACGTGAAGTATCGGAAGGCGCCGCGGTCGTACTTGATTCCGCGGTCTGGATGGCGCTTCTGGGTGGCCTACGCCGGGCTCGTCTGGCTCCCGCTATTCTTTGCCATCCCGTTCGTCGTAGGTTGGATGGCGGGGAGGCGCTGATTGAGAAGTAACTTCCGCAAAATTTCGCGCGTTGGCAGTCTGACCGGCGGGATAAGGTGGTATCTGAATGAGGACTGTCTGCTTGCCGCGAAGCGCACGATGTACGCGGTCGAGTACCGCCGGTTTTATTTGCGCGACTTGGAAAGCATTGTGGCCTGGCCTAGTCGTTCATGGCTGTTGCGCGTGATTATTCCCGCGGTGCTGCTTGTCGTCGTCGGAGTTTCCTTTTGGCAGTGGGTGGATTCCACCGCCGGCGCGATTTTCACTGGCATCGGTCTGGCATGGTTAGTGCTGGAACTGGCGCTTGGGCCGACGGCGAAGTCGCGTGTTCGCGCCACGGGAGTAAGCGTTGAGCTGCCGTTGGTGAAGCGAACGCGTCGCGCAAGCAAGGTTCTTGCGGCAATCGATACGGCGGTTCGAGCTTCTCGCGACGTCACCATGCCAGCAACCGTTCGCATGCCTAGCCTGCAACCGGCTGCGGTCTCCGTCCAGACGAAGTCCGAAGCAGCGTCTGCGATCCCACCCATCGCGGATGTCTCACAGACGAATGGCCTCTGACACGCCAGCCGCGCCGACGAGTTTGCGCCATGCGCGCTGCTTGTTTCATCCGCTGCGTGAAGCGGCGGCGCGATGTCCGCATTGCGGAGGAACATTCTGCCGTGAATGCGTAACGGACGAAGAGGGCAAGCTCGCTTGTCCGCCGTGTCTGCGTCGGATGGCTCGCCCGCTCGCACCCAAGCCCTCACTTACGCGCCGCTTCCGGCAGGTCCTCGCTGGACTTACCGCGCTTGCCGCGCTCATGGCGCTTTTTTTCGCAGTGCTGCAGTGGCGAGTGAATACGCCGGAGGAGCATCTGAATTTCGGCCGCGCCGCCGCTGACCGGCTGCCCGGGCAAAACAATGAGTGAAGCCGCACTGGCTCCGTCCCCTCTCCTACGGGCGCACGTGCTATCCGTGCGCCGGAACCGGCTGAACTCGCTCGAAGCACTGGAACGCGGATTCGCCCTGTTCCGGTCAACTTTTGCGCGGGAGGGGTGGCGTTATTACGCTGGCAGCGCGCCTCTCGTCATTGGTTTTATTCCGATGTGGGTGGTGAACGGCCAGGTACGTCTATCCGATGGCGTTGTACTGATCGAGGCGGCATTACTCGGCGCGGGCTATCTTTTGCGCGTCTGCATGATCGCGAGTTACATGCAGCGTGTTCGCGAGCAAGCGTTTGGCACGCCTACATCGAAATCGGCAGGCGCCACTGCGCTAGCGGCGGCCGTAGGGCGTCTGCTCGCGTGGAAGATCACCCTGAGTGCCGGAGCATTGCTCGCGCTGCTAACCTTCGCCGGGGCGCCGTGGTTTTACAGCGCATGCCAATTTGCCAGTCTGGAAGCCCGAGAGGACGTCGCAGAAAGGCACTCCATGCGCGGCTGCCTGGCAATTGCGAGTCAATGGTTCGGCGGCAGCTTGCTCATGTTCTTGATGCTCTTTCCTTTCTGGATCGCCGTGTGGCTGAATGGTCTGATCCTTGCGATGCTGGCTCCGCAGCTTCTGCACTCGATTTTTGGCGTAAATACCCTCCTGTCTACACCAGTCGGCATATTCGCGTTGGTCCGCAGTTCCGCGTTCTGGCTTTCGTTGTTCGCGGGCGCATGGCTGGCACTTGACCCCGTCGTCAAGTGTTCGTTCGTCGTTGTCTACCAGCATTTGCGGTCAAGGCGTGAAGGCGATGACTTGCGCGGCTTGCTGGCGAGCCTGCCGCGCGAGCAACAGAAGAAGGCTCAGGTGATTGCATCCACCGCGGCCGGCAGCAGGCTGATCGCCGCATTGGCGGTCCTCGCGGCGATTCTCGCTGGCGTTTCCCAGGCCGCGCGCGCAGAGCAGACGGCGCCAGCGCCAGACCGGGGAGAGACTCTCAACGATTCTGCGCGCCAGGCACGGATTCGACAATTGCGCCAAGCCTTGGATGTAGAGTCGCGGCGCGCGATTTATCGCTGGCACGACGCCGCACACCCGAGTCCGCCCAACTGGTTTGACAAGCTGCTGGCGAAGATCGAGCTCAAGATAGAGCGGGCTTGGAATGCGTTCTGGGATTTTCTCCACAAACGGTGGCCCCGCGGCCTGAATCTCTCACCCGGAAATGGCCGCCCCTGGCAGTTGAAGGACCTGCGAATGTGGCTGTGGCTCATCGCGATTTTGACCCTTGCGGCAGGAGGGGGGCTCTTTTGGTTGCGGCGACGAAGGGAGACGGCAGCGCTTTCCATCCCGCTGGCAATCGCGCCGCTTCCTGATTTGAGCGCGGGTGCGTTAGCGAGCGTCCGCTCCGAGGACGAATGGTTCGCCTTAGCAGGACGACTGGAGAGGGAGGGGGAATTGCGCTTCGCTCTGCGCGCCGCATACTTGGGTCTGCTTGCAGGATTGGCTCAGCGCCAATGGCTGACGATCCGCCGCGATCGCACGAATCGCGAATATCTCGATGAGTTTACTCGTCGATGGCGGAGGCGGCCCCAGGCGGCCGTCGAGTCGCGGGCAGAAATTCCCGAGAAACTGCGCGGCAGCCTGCGGCAGTTCGATCGCGTTTGGTATGGGTCCTATGTGCCGACGCCAGAGGCCGTGACTGCGTACCGACAAGATCAGCGGGAGCTACTCAGCTATGTCTGACGGTAAGCCGGACAAGAGCTTCGTGCTCAATTGGCGAGGTCCGCTGCTGGCTGCCGGTATTTTTGCGGCGGTGTTCGCAATTCTGTTGCTTATGGCATATCAGAATGAGTCGAAAACGAGCGACATGGGATCCAGCTTGCGCGAGGATCCTTATGGCGCCAGCCTATTGTTCGATTCCTATGCGCGCGCTGGGTACCAGGTAAAGCGCGGCCAGGATGAGGACTCCCTATCCGATCAGGACGCATCAAGAACGACCGCGTTCTTTATAGGGGGCTACTCCCCTAACGATTGGACAACGAATGATGGGAAACTCCAGGCCGGAGCAAAGTTTCGCGGGCGGTTGGAAGATTTCCTTGCACGCGGCGGCCGCGTCGTTCTGGTCGAGCCCCGTTGGGAACTGAAATCCCACTCGCAAGGCTGGGAAGTCGGCAACCAGTGGGACCGGACACCGCAGGAGCACACTCCACCCTGGGTCTCGCCTGATCTCCGCGCGATGCCGGCGGACAGCGAGATGATGTATCTCGCCGCCGATGCCCCCTGGCTCCAAACCGATGAACATTGGACCGTGCTGTACAGCGGGGTCGTGGGAGCCAATGCCAAGGCTGATACATCTGCACGTGTCTATATGGCAATGCGGCGAGCTGGCAATGGTGAACTCATCGCCGCGAGTCAAGAATCGTTCTTATTGAACGAGGCGATCAAGACGCGTCCCAACCCGGTGCTGTTAGATTTTCTTTCGGGTGGCCGGCCGGTAATCTGGGTCGATGAAGCATTGCACGGACTGCGCCAGGATGAGGGTGTGCTTTGGCTGGTGCAGCGGTACCGGCTGCAAGCTGCTCTGCTGCTCTTCTGGGCGACTCTGCTCGCCTTGCTTTGGAGTGGCAATCTAGTGCGACGGCCGGCGCACAACCCCAGTGCCCAGATCGTACGTCATGGCGAGGTCGCGGGGGTGGCGGCGCAACGCCTGCTTCAGCGGAGCATCGCGAACGAACGCGTAGTGGCAGAGTGCTGGGAGCAGTTCTGCCGCTGCTGGCCACAGGATGCGCAGGCCATTTCGGTAGACCCGCTTTGGGGCACACGGCTGCGCACCGCGCTCGCGCAGCCTCCTCTAGCGGGATATAAGGAACTCAGCCAACTGATAGCCGAACGCCGCGCATCCGCCAAGGGTCTGGCTCATGTCGACCGCGATGCGCCTGACAATTCCACCATTAACCGATGATGATTTTCCTTGGAGGCACAGATCGAATGAACGAGAAGCCGGCACTGGGTTCGGACGGGCAGGCACAGTATAGGAGTGGGACAATGCAATCGTCAGAGGCGTCCGCGATGATTTCGACTGGAGCGCGGCGTGTTCGAGAAGCCCTGAGCCGCGTGATCGTCGGCCAAAACGAAGCTATCGATCTCGCGCTGGTAACGCTGCTTGCTGGCGGACACGCGCTCATCGAAGGTGTGCCGGGCGTGGGGAAAACGCTGCTCGTGAAAGCGCTAGCGCGTGCGGTCGCGGGCGACTTCCAGCGCATTCAATTCACGCCGGACCTGATGCCGGCAGACGTCACGGGGACAAGTGTTTTCGACCTGAGGACGCAGACTTTCCGGCTCGTGCGCGGGCCCATTTTCACAAATTTCTTACTGGCAGACGAAATCAATCGCGCACCTGCGAAAACGCAATCTGCCCTGCTGGAGGCTATGCAAGAGCGCCAAGTGACGATCGATCGCGAGACCTGCGCGCTATCCCCGGTCTTCGTCGTCTTTGCAACGCAAAATCCAATCGAGCATCAGGGCACGTATCCGCTGCCGGAGGCCCAGAAGGATCGCTTTCTAATAAAAATTCGCATGGCCTACCCAGCCGCGGACGACGAGAACCAACTGGCGAGACTCGTGGCAACAGGCGATACACCGGAGCGACGGTTAGACGAGGACCTGCGCGTGCCGGTTTTGCAATCCGGCGAACTCGAACAGTTGCGAGCCGCTACGGCGCATGTGCGCGTCAGCGAGGCCATCAGCGGTTACATCGTCAGCCTGGCTCGACAGACCCGACAGCACGCGGCGGTCTGGGTTGGCGCTGGGCCACGAGCAACGCTCGCGTTGTTGTCGGCGTCCCGGGCGCTCGCGATTCTGGAGGATCGCGATTTCGTGGCACCCGAGGACGTAAAGGCGCTGGCTGCCCCCGTGCTGGAACACCGCATGCTGCTGCGGCCGGAGGTCGAGATGGAAGGTGTCGATATTCGCGAGGTAATCAACGCGGTGCTGGAGGCGGTGGAAGTACCGCGATAGACAGACACACGTGGTACACGCTGAACGACAACATCGAAGCAATTGAAATCATGACAGCTGGAAACAAGAACTCAGCGAGCGAGGATGCGCAGGGCATGCCTGTCACGGCCACTGCGGAACCAGCATCCCCCCACCCGCTTTTGAGCATCCAGACTTCGCAGCGAATCGCGCTTCGTCCAGCCGGATCCCTCTTCAGCCCGCAGGGATCTTTTGTGTGGATCATAGGATTGCTGGGTGTGGGGGCGTGCATCGTGCCCTGGCTTACTCGGGGATGGTTATGGTTCGGGCTGATCGCCGCGCCTGTTGCGTTGCTGGCGTGTTATGACGCTCTTGCCTTGTGGCTCAGCGATGAAGAATGTCTACCGGTTCTCCTGCGGCAGGAAAAGGGCCTTCGAGGATTCGAGGAGCAGACCATCCAGGTTCCATTTGCGCTCACTGGTTTGGGCCGGCGCTGGCTGCGCAATGACATTCGCGCTGCGATCATGCCGGCAACACGAGATAGCGAAGGCGCTTTCCGGATAAGAACCGACCCCCAGCGGCTAAAGCTTGAGCAGCCAGGGGCGCTCACAGGAAGATCAACGCCTGCGAGCGGCGCACATATCCAACTTTGGCCATGGACGGCGGAAATCACTCTGCTTCGGCGTGGCCTGTGGCCTGGACCACGGCTTGGCATCGAGCGAGAGTCGCGCTTCCGAATTTGGCGCTTGCGACGATGGTTTGATCTGCCCGAGCCTCTGCGGATCGACGCGAATTTGCGATCTGGGCGGCAGGAGATTCTGCGCAGTCCGGTTTACCGGATGCTGGTTGCGTCTCAGCAGACGCCCTGGACCGGACACGGGCGCGAGTTCGAGCGCTTGCGGGAATATCAGCCCGGCGATACCTACTCGGAGATCGCTTGGAAATCAACGGCGCGTCGGGGCGCTCCGGTCACGCGGCTCTTCCAATGGGAGCAGAAGCAGGAAGTGTATTTTGTCGTGGATCAGTCGCGGGCATCCGCGCTTGCCCTTCATCCGTCGACGAACTCCGAGAGCGCCGCTTTGCAGGAGCGCGCACCGCGACGGATGCTGGATCTCGCTGTGGAAACGGCGCTGGTGGGCGCGACGGTTGCGCTGGAACTGGGCGACGAATTTGGATTGGTCACTTATGCGGATGGAGCTAAGTCCTGGTTACGCGCGGGAAGCGGTCAATCTCAGTTTCACCGATTTCGCGATTGTCTGCTGAATATCGAGCCTTTGCCAACGAATGCAGATTACGAAGCGTTGTTCAGCGACATTCGGGTTCGGCTGCGGCGACGTGCCTATCTTGTATTGCTGGCGGATCTGACTGAGCGCTCGATTTCGGATTCGTTGCGTCGCGGAGTTGGCCTGGTCTGCTCATCCCATGCCCTCTTGATGACGAGTATCTTGCCGGCTCATGTGCGGCCGGCATTCTCCTCAAGGGAGGAGGATTTGAACACCGATCAAGATGTATATGCGGCGCTCGCCGGTGATAGAGAAAACCAGCGACTCGGTGCTTTGTCCCGGCAACTACGTCAATTGGATGTGCAGCTCCGGTACATTCCTGCGGAGAAGTTCCTGCGAACTGCCGTGGAGGGATATCTGGAAAACAAGCGGGAGCAACGGCTGTGATCTTGGATCTCGAACGATTTCAGGCGCAGGCGCGGCCACGCTGGCTTGATCTCGAATCGCTGCTCGCCGCGTTGGAAAGTCGGCCGGACCGCCGGTTGAATCCAGCGGAGGCCGAACAACTGCAAGAGCTTTACGCCCAAGCTGCCGCGGATTTGAATCGAGTCACGCACGGTGCCTTGGCGCACGAGCTAAGACAGTATCTCGAACGGCTCGTGGCACGAGCCTATGCCGAACTATATTATGCTCCACCGACGCGCGCTGAAATCTGGCAGCCGCGCCGCTGGCTGAGGATTTTCACGGCGTTCCCCGAAACGTTCCGGCGACACGCCCGTTATTTCGCGTTCGCTGTGCTGATCACGTTGTTAGGCTGTGCCTTGGGCGGACTAGCGGTCCGCTACGATCCTGCCTCTGTAGATGTCTTGCTTCCGAGCGATTATCTGCGCAATCCGAGCCGGCGCGTCCATGAAGAGGAGCAAGGACAGGGGCGGCACCTGGACTCCGCACAGGCCGAAGCAGCATTCTCGGCGCAACTGATCAGGCACAACATCCAGGTGGCGTTGCTGGCAGCGGCACTCGGCGTAACGTTCGGCATCGGAACGGCACTTCTCCTCTTCGAAAATGGGGTATTGCTCGGGGCCGTAGCGGTTCATTACACGCAGCAGGGCTTCGGACTGTTCATGACGGCCTGGTTGTTGCCACACGGCGTGTTTGAGATTCCCTCGATCTTGATCGCCGGACAGGCTGGATTTTACTTGGCGCGCCTGCTTTTGCGCCGGCGAGAGGACCGCAACGTTCGACAATCGATGCGTGAATGGTTGGTACTGGTCGCCGGGCTGGCATTGATGCTGGTGTGGGCCGGACTCATGGAGGCGTTTTTTTCGCAGCATCACGCTCCTGTTCTGCCATATGGGTTCAAGGTAGCGGTTGCCGCAGCGGAACTCGTGCTACTGACGATCTATCTACTAATGGTCGGACGGAGGGAAATCGACACCGACGCGCGCTCCAGCGTTCCCTCGGAGAACATATGACCGATACTCAGTCAACCCGCGCGTCGACGGCGGCCGAACTGACCATTGCGACGGCAGAAGGCGTGTTATTCCGCTTGCCTTTGGCCGGACCCGCCTCCCGGCTTTACGCCATGCTGCTCGATACCGCTATCGTGTTGGGCACGGTTAACGGCGTGGGGCTGCTAGTCTACTGGATTTTCGCCAAGGCGCCGGGCTTTGGCGTCATGGTGATTACGCTCGCGGAATTCGCGATCGGGTTCGCTTATGGCGCGTTGTTGGAGGGCTTCTGGAACGGGCAGACGATTGGAAAACGACTCTTTCATCTGCGTGTGATTGACCAGGATGGCCTTCCCCTACGGATCGAACAGGCGTGGGTGCGGAATCTGATGCGCGTTTTCGACGCGCTGCCCTTCGCCTATCTGGTCGGAGGCCTCTCCGTGCTGAGCAGTCCTCTCATGCAGCGCTTCGGCGACCGCGTGGCTGGAACACTCGTCGTACGCCAAACGCCACTGGCTGCGCCCGCGGAAGAATTCTGGATGCGGCAAAAGTACAACTCGTTCATGGACTATCCTGCAATCGCGATGAAGCTTCGCCGTGCTGCGACGCCGGAACTCGCAACTCTAGTTCAAGATGCACTGCGGCGCCGTAATGAGCTAGCAGTTTACTCGCGGCGAGAAATCTATCGCGAGCTCGCCACCTATTTGCAGAGCGAAATCTCTCCATTTCCCGACGAATTGGTTGAGAGGCTTAGCGATGAACAGTATTTGATCGACGCGTCTGGCATCCTGTTCGGAGATCAACGCCCGTCGCGACTTCGGGGTTGACAATTGACGCTTGAAAGTGAATGGATGGAAGTCCCATCGTTTGGGATTCTTTGCAGGCGATGTCCCAACCCTTGCGCTCCGCCGGCCGGATTGTGGTGGATGGAAACGGCGAGGGCGTCCGCACTGTGAGTTACTCCGGGATGACAACCCTCCCTACGACTGCTGAATTGGCTCTGTTCCTGCACTCAGGATCTTCAGATAACGTGAATATCCAAAGATGCGGGCTCGGCGCTATTCGTACCGCTTAGTTTCAATCAGTTACGAATTAGGACGACTTTCACGGCGGTAACACGGGTTCAAATCCCGTCGGGGACGCCAACAATCCAAAGAGATCTGGCAACTGCTAGCACAGCAAAACAGGCCCTTGGACGGAGAGGCCTCAAAGCTGGAGCAGTCCCCCAATCCTCCCAGCCGCTATCGACAACCTGCCTGAAAACAAAGATTCTGGCTGAAAAACGTCAGGACATGATTCTGGAAGCGGTCAGCCACCTTGCTCGTATGAGTGCCCGGATAAATTTCGAGGCTGTTCGCGATTCCATACTTATCCAGAACGTCGTGCAGCTTGCCGGCATCGATCCGTGTGCCGTCCTGGTCCCCGACATCGATCGCGATGGCCCGATACTGACGGAGACTTCCAATGTACTGGTCCACGAAGGCCAGGGGCGCATTCGCCGCCCATTTCGCGAGGACGTCCGGCTGAGGTTCACCGCCCTTCGTGGGTAGGTCAAGATAAAGCGGAGGATTCTTCGGATTGGGTGACCAGGCCGCTGCAGTGGCAAGCTGGGCGCGCGGAAAGAACGGCAGCTTGGCCGAATCTTCAGGCGTCTTCACCGCCTCCAGGGCCTTTTCCATTTCTGGGTTCGACAGTCCAGCCGGTCGCGGGGACAAGCAACATGGGCTCATGACGTACAGGCTGCCGAACACATCGGCGTGTTTCATGCCGATGCGGCTGGCACCGTATCCTCCCATCGAGTGGCCTACCAGGCCCCGGCTCGCTCGATCGGGAATCGTCCGGTAATGAGCGTCGATGTAAGCGACCACATCGTGCGCAATAAACTGCTCGAAATCTCCAGTAGTCACCGAACTCGAATACATCGAACCGTTGTGCAGCGTCTTCGAATCCGGCAGCACCACGATCATCTCCTTCGCGCCTTGGGCGAAAGCCCCTTCGATGGTCTGCGGCACGTGGATCTCGCGGGTCCATTGCTCAGCGCCGATGGAATAGCCGTGCAAGGCATAGACGACCGGGTAGCGCCGCGATTTCTCCGCGGCATAGCTAGGCGGCAGCAACACGATCACGTCGCGGTCAACCGCGTCGCCCTCCAGATTGCCTTCCAGGGCAGTCCCGTGGATCTTGATGTGCTCCACCGTCACCGGCTTCGCACCGGGCACGACAGGAGGTACTTCGGTCTGCACTTGAGCCGCGAGCCAAGGTCCCAAGCCAACGGTTAGCGCTAGCGCCATAACACACAACGACTTTGTAGTTATCATAGATATCCTTTCTCGAAATATGTCTTTGCAGACAGCAGCGTCTCGACTGGAATTACTGAGCGATCCTGAGAAGACTAGCATCTAACACAACGGGTTTGCTAGGGTGAACCAGAACCTCCACTGACTGCTCGTTATAGCTTACACGGTATTTCACCGCGTGATCCGACTGTATCCTGACCTGAGTAAGTCGACCTTCTTTCCACGCAACGTCCACCTTGGCGCCGCCGCGCACGCGCACTCCTTTAAAGCTGCCGCTGGGCCATTGATGCGGTAGAGCAGGCAATACGCTGATTTCGCCGGCCGCGCTCTGTACGAGCATTTCAGTAATCGCGGCCGGACCGCCTAGGTTGCCGTCGATCTGAAACGGTGGGCAGAGATCGAACATGTTCGGCAGTGTACTCGTCGTGATCAAGATTTTCAGGTTGTTGTAAGCGTGCTGCGGGTTTTGGAGCCGCGCCCAAAGAGCTGCCCTCCATACGGTCGACCATCCGGTTCCGCCGTCACCGCGCAGTTCAAGGCTTTTCTTCACGGCAGCCGCAAGTTCGGGAGTGCTCTTGAGACTGATGTCATGTCCCGGATAAAGCGAGTACAGATGCGACACATGCCGATGAGCAGGCTCAGTCTCGGGATAGTCCTCAATCCATTCCTGGAGCTGCCCACGCTTGCCAATTTGCAGTGGTGGCAGACGCTTCTCGGCGCGATCCAGTTCCGCTCGGAACTCTGTGTCTGTGCCAAGGATTTCCGCAGCCCGTCGGCAATTTTTGAAAAGCTCACGAATGAGCTCCACGTCCATCGTGGGCGCGTAGGTGAGAGTCTGGGGTTTACCATTCAGAACATACCGATTCTCGGGAGAGGTTGAGGGATTTGTAACCAGCCGCCCAGCGAATGGCGTTCCCGCCGGCGCTTCTACCAAAATGCCGAGCGCGAAGTCCGCAGCCTCCTTCATCGCGGGATACGCTTTTTGGCGCAGGAATTCCCGATCACCACTGAACTCGTAGTGATCCCACATCTGGTTGGCGAGCCATACCCCTCCCGTCGGCCAGATTCCCCACGGACCATCCATCGGTATCGCCGCCCGCCAAAGATCCGTGTTGTGGTGCAAGACCCATCCCTTGCTGTGGTAGTCCACGCGCGCAGTGTCGGCGCCCGTGACGCGCAAATCGCGAATCAAACTCCACAACGGCTCTTCCATCTCCCAGAGATCGCCGGCATCAGCCTGCCAATAGTTCATCTCCAGGTTGATGTTCGTCGTCATCTTGCTGCTCCAGGCCGGAAGCAAGTCCTCGTTCCAGATGCCCTGCAGATTTGCCGGTTGACCTCCCGGCCGGGAACACGAGATCAAAAGGTAACGGCCAAACTCGAAGTAAAGGGCGAGCAGGCTGGGATCTTCGTTTTCGGCAAAACTCTTGATGCGGCGGTCGGTGGTCTCCGTAGAACGGTCCTCTCCAAGGCGCAACTGCACTCGCGAGAACAGCCGCCGAAAATCATCCACGTGTCTCTTTCGCAGCGAGTCGTACGACTGTTTTGAGGCGCGCAACAAATACTCCTGGGCCGCAGCCAGTGGATCGCCACCGATGTCGTGATAATTCTTGAAACTCGTTGCGTTGCTGAACAGGATCGTGACCGAGTTTGCAGCGGCGATTTCGAGGTGTCCTGCTGTATTGCGCACTGAACCGCCCTCGGGCAATACCTTTAGTATTGCGGCGAAACGCATGCCAGGCTGATCCCAGGAACCGGTCCAGGTCTGCGGCGGATTTTGCCGTGGCTGAATCTGACCGGTCAGTTGTAGGGTATCGTCGGCAGTAGCTTCGACCTTCGTCCCGGCTTGGGGAGAATCCATCCCCACGCTGAACGTGAGCAGGCCTGGTTGACTGGCCGTGATCCGAACCACAAGCACTTGGTCTGGATAGGAAACGAACACTTCACGCCGGAAGTTCGCCGAGCCTACTTTGTACTCGGTCTCCGCGATGGCATCATCCAGGTGGAGCTCTCGGCGGTATTCCGTCGCCTGACTATGGCCCAGGAAGTGCAGTCGCAGGTCACAAAATGGCTGGTAGGGCATCAGCAGCTTCGGTCGCCCCATCAGGTTTTCCGATAGCCTCTCCGCCTCGTCCACCTTGCCCGCGAAGATCAACTGCCGAATTTCCTCAAGATGGCTGTATGCCTCGGGGTTTGTGTAGTCGTGCGGAATTCCACCCCAAAGCGTGCTCTCGTTGATTTGCAGGCGCTCGTCTTCGGTTCCGCCGAATACCATGGCGCCGATGCGCCCGTTGCCCAGCGGCACAGCCTCCGTCCACTTTGTGGCGGGTCTGTCGAACGTGAGCTTGAAGCCGGGTTCCGACGCTTGAGCATAGGCGATCAGCGCCATGGCTTCTGCCACCACAATCAACACTGTACTTATCGCGGAATACACTTTTCGTTGCAGCATTTCGCTCCTCGGCTGTGGCCCACCGGGCGATCAGAAAGGGGACTAGTCGTCCGTTCACTGCTTTACGCCGAAGCCCACCTGCGGAGAAAACCAACCCTTGTCGTACACAACCGGAACCACCGCGCTGCTGTTCCACGCCTCCGCCAATTCCACTCTTATGATCACGTCCATCGTCTCTTTTGAGACCGGTGGCACCTGGATCCTTGTGTACCTGTCGTCTTGACTGTAGCTGACTCCGTTACCGTTCAGATCTGCGACCTTCACTATCCGTGCGGGCAGGTTCGGAAGCTCCACGGTCCCACCTTCCGGAACCTTCAAAACATGCACATACACATTCTTTCCTTTGTGCGTCGAAACGCCGTAGTCTCCCGGAAGCCACGGACCACCGCGCGTCCCATAGATACTTTCGCCGTTCTGCTTCAGCCAGTCACCTAATTCGCGTAGGCGTTCAACTTGGGGTGGATCAATTTCGCCATCGGGCCGGGGGCCAACATTCAGCAGAAAATTGCCGTCCCTTCCAACCACGCCGACCAAGAGTTGAACAAGTTGCTGCAGCGGCTTCACCTTGGCGCCCTTGTGGTATCCCCATCCGCCTTCGACTATGGTTGTGCACAGTTCCCACGGCGTCTGGTTGTCGAACTTTCCTATCGCGCGATCGCCTTCACGGTTGCGAAAATCCGCCGCTGCGTCCGTGCGATCGTTGATGATGATGTTCGGCTGTTTTTCTCTGAGGAAGCCGACGACCTGGTCATCCTGCCAGTCGAATTTGCCGGTGTACGGTTTGTCTGGAGGACGAGCTTCCCAACGGCCGTTGAAGTGAACGCCTCCGAATCCGAGCCATTCGTTGCCGCCGCCATCAAACCACAGAATGTCCAGCTTGCCGTAGTGAGTAGCGAGTTCCCATATCTGGCGCCGATATTGCTCTTGGAGCGCAACCGCGCTGTCCATATAAAGGTCCGGGAAAAAGAAACCGGGGAACCGCCAATCCAGCGGCGAGTAGTAAAGACCAACGCCCAGCCCGGCATCCCGCACGGCTTTCACGTAATCCGCGACAAAGTCATGGTGGGCCGCGGATTTCATCGCCGTGAAATCGCTGCCCGGGTCGTCGAACAACGCGAACCCATCATGGTGACGCGAGGTCAAAACCACGTACTTCATGCCGGCATCTTTCGCGGTTTGTGCCCATTTCTCTGCGCTGAAGTGCTCCGGATGGAACTCCGTCGCCAACTTGGCATATTCAGTTCTTGGGATCTGCTCGTTCCACTGCACCCACTCTCCGCGCCCTGGAATGGCATAGACGCCCCAGTGCATGAATAGCCCGACACGCGCGTCTCTCCACCACTCAATCCGCTTCTGGGCATTGGCGTCCGTCGCCAGCGGAGCCCATTGCGCGGCGACCCGAGGAGTGAAGATCGCCAACAGGACGACTACGGTTAGCTTACTGAGTTTTGCCATCCTGTCTGCTCCTGAGTTTCTCGAACCCGTTTCAAAAATCGGTTCTGGAAGGGCATCGCTTCAGAGGCCGCGGAAAAACTCCCGATTCGTATCGGGGCATGCCTTCAGGCATGCCGCATCCCATTCAATCTCAGCGCCCCTTTAGGGGCTGCGTCGGCGCAACACGCTATTTCCGCAGCCTGTTTAGCCATGCCGCTCCAGAGCCGCCAAAAATGCGGGCTTCA
>Ga0335070_10005470_pt1 | contig 14928 bp, 15 predicted proteins | sample Lox_Sample_13_FD_206722 | JGI IMG/M metagenome (GOLD analysis project Ga0335070, IMG submission 206722) | Soil microbial communities from Loxahatchee National Wildlife Refuge, Florida, United States - Lox_Sample_1.3 | ecosystem: Environmental > Terrestrial > Soil > Wetlands | place: USA... | reverse complement strand
CTGATGACGAACGTGTTGCCGCTCTTGGAGTAGGCGGTCACCGAGAACGTGTTGGTCGCGGACGCCGTGACCTGCACCTGGCCCTGGCCGCCGCCGATGCTCAGGCCCGTCGTGCCCAGCGCCGAGGCGGTGTTGCACAGCGTGTAGTCCTGGTTGTCGGCGAAGCACGACTCCACCTGGGAGACCAGGTTGCGCGCGTTGGACTTCGCGGAGGCGTCCTGGCCCTTCTTCTGCTGACCGAGGAAGGTCGGCAGGGCGATCGCGGCAAGGATGCCGATGATCAGAATGACGACGAGGAGCTCGATGAGCGTGAAGCCGTGCTCATCGCGGGTGATGGACCGGTGCATCGGGCGGCTCTCCTAAAGATCGTGTTGGCAGCGTGTTGGCAGCGTTCGGTGGTCCGATCGGCGCAGGGGCGCCGGACCTTGAGCGGGAGATCGCGCGCTGGCCGGATCGCGTCCCGGGCCGCGCGCCTGCCCGGACAGCGACGAGGCGGGCCCGGAGGCCCGCCTCGATGTGTCGCTGGTGTGTGCCGATCGAGTGCGGACTACCAGTAGTTGCCGTTGCTGTCCGGGGTCGCCTTGCAGCCGCCGTTGCCGCCGGTGGTGCAGGTGCGCTGGTAGCCACCGGCCGCGATGCGGCTGATGACGAACGTGTTGCCGCTCTTGGAGTAGGCGGTCACCGAGAACGTGTTGGTCGCGGACGCCGTGACCTGCACCTGGCCCTGGCCGCCGCCGATGCTCAGGCCCGTCGTGCCCAGCGCCGAGGGGGTGTTGCACAGCGTGTAGTCCTGGTTGTCGGCGAAGCACGACTCCACCTGGGAGACCAGGTTGCGCGCATCCGACTTGGCGGAGGCGTCCTGGCCCTTCTTCTGCTGACCGAGGAAGGTCGGCAGGGCGATCGCGGCAAGGATGCCGATGATCAGAATGACGACGAGGAGCTCGATGAGGGTGAAGCCCTCTTCGCTCCTGCGCACCTTGCGCAGCATGTGATCCTCCTGGATCTCGTGTTGGCCTCTTCGCCAGCTCCTCATCTGCCTCCGTCCGGCAGCTCGGCTGCCTCGTCACCGAGACCCGTGGCTTTGCGGCCCGCCCTCGCGAGCGGTGTGCCTTTGGCGTCCGAAGGACTGGCCTTCTTCTACGGCGAGGTATCGGACGCCCGCCATGCCCACTTGAGCGGCTGGACGGCCGTTCTAGGGCCACGCCCCCATCCCCACACGACGACGGACCCGCCGGGGAGCGGGTCCGTGTCCCTGAGAAGCTGTGAGCGGTGCGGGGGCGCTACCAGCTGCCGTCCGCGCGGCAGCCCCCCACCCCGGGGTTCGTGCACGTGCGCGTGATGCCCGACGAGCTCTTGACGATCTTGAAGTCGGTCGTGCTGCGCGAGTGCCCGACGACCGTGTAGCCGTTCGTCGTCGAGGCGGTGACCTCCACCTGCTCGGCGCCGCTGCCGTAGTTGAGGTTCATCTGCCCGAGCTGCGCCTGCGTGCTGCACTTCGTGTAGTCCTCGGTGTCCACGTAGCAGGACTCGACGTGGGTGACGAGGCTGCGCGCGGCGGACTTCGCGTCGGCGTCCTGCGCCTTGTTCTGCTGCCCGAGGAAGGTCGGCAGGGCGATCGCCGCGAGGATCCCGATGATCAGGATCACGACGAGCAGCTCCACGAGCGTGAAGCCCTCTTCATACCGCGTCCATGGGCAGCGCGCGGACATCGTTCCCCGCTCGTCGGCACCTGACCGCCGCTCGGCGAGCGCCGGGCCCCGCCGATGGACGGATGGTCGGCCGCGATGCGCCAGAATCCGTGCAGCGTGCGCTACCGCCGGCTCCTGCTCGTCCTCGCCGTCCTGGCCCTCACGATCGCCGTGGGGAGCGCGCTGCACCGCGGCTCGACGAGCCCGGGCGGCACGACGCCTGCGCCCGCGAGCGTCGGCTCCGCCGCGGGCCCGGGCGCGACGGTCGTGTCGGCCACGCTGCCGGCCGAGCGGGTCGTGCGCGCGCGCGTCGGCGACCTCGTCCAGCTCTCGGTGCGCAGCTCGAGCCCGGACATCGCCAACATGACGGCGATCGGCGTCTCCACGCCCGTCGGGCCGCGGCTGCCGGGCACGCTGCAGTTCACCGCCGACGTACCCGGCCGCTTCCCGGTGACGCTGAGCCTCGCGGCCCGCGTCGCCGGGGAGGTCGATGTCTCGCGCTGAGCCGGGCGGCTACTTGCGCAGCATGATCGCGCGCTTGAGCGCGACCTTCTTGCCCGTGGCCGGGTCCGTGGCGGTGCCCTGGACGATGACGGTGAGGCGCTTGGTCTTGCTCAGCTTCTTCAGCGCGCGCTTGGCGGCCTTGGAGAGCTTGAGCTTCATGCTCTTGGAGCCCTTGCCGGCGGTCACGGCCTTCGCGCTCGCGATCTTCAGCGGCTTCTTGGCCTTCTTGCCCTTGGCGAGCTTGAGGCGCTTGACGTCCTTGGGCAGGACGACGATCTGGACCGCGCAGGTCGCCTTGCGATCGACCTGGCAGATGACGCCGACGCCGCTCTTCAGGGCCGCCTTGATCTTCTGGATGGGCTTGCCCAGGAGGCTCGCGACGAAGATCTTGCCGCCCGTGTCGCCGGTGCCGCCGGAGCCCGAGCCGCCGCCCTGGCCGCCGCCGCTGCCGCTCGTCGGGTCCACGACCAGCGCCGCGGTGCCCACGCCGGTCGCGCCGTCGTTGTCGGTCACGCGCACGCGCACCGTGGCGTGGATGCGGTTCGGGTAGGTGCGCGAGACGCGCGGCGTCGCGCCGGTATCGGTCTCGAACGTGCCGTTGCCGTCGAGGTCCCACTCGTAGCGGACGACCGTGCCGTCCGGGTCGTAGGAGCCCGAGGCGTCGAACTGCACCGGCTGACCGGTCTTGGCCGCGGTCGGGTTCACCGTGATCACGCCGACGGGCGCCTTGTTGATGACGCTGATCGGGATCACCTTGACGCTCTTGGCGCCCTGGTTGTCGGTGATGATGAGCGTCGCGTTGTAGACGCCGACCGTCGCGTAGCTGTGGCTCACCGGGGTCGGCGAGGTGGTCGTCTGGTCGACGGTGCCGTCACCGTCGAAGTCCCACTCGTACAGGACGACCGAGCCGTCCGCGTCGGACGAGCCGGTCGGGTCGAAGGTCACCGGGGTGTTCGGGCGCACCTCGGTGGCCGAGACGTTGGCGACGACGGTGGGCGCGTCCGTCGCGATGAAGGTCTTCGTGAAGGTGCTGGTCGCGCCGAGGTTGTCGGTCACGCGCAGGCCCACCGTGTAGCTGCCCGACGACGGGAAGGTGTACTGGATGGTCTTCTGCGTGCCGCCGTCGGTCTCGTAGGTCCCGTTGTTGTCGAGGTCCCACTCGTAGTGCGCGACCTGGCCGTCGGGGTCGCTCGAGGCGGACGCGTCGAGCGTCGTCGGGGCGCCGACGATCGCCGGCGGGTTCTTCACCGCGAACGAGGCGACCGGCGGCTGGTTCTGGACGTCGATCGGCATCGAGTAGATCGCGGTCGCGCCCATGTCGTTCGTGACGCGCAGGTGCACGACGCGCGAGCCCGAGGTCGTGAACTGCGTGTTCAGGACCGGGTTCGAGCCGTTGTCGGTCTCATAGGTGCCGTTGCCGTCGAGGTCCCACTCGTAGCGGACGATCGAGCCCCCCGCGTCAGGGTCGGTCGACGCGCTCGCGTCGAGCGTGACGGGCGTCAGCGAGAGCGGCGTGGTCGTCGGCGCGATCGTGAACGAGGCCGTTGGCGCGAGCGTCACCGGCAGCGAGACGACGGTCTGGTCGGTGGCGCCGGTCGAGTCGGTGACGAGCAGCCCGACGGCGACGACGCTGCGCGTGTTGTACGTGTGCGTCACGGTCGGGTTGGCGCCGGTGTCGGTCTCGAAGGTGCCGTCGCCGTCGAGGTCCCACTGGTAGTCGGTGATCGTCGCGTTGCTCGCGCCGGTCGAGGCGCTCGCATCGAAGGTCGCGGTGCCGCCCGGCGCGACGGGGTTCGGGCTCGCGGTGAACGACGCGGTGGCGTGCGTGCCGCACTGCTCGCGCGTGACGTTCAGGGACCAGGCGCTGAGGGTGCCGGTCGCGCCCCCCGGGGCGTCGGTGACCTCCAGGCGCCAGGCGCCGGACATCTCCTTGTCGAACAGGCGGGTGAAGTCGCCCTGCGGTGCGTAGATGCCGGTGAACGGCGCGCTGCCGGTGACGATGTTCGGCGCAGCGAAGTTGAAGGAGGTGCCGGTGTAGTTCGCGCCGTTGCCGCCGAGGGCGTTGGCGAGCACGACGCGCGTGCCGTCCGGGGCGAGCAGCGACAGGCTCAGCTCGTGGTCGGCGGGATGGGTCAGCTGGCCGATGCTGACGGTGATGTTGCGCAGCTTGCCCGTCGCGGTGACGTTGATCACCGACGAGACGGTCGACCCGTTGACGGTCGACTTGGGCACGTCCGTCGAGGTGTAGGCGAACGTGTTCGAGCCGGACGTCCGCGTGAACGCGGACCCTCCGGCGCTGAGCGGGCGGACCACGGTGTTCCCGCAGCCGGTCCCGTCCGCGGCCGCGGCGGAGGGGAGGATGGCTGCGGCGCCGAGGACGGCGAGGACGGCAAGGCAGCGGGTGGCGGGACGTGCAAGAGAGCGCATGACACTCGCGCCCTCGGCCGCGGCACGGCGGACATGAAGCCCCCCGCCGGTTCGCTACGCCGTTCGTCCAGCGGCGGTCCGACGTTCGTCCAGCGCGCTCGGTGCGCTCACGCGGAGGCGCCCTGGCGGCGCGCGGCCTGCGCGTCGTGCTCGGGCAGGAACACGCCGGACCCTTCGCACCACGGGCAGGTGACCTCGTGGGGGGCCCCGCCGGCGCCGGAGATCACCCGGCCGGTCCCACGGCAGGGCGGGCACGGCCGCGGCTCGGGCTGCGGCTGCTCGTCGGTCGCCATCGCGCGGGCACGATAGCGGGGCCCCGCGGTCCGGCCGCAGGCCCGCCCGACCACTACCGTCAGGGCCATGTCGGAACGCTTGGTGCTGCGCGCTCCGCCGCCCGCGCGCGCGGACGGCCGCTTCGCGCCGAGCCCGACCGGCCCGCTGCACCTGGGCAACCTGCGCACGGCCCTGCTCGCGTGGCTGCTTGCCAGAGCCGCCGGCGGCCGCTTCCTCGTGCGCATCGAGGACCTCGACGTCGGGCGGGTGCGCGCGGAGCACTGCGACGGCCAGCTGGCCGACCTCGCGGCCCTCGGAATCGACTGGGACGAACGCCCCGAGCGCCAATCCGGGCGCTTCGAGCTCTACGCGACCGCGCTTTCCGAGCTCGAGCGCCAGGGGCTCCTGTACGAGTGCTGGTGCACGCGGGCGGAGATCCGCGATGCCGCCTCGGCCCCGCACGGCGACGCGCCCGAAGGCGCCTACCCGGGCACGTGCCTGCGCCTGACGGCGGCCGAGCGCCGGGCGCGGCACGCCGCGGGGCGCCCCGCCGCGCTGCGGGCGCGCGCCGATGGCGCCGTCGTCCGCTTCAACGACCGCGTCCACGGCCCGTCTGGCGGCACGGTGGACGACTTCGTCGTGCGGCGCAACGACGGGGCGTTCGCCTACAACCTCGCGACCGCGCTCGACGACGCGGCGCAGGGCATCGGCGAGGTGGTCCGCGGCGATGATCTGCTGGGCTCCACGCCCCGGCAGCTATGGCTGCTCCAGCGGCTCGGGCTTGCCGCGCCCGCCTACGCGCACGTGCCCCTGATGCTCGGCCCGGACGGGGCGCGCCTCGCCAAACGCCACGGCGCCGTCATACTGGCGGAGCGCATGGCGCTCGGCGAGACCGCCGAGGAGGTGCGCTCGGAGCTGGCGGCCTCGGTCGATCTGGCACGACCCGGCGAGCTGCCGTCGGTCGCCACGCTCATCGAGCGCGTCCGCGCCCTCGCGCACCTGGGAGCGCCGGCATGAGCACGCACGAGACGAACACCCGCCCCGACGAAGAACGCGGGTTCCTCCTGCGCTTCGTGCGCCTGTGGCTGCCGATCATCATCATCGTCGGCGGCCTGCTCGTCGGGATCATCGGCGGGACGGTCGAGGCCTGGGAGGGCGCGGGCCTCATCATCAGCGCCGGCCTGTCCGTCTGGCTGCTGAACATCCTCTTCCGCGTCGGCGTGCGTGGTGACAGCGACCGCAGCCGCGAGGAGGCCGCCCGCGAGCACTACGAGCGCACCGGACACTGGCCCGAGGACGACGCGTAGTTCCGGTGGCGGTCTCGGGCGCCAGCGACGTCGCCGCGCTCGCCGAGCGTGCCCGCGAGACGGGCCGCCTGGCGATCGACACCGAGTTCATGGGCGAGGGCCGCTACCGCCCGCTCCTGTGTCTCGTGCAGGTCGGCGTGACGAACCCCGACGACCCGCAGGGCCCCGCGCTCGTCGAGGTCCTTGACCCGCTCGAAGGCCCCCTGGACCCCGCGCCGCTGGCGGCGGTGCTCGCCGATCCGGCCGTGGAGGTCGTCCTGCACGCCGGGCGCCAGGACGTCCCCCTGCTGCGCCGCGAATGGCGCACCGAGCTGCGCAACGTCTTCGACACGCAGATCGCGGCCGGCTTTGCGGGCATGCGCGCCCAGCTCGGCTACGAGGCGCTGCTGAGCGACCTGCTCGGGGTGCGCCTGCGCAAGACGGCGAGCTTCACGCGCTGGGACACCCGTCCGCTGAGCGCCGAGCAGCTCGACTACGCCCGCGAGGACGTGCTCCACCTGCTCCAGGCCTCCGACGCGCTGCAGCGCCGCCTGCGAGCGGGCGGGCGGCTGGAATGGGCGCGCGAGGAGTGTCGCGGCCTCGAGGACGTCAGCGACGAGCGCCAGGTCGAGGCGATCTTCAACCGCCTGCCGCGGATCAACTCGCTGGATCCCTCGCAGCGCGCGGTCGCCTATGCACTGACGCAGTGGCGCGAGGACGCCGCCCGCCAGGAGGATCGCCCCGTGCAGTCGGTGCTCCCCGACGCCGCGCTCGTCGAGATCGCCAAGCGCCGTCCGCGCGACATCGACCGCCTGCGCCAGATCCGTGGCCTGCACGAGGGCACCGTGCGCCGCCGCGGAAGGGCGCTCATCGACGAGGTCGCGCGCGGCCGCGAGCTGCCCCCGATCCCCGTCGAGGGCGAGCGCCCGCCGCCGAGCGACGCGCGCGACGCGGCGCTGATCGTGCTCGCCGAGGGCCTCGTGCGCACGCGCGCGGCCGAGGCGCGTCTGGCCTACGAGCTGCTCGCCGCGCGCGCCGACCTGCAGCGCGTCGTGACCGCCGTGCGGCTCGGGCTCGAGGAGCCCGACGTGCGGACGCTGCAGGGCTGGCGGCGCCGGCTCATCGGCGAGGAGCTGCTCGAGCTGCTCGCCGGCAGGCGCATGCTGCGCGTCGGCGACGCCCTCGACGTCATCGTCGACGAGTACCCCGGCTAGCGCTTGGGGGCGCGCTCGCCCAGCGCCTCGATCACGACGCGGGCGCCGGCCTCGATCGCCGCGGCAACCCTCGCGCGGTCCGTCTGCAGACGGCCGACGAGCGGCGTCCCGGCAGCCGGCGCAAGCTGCACGGCGCGGCCGGCGAGCGGCCCCCGCCCCTGCGCGGCGCCCGCGAGCGCGTCGGCCTCGGCGTCATAGCGCGCGGGCCGGGCACGGATCAGCTCGGGCAGTCGGCCGGGCAGGCGGCCGATCACGAGGTCCTCAGCGACGCCGTAGAGTCGGCCGCGTCGGCCCTTGCGGTACGCCGGGTCGCGTGAGCGCAGCGCGATCACGTGCGTGGCTCCCTCGGCCAGCGGCGTGGCCACCGGGATCGACTCGAGCAGGCCCCCGTCGGAGACCAGCGTCCCCCGGTAGCGTGCAGCCGCGCCGGCGAAGAACGGGATCGTCATGCCCGCGCGGACCGCTTCCAGCACCTCGCCCAGGTCGCCGAAGCCACGCAGGGTGCGCAGCCCGCCGTCATCGACGCCGGCGACGAGCACGCGCAGGTCCGGCCCCGGCCCGGCGCGGGGCATCGGCGGCCGCGCGCGCACCAGGCCCATAAGGTGATCCAGCGACACCACCGGCCTGCCGCGCAGCGGGCGTACCGGGTCGATGAACGCGCGCGTGCAGGCCTGGGACAGCACCGTGGCGGCGTCGCCCATCCGGCCCGCCGCCGCGTAGGCGGCGGCGAGGGCTCCGGCGGAGGTGCCGTAGACGCTGTCGGCCTGCGCCATCAGCTCCAGGCGCTCGAGCGCGAGCGCCATGCCGGTCGCCATCGAGACCGCCATGCCGCCGCCCTCGATCCCGATCGCCAGGTGCGCTCCGTCTGCGCGGCGTCCGTCGATCGCCCGGCGCACGAGCAGGCGCAGGCCGGGGTCGGCGATCGTCTCGGGGGCGCGCAGGCGCACAGTGTCGGGGATCACCGTGGTCACAGCAGCCGCAGCCGCCCGTCGATCCAGGGCTCGCGCCCGTGCAGCGCCAGGTGCACCGCGCGCACGCCGGCGATCGCGCCGGCCAGCAGCGGCGCGCGCCGCTGCTCGAGGTGGCCGACCGGCGGCGTGCCGGCGCGCGCGCGGATCGTCGCCAGGTACGGCGGGCCGGCGCCGTCGGCGGTGCGCGCAGCGAGCTCGGCGACGGCGCTGGCGTAGCGTCGCGGGCGGCTGTCGTAGCAGGCGACGAGCGCGGGGTTCACGCGCCGCAGCGCGCGGCCGACGAGCATCCGCTCCGGCGGCGAGGGCGCCCGCAGCTCCACCCCGAACGGGCGCGTCTGCAGGACCAGCACGTGTGTCGCGCCCGCCCGCAGGGCGGCACGGAACGGGATCGACTCGCTGACCGCCCCGTCGACGTAGTCGCGCCCGTCGACGCGCGCGCAGGTCCCGGCGATCCCCGGGACCATCGAGGTCGCGCGCAGCGCCGCGCGCAGCTCCGCGCGTGTGCGCATCCCCTCGAGCATGGTCGCGCTGGTGGTCTGCGCATCGGTTGCGACCGCCGCGAAGCGCACGCCCGTGGCGAGCACCCGCTCGCTGCGCTCGTCGCCGCGTCCGAGCGTCACCTCGTCGAGCAGGAAGTCGAGGTCCATCACCGGCCCGCGGCGCGCCAGCCCGCGGCGCAGGTCGATGAAGCGCCCGTCGGTGCACCCGTCGACGTACGCCAGCGCCGTGGTGGCGCCGAGCCCCGCGAGCATCCCGAAGCCGTTCGAGGCCCCCGCCGAGACGCCGACGACGAGGTCGAAGGCCCGCGCGAGGCCCAGCGCGTCCAGCGCGGTCGCCATGCCCGCCGAGACGACGCCGCGCATGCCGCCCCCCTCGATCGCGAGCGCCAGCACGTGAGGGTCCGTGCGCGCCCCGGGGCGGCTCGCGGTCGCCGCGCGCTCGGCGAGCAGCCGCACGACCGGGTGCCCGCGCAGATCGCCCGGGCCGTGGCGAACGGCCGCCTCCCCGCCCGGGTGGGCGCTCGGTTGTGGGCTCGGAACGGACATCTCAGATGCGACGGCCAGCGAGCGTACCCGCCCTGCAGCGACGCCGGGCGCAGGGCGCTGCTCTAGGCTCGGGGTGCGTCATGGCTTCGCCCGAGCACCCCCCTGCGCGCGCCGACGACGAGCGCCCCCTGCGCATCGCGCTCTCGCGCGCCGAGCACCACCGCCGGCGCCGGCGCGTTGCGCTGGTCGGCGCCCTGACGGCACTCGTGGCCCTCGTCGCCGTCGCCGCCACGAGCGCGGGCGGCTCCGGATCCTGGGACCCGGTCCGCCTGCGCGACGGCGCGATCGCCGAGCTTCCCAAGCTGCGTCTGGAGGCGCAGGTGCAGGCCGCCGCCGCGACGATCGCTCGCCGGCGGCGCGAGCGCCTGCGCGAGGACGCGGCGCTCACGAGCACCATGGCGCGTATGCCGTATGTGCGCCTGGCGGGCTCGCAGCACCGCGAGGTCGCGCTCACCTTCGACGACGGACCGGGGCCGTACACCGAGCGCGTCCTCGATGTCCTGCGGCGCGAGCACGTGCGCGCGACGTTCTTCACCGTCGGCATCCAGCTCGCGAACTTCCCGCTGGCGCTGCAGCGCGAGGTCGCCGAGGGCCACGAGATCGGCGACCACACGTGGAACCACCCCAATCTGACGCGCCTGTCGCCGCACGACGTCGCCACAGAGATCGGCAACGAGGCCGCGGCGCTCGAGCAGGCCGGCGTTCCCCGTCCGCGGCTGTTCCGCCCGCCCTACGGCGCCTTCGACGATGCCGTGCTCGCCTCGATCCGCCGCCAGCGCATGCTGACGGTGCTGTGGACGATCGACACGAGCGACTACGCGTCGGGCAGCCCCGTCGCGCTCGCGAAGTACGTCCTCGACAACGCCCGCCCCGGGGCGATCATCCTCCTGCACGACGCCGGCGGGAACCGCACCGCGACGGCCGACGCGCTGCCGCTGATCATCCGCGGGCTGCACCGGGCGCGCTACAAGATGGTCACGGTCCCGCGCCTGCTCCTGGACAACCCTCCCCCGATGGACCAGAGCTGGGTGCCGCGGGCGTCCGGCGCCTGAGCGTCCGCCGGCCTGCGGACGCTCACTGCCCCTCAGCGGATGATGTTCACCGCGCGCGCAGCGGCCAGCAGCACGGTCACCGCTGAGACGAGCGACTCGGCGAGCATCAGCGCCTTCATGCGGCGCGTCAGCGGCATGGAGTCGGTCGGGCTGAAGGCCAGCGCGTTGGTGAACGACACGTAGACGTAGTCGAACAGCCGAGGGTGCCAGCCGGCCTCGGCGAGCGTCGGGTTCTCGTCCTGCGGGAACTGCAGGTCGCGCGGAGGCGGCTCGGGCTGGCGCCGGCGTGCGGGCCCCCCGCGGTCGAGCTCCCAGAACAGGATCCCGAAGATGATGACGTTCGTGCTCCAGATCGTCGCGGCCTTCAGGAGCAGCTCGCCGCCGCTGCGCTCGTGCGTCGTGAGCAGGCCGGCGATGAGCAGGCCCAGGGCCGCGGCGTTCACGGCCGAGATGACGATCGTCAGGCCGAGCGCGAACCGCCGGCGCTCCCCCAGCTGCTCAAGGCGCCGCCGCGGCGCCGCGAGCGCGAGCGGCAGCAGCAGGGCAAGCTCGATCGCGACGGGGATGAGCCAGATCCATCCCGGCAGCCCGACCAGCGTCCAGCCCTCACCGAGGCTGACGGCCGCCAGAACGAGTTGCAGGAGGATGACGAGCGCGAGGGCGAGCGTCGCCTCGAAGCGCGACTCGACCTCTTCCTCGTGCTCCGCGGTCGCCTGCTCTGCGCCGTCCACGCGGTGATTGTCACCGACCGGTCGGCGGCTGGCCGCAGCTCGCTGCGGGCGCGTGCGGCGCCGGTCGTCGCAGGGCGCGGCAGGCCCTGGGATGCGCGCGGTCAGGACCCGATGACCTCGGCGACCTTCTCGCCACCCTCGTTCAGCGCATCGACGACGTCGTCGTAGTCACCCTTGTCGATCGCCTTCTGCACCTTCTTCGAGGCCTTACCGACGGCAGCGTCGACCCGGTCGAGATAGCGATCATCCACGACGGCCACGATCGCGCAAGAGCGCGGGGGAAGCCAGTCGTCGGCCGCGACGCTCGAGGCGATCCGCTTCTCCTCGTGGCGCTTGGCGATCTTGCCAGCAGCCGCGCCGATCCCCGCGCCGACGGCGGTGGCCGCCAGCAGGGGCGGCGCGAACAGACCCACGACCAGCCCCGCGACGCCGCCGACGGTGGCGCCGCCGCCCACCTGCCCGCCGCCGTGCTCGTCGACGCTCACCTTCCCCTGGGCGTCGCGGGACATCACGACCGACGCCACCACCGCGACATCGTCGAGGCGCTTGAGCGCCTTGTAGTCCTCCTTCGCCGCGGACGTGTCGTCACCGTAGGCGGCGACGTAGAGGTCGAGGTTCAGGTCGCTGTACTTGGCCATGCCACACGCTCCTCTCGGTCCTGTTGGCGCTGCGGGGGGCGCGCGAACCGCTGTGTCGCGTCCGCCGCTGTCGGCGCCCGGCGTGAACTGCCACGCACGCTATCGCGCCTCGTCCACCCGGTCCACCGGAACGGAGGCCGCCGGCCGGGAAGGTTGCGCGCCGCGCCGGCGTCCTTGCAGGAGACACCGAATCCAGGAGGCGCCTCATGCCCCGCACCGCAGCATTCCCGCTCGCCGCCGTTCCCGTCGTGCTCGCCGCGCTGCTCGTGAGCGCGTGCGGCAGCTCGAGCTCCGGCTCGGGCACGAGCGCGGGGGCCGCCGCGGCCGGCTACGGCGCTCCCGCGGCGACCACGCAGGAGGCGGCTGCCGCGACGACCGCCGCTGCGGCGCCGGCCGCGGCGGCCCGCGGGAGCTCGATGCTGCACCTGGCCGCCGACGCGAGTGGCGCGCTGAAGTTCAACACTCAGGCGCTCAGCGCGAAGGCCGGCAAGGTGTCGATCGTCATGCGAAACCCGTCGGGCAGCGGCCTGCCGCACGGGATCGCGATCGAGGGCAACGGCGTCGACAAGGACGGCCCGACCGTCCAGCCGGGCGGGACGTCGACCGACACGGTCACGCTGAAGCCCGGGACCTACACGTTCTACTGCCCCGTGCCCGGCCACAAGGCCGCCGGCATGAAGGGGACGCTGACCGTCACCTGATCCTCCCGCCGCGGTCGCGCCGGCACACGAGGCGCTCTCACGCCGGCGCGGCCTGCGCCACCCCGACGACCAGCGGGCTGATGAACGACGGCACATGCGTCAGCGTGTCGCGCTCGACGCGCGTGACCTGGAAGCCCGCGCCGCGGATGCCGTCGAGCGTCGGGCGGTTGCAGTGGCACCCATGTGCCACGCGCCGGTTGATGGGCAGCATCCGGTCCTGCTTGCGAGCCAGCTTCGGGTCGTCCGAGCGCACGTGCTCGATGAACAGCAGGCGCCCATCCGGGCGCAGCACGCGCCGCAGCTCGCGCAGCGCGCGCGGCTGGTCGTCGACCGTGCAGAGCACAAGCGTCGAAACCGCGACGTCGAAGCTCGCGTCCTCGAACGGCAGGTCCTCCGCGGGCGCGCGAAGCAGCCGCGCCTCGGGCGCCTGCACGTGCAGGCGCCGCTCGAGCCGGCGGACCATCGGCTTCTCCGGCTCGGTGATCGTCAGGCTGCGCACCCCGTCGCCGTAGTGCTGGAGGTTCGCGCCCGTGCCGCCGCCGATCTCCAGAACATCGCCGTGCGCCCCGGCGAGCAGGTCGCCGCGCCATGGGCGCAGGCATGCCTCCTCGGTCCGCGCGGTCATGCGGTCGTACATCGCTGCGAAGACCGAACCCCAGATGCTCATCTCATCGCCTCCCCGGCGCGTCGCCAACGTGTGAAGGAGACGCTAGATCCGGGAGGGCCGGCCGTCATGGGGTGTTCGCCCCATCTTCGAGCGAGCCCGGCGCCGCGCCGTCGTCCGGCAGCAGGCCGTTGCGCACGGCGAAGAGGCCGGCCGCCGCTCTGCTGGAGACGCCGAGCTTCGCGTAGATGTGCTCGACGTGGTTGCCTGCGGTCTTGGGCGAGATCACGAGTCGTGCCGCGATCTCGCGGTTCGAGCGGCCCACCGCCAGCAGCCGCAGCACCTCGACCTCGCGCGCGGTGAGCCCCGCGGGGCCCGCACGCCGGCGTGCGGGACGGTGGCCGGCCGCCTCCAGCACCGCGCCGACGGCGTCGGCGTCCATGCGCCCCGCGCGGACCTCCGCGCGCAGCGCCGCGGACGCCTCGGCGCGCGAGCGCGGCTCGCGGTAAGGCCGCGGCTCGCGCATCGCCTGGTAGGCATCGGCGGCGCCCAGGACCCGGGCGGCGCGCGGAATCGCCGAGCCCGACAGGCCGCGCGGGTACCCGGAGCCATCGAGGCGCTCGCGGTGCATCGCGGCGACCGCGCCCAGCGGCGCCAGGGCCGCGGACTGCTGGAGCATGCGCTCGGTGATGTACAGGTGCATTCGCACGCGCTCCCACTCCCCCGCGCCCAGCGGCCCGGGCTTGTCCCAGATCGCGTTGGACACCCCGAGGCGCCCGAGGTCGTGGACGAGCCCTGCGCGGCGCAGGCTCTCGACCTCCTCTGCCGGGAGGCCGAGGCGCTCGCCGGCGCCGGCGGCCAGCCGCGCCACCGCCTGCGAGTGGCCGAGCGCGAACGGGGACTTGAGGTCGGCGAAGTTCGCGATCGCCACGAGTGCGGCGTCGAAGCGCTCGCCCGTGACCACCCTGGCGAGCGAGGGCTCCGCGTCGATCACGGCCGGCCACGCGCCGACTGCGTCCACGTCGCCGAAGATCGCCTCGGGCTCGGCGCACACGAGCGCGGCAAGGCGCGGGTCGAACTGGCGCCCGCTGCGCCGTCGCGCCAGGTCCGTCGCCGCCGGGATGCCGCCCAGCCGGTGGGCGACCTCGGCGAACTCGGCGAGCTGCGCGATGCGTGAGGCGATCGGGATCGCCTCACCGCGGCGGCCGCCCGGCCAGCCGCGCCCGTCCCACTGCTCGTAGGCGCCGCCGAGCGCCTCGACGACCCCGTCGCTGAGCCCCAGCTCAGCCGCAAGCGCCTGCGCCATCGCGGCGTGCCGGGCGATCATCCCGTCCAGCGAGCGGCGGCCGGCGAGCATGAACTCGACGCCGACGCGCATCCGCCGCAGCGGCGGATTGCCCGCGCCGATCCGTCGCACCCCCGCCGCGGCGGCCCGCAGGCTGCGCAGCTCGTGGTCGTACTTGTCGGACTTCAGTGCGATGTCGTCGCCGAACCAGCGCGCCTGCTCATAGGCGTCGGTGTGGCAGCCGACCATGATCAGCAGCGCCGTGTAGTAGACGACCGCGCGCGCCTCGTCGTCAAGCCCGCGCAGCTCGGCGAGCCGCAGCGCGATCAGGCACTGACGCAGCGCGTGCTCCATCGGCTGTCCGAATCCCAGATCCACCCCGAGTGACAGGGCGGCGACGAGCTCGGCCAGGCGGACATGCGTGCGAGCGACAGGCTGGCTCACGCTGCGACGGTAGCGCCGCCGCGCGCCGGGCGCGACTCGCCGCCCGGGCGCTGCGTCAGGATGC
>Ga0335070_10005468_pt1 | contig 14929 bp, 18 predicted proteins | sample Lox_Sample_13_FD_206722 | JGI IMG/M metagenome (GOLD analysis project Ga0335070, IMG submission 206722) | Soil microbial communities from Loxahatchee National Wildlife Refuge, Florida, United States - Lox_Sample_1.3 | ecosystem: Environmental > Terrestrial > Soil > Wetlands | place: USA... | reverse complement strand
TTCCAGGCGATCACCCGCTGGGGCCGGCTCGACAAGGTGCTGGACGGCATTGCCGCGGCCAAGCGCGCCGGCCTTAAGATCAAGCTCAACGTCGTGGCGCTCAAGGGCGTCAACGAGGACGAATTCGACAACCTGGTCGCCTGGTGCGGCGACGAGGGCTTCGACCTGACCTTCATAGAGGTCATGCCGATGGGCGAGATCGGCACCGCGACGCGCCTCGACCAGTACCTGCCGCTGTCGATGGTGCGCGCTCGACTGCAGCAGCGCTGGACGCTTGAAGACATCGACTATCGCACCGGCGGCCCGGCGCGCTATGCCCGCGTCAAGGAGACCGGCGGCCGGATCGGCTTCATCACGCCGCTGACCCACAATTTCTGCGAATCGTGCAACCGCGTCCGCCTGACCTGCACGGGCACACTTTATATGTGCCTTGGCCAGGAAGACGCCGCCGATCTGCGCGCCCCGCTGCGCGCCAGCGAATCCGATGTGGCCGTCGAGGCGGCGATCCGCGCGGCGATCGCGCGCAAGCCCAAGGGCCACGACTTCGTCGTCGACCGGCGCCACCGCCGGCCCGCCGTCGGCCGCCACATGAGTGTAACGGGCGGCTGAGCGGCCCCCGGGGCGCGGCCGCGCCCGTCTCCTGCCTATTTGATGATCACCTGATGGGCGAATTCGTAGCCGTCGGTGATCGTGACCTGCTCGAAGCCGAGCAGCTTGCACAGGTCGAAGAAGGTGAACAGCTCTTCGACGCGGTACTCCTGGAACAATTTGGTCAGGCGCGCGACCGCGGTCAGCATGGCGAACAGCGCGCGCGCCCGGTAGATCGTGTTGTAGGCGTTGTCGTAGAGGCCGACGATGATCAGCTTCTCAGCATTCGAGCCCTTCGCGAAGATGGCGAACTGCGGCGGATAGGGATTGCTCAGCATCTGGTTGGTCAGCGCCGTCACGAAAGCCAGGCGCCGCGACCGGCTGGCGTCGGGCAGCGTCGTCGCGCGCGCCTCGTACGTCTCGACGGTTTGCGGCTGGGGATAGTAGTAGCCGACATGGCGCTCCTCGTCGGCGCCCGCGGGCGTCGCCGCCACGGCGAAGACGACGGCCAGCGCCAGGCCGGCAGCGGCCTGGGTACAACGGCGAACTAGGCGATTCATTGTGCTCTCCCTCGGTGCGGGGTCGGCCGAAGCTATGCCGGCACGGGTGGCTTGGCAACCGGCTAAAGACGCCGATCGGCGTCGCAGATGCCGCGCTGGCGTCGCCCCGCGCCTTGGCTATACTCGCCGGAGCCCGCCCCTGCCGGACAGAGCCGCCTTGGTCGACATCCAGCCCAAAATCGCGTTTGCCGCCGCGGCCCACAGCGTCGCCGAGGAAGCCAAGGCGCGGCTCGAGGCGCGCTATCCGCACGTGTCCGAGGACCAGGCCGACATCATCGTGGCGCTCGGCGGCGACGGCCTGATGCTCGAGACGCTGCACCGGACGATCGGACGCGAGGTCGCGGTCTACGGCATGAACCGCGGCAGCGTCGGCTTTCTGATGAACGAATATCGCGAGGACGAGCTGTTCGAGCGGCTGATCACCGCGGTGCGCGTCCGCCTGCATCCGCTGCGCATGGTCGCGCGCACCGTCGGCGGCGCGCTGCGCGACGGGCTCGCCATCAACGAGGTCTCGCTCCTGCGTGAGACGCGCCAGACCGCCAAGATCCGCATCCGCATCGACGGCGTCGTGCGCCTGCCCGAGCTGGTCTGCGACGGCGTGCTGGTCGCGACGCCGGCCGGCAGCACCGCCTACAACCTCTCGGCCCACGGGCCGATCATCCCGGTCGGCGCCGGGCTCCTGGCGCTGACGCCGATCAGCGCCTTCCGGCCGCGCCACTGGCGCGGCGCGCTCTTGCCGCGCACGGCGACGGTCGTGTTCGACGTGCTCGAGGCCGACAAGCGGCCGGTCAGCGCGGTCGCCGATTTCACCGAGATCCGCGACGTCGCGGAAGTGATTGTGCGCGAGGACGATTCGGTGGCGCTCACCCTGCTCTTCGATCCCGAGCACAATCTCGAAGAGCGCATCATCGTCGAGCAGTTCGTTCCGTGACCGCGGCCGCTGGCGCGCGCGCCGCCGGCGCCGGGCCGGCGCGCCGGATGCAGCTCGGCCGCATCGCGCTCACGCTCGCCATCGGCGCCGCGGGCGGCGCGCTGTTCCGCCATTTCAATCTGCCGCTCGCCTGGATGATCGGCGCGCTGTTCGCCACCACGGCCGCCTCCATCGCGGGCGTGCCGCTGCTTGCCGCCTCGCGCCTGCGCATGATCATGGTCGCCGTCCTGGGCGTCATGCTGGGCAGCGCCTTCTCGCCGGCGACCGCGGCGCGCATCGTCACCTGGTGGCCGACCGTCACCGCGCTCGCGCTCTACATCGCGGTCGTCACCGGATTGCTCACGCTCTATTTCCGGCGCGTCGCCGGCTATGACTGGGTCACGGCCTATTTCTCGGCGAGCCCGGGCGGCCTCAACGAGATGGTCATGGTCGGCTCGGCGCTCGGCGGCAACGACCGCACGATCGCCCTCGTACACGCCGTGCGCATTCTACTGGTGGTCATCGCGATCCCGTTCGGCTTCGTCCTGTTCGGCGGCTATCAGCGCGGCAGCGCCGCGCCCCTCGGCATCTCGCTGATCGAGTACCCGCTGGTCGACTTCGCCATATTGACCGTATGCGCGGTGGCCGGCGCGGTGCTCGCGCGCGCGCTGCGCGTGCCGGCCGCGCTCATGGTCGGGCCGATGGTCGCGAGCGCCGCAATCCACCTGGCCGGCGTCACGGCGAGCCGGCCGCCGGGCGAGCTGGTCGCCGCGGCGCAGGTCGTCATCGGCTCGACCCTCGGCGCGCGCTTCGCCGGCATCCGGCCCTATCAGATCGCGCGGGTCGCGCTCAGCTCGGGCGGCGCCACCGTCATCATGCTCGCGCTCACCCTCGGCTTCAGCCTGGCGCTCGAGCCGCTCGCCGGCTCGTCGATGCAGGCGACGCTCCTGTCCTTCGCGCCGGGTGGCTTGGCCGAGATGAGCCTGATCGCGCTCGCGCTGCACGTCGACGCGGCGTTCGTCTCGACCCACCACGTCGTGCGCATCGTGCTGATCGTGATGCTGTCGCCACTCCTGTTCCGCACGATCCGCGGCATCCGCGGCCGGCGCAAGGCGCCGACCGTCATCACCTCCGACGCCGACTGACGCCCGAGGCGCTCAGCCGCCGCGGACCATCTTCCGCAAGTGTGCGATGATCGGCAGGGCGTCGTCAGACGCGGCGCGGTAGTAGACCGTCTGGCCGTCGCGGCGGACCTCGATCAGGCAACGGCGCCAGCTCCTTCAATCTGCCGCTCAATCCGCTCTAGACTCCGCGAGTTTAGAGCGGCACGGCGCCGATCAGCCACAGCCACAGCGCCCCGACCGCGGTCGAGACGATCGTGACCGGGATGCCGGCGCGCGCGTGGGCGCGGAAGCCGAGGCGCACCCCGCTCGCCGCGGCGCGTTCGGCGACGATGAGATTGGCGAGGCTCCCGACCAGCAGGAGATTGCCGGCGAAGGTGCTGAGCAGCGCCAGGCCGTAAAGCGCGCCCGCCGGCGGCGCGGGCCACAGCTTCAGCAGCAGGATGACCGCGGGCACGTTGCCGATGCTGTTGCTCATGACCAGCGACAGCGGCGCGAGCACGGTCAGCCGGTCCGGCAGAAGGCGCGCGCCGGTCAAGGCCTCGACCGCCTCGCGCGCGGCCGGCGTCGCGGCCAGCGCGCCGGTCACCATGAACAGGCCCGTGAACAGCAGCAGCAGGTTCCAGTCGACCGCCTCGATCATGTCGCGGCTCGACAGGCGGCGGCTGGCGAGCAGCACGGCCGCGACCGCGAGCGCCGCGATCTCGCGCGGCACCGACGTGAAGAACAGCGCCAGCACGACGATCGTCGCCGCCACCGCCTTGAGGAATTGCCAGCGGTCGCTGAAGATCGGCGTCTGCCGCGCGTCGGCCACCGCCCCCGGCACGGGCGCCGGCGCGCCGTCGGCCCAGCGGCCGCGCCATTGCCAGGCGACGACGCCGTAGACGACCGCCATGCAGGCGAGCGCCGGCGGCGCGCAGATCGCCAGAAACGTCACGAAGTCGAGCCGGCCGACCTGGCCGATCAGGATGTTCTGCGGATTGCCGATCATGGTCATGGCCGAGCCGGCATTGGTCGCGCAGGCCAGCGCGATCAGGAACGGCACGGGGTTGAGCCCGCGCGCGCGCAGCGCCACGCACAGGAGCGGCGTCATGGCAAAGGCGATGATGTCGTTGACCAGTACCGCCGACAGCCCGGCGGCGACGACGATGGTCGCGGCGAGCAGAAGCTGCGGCCGGCTGGCCAGCCGCGTGATGAGCGCGGCGCAGCCGTCGTAGAAGCCCGAGGCGCCGTACTGGGCCGATAGGATCATCAGCCCGAATAACAGCATCATGGTGGCGAGATCGACGAAGCCGGCCGCCTGGTCGAGCCCGACCGCCTCGCTGGCGATCAGCACCGTCGCCGCGATCAGCGCGATGCCGGCGCGGTCGAGGCGCAGGCCCGGCACGCGGCCCAGCGCCATGCCGATATAGGTCGCGACGAAAACGCCGAGGATCAGGCCGGTCATGGCCGGCGATCATGGCGTAGCGCCGGCTTGGATTAAAGGATGACCGTGCCGACGACGTAGAGGCTGGCCAGGCTGAGCACGAAGGCCCCGGCAGCGACCGCGCCGTCATGGGCGATGATCGCCAGACCGAAGGCGGTGATCGCGGACGCGGGTACCAGCGACGTGAACGGCACCATGTCGAGCAGCGGCAGCGTGAGCGCCAGCACGACGCAGGTCGCGGCGACCGCGTAGATGAAAGGACGCCGCGTCAGGAAATCGAGTCGCGGCCGCAGCACTCTATCGACGACGCGGGCGGCGGGCCTGAGCGCCCGCACCGACTTCTCGAGGCGCTCGCGCCCGACCTCGCGGCGCCGGATGAAGGCCGGCAGCCAGAAATTCTCGCAGCCGATGAGCAGCTGGCCGGCGATCAGCAAGACCGCGACCCCGGCGGCCGTCCCGACACCCGGAATGCTGGCGATCGGCGACAACACGATCAGGCCGGGCACGAGCAGCATCGGCCCGAACGACCGCTGGCCGACGGTGTCCAGGATATCGGCCACGGCGACCTTGTCTCCCGTCTCGCCTGCGCCCTCAATATTGTCGAGCATACCACTAAGATTGTTCGTCTTTTTCTTATTGCGCATCTACCTCTGATCCTCGCCGGGCTGCCGCTCGTGCCGAGGGGAACGTCGCCCCGTCACATCGCGTTCCCGCGGTGCCAGCGCGGGATCAGAGCCAGCGGCGGACGGACGCCCGATAGCGCCGATAGGGCTCGCCGAACTTCGTTTCGAGATAGCGCTCCTCGCGCGCGATGACGGCGTAGCGGATGATCACGAGAACGGGGACCAGCAGCACGACGATCCACAGGCTGTTGGCGGCAATGCCGATGCCAAGAAAGGCGAGCGCGAGCGACAGGTAGAGCGGGTTACGGCTGTAGCGCCACGGCCCGTCGGTCACCAGAGTGAGTGCCGGCCGGTTCGGCGGCACGTTGGTGCCGGCCCGGCGGAACGTCATCATGCCGACGGTCATGAGCGCGAGGCCCGCGACGATCAGCGCGCCCCCGACCCAGGGCTGCCATGTGCTAGTGCCGAAGCCGATCGGCCAGAGCCGATCGGCGACGACACCGATCACGAGAAAGCCGATATACATGAAGGGCGGCGGAAACGTCACGCCCGGACTGTCGGCGGCGGCCTTGCGCATCATGATGTCCTCCCCGACCCTATTGTCGCTTAGCGCGGACGCCGCCGCTAGCGCCGACGCCGGTGGGCCAGCACCTCTTCGAGCGTCGCCTTCTGGCCGTCATCGAGCGTGGCGTAGAACGCCTCGAAGGCCGGCCGCACACGCGTGAGCGCCTGGGAGCCGGCGGACATCGCCGTCTCGGCCGCGGCAAGCCGGGCCGGCGCGTTCGCCGTCTCCGCGCCCGGGCGCAACTGATCGCAGGCGCCGCTCATGGTCGCGATGCCGTCGCGTACCGCGTCCTCGAGCGCGCGCCAAGCCGGCGCCTGGTCAGCGCGGAGCGCGAGGCGGTCGCGTGCGTAGGCGAGCAGGAAATCAAGCCTCGCCTCGCCGCCGCTTTCGCACAGCCGGCCGACATGGTCGCCGCCATGCCGCCGCTCGGCCCAGCCATGGCCGGCGGTCGACTCGGCCCAGGCCGGCCGCGGCCCGATGGCAGACCCTGCATAGAACGCGCCTGCCGCGACCGCGGCCGTTAGCGCCGAACCCAGGATGATCGATTTCCAAGCCATGGCGGTTCCTCCATGATGACAATCAAGTTGTCAATATGACATTCCCCTTGTCAAATGGCAAGAGCCTCGTGCACAACCGTCTGCGGACCGACGACAGAGAGAGGAACGCCGGCATGGCAACCCGCAAGCGCGTGCGGCGGACGACGCCCGAGGGCGAGGCGCTGTTCGACGTCGTGATCGAGACGCTGGCGGCGGCGTTCCGTCTGCGCGCCGCCGGCCGGGAGGCCGGCGCGGTGACTGCGGCGGGCGGCGGGCTCTGGGGCCTGCTCCATTCGCTCAGCACCGGCGGTCCGCAAACGGTGCCGCAGCTCGCCCGCGCCCGACCGGTCGCGCGCCAGCACATCCAGAAGCTCGCGGACGAGCTCGCGGCTGACGGACTGGTCGAGTTCGTCGACAATCCGGCGCATCGCCGCTCGAAGCTGCTGCGCCTGACCGCCAAGGGCGCCACCGTCCACGACGAGCTCACCGAGCGCATCCGGACGCTGACCGAGGAGCTGGCGCGCGGGCTTGACGCCGACGAGCTGCGCACCACGGCGCGCATGTTGCGCACGCTGCGCGCACGTCTGGCCGAGCGCTAGCCCGCCGCCGGGGCAGCCGGGTTCGGGCTGTCGGTCGACCCGCCGCTCCGGCATAATCGGGGGGCAGGGCCGCACCAACCGCCTATCGCGACGAAATCGGAGGGCAATCCCATGGTCGATTCGTCCAGTCCGCAGCTCGAGCAGATCCAACGCAAATTCGCCGAAGCCATTCAAGCGCATTGGAAGCTGTTCTTGATTCAGGGGATCGTGATGATCCTCCTAGGCCTGATCGCGGTCGCCCTGCCCAACATCGCGACGCTCGCGATCGCGATCTTCATCGGCTGGCTGTTCCTGATCGGCGGCGTCGTCCGCGCGCTGTCGGTGTGGCGGGCGCGCGCCGCGCCCGGCTTCGGCTGGTCGCTGGCGACGGCGCTGCTGGCGATCGTGCTCGGCCTCATCCTGGTGCTGCGCCCGCTAGAAGGCGTGCTGACGCTGACCATGGTGCTGATCGCGCTGTTCATCATCGAGGGCGTCGCCGCGATCGTCATCGCCCTCGAGTTCCGCAAGCATATCCGCCAGTGGGGCTGGACGCTGTTCAACGGCATCGTCGACCTGGTGCTCGCCTGGCTGATCTTTCAGGGTTGGCCGAGCACGGCGGCGTGGGCGATTGGCCTTCTGGTCGGCATCAACATGCTGTTCCTCGGTCTGTCGCTGACCATGACCGCGCTGGCCGGGCGCGCCATGCGGCCGTCCTGATCAGCCTCAGTCGACGCCCGACAGCGGCCGCGCGACTTCTTCGAGCGGCCGTCGCTCGGCCCTGACGCCGATCGCTGCCTCGACCGCGGCGGCGCCGATCATCAGCGCGGCGCCGAGCAGATAGCCCCATAGGATCTCGTCGCGCGAGCCGGTGTCGATCAGCGCGCCGAACAGCAGCGGCCCGACGATGCCGCCGAGCGCCGTGCCGAAGGAATAGAAGATGGCGATGGCGAGTGCGCGGGTCTCGAGCGGGAAGCTCTCGCCGACCGTCAGATAGGCGGCGCTCGCCGCCGCCGAGGCGACGAAGAAGATGACGGTCCAGGCCGCCGTCTGCTCGGTCGCGTCGAGCACGCCCTCGCGGAACAGGAAGCCGGTCAGCGCGACCAGCGCGCCCGAGAGCGCGTAGGTCAGCGTGATCATCGGCTTGCGCCCGATGCTGTCGAACAGGCGGCCGAGCACCAGCGGCCCGAGCAGATTGCCGAGCGCGAAGGGCAGGACGAACCACCCGACCCGCTCCGCCGGGATGCCATAAAATTCCGTTAGAACAAGCGCGTAAGTGAAGAAGATCGCGTTGTAGAGGAACGCCTGTGCGGTCATCAGGGTGACGCCGAGGACGGCCCGGCGCGAATAGCGGACGAACACCGTGCGCGCCACCTCGACCAGCCCGGCGTGGGGCCGGCGCACCAGGCGCATCGCCGCGACGCCGTCGCGCCCGAGCGGCGCGCCGCGCTCGGCCTCGATGCGGCGCTCGATCTCGGCGACGACACGCTCCGCCTCCTCGGGCCGGCCGTGGGTCATCAGCCAGCGCGGGCTCTCGGGCAGATAGCGGCGCAGCACGATCACGACCAGGGCCAGCACCCCACCGACCACGAAGGCGAGGCGCCAGCCGCGGTCGGCCGGAATGAGCGCCGGGTCGAGCACGACGACTGCGCTCAGCGCGCCGAGCGCCGCGCCCAGCCAGAAGCTGCCGTTGATCGCGAGGTCGGTGTAGCCGCGCCGACGCGCCGGGATCAGCTCCTGGATCGCCGAATTGATCGCGGCATATTCGCCGCCGATGCCGGCGCCGGTCGCGAAGCGGAACAGCGCGAAGGAAAGGAAATCCCAGGACAGGCCGCTCAGGATCGTCGCCACCGCGTAGACGCCGACGGTGACGGTGAACAGCCGCTTGCGGCCGAGCCGGTCGGCCAGGCGCCCGAAGAACAGCGCGCCGAGCACGGCGCCCGTGACATAGCAGCTCGCGGTCAGGCCGATCTCGGTGCCGCTGAGGCCAAGCGCGGCCGGGCTGGCGATGGCGCCCGACAGCGAGCCGACCAGCGTGACCTCGAGCCCGTCGAGGATCCAGGTGATGCCGAGCGCGGTCACCACCAGCCAATGGAAGCGGCTCCACGGCAGCCGGTCGAGCCGCGCCGGCACGTCGGTCATGAAGGTCGCGGCCGCGACGGATTCCTCGCGTTTGATGGCCTCATCGAGGGTCATGGCGATCCCGGAGCGCAGGCATCTCCCGGGTTAACGCACAAGCGGCCGAACCGATGCACCCCCTGGCCGAAATCGGCGCCATCGGCTACATGACGGTGCGGCTCCGAGGCCGCCGGCACGACCGAGGCAGAGGCAGCGATGAACCAACGGCTTGCGACCTGGGCCCTCCTTCTGCCGCTGCTGCTCGCGGGCCGGGCCGGCGCGGCCGATCAGCTCGAGCTGATCAACGCCGAGTCGTTCTATCCCGAGGGGCCGCTCTGGTTTCACGGCCGGCTGCTCTACACCGAGATGGTGCGTCATCGCCTGATGGTCTGGGACGGCAAGGCGAACAAGGAATTCGCGCGCCTGCCCGCCTGCGGCCCGACCTCGATCGCCCCGCTCGGCGACGGCAGCCTGATGGTGACCTGCCACCTGGCGCATGAGCTGCGCCGCGTCTCCGCCGCGGGGCAGACACTCGCCACCATCGACCGCGACAGCCAGGGCCGGCGCTTCGTCTACCCCAATGACTCGATCAGCGACGGCCAGGGCGGCGCCTGGTTCTCGTCATCGGGCGAGTTCGATCTTGGCGCGCCGCCGACCGGCACGATCTATCATCTCTCGGCCAAGGGCGAGCTGCGCCCGATCGTCGACACGATCCGCTACGCCAACGGCGTCGCGCGCACGGCCGACGGCAAGCGCCTGCTCGTCTCGGAGCATCTCAATCGCAAGGTCCTGAGCTTCCGCATCGGCGCCCAGGGTGCGCTCGACGACCGGCGCGTGTTCTTCGACCTGGCCGAGGCGCCGCCGTCGCGCGAGAGCGATCCGCTCGCCGGCCCCGACGGCATCGAGGTCGCGCGCGACGGCACGATCTATCTCGCCGAATACGGCGCCGGCCGCATCCTGGTGCTGAGCGCCGAGGGCCGGTTGCTCCAGACCCTGCCCGTCCCAGACAAGTACGTCACCAACGTCGCGCTCGACGACCGCCAGCGCACGCTCTACATCACCTCGCCCGCATCGAACACCGTGCCGCCGTTCCGCGGCTCGGTCTGGCGCATCGCCGTGCCGCTGGAATGAGAAGGAAGATGAACCACAGAGGCATAAAGACACAGAGGAATCGGTCATGCGCGCTCCGCGCGCCATTTTCTTCCTCTGTGTCTCGGTGCCTCTGTGGTAATTCTTCCTCGCGAGCAAAGGGATAGGCCATGCCGAGCTTCGATATCGTCTCCAAGACCGACCTGGCCGAGGTCGCCAACGCGATCAACGGCATGGCGCGCGAGATTTCGACGCGCTTCGACTTCAAGGGCTCGAAATCGACGGTCGAGCACAAGGACGGCACGATCACGCTCAACGCCGATGACGATCTCAAGCTCAAGCAGATGCACGAGCTGCTCAAGACCTACCTGACGCGGCGCAAGGTCGACGCCGGCGCGCTCGATTTCAAGCCGGCGGAGAAGGCCTCGGGCGGCGCCCTCCGCCAGACCGTGGTCGTGCGCCAGGGCATCGAGCAGGAGCTGGCCAAGCGCATCGTCAAGGAGATCAAGGGCACCAAGCTCAAGGTGCAGGTCGCGATTCAGGGCGACACGCTGCGCGTGACGGGCAAGAAGCGCGACGACCTGCAGGAGGCGATCGCCTATGTGCGCGGGCTCAAGATCGAGCAGCCGCTGCAATACGTGAACTTCCGCGACTGATCATGCGGACCACCAAGAAATTGAACCACAGAGACACAGAGACACAGAGAAGGAAGTTTTCCGCGCTTCGCGCGCTTCTCTCTTCCTCTGTGTCTCTGTGTCTCTGTGGTTTTCTTCTCTTGCTCGCGGCATGTCAGACCGTGCCGCAGCAGGCGGCGCCGGGGCAGCCGATCACCGCCAAGCAAGAGCAGCGTTTCGAGGAGTGGGTCGCGGCGTTCCGCGCCGATGCGGCCCAGGCCGGGATCAGTGCGGCAACGCTCGATCGCGCGCTCGGCGACATCCACGCCAATCCGCGCGTCATCGAGCTCGACCAGAGCCAGCCGGAGTTCGTCAAGCCGGTGTGGGAATATCTGGCGCAAGCGGTATCGGACAAGCGCGTCGCCGACGGTCGCGCCAGGCTCGGCGCCAATCGCGCGACGCTCGACAAGGTCGCGGCCGACTACGGCGTGCCGCCGCCGGTCGTCGTCGCGTTCTGGGGCGTCGAGAGCAACTATGGCAGCAATGTCGGCTCGATCAACGTGTTCGAGGCGCTGGCGACTCTCGGCTGGTCCAATCCCAAGCGCGACCGCTTCGCGCGCGACGAGCTGATGGCGGCGCTGCGCCTCGCCGACTCCGGCGAGGTCGCGCCCGAGCGCATGGTCGGCTCATGGGCCGGCGCGGTCGGCCAGACGCAGTTCCTGCCGTCGTCCTATCTGCGCGCCGCCGTCGACTACGACGGCAGCGGCCACCGCGATCTCTGGGTCAGCCTGCCCGACATCTTCGCGTCGACCGCGAACCTGCTCGACAGCTACGGCTGGCGGCGCGGCGAGCCCTGGGGCTACGAGGTGAAGTTGCCGCAGAATTTTGACTACGAGCTCGCCGAGGTCGACGTGAAGAAGCCGCTCGCCGATTGGGCGCGGCTCGGCGTGCGCCGCATCGACGGCGCGCCGCTCATCGGTGCCGGCGACTTGCCCGACCGCCAGGCGGCCGAGGCGTCGATCCTGCTGCCAGCCGGCCATCGCGGCCCGGCCTTCGTCACGCTCGACAATTTCCGCGCGTTCCTGAAATACAACAACGCCACCGCCTACGCGCTCTCGGTCGGCCAGCTTTCCGATCGCATCGCCGGGCGCGGCCGCATCGTTGCATCCTGGCCGCTCGGCGACACGCCGCTGTCGCGCAGCGACACCATCGCGCTGCAGACGCTGCTCAACGCGCGCGGCTGCAGTCCGGGCGAGCCCGACGGCCTCGTCGGTCCCGCGACGCGCCGCGCGGTGCGCTGTTTCCAGAAGACGATCGGCGAAGCGCCCGACGGCTATCCGACGGCGGCGCTGCTCGACAAGCTGCGCAATCCGCCGACCGGCTGAGCACCGCGCGTCGCGCGAGGCACAAAACAAAACGGCCCGCTCCTGTCGGAGCGGGCCGCGTCGTTATTATTCTTTTCGGTGCTTAGCGCACGCTTAGATTGGCAGCCGACATACGGCCATCGCGGCCGCGCTCCAGCTCGAACTCAACGGTCTGGCCCTCGCTCAATCCGGAGAGGCCTGCGCGTTCGACCGCCGAGATGTGCACGAACACATCCTTCGAGCCATCCTTCGGCGCGATAAAACCAAATCCCTTAACGGGATTGAACCACTTGACGGTTCCTGTAGCCATTTGCTCGTCCTTTGCGTTCTGGTAACGCCGCGGCAATCGATGCCGCGGGGGTTTCCGCTTCATCGATCTCCGGAAGAACGCAACACAGTCGTCATGAGAAAGTGCACAGTCTCGAGAAGTCGCGAAGCAGTTGTCCGTAAATGGCGCGGGAAAGCGCCAATTGCAAGCGAAACTTTGCCGATGGTGACGCCGCTATGTCCAAGGTCAGCATCAGTCGACCCAGGGGCTGAGCGGTCCCGTGTAGGGCGCGAGCGGCGTCATCTCGAAGCTTGGCCGCTGCGTCACTGCTTCGTACCAAACGGCCAGTGCGGGATGGGCCTTGCGCCAATCCAAATCGCTATGACGAAAGTCTAGGTAGCTCAGGGCGCAGGCGATCGCGACGTCGCCGATGTCGAGAGTGGAGCTAGAGCTTTGCGCGGCTTCGGCCTCGAGCGCGGCCAGGCCGCGGTCGATGGCACGCCGATAGTAGCGCAAATAGGTTTCCGACCGTTCGCCAGCCGGCCGATAGCGCTCGCGGATGTTCCAGGTGGCCGCCTGCGCGAGGCCGTCGCCGAGAGCGTTGCGGCGCAGCGCATGCCACAGGGGATCGCCCTCGGCGGGAAACAGGCGCGAATGCGCGGCAGGCTTCTCGGCGTGCGCCAGCGCATCGAGGTACTGGCAGATTACCGTGCTGTCGTAAAGCACGACGCCGTCATCGCGCACCAGCGTCGGCACCTTGCCGAGCGGATTCTCTGCGAAAAGCGGCGATGCGGGATCGAAAACGTGCGTCTCGACTACCTCGATCCGGCGCAGGATGCCGGTCTCATGCGCCGTGACCAGTACCTTGCGGACGTAGGGCGAATGGGGCAGCGAGCGGAGCAGCATGATCGTAGGATCCCGACATTGGGCACGGCGGTGCGACCTCATCACCCTAGCGGAAACTTGCGGCAGCACGCGACTCCCCGATCACGGCGCAGCACGCTTTGCGCGCTTGCCCCGGTTCCGCCACGATTACTTCACATCGTCGCCACAATTCGTTGAGCATATGTCCCGCGCGTGGACGGGTGCGGCTTCGACTGCGCCGCGAGGGGGCGCTGGGCGACAGGCTTGCATCCGAGCCCGTGAACCTGCGCCAGACGCGAATCGTCCCGCGCATCCTACGAGGAGAAGCTCCACCCATGACCACCTTCGTCAAGGCCGCGCGCATTGCGGCCGTCGCTGCTCTGTTCGCCGTGCCGGCGCTGACGCTCTCGGACGCCGCCTTCGCGGCGACGACCAAGGGCCCGAGCCCGGCGGCAAAGGCCTGCGCGTCGCACAAGAAGGGCACGCAGGAATACAAGGATTGCCTGGCGGCCTATCGCAAGGCGCATCCGACTACCGCGCACATGAAGAAGCCGGCGACCAACGCGACGACCACCGATCAGGGATCGACCGCTACACCGAAGTAAAGACGCCGTCCCCCCAAGGACTCGCGCCCGTCGCGGCAACGCGGCGGGCGCGGCGTTTTTGGGTCAGCCCTTACGCGCGGCGTGAACGCGCGAGCGGCTCGCCCCCGAACTCGGGCGAGCGCGCCGCCACAGATTCGCCCTACGATTGTCCTGACGGCCGCCATATTCCGAGCGCCATCTATGGCCTGCGCACGGGGAGCGTGCGCGCACGCGCCGGACGCAACGACGCTGGCACGACAAACAGGAGGGCCATCAACATGACCGGACTTGTGCCTAGGGCGGTGCACGTCACCGCCATCGCCGCCATCGTCGCCGCATCAGCGATCGTGCCGTCTGCCGCCGCGCACGCCGCCGACGGCAAGCCGACGCGCTCGGAGCGGCAGTGGGGTTGCTCCTATTGGAAGCCGATCGATACCGAGCAGTACAAGGAGTGCCTGAAGCGGAATCGCTAGGGCAGGCTCCGACCCGCCGGCGACGAGACGGTCGCGCGCAAGCTTTGATCGAAACGCTCGCTCGACTGCCCCGCCGCCAAAGGTCGCAATCCATCCAAGCGCGCCGACGCGCGCAGAGCGACGCCGGACGATGAGATCCGGCGATCTCGAGAGGAGACCCCAACCATGAATGGCTACACCGCTGCCGCGCGCGTCGCGGCCGTCGTTGCGTTGCTCGCCCTGCCGCCCTTGCTAGTGCCCGACGATGCAACCGCCGCCGACCGGCGCTATGGCAGCACTCAGCCGCGCCGCACGCCCTCGAATCCGCAGCCCGTTTACGTCCCGCCGCCGGCGCCGGTGCCGAAAGATTTCGGCAAACAGATCTGCCGATCGTACAAGGGCATGGGCCGTCCGTTGGAAGCGAAGGAGTGCATGGACCGCTTGCGCTAGGTCGCTAGCGGCAAAGCCGGCGCGACAGCGCAGCCGATCCCCAAACCACCTGTGTCGATCACCGTCCAGGGGCTCGCCGCAGCATCGCGGCGGGCCCGTTCGCCGAGCGCCACGCGCGTGTGACCGCCTCGGAACCCGCTCCCGCAGCCCCGTGTTGACCAGTCGAGACGCAAATTTCGGCTGGGCAACCGCTCGTGCCGAGCACGACAGCCCTAGCGGGAG
>Ga0335070_10005467_pt1 | contig 14930 bp, 11 predicted proteins | sample Lox_Sample_13_FD_206722 | JGI IMG/M metagenome (GOLD analysis project Ga0335070, IMG submission 206722) | Soil microbial communities from Loxahatchee National Wildlife Refuge, Florida, United States - Lox_Sample_1.3 | ecosystem: Environmental > Terrestrial > Soil > Wetlands | place: USA... | reverse complement strand
TCATCAGTGCGGTGGCCAGCAGAGCAGACTGGCGACGGGCCCGAATCGTGCCAGTCAAGCCGAGAATAACTGCTACTGCCGCAAGGGCCAAAGGGAATCTGAGATAGGCGAATGCCGGCAGCGTCAGATCCTCCATGTGACCCAGGGACAAGGTGTAGGCCTCGGGGTGCTGGGTGAGCGCCACCGATATGTCGCCGGGGGCCGGTACGTGCCAAATTATAACCAGTATGACAATGGCAATAGCAGCCAATAACCCGCAGATGATGGACAGTGCCCGGGTACCCCACCGGACCCACTTACCGCCTGCAGCAATTCCCGCCCCAAGAAGCAGCGCCATCGCCGGATATGCCGGCATCGAGTAGTACTCCTGAGTGGTCGAGAAAGTGAAAAATACGAGGATGAACGCGATCCAGCAGAGGGCCATCAAGCCAGTCCTGCCGGCGCGATCCACAGGCTTGTAGGAGAGCTTTAGCGTGGACGGGAGATAAACGCTCCACGGAAACAGCCAAGCGAAATGAAACAGCCAAAAATATACCCGTGGGACGGTATTGTAGTCGCGCGGATAGCGCAGGTTCAGGAAGCGTAAGAGTTGTTCGTTAATAAAGAAGAACCACAGAAAGCCGTGGTATTCACCGGGAACGCTGCGCATCGTGAGGTCGAAGTGAGGTGGATTTCGAAGTGTCGCCAACACATGCCAAGGGAGGGCGATGGCCAGAATAATTAGCGTCCCGGAGAACGGGCGTAGGCGCTGCCATGTTTTCGCGACGATCAACTGGCGAGTGAAGGCGAGGTAGATGAGGCCGGCAGCGACGGGGAAGACCATGCCGATCAAGCTTTTCAGCAGTAGGCCGGAGCCGAGACTTGCAGCGAGTACGAACGCCCACAGGCGCGGATGCGGCTCATTGTCGTCGAGTGTACGTAAAAGTGCCCATACTGCCAGCGCGATAGTCGCCGTGAGCATTACGTCTGGAATCAGGACTCGGGTGAATAGCCAAAGGCCGAGGCAAGTCGCCATCACCATACCAGCATAGAAGCCGGCGCGCTTACCAAAGGACCACACTCCGAAGGCCGCTACGAGCCAGCAGAGCGCAATCGCCGAGAGCGCGATGGGTATCCGCGCGGCCCAGTCATGGACTCCGAAGATTTTGAAGCTGATGGCCATCAGCCAATAGATTAGCGGCGGCTTTTCCAGATAGACGACGCCGTCGAGGCGCGGCGTAACCCAGTCGCCAGACGCGATCATGTTGCGTGAAATCTGTGCCTGCACGGCGTCCACATCGTCCTGCAGCGACGGCGGCGAGATAGCGCAGGCAAGAAAGACCGCTGCAGCAATGACGATCACGGCGATATACACCCGCCAGACGCTGGCCCCGTCGCGGAACAAGAATCGCTCGAGTAAGCCAGACGATGACAGGGCCGCGCCTTCCGCAGATGCGTGCGTCTCATTGTCGAGTTGAAGATTAACGGAGGCGGACATTCCGGGTTTGCTGCGGACGACAGGCGGGGAAACAGCTGTCATCCTGCCACAGACGATTTACTCTGTGCATACAGTATAGCGATTCTGCGGCCTAGTTGTCCTGCGGGTGAGGGCCTGTTATAGCATGGAAGTATGACATTTCTACTCTACCTGCGTTCTGCGGGTCCAAGAGCCTGATGGAAGACCACCACCACCAGCGCCACTTCAAAACCTTCGTGATGATTCTCGTCATGATCATCGCCGGTCCGCTGGGGAACGTGCTGCTGGGCAAGGGGATGAAGAGCGTTGGCAACACTTCCACTGCTTCAGGGGCCGACCTGCTGCACCTGGTGGGACGCATCTTCGAGACGCCCGCGATTTGGCTCGGTGTGGCTTCGCTGCTTACGTTTTTCATCGCCAACATCCTGGTGCTCTCCTGGGCCGACTACAGCTTCGTACAGCCAGCGTCGTCGATGGCTTACGGAGTGGTCGCCTTGCTCTCGGTGTTACTGCTGGGCGAGTCGGTGACGCCGCTGCGGTGGTTAGGCATAGCGATCATCTGCCTCGGCGTTTTTATCGTGGGGCGGACCGATCCGAGAACCACGGACCATAGCTAACTGTGTTCAAATTCCTCTACTTCTTCATGATCGTGGTGGCGGGGACCGGCGGCGAGCTGTGTGTGTCGCGAGCAATGAAGCAGATCGGTGAGGTACACGACTTTCGGCCTGCGGCCATCATCAAAGTAATCGGACGCGTATTACGTGTGAAATGGATGTGGTTCGGCGTGGGCATGATGACGCTGGCATTCTTCTCGCTGCTGGCGATTCTGTCGATTGAAAACGTCAGCTTCGTAGTTCCCGTTACGGCGTTGAGCTATGTAGCCGGGGCGCTGGGCGGACGGTTCCTTCTTGGCGAACACGTCACGCCCAGCCGCTGGACAGGGATCGCGTTGGTCTGCATCGGCGTTACCCTGGTGTTTCTAGGAAAGGGGTAGGAGAATGGCCCTCCTCGGGACAAGGCCCATACCCCGAGCGATAGCAGGGATGGGGCGCACGATTGCGTTCGGAGAGTTTCTTGCGCAGGCGGTAGCGGCCTTTCGTGCAGACAAGGTGCGCGCGACCATGACCGCTTTGGGTATGGTCATCGGCACCAGTTCGCTGATCCTGGTGGTGACCGTTGCACTCTCCGGCAAGCAGTATGTCCTGCAGCAGATTGAAAACATCGGCACCAATCTGGTATGGGCTGAATATCGCGGACTGGTAAATGCCGGCGCAAGCGCATCGGTGAAGGATTACCTGACGTTCGAAGACATGGACGCCGTGAGGCAGCAGGTAGCGCAGGTGAAGGCCGCCACGCCCGTGCTCAACCTGCATGAGCGCATCAGCGTCGGCGGGGGAAAGGAGAAAGAAATCCTCATCCTTGGCGTCGATCCGAGCTACCAGCAGGTGCGTCGCATGCTGGTAGTCGCAGGTAGATTCTTCGACGACTACGACTCGGAACAATTCAGCAAAGTCTGCCTAATTACGCAGAAATATGCAGAAGCGCACTACGGCGGTGCGGACCTCGCATTAGGGCAAACCATCAAGGTTGCGGGAGTGCCGTTCGTAATCATCGGGGCATTTCGCGAGAGTATGGAGACGTTCGGGAGGTCGGAGATCCAGGACGATACGATCCTGATTCCGTACACGGTCGCCCGCCGCCTAACCGGCACAAAGTACATCAATCAGATCTACTTTACGATGTACAACGCGGAGAGCGTTACCGCAGGTACAAGAGAGATCCTGAAGGTCATCAAATCGCGGCACCGTCCGGAGTCGCAGTATAACGTGGACAACTTGACCGAAGTGCTGCAGGTGGCTGAGCGGACCGCCAACGCGTTCACGCTGATCCTGTTGCTGTTCGCGGTCATCACGCTCATTGTCGGTGGCGTGGGTATCATGAACATCATGTTGGCCACGGTCAGTACGCGCATCCGCGAGATTGGAATCCGGAAGGCAGTTGGTGCAACGAGCATCGAGATAGAATTTCAATTTCTAATCGAGGCCGTGTTGATTTCGCTGGTCGGCGGCATCATCGGCACATTGCTGGGGCTAGCAATTCCGTTTTCGCTTAGGCTGTTTACGGATGCCTACTTGCCGATCCCGTTCTCGGCAGCAGTGGTGGCCATTCTCGCTTCTTGCTCAGTGGGTATCATTTTCGGCACCTTGCCGGCGAGGCTGGCTGCGCGGCTTGACCCCATTGAGTCGCTTCGGTATGAGTAATACTGGATTCTGGTCGTTGTCCCAGGTACTTCGGTACGTTTTCAGTTGAACGAGCGAGAAGAGGGGATAGATTTCCGAGAGGAAAGATCGGGCAGCTTTGAGTTGGCTGCGCTGTTGCCGTTCGATGCCGCACCTTCAGTCGTGGGAGAAAAAATGAAGGACTCGATCTCATCGAAGCGCTTGCCGGCGTCGTTGTAGCCAATATCGATGAGTGCCCGAGTGTAACGTGGCGTGAACAGCAGGTAACTCATGAGGTCGGCGCAGGCAATGGAGTCGCGGCCCAGGCCGTTGACGAAATACTGGATGAGGTACGGCATGTCCTTCTGATAGTCTTTCGCCAGTTCCGAAAGGTCAACGGACGGAGTGATGAGCAGAGTAGCGAGAGGATGCATCCTTTCGCAGGGCTCAATTGCGGACTGAGTGATGTGGCCGTCACGCAGTAACTTGTTGAGGCGATCGAGATGCTCGACGTCGGTCGCCAGATGGTCGAGAAACATGACGTTGAACAGTACACCCATAACCTGTGCGAGCGACGGTTCGGTATCGGTGGCAGCTTCTTCCTGGTGCTCCAAGGACTCGCCGCGGACCCCGATACCAAAGATACGTTTCGCCCCAAGCCGGATCACGGGACTGAGAGGCTGCTGCAGTCGTACGCATCCGTCACCGAAGTATGCCGTGCCTTTCGCGGTCTTCAGCTTGACCGGCTGAAAGACGAGAGGAATGGCGGCTGAGGCGTAGATGTGGTCAGTGGTGATCTTGGTGGAGAGGGTCACCCGGCGGCTGCGGTTCCACATGGCATGGCCCTTCACGCCCTGTATGAACAGGTAGCTCTTGCCGGAGTTGTAGTTGGTAGCCGAAATGGCGAGCGCGTAGAGGTAGCCGCGACGGATGTTGTCCTGAATCCGGGTGGTGTCGAGATGCGCGCTAAGGAACTGGCGGAGCGGCGTGGCGTCGAGCAGTGACTGAGCGTTGCCGCCGCCGAGGACGGCGCCAAACGACAAGTCAAGAATCCAAGTGATAGAGTTGCGTGCCTGCGCAAGTGCGTCGCAGCGAAAGATGTCAGAGGGCCGGAGTTCGGACCACATACCTGACAGCACTTTGGTAACGATGGAGAATTCGTCGCATCCTACAGCAAGTCCGCAGCCATTGACCGCGCCGGCGGAAGAGCCGCCGATGATGGGGAACGGATTACCATGCTTCTGGACGCGAGGATTTTCTCCTATGCGTTTGAGGACGCCCGCCTGATAGGCTCCACGGGCTCCGCCGCCCGTCATTACAAGGCCAAGCGCGTTGTCGTCCATGCGTTGTTCCCGTGAGAGTGGCCCAGCACAGTGCCAATTCTAGATGAAGCGTATTGGTCTGTGCTGTGACGCAGTCCCCCCCACCGATGTGACTTCCGACACTAGTCGATGAAAGGGACGTTCCGCTGTGGTTGCAGTGGAACGTCCCGTAGTTCGTGCCCTTGCCTGCGCTCCCAACGGCCTAAAAGCGCGAGCCGGCACGGATTCAGTTCAAGTCGTCTATGCGTTGACCGGAATCACGCGAGGTTTCGTCTGGCGCGGCCGCTTGCGGGCGGTGGCCTTCGCCGTCGTCTTCTTCGGCTCAGGACGCCGGGTCACCGACTCGATCACAGCCTTCTCGGCCTCGACGAAGCTACGGAAGCCTTCGCGGGTAAGATCGGGCAGCTCGCGATAGGGAACCGTCGGCATCATCGTGGCAGCGGCGGACGCCGCCTTGAGGCCGACATGGATCTGGCGGGCGACGACGTCCATGAGCCTCTTCTGCGCATCGATAAACGTATCCGCCGCTTCCTGAGCGAGGCGAGTCATTTCGACTTTCTTCGCCTTGCTGACGACAACTTCGCGGCCAGAGGTGACCTTCGAGGTCTCTTCGGCTACGACGTGGAGGAACTTCTTTTGGGCCTGCACGAAGTTCTCCAATCCACTCCGCGCCAGATCCACCACCGTCTCGCCCTCATACTTTTCGCCCGCCTTCACGGCGGCGAGGCGCTCGTGTGCCTGTTTGCCGGCGTTCTTGAGGTACTCCATCTGCATCTCGACAAATGTGTCGATGCTGCGATGCAGAGTGCTGATCAATGCGTCGGTCACGGCGTAACCGCCAACGGTTCCCTTTATGCCGGTTGCGAGGATCTCGCTCTCGCGCTGGGCAAGGCCGAGCAATAGCTTCTGGCCTTCGATGAAATTGATCAGGCCCTCGCCGGCGAATTCCTTGGCCATTGCCACGGGCTGAAAGTCCGGAGCAGTCAACTTCTCACGCAATACATCAACGACGGTTCCATTCTGGCGCATCGCGAGATCGACCAGGATTCGTTGCGTCGCGAAGAAATTCTCGACTCCCTGCTGCACCCAGCCCGAGAGCAGGTTAATGAAAGACGACTCCCGCGCCTGCGGCGCGGTCTTGACTTCCTGCTTCATGATTGCCTCCTTGATTGCTGCAATGCAGCATTCAAGATAACTTTAATCTTTCATAGGATTGTTGTCAAGAGGCAATTACAAATTGTGCGGCGCAGCAGATAGCGTCTCGAATCTGACTTGTCGGGATGAGCTTGCACCTGCGGAGCGCGCTCGATGCAGCCCGGTGCGGAATGGGACCTAATGGCAGAACACACTGTCGTCCCCGGCAAGGAGCGTACTTGACAGCGATTTTCCCTCAGTTCAGGATGCGGAGGGGCGGCGAACAGCGGTCATGGCACAGGGCATCAGCATGGTACAGTTGAAGCCAAGAACGCTGGACGCCTTTAAGGCCTACATCCGCGATGTTGAAACTGCTATGCAACCGGCGCTGGCCGGCAACGAGCCATTCCTATGGACGGACTCCGATGCAGATCGATCTCGGCGTGTGCGCAAGGGCCAGATTCCGGCCCAACTGTGGACGGGCACATCGCCGGCACACATTCCTGATGGGCTGATTCACGACTGGATCGGAGCGGCGGCGATTCCAGGGATATCGATTGAGACCACGCTGGCACGGGTGCAGGACTACGATCACCACAAGGACATCTACAAGCCCGAGGTGCTGGAATCGAGGCTAATCAGCCGGAACGGGAACGACTTCAAGATTTTTCTTCGGCTTCTTAAGAAAAAGATCATCACGGTGGTGATGGACACCTATCACGATGTGCACTATCAGCGTGTGTCTGAAGGCAAGTGGTTCTGCCTCTCGTACACAACGCAGGCGTGCGAGGTGGATGATGCGGGAACGGACAAGGAGAAGATCTATCCGCCGGACACGGGATATGGATTTCTTTGGCGGCTCTATTCGTACTGGAAGTTTGCGGCATATGGCGATGGAGTAATTGTCGAGTGCCGTGCAATGTCGCTGACACGCGATGTGCCGCTGGGGCTCGGATTCATCATCGAGCCCATCGTCAAGAACCTGCCGCGCGAATCGCTGGTGCAGACGTTGATGGCGACGCGGCAGGCCCTGATCGGGAAGTGGTAGTTTAGTCTCCAGTTGCTGCCAAGACTTCGACGGGCAGTTCTGGGTTGGATTCAGCAGGCTCAGCACTCCGGGGGAACGGGACGGCTTTCTTTACCGGAGCCTTTGACCGGACTTTGGATCGCGGTTGCGACTGCGCAGCGGGCTTTTTCTTGTTCTGCTTCGCAGGGCGCAGCTTTGGCTCAGCGGGTGCTGTTGGGATTGTGCGCATTTGGACTGTGCGACGCGCAGGCTTTTCGGGCGCGTCCGTTTGTGCTGCTTCGGCACTTGCGGATGGTTCGCTCTTGGCGGCAGCCTCGCAGAGTTCGGAGAAGCTCTCTCGCAACATGTATTCGAACCGCTCGATGTCGGGTGTAGCGAACACATCCCCTCCGAATCCCACGTAGGCAACGCCGTTGTAGCTGAGGATGGCGACGTTGACGCCGAGTTCGCCGCCGATTGGAACATACGGATAGCAGCGAAGCAACTTGTGACCGAGGAGATACAGCGGAACCTGCGGTCCGGGGACGTTGGTGCAGATCATATTTGCCAGGCTGAGAGGTAAGTGAGTAAGTACCGGCACCAGTATCGCTTGAATGGGCAGCGGAACCTTCGACACCAGCAGGCCGAACATGCCGATGATCTCAGGGACGCCGATTCCTCGCAGGAAGGTGACACGCTCACTGATTCGAGACATCAGTGCGCTAGGATCAGAGATATCGAGCGGAACGTTCACGGGGAGGAAAGTGATGCGATTGCCCAACTCCGTGACATCACCGTCGCCGCGCACGTTGACGGGAACCACCAGCCGCAAATGTCGGCCGCGAACTTTGACGCCATGACGCAGGGCGTAGCGCCGAACGGTCGAGGTGATGACAGTCAGTACAACGTCGTTGACTGTGCCGCCGAAGCGCTCGCGAATCGTCTTGATGTCAGTCAGAGGAAGCTCACCCCAGGCAATCTGCTGCGGACCGCGACATACCTTATTGAACGGCAGGCGCTCCGCAGGAGTCGCCAGTTCCGGAACGAGCCGGATGACGTCCTCGGTGCGGCCGTTTGTGACGGTACCGAGCACTTCTCGAGCGATGTTCAAGAGCTCGTTTTGTGCGGTGAGCGCACCTTGCATGAAGGACTGATAAGACTTGAGCATCTGATCGAGCAGGATGGCGAGGGAGTCTGTGGGATGCGGATGATCGGTCCGCGCGGGAACGTTGGCGGGCTTTTCTGGATTCGGACTCGAATCGAGCAGCACGTTCATGATGCCAACTCCAGAGACACCGTCGGCGAGGCAATGGTGAATACGGATGATGACTCCGGTGCGGTTGCCTTGGAGACCACGCACGAGGGTAATGTCCCAGAGGGGACGATTGCGATCGAGCGTCGAGCTAACAACCTTTGCTGTTTCCGCCTTCAGGTCGGCCTCTGTGCCGTGTTTCAAGAGAACTTCGTGGACATGATTCTTGATGTCGAAGTCGGGATCGAGCTCCCAGGTGGGCAGTCCGAGGTTGAATGCGGGGAATACGGCGCGCTGCTTATAGCGCGGGATCAGGTGGAGCTTCGATTTGACAAACTTGGCGCAGGCCTGCCGGGTAATCTTGCCCTCGAATTCGCAGCATGAGGCGATGTTGATGGGCTGGCCGTCGCGTTCCAAGTAGAGAAAAAATGTGTCGCCCCAGGAAAGCGAATGGGAACGTTCGGATGGTGACATTATGAATCCCCCGGTCGGCGGTTACTGGCTAGGCACCGGACGCGCCGCCCTCCCTGCGCCCCGAGTTGCCTGGGAATGTCCACGGGTTGCGCAGCGGATCGGTGCCACGTCCGGCAAAATTGGACTTTTCTACGATTCCACGAAATGTCCGGACAGACTGTGAGTCGTATCACAATGGTGCGGTAATTTGTTGCGTGTCCGAGTGGTGAATATCACGCCGGGCAGTGTTGGGAATCACATCGCGCGGGTCGGCATCTTATTATGTTGAAGACAGCATAATGAGGGGAGCCCGCTCACTAGAGGGAGTAATGTCATGGCATCCGGCAGATCGATAAACGGCTACCTGGACTACGGACGCAATCTCGCGACCTCAGGCGCGGAAGGAATGCGCGACGGCCGCGATGCATATTTGGACGGCAAGCCCCTTGCGGCTGTGCTGTCGCATAAGGCCCGAGCATCGCTCGGATTTGCTGCCGCCGGCGCGTGTGCAGGACTTTTGCAGTGCACGCTATTCGGAAGGAAGCGCGACGTTGGCAGGAGCCTTGCACTCGGCGCGATCGGCAGTGTTATCGGGTTTTTCGCGGGTTTTTCGTGGATGACGAGAGAACTCACAGGAAGCATGATTGAGGGCGCAAATCGCAAGATGGGAGCCGTGCGCGATCAACACTGGCTGCACCAGCACCCGATCGACTACGCATAGGAACTTGTTAAAGCGTGCATTTTTGGACAAGGCAGCGCAGGTGTGACGCCCTTTGTGTTTCGTCCCTCGACTTCGTGAAACAGCGTCTGAGCTGCACTCGAAACATTTCCGATATTTCGCGACCGAAGGAAGCAGATCAACGCCATAATTGCGGATACCAAGGGTTCAGCGTGGAGTAGCGCCATGCTGCCCGTAATGTGCGCGATAGACGAGCGGGTTGTGATAGCGCTCACAGACTCTTGGGACAATGGGCGCAAATAATTGGCGCGTCAGTGGGCGAGCTGCAGAATTCAAGCATTTATACAACGGTTGTTAGCAATCATTGCCGCCGCGCCAGTTAGATGTGGCTGGTTGCGGCAAAGGCAGCCCAACTGACTGGGCACCAGTGAAAAGCAAATGCGGCCGTTCGTGAGGGTCCGACGCACCATCGGTGCGGACGGTCGTGCACACGTCGATGCTTGCTCGGGCGTACGCCACCCCATCAAGCGAAGACGATATTTCGAGAGTGAGTTCAATATGCTGTACGGCATTCCTTCTCCGGCGCAAGCAGCTTACGGGACGATTCCCGGGCGCTATCTGTTTCTTCCGATTGCGATGCTCGGGATTGGCTTCTTTGCGTATCTCATCGTGGTAAGGCTAGTTCCCTTAAGCAGGGCACAGAGCGATCCGCGACACGGCGAGGTGGGTGCGCGTTTGTCTGCAGTAGTGAAGTATTGGCTGGCGCAGTGGAAACAACCACGTTATCCGTTGGCAGGCATCTTGCATATCCTCATTTTCTTTGGGTTCCTAGCGCTGGCAATTCGCTCAACGTCGCTCGTGATCATGGGAATTCTAGCCGATGTGCACCTGCTTGCCTGGATGAAACAGGTGGCGCAAGCCTACACGATAGTGACGTGCTACGCCGCGACGCTGGTGTTTGTCGCGACTGCGGTGGCCGCGGTTCGGCGCCTCTTCTTTCATCCCGCACGGTATACCGTGCCGGAGCGCTACGGAAAAGGACATGGCGGAGAGGCACTTATCGTGCTTGGGCTGATCGCGACGCTCATGGTCTCAGAAGGCCTGTTTGAGGCAAGCGGAACGGTGACGGGAGCAATGGTGCACGCGCCGACGGAGTCGCTGCCGACGCTTACGCTAGCGTGGATGTTCCAGAGAATGCTGCAAGGTGCGGCGATGGAGGACTTGCGGACAATCAACCTGGTCGCGTACTTCGTACATGATGTAACGTTCTTCGCATTCCTGTGCTTCCTGCCGATGGGCAAGCACTTCCACGTGGTGACTTCGCTCTTCAATGTTTATTTTGCAAAGCTGAATCGCGGGACGATCAAGCCGGTGAACTGGGGACTCGCGGCGGATCAACTCGACCAGGTGAAGTCAGTGGGCGTAAAGAAGTTCGAGGACTTTACCTGGAAGCACATGCTCGACTTCTATTCATGCGCCGACTGCGGACGCTGCTCGGACAACTGCCCGGCGAACGCTGTGGGGCGTCCATTGTCACCGCGGTTCATCACCATCAAAGCGCGCGATTACGGCTTCCGCAGCCATCCGATTTTCGGCGCGGCCAGCAACGGACAGCCGCTGATGGGCAACGTTTTCGAGGACGACGAACTCTGGTCGTGCACGACCTGCGGCGCATGCGAAGAAGAATGTCCACTGCTGATCGAGTACATCGACAAGATCGTTGATCTGAGGCGCGGCATGGTCGATGACGGAAACGTGCCGAAGTCGCTACAGAAGCCTCTGAAGGCGCTGGAGAGCCGCGGAAATCCTTACGGCAAGATGGAGAAGAAGCGCGCCGACTGGGTGAAGGAGAAAGAATTCCAGAGCGCTTACGACGTGCGGGAACTCGAACCCGTGGGCGATGCCAAGGCGCTGTTTTTCGTGGACAGCATAACTTCGTATGACGATCGCATGCAGTCGATTGGCCGGGCGACGGCACGCGTGCTGACAGATGCGGGCGAGAAATTCGGTATCCTCGGCGCGGAGGAGAGGGATAGCGGACACGAAGTGCGTCGTTTCGGAGAAGAGACGCTCTTCCAGATACTCCGCGAGCACAACACCGAGGCGATCCGTGAATCAGGTGCGACGAGGATCGTAACGGCCGATCCGCACGCCTACAACTCCCTGAAGCACGATTACACGGATGTTCCTCCGGTGGAGCACATCAGCGAGCTCGTGGCCCGCGAAGTGAAGGCCGGCAAGATCAAGTTCAAGCCGGTGGGCAATCCGAACGATGTGTATGCATATCACGATCCCTGCTACCTCGGACGCCACAACCAGGTGTATGACGAGCCGCGCGCGGTGCTGGACGCGATTCCGGGCCTGAAGCGCGTGGAAATGGGGCGGTCGCGCGACCGGTCGTTCTGTTGTGGTGGGGGCGGGCTGATGCTGTTTTATGAACCTAAGGAAGACCAACGTATGGGCGTACTGCGCGTGAAGATGGCTGCTGAAGCAGGTGCCAACGTCATCGTAACGGCGTGTCCTTTCTGCATGGTCAACATTGAAGACGCAATCAAAGTTGCAGGGCGCGAAGGCGAGATGGCTGCCATCGATCTGGTCGAACTGGTGGACCAGCAGATGGTGAGAGACAGTGCTGCAACGGCGAAGGTGTGAGCGTGTTCTAGAATGTGCAGTTTGCTGTGACAACCTGGCAGGAGATGCATCGTGGAGATTCTGGTTTGTGTCAGAAGAGTTCCGGATACAGGGGAAAATGAAATCCTCCTCAACAGCACAGGAAACGACATTGAGCGCGATGACCTCGTGTATTCGATCAATGAGTGGGACAACTACGCTGTGGAAGAGGCGCTGCAGATTGTCGCCAAGGCAGGCGGAAGTGTAACCGTCGCGACAGTCGGTAGAGAGGATGACGAAGAGGTGCTGCGGCGTGAGATGGCCATGGGGGCCAACCAGGGCGTGCTGCTGACCGATCCGGCGTTCGAGGGCTCCGATGGACGCGGGCTTGCGGCGATCCTCGCGGCGTTTGTGAAGAAGGGAAAGTACGACCTTGTGCTGACCGGTGTACAGGCGGAAGAAGGCGGTGCGCAGGTGGGAGGCATGCTGGCTGCGATGCTCGGCTATCCCTTCGCTTCTCTGGTAAACAGTATCGAAGTCAACGGTAACAAGCTAAAGATCAGCCGCGAAATCGAAGGCGGCAACAAGGAGATGAGCGAGATCGACCTGCCGTGCGTGTTGTCGATCCAGACTGGCATCAACGAGCCGCGGTATGTCGGCATGCGAGGCATCCGGCAGGTGGCTTCGATACCGATTCCAATGCTCGGCGCCAGCGACTTGGGCGTGAATGGTGGCGAAGTAGGGGTGGGCGCGGCGAAGGTGAAACGCACGGATTATTTCGTTCCGACGGCAGGCAAGGGCGCTGAGATGTTGCAAGGCAGCCGAGACGAGAACATCACGAAGGTCATCGATCTGCTCAAGGCGAAGGGAGGTATGAAGTGATGGGTGGCATTTTTGCCTACATTTTGCACAAAGGCGGCGTGGTGGACGACACCGCCACCGAATTGATCGCAGCTGCAAAGGCATTCGACAACGCTGCGTCTCCAACGGCGGTCGCCGTCGGGACGGGCGCGGGGCTCGATGCGGTGTGCACGGCGCTTTGCTCATCCTACGCTGAGGTGTGGAAGATCGCCAACGATGCACTGGCCTATCCCAACGCAGAGTTGATTCGGAAGGCGCTGCTCGAAGTGCTGCCTCAGGACGCAATTCTGTTGCTGCCGCACGAGCACTTTGGAGTCGATCTCGCACCAGGACTCTCGATCAAGATGAATTCCCCATACGTGTCGGACGCGACAGGAATCGAGGGCGTCGCGGGAACGACGCTCAGGGCAACGCGCCAGGAGTTCGGCGGTCAGGTCAGCGCGCACGTGCAATGCGACATTTCGAACGGCGCGGTGATCAGCGTTCGTGCTGGCGCGTTTAAGTCAGTAGAAGGTCTCGCGGCGAATGGAACGATTGTGGACAAGTCGTCGGCAGTAGGTGCGCTGAGCGCCGGTCGCCGCTATTTGGAGACGATTGCCGCCGAGACGGGTGACGTGGACATCACGAAGCAATCGGTGCTAGTTTCCGTGGGCCGGGGCATTCAAGGGGCAGACAACGTCGACATCGCGCAGGAGTTGGCGGACGCGCTGGGTGGCGCAGTGAGCTGTTCGCGGCCAGTGGTGGACGCAAAGTGGCTCGACAAGTCGCGGCAGGTCGGTACGTCGGGCCAGACCGTGAAGCCGAAGGTGTACATCGCATGCGGCATCAGCGGGTCGTTCCAGCACATGGCTGGTATCAAGGGCAACCCGTTCATTGTCGCGATCAACAAGAACCCCAAGGCGCCGATTTTCCAGCTTGCTGACGTGGGGATTGTGGATGACGTGCTGGAGTTCCTGCCGGCGCTCATCCAAAAAGTTCGTGAAAGCTAGGGAGCAGCGAGGAAAGCGGGAGACGCCATGATTTCGAAGAAAACACTGAACCTGAGCATTAAGTCGCTCAAGGATTTCGCCAAGAAAGAGCTGACGGACGAGGTGTTACTCGATTTTGATGAGAAGGATGAATGTCCGCTCGAACTCGTGCGTTACATGTGCAATCCGGACCATCTGGGCATTCAGTTGCTCTTTGTGCCGGAAGAGTACGGTGGGCTAGGTGGCAGCACGTTCGACGTGTATCTGATTTGCGAGGCGATGGCTCGCATTGACCTTGGTGTTGCAACGTCGCTGTTCGCGACGTTCCTGGGGAGCGACCCAATCACGGTGGGAGCAACGCCTGAGCAGAAGAAGCATTGGCTCGGCAAAATCGCTGATGAAGGCATTTTGTTCGCCTATGGCGCGACTGAACCTGATGCCGGCAGCGACCTCGGGGCGCTGAAGACCACGGCGGACCGCGTGATGGACGGCGACAAGATCGTGGGCTACAAGATCAACGGCAGCAAGATGTGGATTAGCAACGGCGGCATCGCCGATGCTTATACGATTCTTGCGAACACGCCGTCCGGACCGAGCTGGTTCGTCGTCGGCAAGGGCGCGACCGGGTTCAATCACGATGAGCCGGAAAACAAGCACGGCATTCGCTTGAGCAACACTGCGGCGCTGGCACTCAATGACGTGTATGTGGATGCCGACCGCCTGATCGGCGGTGTAGAAGGCCAGGGCCTGCTGCAGGCACAGGCGGTATTCGGTTACACCCGCCTCATGGTGGCGGCTTTCGGCCTGGGTTGCGGCTGGGCAGCGATCGACAAGGCGATTCCATACTCTATGAAGCGTATCCAGGGTGGTACGCCGCTGTCGGAAAAGCAGGGCTACACCCACAAACTGATTGTGCCGCATGTGGTTCGGCTGGAGGCGGGGCGCTCGTACATCGAAGAGACGGCCGAGC
>Ga0335070_10005466_pt1 | contig 14931 bp, 5 predicted proteins | sample Lox_Sample_13_FD_206722 | JGI IMG/M metagenome (GOLD analysis project Ga0335070, IMG submission 206722) | Soil microbial communities from Loxahatchee National Wildlife Refuge, Florida, United States - Lox_Sample_1.3 | ecosystem: Environmental > Terrestrial > Soil > Wetlands | place: USA: Florida... | reverse complement strand
AGCCCGGCCGAGTCGGCCGCCTATGCCTCCGGCTCGGGCACCTCCACCCTCACCTTCGACTACACCGTCCAGGCCGGCGACAACGCCGCCACCCTCGACTACACCGCCACCAACGCGTTGACCTTGAACGGCGGCACCATCAGCGACCCGGCCGCCAACAACGCCACCCTCACCCTCGCCAGCCCCGGCGCGGCCGGCTCCCTCAGCGCCAACAAGAGCCTGACCATCGACACCACCGCCCCGACGGTGAGCACCGTCACCGCCTCCAACGCCGACGGCGCCTACAAGGCCGGCCAGACCATCCACGTCCAGGTCGCCTTCAGCGAGCCGGTCAGCGTCACCGGCAGCCCCAAGCTCGCGCTCAACACAACGCCGGCCGAGTCCGCCACCTATGCGTCGGGCGGCGGCACCTCGACGCTGACCTTCGACTACACGGTCCAGGCCGGCGACAACGCCGCCACCCTCGACTACACCGCCACCAACGCGCTGACCTTGAACGGCGGCACCATCGCCGACCCGGCCGCCAACAACGCCACACTCACGCTCGCCAACCCCGGCGCGGCCGGCTCGCTCTCGGCCAACAAGAGCCTCACCATCGACACGGTGACGCCGACCGTCACCACGCGCACCGTCGACGGCACCACCCTCGACGTCACCTACAGCGAACCGCTCGACCCGAGCTCCACCCCGGCCGGCAGCGACTTCACCGTCAGCGTCAACGGCGGCGGCGACGCAGTCGATGCGGTCACATACACGACCGGGAACACGGTCGTCGAGCTCGACCTCCACACGACGGTACACGCCGCCGACACGGTCACCCTCGACTACAGCGGCACCGCGATCGAGGATCCGGCTGGGAACCAGGCCGCGACCTACACCGCGCAGCCCGTGACGAACAACACCGCCAACGGAGCGCCGGACACGCCGTCGACGCTGAGCCCGGCCAACGGCGCGAAGGTGACGACGTCGACGCCCACGCTGACCGGCAACTTCAGCGATCCGGATCCGGGCGACACCGGCACGATCGACTTCCGCGTGTGTGGCAACGCGACGTGCACGGCGGGCGGCGATCCGATCGACACGTTCAGCAGCTCGTCCGGCATCGCCAACGGCTCGAGCGGCTCGGCCCAGATCCCGTCCGGCCTCGCCGACGGCACGTACTTCTGGTCGGCCCGGGCGACCGACAGCACCAATTCGCACTCGTCGTACTCGACCGCGCGCTCGATCACGATCGACACGGTCGCGCCGACGAACGTCTTCTCGCTCATCGGCGTGAGCACCGTCGGCGGCTTCCCGGTCGCGTTCTACCCCGGCAGCGGTACGACGATCTACTACAACGGCTCCGCCGGCGCCGGTGCGAAGAGCTTCACAGTCGAGGCCGCGGTCACCGATGCGACGACAGGCGGCGCGTCGATCACGACGCAGAGCTTCGCCGGCGGCGGCTCGAACCTGAGCCACACCGACGCAACGACGACGACCCCCGGCAGCGGCACGTTCGACACGAACGCGTTCAGCTTCTCCCCGATCACGACCGGCAACGGCGCGGTCGACGTGTTCACGAGCGACGGCGCCGGCAACCAGAGCTCGACCACGAGCTTCGCGCTTCAGAACGACACCCTGGCGCCGACCGCGACGATCGCGTTCCCGAGCGCGAGCGTCTACGACACCGCCGGCTGGACGGGCTCGCTCAGCGGCACCGCCTCGGACAGCGGTGCCGGCGTGAACGCGGTCGAGGTGGCCGTCCACGACAATACGGCGAACACGGACTACGACGGCAGCGGCTTCGGCGGCGGCGGCCAGCAGTTCCTGACGCCCGCCGGCACGACGAGCTGGAGCTACGCGCTCGCCGCCGCGAAGCTCACCGACGGCCACAGCTACACGGTGACCGTCGAGACGATCGACAACATCGGCAACACCGATCCGAGCGCCGCGAGCACGACGTTCGCGTACGACACGACCTCACCGACGGTGAGCAACGTGACGGCCTCGAACGCCGACGGCTCCTACAAGGCCGGTCAGACCATCCACGTCCAGGTCGCCTTCAGCGAGCCGGTGAACGTCACCGGCAGCCCCGAGCTCGCCCTCAACACGACCCCGGCCGAGCCCGCCACCTACGCATCGGGCAGCGGCACCTCGACCCTGACCTTCGACTACACGGTCCAGGCCGGTGACAACGTCGCCACGCTCGACTACACCGCCGCCAACGCGCTGGCCTTGAACGGCGGCACCATCGCCGACCCGGCCGGCAACAACGCCACCCTCACCCTCGCCAACCCCGGCGCGGCCGGCTCGCTCTCGGCCAACAAGAGCCTCACCATCGACACCACCGCGCCGACGGTGAGCAACGTCACCGCCTCCAACGCGGACGGCGCCTACAAGGCCGGCCAGACCATCCACGTCCAGGTCACCTTCGCCGAGCCGGTCAACGTGACAGGCAGCCCGAAGCTCGCGCTGAGCACCAGCCCCGCCCAGTCCGCCGTCTACGCCTCCGGCTCGGGCACCTCGACGCTCACCTTCGACTACACCGTCCAGGCCGGCGACAGCGCCGCCACCCTCGACTACGTCGCGACGAGCTCGCTGACGCTCAACGGCGGCACCATCGCCGACCCCGCCGCCAACAACGCCACCTTGACGCTCGCAAGCCCCGGCGCGGCCGGCTCACTGAGCGCGAACAAGAACCTGACCATCGACACGACCGCGCCGACGGTGAGCAGCGTGACGGCCTCGAACGCCGACGGCGCCTACAAAGCCGGCCAGACCATCCACGTCCAGATCGCCTTCAGCGAGCCCGTCAACGTCACCGGCAGCCCGCAGCTCCTCATGGAGACCGGCGCCACCGACAAGACCGCCGCCTACGCCTCCGGCAGCGGCACGTCGACCCTCACCTTCGACTACACCGTCCAGGCCGGCGACACCTCGGCCGACCTCGACTACCACGACACCGGCGCCCTCACCCTCAACGGCGGCACCATCGCCGACGCCGCCGCCAACGGCGCAACCCTGACGCTCGCCGCCCCGGGCGCCGCCAACAGCCTCGGCGCGAACAAGAACATCGTCGTCGACACCACCGCGCCGACCGTCACCAACGTCACCGCCTCCAACGGCAACGGCACCTACAACGCCGGCCAGACCATCCACGTCCAGGTCGCCTTCTCCGAGCCCGTCAACGTCACCGGCACACCGCAGCTCGCGCTCGACACCACGCCGGCCGAGTCCGCCGCCTACGCCTCCGGCTCGGGCACCTCGACGCTCACCTTCGACTACACCGTCCAGGCCGGCGACAACGCCGCGCTCCTCGACTACGTCGCGACGAGCTCGCTGACCCTCAACGGCGGCACGATCGGCGACGCCGCCGCCAACGGCGCGACGCTCACGCTGCCTACGCCCGGCGGCGCCGGCTCCCTTGGCGCGAACAAGACCCTCGTCATCGACACCGGCGCCCCGACCGTGAGCTCGCGGACGATCACCGGCACGACGCTCGACATCGCGTACAGCGAGCCACTCGACTCCGGCTCGTCCCCGGCCACCAGCGACATCACCGTGAAGGTGAACGGCAGCACCGACGCGGTCGACGCCGTCGCCTTCGCCGGTGGGAACACGATCGTCCGTCTCACGGTCCACACGGCCGCGCAGTACCTCGACACCGTCACCGTCGCCTACGGCGGCACGGCGATCCAGGATCCGGCCGGCAACCAGGCCGCCACCTACACCGCGCAGGCGGTCACGAACCTGACGCCCGACGCGGCTCCGAGCACGCCCGCACTGGGCGCGCCCGCCGACGGGACGTTCATCGACTCGACGACCCCGACGCTGAGCGCGACGTTCAGCGACGCGGACACGCTCGACACGGGCAAGGTCACCTTCGAGGTCTGCACGACGAGCAACTGCTCGGCGTCGCTCGGCACCTTCGACTCGAGCAGCACGACGCTGAACGTCGGCCAGAGCGGCAGCGCCGCCGTCCCGGGCGGATTCAGCCTCCAGACCGGCACGACCTACTACTGGCGCGCAAAGAACGTCGACGCGTCGAGCTCCTCCTCGAGCTTCTCCGCGACCAGGTCGTTCACGGTCGACACGACCGCACCGAGCACGACGGTCGCTGCGCCGGCCGCGGTCTCGGGCGGCTCCTACCAGTACTACGACGGCCCGAGCAAGACCCTCTGGCTGAACGCGAACCAGGCGGGCAGCTTCACGCTCGAGGCGACTGCGACCGACGCGCAGTCCGGCATCGCAAAGGTCAACTTCCCGGCGATCTTCGGCACCGGCTCGAACGACCAGACGTCGCCGACGAGCGGCAGCAACTACGAGTCCTCCGTCTATAGCTTCGACGGCACCGGCAGCGCGTTCTCGAGCCCGGGCTCCGAGACGGTCACCTCCTACAACGGCGACACGGTCCCGGCCGCGATCACGAGCACCGACTCGCTCACGATCAGCGCCGACGGCAGCGGCCCGGCCGCCTTCAGCCTCGGCGGGCCGGCCGACGCGACGAAGGTGCGCACCGGCGTCGTCGTGTCGGCCTCGCCGACCGACGCCGGCTCCGGCGTCGCCAAGGTCGCCTTCTACGAGTGCGACACGACTCTGCACGCCGGGTGCGACCCGACGAACACCCCGCTCTTCGGCGCACAGATCGGCGCGACGCAGACGACCGCCGTCGCCGGCGTCTACTCCGTCACCTGGAGCAACACCGGCCTCACGGACGGTCACAGCTACGCGATCGCCGCGGTCGCGACGGACAACGTCGCCAACACGACGACGTCCTCGATCAACACCGTCCTGGTCGACAACAGCGCACCGGCTGTCGCCGTCGCCGCGCCGACCCCGGTGACCGGCGCCGCCGCCCAGTACTACGACGCCGGGTCGAAGACCCTCTTCCTGAAGGCCACGGGCCAGGGCTCGTTCACGCTCGAGGCCTCGGCAAGCGACGCCCAGAGCGGGATCGCCTCGGTCACCTTCCCGGCACTGCTCGGCACCGGCTCGAACGCCGGCACCAACACCGGCGGCAGCAACTACGAGTCGTCGACCTACAGCTTCGACGGCACGGGCACCCCGATCTCCTCGCCGGGCGCCGAGACGATCACCGCCGCCAACGGCGTCACCCTCCCGTCCGCCGGCACCGCCACCGACGCGATGACGATCACCGCCGACGGCACGCCGGCCGCCACGAACGTCCAGTTCCCGGTCGACCACGCCGGCTACGACACCGCGTCGTGGAACCCGGGCGCGGCCGCGGACTGCAGCGGCGCACCCGCCGGCGGCAATATCTGCGGCACCGTCAGCGACGGCTCCGGCTCCGGCGTCGCCTCGGTCACGCTCACGGTCGCGCAGACGATCTCCGGCACGACGACGTACTACGACGGCTCGAGCTTCGCCTCGCCCACGCCGGTTCCGCTCACGGCGACCGTCGCAGGCTCGAACTGGAGCTACGCGCTCGACGAGTCGAAGCTCACTGCGCCCGACAGCTACGTCGTCACCGTCCACTCGACCGACAACGTCGGGAACACCGAGGTCGACCAGCTCATCCACTTCACCTTCGGCACCGACCTGACGCCGCCGGCGACGACGCTCTCGCTCACGGGTGCCTCGCACGCCTATCTGCTCCAGGTCGGCACGCACCCGGCTCCGAACGCCGGCAACGACTACGACCTCTACTACAGCACGGTCAACTCGGGCGGCGGGTTCACCATCCACGCGCAGTCGACCGACCAGAGCGGCATCGCCAGCGTCGTCTTCCCGGATCTCACCGGCACGACCGGCTTCAGCGGCTCCGGTGGCACGCAGAGCAACGGCTCGGCCAACCCGTGGGACGTCGACTCGCCGAGCGCGTACACGTTCAGCTCGGCCGCGACCACCGCCCCCGGCCAGAAGGTCGTCTCCTCGGTCGACACCGTCACGCCCACCGGCAACACCGGCGACGACACGCTGACGTTCGTGCTCGACAACGCAGCACCGGCCGGCGGTGCGCTTGCGGTCAACGGCACGCCCGCGACGAGCGGCGGCGTCTCGACGTGGGCGACGAGCACGAGCGTCACCGTCGGCTCGCGCACCGACTACGGCACCGACGGCGCCGGCTCCGGCGTGGCGTCTTCGCTGCTCACGGTCGCCGCGGCCACGCTGAGCAACGGCGTCTGCGGCAGCTACGGCTCGCCCACGACGATCACCGGCACGGACGTGAGCGGCGTGTCCTTCGCGAGCGGGAATTGCTACCTCTTCACGCTCACCGGCACCGACAACGTCGGCAACGTCGCCACGCTCTCGGCCACCGTCATGATCGACACGACCGCGCCGTCGCAGCCCACCGTCGGCTTCACCGGCCTCTCGTCCGGCAACACGTTCGACAACGGCGCCGGAACTCTGTTCTTCCGCCCGTCCGACGGCGGCACCTTCACCGTCAGCGCGAACGGCTCGGCCGACGCCGAGTCCGGGCTCGAGCCCGGCAACTCCGGCTACACCTTCTCGCCGCTGAGCGGGAGCCTGAGCGGCACGCAGACGGGGAGCCAGCTCGCCGTCACCTTCGACCACACGAGCAGCGGCAGCAACACCTACAACGTGCACGCGACGAACAGGGCCGGCCTCGCCTCGTCCGACGCGAGCTACACGGTCACCGCAGACTCGGCGGCGCCGAACGGCGGTGCGCTGACGGTCAACGGCACCGCGGCAGCGGCCGTTGCCACCTCCAGCTACCTCAACAGCGGCACCACCGTCACGATCGACAGCCGCACCGACTACACCGATGCCGGCTCCGGGCTCGCGAGCTCGACGCTGACGGTGCAGTCCGCCACGCTCGCGAGCAACACGTGCGGCGGCTACGGCTCGCCGAGCACGATCTCGGGCACGACGCCGCAGAGCGTCAGCAGCGGCCGCTGCTACCTCTTCACGCTCACCGGCACCGACAACGTCGGCAACGCGACCTCGATCTCGACGGTCGTGATGGTCGACACCACGCCGCCGTCTCAGCCCACCGTCAGCATCACGGGCCTCTCGGCCGGGAACACGTTCCTCAGCGGCTCGACGCTCTTCTTCCGGCCCGCCGCCGGCGGGACGTTCACGGTCACCGCGAACGGCTCGACCGACGCCGAGAGCGGGATCAAGTCCGGCAACGCCGGCTACACGTTCTCGAGCCTCAACGCCAACGGCGGCGCGAACTTCGGCACGACGCAGACCGGCAACCAGCTCGCGGTCACCTTCGACGGCACGACGACCGGCCCGACCGTCGGGCAGAGCGTGGTCGTCAACAACAACGCCGGGCTCAGCTCGACCGCCGGCGCGTTCACGATCACGCAGGACTCGACCCCGCCCGCCGGCGGCTCCATCTCGGTCAACCCGTACTCGTCCTCGCTGACGATCGGCATCTCGTCGGTCGCCTTCAGCGACGGCGGCTCCGGGGTCGTCTCGAATGCGATCACGCGCTCGAATCCGCTCACCCCGAGCGGACCCGGCAGCTGCCCCGGCACCGGCTACGTCGACACGGGCGCGAACGTCGTCTCCGGCGCGACCGACACCGTTCCGACGGACGGCCAGTGCTACCAGTACACGCTGACCGCGACGGACGCCGTCGGCAACGTCGCCTCGGTGAGCACGATCGTCCTCGTCGACACGACCGGACCGGCCGGCGGCTCGATCCAGTACCCCGACGGCGTCTCGAGCCTCGACGCCGTGTCGGTCAACTGGGATTCGGGCACCGACGCCCAGTCCGGCATCTCCCAGATCCTCGTCCAGCGGGCGGCGGCCACGCTCACCGGCACGACCTGCGGCACCTTCTCGAGCTTCTCGACGGTCGTCACGAATCCCGGCAGCAGCCCGGTCGGCGACTCGACCGTCTCGGCCGGCAACTGCTACGAGTACCAGCTCGTCGTCACGAACGGCACCGGGCTGACGACGACGTACGGCTCGTCCTCGATCGCGAAGATCGTCAACGGCTCGCCGATCGCGCTCGCCCCCGGCGCCTCGAGCGGCACCTACCTGGCCGGAACGACGCTGTACCTCGGCTCGGGCGGCGGCACCTTCCAGCTCCAGCTGACGAGCACGGGCCAGAACGGCGTCACGACGGCCACCTGGCAGGGCAAGGGCTCCTCGGGCTCGCTCACGAGCAGTCCCGCCGCCGACTTCGCGGCAAGCTCCGCACCGTTCACTTCCGGGACCTACACCTGGAGCGGCGGCGGCATCGGCGACTCGATCCAGGTCACCCGCGACCCGACCTCGACCGTCGACACGCTCAGCGTCCAGTCCGACACGTCCGGGCCCACCGGCTCGATCACGTACGCGAACGGCCTGTACGGCAGCGCCTCCGTGCCCGTGACGACGTCGGCCTCCGACACCGGCTCGGGCGTGGCGACCACGCAGGTGCAGCGCGCGCAGACGGCCTTCACCGGCGCGACGTGCGACACCGCCAACTGGTCGGGCTTCTCGAACGTGACGCTCACCGGCGGCGTCGACAACACGGTGACCGGCGGCCACTGCTACCAGTACCAGCTCGTCGCGACCGACAACGTCGGCAACTCGGCGACGTTCAACAACTCGAACATCGCGGAGATTCCGGACGTGACGCCGCCGACGTTCGTGTCCGGCTCGACGAATGCAGCCGGCTCCCAGCTCACGGTCAACATGAGCGAGCCGCTCGACTGCTCGGCCACGACGCCCGCGAGCGCGTTCCTCGTCACGTACAACGGCATCGCGCAGCCGGCACCGGCCTCCCTCGCCTGCTCCGGCTCGACGATCACGCTCGACCTGCCGACCTCGCCGAACAACAGCCAGACGGTGAAGCTCACCTACACCGAGCCTGCCGCCTCCACCGACCGGGTCCGCGACCTCGCGGTGCCGTCCGCGAACGCGACCACGACCTTCGGCCCCGTCACCGTGCTGAACAACACGGCCGACACGGTGCCGCCGGTGCTGAGCAGCGCCACCGTCGACGCGGCGACGCTGACGCTCGCCTTCAGCGAGACGCTCGCCGGCGCGGCACCCGACGGCAGCGCCTTCACCGTCAGCGTCGACGGCCACCAGATCCTGGTCAGCGGCGTCGCCCTCAACGGCAACCACGCGATCCTGACGCTGGCGCAGGCCGTCGCGAGCAGCGATACGGTCGCGGTCTCCTACGGCGTGCCGGCGCTGAACGCGCTGCACGACGCGGCCGCGAACGACGTCGCGCCGTTCGCCGTCACGGCGACGAACCAGACGCCGATCGTCGTCCCGCCGTCGGGCGGCGCCGGAGCCGGTCTCGCCGGCCCCGCGCTCGTCTCCGCTTCGCCGCAGGACGGCTCCACGATCGGCTCGGTCGCCGCGATCACGCTCACCGCGAACGAGTCGGCCGGCTGGACGGGCATGACCGTCACCCGGCCCGACGGCTCGACGACCGCGCTCGACGCACGGACGGGCCAGAGCGAGACCTGGGCGTTCGCCACCAGCACCCCCGGCCTCTACATCGTCACCGGCACGCTCGGTGCGGGCGGCCAGTCCCAGAGCATCCTCTCCCACTTCACCATCTGGGTGCCGCCGCCGCTGAGCTCGAGCGACAACTCGGTGGCCCCGCCGGTGCAGAAGAACGCCGTGCCGCAGCTCGCCGATTCGCTGAAGGCCGCGGACGGCAACACGCTGTTCAGCTGGCCGGTGAGCACGTTCGGCGACGCCGTCGTCATCCAGATCACTCCCACGACGCCGAGCGCCGTCACCGGCATCCCCGCCGGCAGCCTCGTCGTCGACGTCACCGCGTTCATGCGCAGCAATCACGCCCCCGTCACGAACCTCGGACGAGTCGCCGACGTCCAGTTCCAGCACGCGCCCGACGGTTCGTCGCCGGTGACGTCCCAGGACGCCAAGTCGTGGCGGGCGATCCCGCAGCTGCAGACGTTCAACCTTCCGGACGGACAGACCGACGGCTGGTTCCGTGACTCGGACGGCACCGTCCACGTGCTCACGCGGCACCTGACCTTCTACGCCCTGGTCACGCACCCGAGCGCGACGAAGCTCGCGCTCCGCATCCTGACCGCGCGGCGGCTCTGGATCGACAACCGCACCTTCGTCGCGGTGCGGCTGGCCCTGACCGCTCCCGCGCGCGTGACGGGCTCGTTCGTCGGCCCCGACGGCGAGATCGTCCCGGGCCAGACGATCAAGACGCCCACGCGGCACGCCGGCATCACGATCCTCCGCGTACCGCTGCACGTCACGAAGCCCGGCATCTACCGGCTCCAGATGCACGCCGACGGGATCGGACAGGTCACGGACCGCACCGCGACGATCACGTTCGTGAAGCGCCGGCCCGCCTCACCGCTGTGGCAGGTCACCCGGCCGCTCCGGATCGCCGTGATCCGCGGCGCCGCGACCGGCCCGGCCGGACTGGGCGCGGCCCTCGGCCACGGCTACCTCGTCCGGCCGGTCGCCGACGCGGAGCTCTACACCGCCGTCGATCCGGCGTCTGCCGCCGCGGCGGCCGCCGTCGTCGTCGATCTCGGCACCGTCCCGATGCAGACGCTGGTCGGGCTCCGGGCCCTGCTCCCCGAGCTGAAGATCGTCGGGCTGACGAACGATCCGTCCATCACCGCGTACGCGCGCATGATCGGCGTCAACGCCGTGCTCCCCAGGTCGGCTTCAGGGACGAAGATCGCCGGCGCGATCGTGACGGCGCTCCACCCGCACTCCTAGGCGCCCGGCCGCCAGAGCGGCTCGTCGACGCCGGCGTGCGCGTTCGCGGCGCGGGCGAGGATGAACAGCAGATCGGCGAGCCGGTTGAGGTAGACCGGTGCGAGCGGGTTGACGCCGACCGAGGATGCCGCCGAGAGAGCGGCCAGCTCGGCGCGGCGGCCGACGGCGCGCGCGACGTGCAGGCGCGCCGCCGCCTCGGAGCCGCCGGGCAGGACGAAGCTCTTCAGCTCCGACAGCGGCTCGTTGAGCTCGTCGCAGAGCTGCTCGAGGCCGTCGATCAGCGGCTGCTTCACGCGCAGGCGCTCGTCGGGGCCGGCGTACGGGACGGAGAGATCCGCGCCGACGTCGAAGAGCTCGTTCTGGATCCGTCGCAACGGCTCGCGCAGCGCGGCGGGCAGATCCGGCGCGGCGAGCGCCAGCCCGAGCTGCGAGTTGAGCTCGTCGACGGCGCCGTATGCGGCGATCCGGGCGTCGAGCTTCGACACGCGCGCGCCGTCGCCCAGGCTCGTCTCGCCCGCGTCGCCGCCCCGCGTGTAGATCCGGGTGAGATGAACGGGCTCGTCGCGTCGGCGGCTCATATGCCCGTAGATTAGGGCGCATGGAGGTCAGGCTCGCCGGGCCCGAGGAGGCCGAGGAGGTCGCCGACGTGTTCATCCCCTCGTTCGAGAGCCTCACCTTCCTGCCGATGCTGCACAGCCACGACGAGCACCGCGCCTTTGTCCGCAGCCTGCTGGAACGCGACGAGGTCTGGGTCGCCGAGGAGCAGGGGCGCGTCGTCGGCATGGCTGTCCTGTCGGACGAGATGCTCGACCACATCTACGTGCATCCGGACGCGCAGGGCCGCGGAGTGGGCAGCGCGCTGCTCCGGCAGGCGAAGGTGCGGCGGCCGGGCGGCTTCACCCTCTGGGTCTTCCAGCAGAACGCGGGAGCACGCCGCTTCTACGAGCGGCACGGCCTGCGGGCGGTTCGCTTCACCGACGGCAGCGGCAACGAGGAGAAGACGCCGGACGCGCTGTACGAATGGCGACCCGACTCATCCGAGCGACAGGAGAACGCATGACCCGGGCACTGATCGTCGTCGACATCCAGAACGACTACTTCCCCGGCGGCGCGCACCCGCTCGAGGGCCCCGAGGAGGCGGCGGGAAAGGCACGGCACCTGCTCGACGCGTTTCGCAGCGCCGGAGAGCCGGTCGTCCATCTCCAGCACGTCTGGGACGCGCCGGACGCGGCCTTCATGCGCCCGGGCACCAAGGGCGTCGAGATCCACCCACTCGTCTCTCCCGCGGAGGGCGAGCCCGTCCTGCAGAAGGCCCACCCGAACGGCTTCCTCGCCACCGGGCTCGAGAGCACGCTGCGCGGGCTCGACGTCGACGCAGTTGTGGTCTGCGGGATGATGACGAGCATGTGCGTCGACGCGACCGTCCGCGCCGCGGTCGATCTCGGCTTCGACGCGAGCGTCGCGCACGACGCGTGCGCAACGTGCGACCTCGCGTTCGCCGGCCGCACCGTGCCCGCGGCCGACGTGCACGCCGCCTTCCTCGCCGCGCTCGCGGACGGGTACGCCCGCGTCGCCGCGGCGGCGGAGCTCGTCGCCGGGTAACCCGTGTCTGACACCCGGCCGTGTCCGGCGTAGCATCGCGGAAGCCGCGCAGACGTTCCCCCGACTTGCGCGTCGCTGCGCAGCTGTGGACAGTTCGCATGGGAGTCGTGAAGGTTCCGCGTACCGTGTCTGACACCGGGTCGTGGCCCGGAGGGACACGGCCCAAGTCGCGCACCGCCGGCCGTCACCCCTGCGCGAGTGACCGCTGCTGGAGGCCGAGGATCGAGCGGGCGATCACGAGCCGCTGGATCTCGCTCGTCCCCTCGTAGATCTCGGTGATCTTCGCGTCGCGGTAGTACCGCTCGACAGGGAACTCCTTGGTGTACCCGTAGCCGCCGAGCACCTGGATCGCCTCGGCGGTCTGGCGACGTGCCATCTCCGACGCGAACAGCTTCGCCTTCGCGCCCGCCTCGGTGTGCGGCTCGCCGCGTTCCTTCAGCGTCGCGGCACGGTAGACGAGCAGCCGAGCCGCGTCGATCTCCGTCGACATGTCGGCGAGCTTGTGCTGGATCGCCTGGAACTCGGCGATCGCCTGGCCGAACGCGTGGCGCTCCTTCGCGTACTCGCGCGCGACGTCGTACGCGGCCTGCGCGATTCCGAGCGCTTGCGCCGCGATCCCGATCCGGCCGCCGTCGAGCGTCTGCATCGCGACCTGGAAGCCCTTGCCCTCCTCGTGCAGCAACCGGTCGCGGCCGGCATACGCTCCCTCGACCACGAGGTCGTTCGTCGCGGAGGAGTTGAGGCCGAGCTTCTCCTCGTCACGCGTGATCCGCACGTGCTCCGCGTCGAGGAGGAACGCGCTGACGCCGCGGGGCCCCGGCATCTCCGGATCGGTGCGGGCGAAAAGGAGGAACGTGCCGGCGTAGCGCGCGTTGGTGATCCACTGCTTCGCTCCGGTGATCCGCCAGCCGTCGCCGTCCGCCTCGGCGCGCGTGCGCAGCGCTCCTGCGTCCGATCCCGCCTCCGGCTCGGTCAGCGCAAACGCCCCCAGCTGCTCGCCCGCGGCGAGCGGCGGGATGAAGCGGGAGCGCTGCTCGTCGCTGCCCCACGTCAGGAGCGGCAGCGTCACCGCGCTCGTGTGCACGGCCACTGTGACGCCGACGCCGGCGTCCGCACGCGACAGCTCCTCGAGCACGAGGACGTACGAGAGGAAGTCGGCGCCCGCCCCGCCGTACTCGGCCGGGAGGCACACACCCATCAGCCCCAGCTCGGCGAGCTTCGTGAACACCTCGCGCGGGAAGCGATGCTCCCGGTCCCACTCCCCCGCGTGAGGCTCGATCTCCTGCCGTGCGAACTCGCGCGCGAGCCCCTGGATCTCCCTTTGCTCCGGCGCGAGCTCGAAATCCACGCTGAGGACTATAGTGACGGCAGGTGGAGCGGCTGGCCGCCCTCGGAGCCGCGCTCGCCGTGGCGGCGGCGGGCTCCGGCGCAGCGCCGGCGACGACGGCGACCCCGTCGCCGGCAGCCGTCGTGCGCGCGTGGAGCAAGGCTCTCAACGCGAACGACAACGAGACGGCCGGAGGGCTGTTCGCGAAGAACGCGCGTGTCATCCAGGGACCGCTCGACGGCCGCCTCGCGACCCACAGGCTCGCTGTCCTGTTCAACTCGGTGCTGCCGTGCGCAGGCCGGATCGTGGCGATGACGGTGAAAGGCGAAACCGTTGTCGCGACCTTCGTGCTGGGACACCGGCCGAAGCACACGTGCGACGGCCCCGGTGAGAAGGCGGCCGCGCTCTTCGTCGTGCACAAGGGGAAGATCGTCCTCTGGGAGCAGATCGCCGTGCCGGCGGCGAGCGGGCCGAGCGCCTAGTACGTGTAGAAGCCCTGCCCCGACTTCCGCCCGAGCCTGCCGGCCTGCACGTACTGGCGGAGCAGCGGGCAGGGCGCGTACTTCGGGTCGCCCAGGCCGTGATGGAGCACCTCCATGATCGCGACGCACGTGTCGAGCCCGATCAGGTCGGCGAGCGCGAGCGGCCCCAGCGGATGCGCGAAGCCGAGCCTCGCGATCGTGTCGATCGCCTCCGGCTCGGCGACGCCCTCGAGCAGCGCGTACGCGGCCTCGTTGATGAACGGCATCAGGATCCGGTTCGAGACGAAGCCCGGCAGGTCGCGCGCCTCGGCGGGCGTCTTCCCGAGCTCGAGGGCGAGCGCGACGATCGCCTGCGCCGTCTCGTCCGAGGTTTCGAGGCCGCGGATCACCTCGACGAGCTTCAGCACCGGCACGGGATTGAAGAAGTGCATGCCGATCACGCGGTCGGGGCGAGAGGTCGCGGCGGCGAGCGAGGTGATCGGGATCGACGACGTGTTCGAGGCGAGGACGGCCGCCGGTGGCAGGAGGGCGTCGGCGCGCCGGAAGACGTCCTCCTTCACGTGCGCGTCCTCGACGACGGCCTCGATCAGCAGGTCGGCCGGAACGAGGTCGTCCGCAGGGTCGACGCGGGCGAGCACCTCGTCCGGATCGGGGCCGCCCTTCTCGGCGAGCCGCGCGAGGCTCCGGCGCATCGTCTCGAGGCCGCGCTCGACCGCTCCGGGCGCCGCGTCGTGCAGCGAGACGCGCCGTCCGGACGCCGCCACGACCTGCGCGATCCCGCCGCCCATCTGCCCCGCTCCGACGACGAGGACGTGCTCGAAGGATGACACTGAGGCGGAGGCTATCGTCAACGTCCGGAGAGCGCGTCTGCGAAGTAGCGCGCGTTCT
>Ga0335070_10005463_pt1 | contig 14935 bp, 16 predicted proteins | sample Lox_Sample_13_FD_206722 | JGI IMG/M metagenome (GOLD analysis project Ga0335070, IMG submission 206722) | Soil microbial communities from Loxahatchee National Wildlife Refuge, Florida, United States - Lox_Sample_1.3 | ecosystem: Environmental > Terrestrial > Soil > Wetlands | place: USA... | reverse complement strand
ACGCGGTCGGCAACACCGCGCGGCGCGCGCATCCTGAGGACCGCGGTACCGCCGACCTCGTCGGGACGCTCGAGCAGGTAGAGCTCAGACCCGTCGTGGTGCGGTGCTGCAAGCGCCGATGCCTGCACACCGGCGCGGATCCCGGCGACGCTCATCCCTTGACGGCGCCCAGCGTGAGACCGCCGACGATGTAGCGCTGCAGCCAGGCGAAGAGCAGCGTCGCGGGAACCGCGGCGATCAGCGCGCCGGCCGCGAACGGCCCCCAGTTCTGGCCGTAGTTGTTGTTGATGAAGCCCTGCATGCCGAGGGGGAGGGTCTTGTGGTGCGTCGTCTGGATGATCGCGCTCGCGATCGCGAACTCGTTCAGCGTCGCGATGAATGACCATAGCGCCACGACCGCGAGCACCGGCAGCGCGAGCGGGAGCACGACGCCCCAGAAGATCTGCGCAGGCGTTGCGCCGTCGACGCGCGCCGACTCGTCTAGCTCTTTCGGGATCGTGTCGAAGAAGCCCTTCATCAGCCACGTGTTCACGCCCAGCGCGCCGCCGAGATACACGAGCGTGAGCGCGGCGAGCGAGTCGAGGCCGAAGCCTTTGAAGATCGAGCCGACGTTGAGCACGATCAGGTAGATGGCGACGATCAGCAGCAGCTGAGGGAACATCTGGATCAACAGCAGGAACAGCATCCCCGTGCGCCGCCCCTTGAAGCGGAACCGGCTGAACGCGTAGGCCGCGAGCGCCGAGAGGAACACGGTGCCGATCGCCGCGACCGTGGCGACGATGAGCGTGTTCTCGAGCCAGCGCAGGTACGGCGCGTCGATCAGGCTGCCGCTCGACTGGTCTCTGACCCTGTTGTGCAGGAGCTGGCTGAAGTTGCGGAGCGTCCAGTGCGTGGGCACGAAGCTCGTTCCCGAGATCGACTGGTCGCGGTTGAACGCGGCGGAGGCGACGAACCAGACCGGGAACAGCGCGAGGAGGCAGCCGACGATGCCGACGACGTGACGCCACCAGGTCTCGGCGAGCTTCGGACGCTTCCGCTGCGGCGCCTCGGCCGCCATCGGACCGGCGCGGGCGATCGCCTCGACAGTGCTCATTGCACCTCCTCCAGTGCCTTCGTGCGTGAGAAGCCGACGGCGGAGATTGCAGCGGTGATGAAGAAGATGATGATCGATACCGCGCTCGCGAGGCCGTAGTCGTTCCCCTTTCCGGTCGCGATCGCGAGCTTGTACGTGTAGCTGATGAGAATGTCCGTCGCGCCGGCGATCGACGAGCTGCCGGAGAACGGGCCTCCCGACGTGAGCAGGTAGATGTTGTTGAAGTTGTTGAAGTTGAAGGCGAAGGACGAGATCAGCAGCGGCCCGGTGGCGATCAGCAGCAGCGGCAGCGTGACGCGGCGGAAGACTTGCCACGGGCCGCCGCCGTCGACCTGGGCCGCTTCGGTCAGCTCCTCGGGGATCGACTGGAGGGCGCCCATCGAGACGACGAAGAAGTACGGCACCGTCAGCCAGGTGCTGACGAGGATGCACGACAAGCGCGCCCAGTTGTCGTTGAAGAGCCACGGCACGCTCAGGTGGAAGACGCGGTTCACGACACCGAACTGGTCGTTCAGCAGGCCGGCCCACACCAGCAGCGAAAGGAAGCCGGGGATCGCCCAGGGGATGATGAGGATCGAGCGGTACACGCGCCGGAACCGCATGCCCCGTTTGTCGAGGGTGATGGCGAGGAAGAGGCCGAGCGCGAACGAGACGAGGACCGTGGTGCCGGCGAAGACGAACGTCCAGGCGAAGACGCGCACGAACGGCTCCTTGACCGTGGGGTCGTGAAGGATCCGCGAGAAGTTCCGAAACCCGACGCCCGTCTTCCACCCGGGCTCGAGCGCGTCGGCGCCGTGGGCGTACTCGCCGCTGCCGTCGTCCTTGAAGACGGCGCCGTCCGAGATCCTGATGAAGACGTCGCGCTTCGTGTCGTAGCGGAGCGTCGGCTGCAACTCGACGGCAGTCGTCGTCGTCGCCGCGCGGATGCCGGCCTTTCCGACCGGGACGACATACGTCTGTAGGAACTTGTCGAGCGAGTAGAGCGCGACGCCGTGCAGGATCGTGTAGCCCTTTGCCGAGGTGATCCCGGCTGCGCCGGCGTGCACGTCGGCGGCGGGAAGAGGAGTGAGCCCTTTTTGCGTTCCGACGTAGTCCTTCTTCGTCGCGTCGTCCTGGAGAAGAAGCACGACGTTGCCGGCGTCGTCGTGCGCGACGGCCATCGTGTACGTCTTGCCGTTTGCGGGCGGCTGCAGCGAGGTGATCTCGATCTGCTTTATCGCAGCGGCCTTCGTCGCGATGTGACCGGTCGAGTAGTTCGTGAACGACACCTCGACCGTGTAGATGATCGGGATCACCTGGAACGCGACGAGGAGCACCATGCCGGGAATGAGGAACTTCAGCGGGAGCGACCTCGCCCGTTCCGACATGTAGACAGCGTCGATCGCGACCGTGACCGCCGCCAGCACACCCACCGGGAGCCAGTCGCCACGGGTGGCGAGGACGTACATCGCCCAGACCGCGAGCGCGTTCGAGACCGCGAGCAGGCCGATCTTGACCGCGAGCCCGGCCGTGCCGGAGAAGGCCGAGATCAGCCGCGGGATGAGCGCCGGCCGGGGAACGGGGCTCACCTGCGCTGGTGTCGTCTCTTTGTTCGTGCTCACGCCCAGTTACGGAGGAGAGGACATGGGCGCCCCGGAGGGCGCCCATGCACGTGTGTCCATCCCGCTAGCCGATCTTGGCCGCGATCGAGCGGGCGGCGGCCGTGAAGGCGACCTTCGCCTTCGTCGCGCCGGACCCCTTCGTCGCCTTCACCCACGCCCCGCCGAGATCCGACCAGACGCTGTTCATCTGGGGGATGTTCGGCATCGGCACGCCGCCGGTCCCGGCGTTACCGAACTCGGCGAGCACCGGGTCGTTGACCTGCTTGCCGGCGACGGTGTTCGCCGGGAAGCGGCCGTTCGCGAGCGCGAGCGCGAGCTGCGCGGCCGGCGTCGTGATGTAGTTCGCGACGAAGTCCTCCGCGAGCCCGCCGACGCCGTGCGGATCGGCGAACTTCGTGACCATGAAGCCCTGGACGCCGAGGAACGGCACCGACGCCTTGACGATCGCCGGCATCTGGATGACCTTGAACTTCAGGCCGCTCTGCTCGAGCAGATGCGAGTTCCACGGGCCCGTGATCCAGAAGGCGGCCTGCTTCTTCAGGAAGGCGTTCTGCGCGGTGGACGAGTCGACGGCGGAGTTGATCAGCCCTTCCTTGTTCCACTTGTCGATCAGAGTCGAGTTCTTCAGGAACGCCGGGTTGGCGACGCCGATGTTCGACGGGTCGAGGTTGCCGGCGCTGTTCGTCCCGAAGATGTAGCCGCCGAGACCCGAGAAGAACGGATACATGTGGTACGCGTCGCCGCCGGAGCCCTGCTGCACGGCGATCGCGAGGTTGCCCGAGTGCTTCTTCTTGATGGCGAGCGCCTCCTGCTCGAGCTGGGCGAAGGTCGTCGGGACCTTGACAAGGCCAGTGTTGACGACGAGGCCGATGTTCTCGATCTGCGTCGGCACCCCGTAGAGCTTCTTCACGGCGAGCCCGTACGAGAACGCGTTGAGCGTGTAGGCCGGGAACTGCTTCTTCACCGCGGCCGAGAGGTAGATGGGCTCGATGAGCCCGTTCGCGGCCAGCTGGCCGGTCCAGTCGTGCGCCCCAACGACGACGTCGGGCGCGGTCGACGCGTCGACCGTGCCGAGCTTGTCGCGAATGCTCCCGAAGTCCTGCACGAGGACGTTGATCGTGACGCCCTGGTTCTTCGCCGCCCACTCGTTCGCAACCTGGGTGACCGCGTCCTTCCGGGTCTGGTCGCACCAGATCGTCAGCGTCAGCCCGGCAGCCCGGGCGGAATGGATGCTGCCGGCGAGCGCCGCGAGAAAGCCGGCGATCGCGACAACGAGAAGAGTGCCGATGCGCTTTCTCGAGCTCATGCTTGACCCTCCTGTGCTCCGACATCGATGAGCCGGCGTGAGCGTGGACGACGCGGCCGGAGGAATCCGGCTGACCCCACCCCTTCGCCCCAGAGGCGAAGAGCCATCACTGAAACGCGTGTAACCGGCATGTAACAGCGACGCGAAACTACGCGACCCGAGGTTCGGCTGTCAAGCATCTCGGGGAAGATCCGTAATGGCCCGCAAATGGCAAAGTAGTAATCCACAGAGATATCGGCAAGCCCGGCACGGCGGGTTGCGCCCGGGCGCGAAACTTGTTACATACGTCAGGAACATGTCGACCTTGCGAGAGGTCGCTCGGCGATCGGGTGTCAGCGTCGCCACCGCTTCGCGCGTCGCCAACGGCGGGTTTGCGGTGCGGGCGGAGACGCGGGAGCGGGTCGAGCGCGCGATGCGAGAGCTCCTCTACGTCCCGCCGGGGCGGCGGGCCGAGACGGGCCTCATCGGCATTCTCGTGCCGGAGCTCGCGAACCCGATCTTCCCGGCGCTCGCGCAGGCGATCGAGACGAGGGCCGCGCCGAGCGGGCTCGCCTCGATCCTCTGCAACACCCGCGAGACGGCGTTCCGCGAGGTGGACTACGTCCACATGCTGCTCGACCGCCGGGTCGAGGGGATGATCTTCATCTCGTCGGAGATGACGAACCTCCGCGGCGACCACAGCATCTACCGGCGCCTCGTTGACGAGGGCGCCCGGCTCGTGTTCGTGAACGGCGCGATGCACACCCTCGACGTTCCCTCAGTGGGCGTCGACGAGCGCGCCGCCGGCGAGATCGCGACCCTGCACCTGCTCGAGCTCGGGCACGTCCGGATCGGGTTCGTCGCCGGCCTCGAGCACTACCTGCCGACGCACCTGAAGGCGGCGGGCCGCGAGACTGCGCTGCGCGCCGCCGGCATCGACCCCGAGGGCCTGACCGCGCATGCCGAGTTCGGGATGGACGGCGGCCGCAAGGCCCTCGCCGAGCTCCTCGCGCTGCCCGAGCCGCCGACGGGTGTCATCTGCTCGAGCGACGTGATGGCGATCGGGGCGCTGCACGAGGCGGCGCGGCAGGGTGTGCGCGTGCCGGAGGAGCTCTCGATCGTCGGCTTCGACGGGATCGAGGAGACGACGTGGACGACGCCCGCGCTCACGACGGTCGTGCAGCCGATCGCGCAGATCGCGGACACGGCCGTGCAGACGCTCCAGACGCTGATCGAGCAGCCGACGCGGGCGCTGCCGAACTCGTACTTCCGGCCGGTCCTGCGAGTGCGCGGCACGACCGCCGCGCCGGTGACGGCGCACGCGCGCGCGGCCGCGCGCGCCTAGAAGTGTGACGTGAGGCCGGCGCCGCTCGCGTCACCGTCCGCCGCGCCGGCATCCTCGGCGTTGCGGTACCACGAGTACGCGTAGACGCCGTCGTCGAGGTCGCGCGCGAACGGCGTCAGCTTGAGCGGGTGGAACGTGTCGCACATCACGGCGAGCTCGTGCGTCTCGTGCAGGCCGATGCTCCGCTCCGCGAGCCCCGGCTGCGGCCCGTGCGGCAGGCCGGACGGATGCAGCGTGATCGACCCGACCTCGACGCCCTTGCGCGAGCCGAACTCGCCGGAGACGTAATAGATCATCTCCTCCGACTGCAGGTTCGAGTGGTGGTACGGAATCGGCACCGCCTCGGGGTCGAAGTCGAGCTTGCGCGGGCAGAACGAGCAGATGACGAAGTTCGGCCCGGCGAACGTCTGGTGCGACGGCGGCGGCTGGTGGATCCGGCCCGTGATCGGCTCGAAGTCGTGGATCGAGAACGTCCACGGGTAGAGGTAGCCGTCCCAGCCGACGACGTCGAACGGGTGGTAGTCGACGACGTACGTCTGGTAGCCGCCGCGCACGCGCACCTTCACCGGGAACTCGCCCTGCTCGCGCACCGTCCGCAGCTCTGTCGGCGGATGGATGTCGCGGTGGTAGTACGGCGCTCCCTCCACCATCATCCCGTACTCGTTGCGATAGCGGCGCGGGATCTCGATCAGCCCCGGTGTCTCGAAGACGAGATGGCGCTGCGCCCCCTCGGGCCGGAAGCGGTACGTCGTGCCGCGCGGGACGACGACGTAGTCGCCTTCCTCGTACGGGACGTCGCCGAAGATCGTCTCGAGCGTCCCCGCTCCCTCGTGGACGAAGATCACCTCGTCACCCTCGCCGTTGCGGAAGAAGTAGTCCATCGACGCCGCCGGCCGGCAGAGCGAGATCTCGACGTCGTTGTTCCACATCAGCACCTGACGCCCCGTGATCTCGTCGCCGGACGGCGCGACGTCGAACGTCTTGAAATGCCGGTGCCCGTGCTGGTCAGGCAGCCACTCCTCGCGCTCGACCGGCTCGAAGCCGGCGAGCTCCATCACCCGGCACGGCGAGTGGAGGTGGTAGAGGATCGACTCGTTGCCGGTGAACCCCTCGAGGCCCATCACCTCCTCCGTGAGGAGCGTGCCGTTGTCGCGAAACTGGACGTGGCGCTTCCGCGGAACCTCGCCGAGGCGCTGGTAGAACGGCATGGCGGAAGCCTACTCGAGGGCGAGCGCGGCGAGCCTGCGCCCGACGGCCGGCGCGAACTTGAAGCCGTGGCCCGAGCACGCCGAGCCGACGACGATCCGGCCGCGGCGCTCGAGCAGGAACGACTCGTCCGCGGTCGACGTGTAGAAGCACGTCTCCGCGGCCGCCGGCACGGGCTCGACGCCGGCGAGCCGCTCGCCCACCCACCTCGAGATGCGGTCGACGATCTCGGGCTCGGGCAGTCCATCCTCGTCCGGCTCCGCCTCCGCGCCCGAGCCGTGCGCTCCCGCCTTGAGCCCGTACACCGGGTCGTGAAGCGCGTACATCGCGTGCCCGCCCGACTCTGGGCTCAGGTCGACGATCGCGGGGGGCGGCGGCCCCGCGCGGCGGTAGTACGCGAACGTCTCCCGCGTCGTCCGCACAGGCAGGCCGGGGACGAGCTGCGGCGCCCACGGGCCGGCAGTGACGACGACGACATCGGCGTCGACGTCGTCGAGCGCCCGGACGCGTCGCCCCGTCTCGACACATGCGCCGCGTGAGACCGCGACGTCGAGGAACGCGTGGCGTGCGAGGTCCGCTCGGACGATCCCCGCCTCCGGCTGGAAGAGCGCCGACCAGCCGGGCGGCAGCACCGCGCCGAGTGCGTGCGCCTCGACCGCGTCGAGCGTTCGGTACTCGACGCCGCACGCGTCGAGCGCGGCCGCGGACGTCGCCCCGGTGCCGGGAACGAGCTCGACGAGCCCGTACAGGCCGAGGAGCTCCTGTCCGGACTGGGCTTCGAGCTCGCGCCACCCGGCCATCGACTCGGCGGCCAGCCGAACCCAGTGCGGCTCGGGGTAGGCGAGTCGCACGATTCGCGACCGCCCGTGGCTCGAGCCGCGCGCATGGTCGAGCTCGAACTGCTCGAGCACCGTCACGTCCGCGCGGCGCTCGGTCAGCGCCCACGCCGCAGCGCAGCCCATCACGCCCGCGCCGACGACCGCCACGCGTGTCACCGGCATATCCTCTCCCACCTTCCTGAGCCGCCGCCGCGCACCGATCAGTGGGCCCACCGATGTCCGAGGGCCGCCGCGGTCGGAGACTTCGTGACGCGCGGGGGATCCCATGGCCGAGCCCGTCGGTGAGATTCGTTACAGCGGCGACGTCGAGGTGCATCCGTTCAGACGCGGCACGTACCTCGGCGCCGACTACCTCGAAGAGCTGATCGAGCGCGCTCTCGGCGACCGCTACAGCTTCGGCCAGGGCTGGCAAGGCTACGCCGACGTCTCGATCGTCTTCCAGGAGCGGCGACCTGGGCCCGCGGCGCGCGAGCGTGAGGCCCGCGCGCGAACGAGGAGGGAATCATGAGGATGCAGGAGCTCTGGCGCGACCACGTCACGGGGCAGGTCTGGGCGATCGAGCTCCGCGACGGCCTCGTGACCGGGTGCTTCGGGCCGCTCGAGCACGCCGACGTCAACCCGGAGATGCTGCACCGCTACGACTACAGCGGCGACCACGCGGAATGGGTCGAGCAGCACCGCGACCGGTTCGACCTCTACAACGCCGTCGGCGTCTAGCTAGCCGCCGGGCGGCACACTCGCTCATTGTGTGAGAGCCTCTAGGCCATCCCGAGCCCGACGACGTTCCGCAGCACGCCGATCCCGGGCAGCTCGAGCTCGACGACATCGCCCGGGTGCAGCTCCCGCCCGCCGCGGATCCCGGCGGCTGCAATGACGTCGCCGGGCAGCAGGCGGGTGTTCCTCGCCGCGTGGGCGACGAGCCGGTCCCAGTCGACGCCTGCCGGAACGAGCTCGTCGGGCGTCACGACGACGGGTCCGAGCGAGGTGGCGAAGTCGCGCGCCTTCGCTCCCGGCAGCCCGGCGGCGAACCAGTCGTTCATGAGCGTGAAGCCGCCGATCGCGGCGTCCGCTCCGATCACGGCGGCCGGTCGCAGCTCCGACTCGACGTACGAGGCTCCGTCGGGGTACGCAATCGTGTCCTCCGGGCCGCGGATCGCCGCCGGGTTCGCGAAGACGAAGTCGTCGCCGTCGAAGATCCGCACCGACGGCGGCCGCAGCACGGGCGCGCGCAGGTCGACCTCGGCGAGCGGGTACTCGGCGTGCTCGCGCGCCGTGCCGCCGCCCGTGAAGAACGCCTGCAGCGTCTGGGCGGCGAGCTGGACGATGCGATCGCCGTCGATGCGGCCGGGCCAGCCGCGCTCGAGCTCGCGCTCCTTCGGCGTGAACATGCAGAGGATCACTCCTGCGGCTCCGTGTGGACGATCACGTCGGTGATCTCCGGACGCTCGAGGCGGATCAGCTCCTCGATCCGGCTCGCCTCGGCGTGCGCGTCGGCGAGGGTGCCGCCGCCGAGCCGCAGGGTGAGGTACGCGACGAGCCCGTCGTCGGTGTGCACGAAACGGAGATCCTCGGGCTCCTCGCCGGTCACATCGCGCACGATCCGGGCGACGGTGTCGGCGTCGGCGGCGACCTCGGCGGCGCGCGGCCGCGTCCCCGCCGCCTCCTCTGCGAGCGGCTCGAGGTGGATCTGCACCGCCGACACCTCGGGCACGGCGACGGCGATGGCGCGCTCGACCTCTTCGGCGATCGCGTGCGCCTCCTCGAGCGGAAGGTCGCCGGGCAGCTTCAGGTGGAGAGACAGCTCGGTGCGGGAGCCGACCGAGACGACGCTCACGTTGTGCACCTCGCGCACGCTGCGCACGCCGAGCGCGGCCGCATGCGCGCGCTCGCGAACGTCCACCTGGTCGAGCGGCTCGACGTGGACGACGACGTCGGCCTCGGGCAGCGCTGCCTGGACGGCGCGCTCGACGGCGTCGGCGGCGGCGTGCCCCTGGCCGACCGCCGAGTCGAACGAGACGCCGATCACGACGTCCGCGAAGTGCCGGCCGGCCGCCTGGCGCATGCGCAGCCGGCGCAGCTCGACCGCCGGCTCGATCGCGGCGATCGCCCTGCGCGCGGCCCGTTCGGCGTCCGCCGGGACGCGGTCCATGAGCACGTCGACGTTTCGCCGCATCAGGCGCATCGCCGCCACGAGCACGAGGACGGCGACGAAGAGCGCGGCGACCGAGTCCGCGTTCCCGTACCCCGCGCGCACGAGGACGAGCCCGACGAGGACGGCGACGGAGCCGGCGAGATCGCTCGCGAAATGGAGCGCATTCGACGCTAGCGCGGGGCTCGCGTACCGGCGCGCGGCCCGGGAGGATGCCGTCGTCCGGAGCACGTCGACGACGATCACGATCCCGATCACCACGAGCGCGTACCAGGTCGCGTGGACGCTCGTGTGTGCGTTCCCCGTCAGCCGCACGATCGCACGCCAAACGATCGCGAAGCTCGCGAGCACGAGGATCGAGCCCTCGCCGAGGGCGGCAAGGTGCTCGGCCTTGCCGTGCCCGTACTGGTGACCCGTGTCGGCGGGCCGCCCGGAGACGCCGACGGCGAAGAACGTGAGCAGCGCGGCGATCAGGTCGGTCCCGGAATGGACGGCTTCCGAGAGCAGGCCGAGGCTGCCGGTGGCGAGGCCCGTGCCGAGCTTCAGCCCGATCAGGGCCGCCGCCGCGACCACCGAGGACAGCGCGGTCCGACGTTGCGGGCTCATCGCGGCGAAGCGTAAGGGCCTCGGGAAGTGTTCCGCACTTCCCTCGGGGAGACGTTGTGCTCCGCAGAGCGCCCGGCGGCGGAGCCGCCGGGCTCTTTTTGTGACCAGGGCCGTCGGGTCACGTAGCGCGGCCGGTGGGGCTCCGCCTCCCCGTCCAGCGTGGATCCGCCTGCGGCCAACGCGCCTGCGGCCACGTTAGCCTCCGGCCTGGACCGCTCCGACGAGCGGCGGTTGCAACCTTCTCCGGACCGGCGGGGCCAGGGCCGTTTCGCCCGACCGAAGTGCGCAGCACGTTCGGTCGGCTAAGAAGCGCGAAGCACCTCTAGCGGCCAGAGCACGGCGTCCTGGCGCGACGAGAAATGGCACAGCGGCGTCCCGTTGAGCTCGATCGGCGCGATCGTCGTCAGCTCCAGCTCGGCCTCCGCACGCTGGAGCGCCCAGGGGCCGTGGTGGTTCTCGGCCCGCAAGAGCGCGCCGCGCGCGTTGGTCGAATACAGGCAATAGCGCTCCGTCAGAAACCACTCGAGCGATCCCGGCCGCGCACGGAACACCTCGCCGTCACCTCGGTAGCGGCCGCTGAAGACCCGAGCCGGATCCCCCACCCGCGCGCACTCGACCTCGATCCACCCGCCGTAGCGCTCGAGCGACATGCGCGCGTGGGTGTAGGGGAGCCTGGCCAGACGGCGCGACAGCCCGGCGGCGAGGCGGCTGGATGCGTCGATGCCGAGCAACCACACGCCAGGCTTCCCGTCCGCGGCGCGGACGTACGTGCGGACGTTGAGCTCGAGGAAGGACGAGAGGCCCGGCAGCGGCAGCATCCCCCGGGCGCGCAGCCCGGTCAGCCGGAACGGCGTGATCCCGAGCCAGGCGCTGCCGTCGTACGACTCGACCTCGAGCGCGTCGGGCACATGCGTGCGAACGTCCTCGAGCCGGACGCGCCAGTGCGCGAACAGCATGTCCTCCCACGTCTGGCCGAGCGTCCAGCGCCGCGCCGGCAGCGGCCACGGCCGGTGCTCGACCTGCTCGAGCGAGTGCGCCTGCCTGGCCGCCGCGCCGGCGGACATCAGAGATTGCCGCGCAGGGCCTGATCGCGCTCGATCGCCTCGAACAGCGCCTTGAAGTTGCCGTGGCCGAAGCCGCTGGCGCCGTGACGCTCGATCACCTCGAAGAAGACCGTCGGCCGGTCCTGCGCCGTCTTCGTGAAGATCTGGAGCAGGTAGCCGTCGTCGTCGCGGTCCGCGAGGATCTTGTGGCGGCGCAGGTCCTCGTAGTCCTCGTCGATCTCGCCGACGCGCGCCGGAGCGTCTTCGTAGTACGCGTCCGGTGTGTCGAGGAAGATCATCCCCCGCTCCTTCAGCGCCTCGACCGTCCCGACGATGTTCGAGGTCGCGAGCGCGATGTGCTGCGCGCCGGCGCCGCCGTAGAACTCGATGTACTCCTCGATCTGGCTCTTGCGCTTCCCTTCGGCGGGCTCGTTGATCGGGAACTTGATCTTGCCCCCGCCGTCCGCCATCACCTTCGACATCAGCGCCGAGTACTCGGTCGAGATGTCCTCGTCGGAGAAGTGGATCATCTCGGTCATGCCGAAGACGCGCTCGTAGTACTCGACCCACTCGTTCATCCGCCCCAGCTCGACGTTGCCGACGATGTGGTCGATGTTCGTCAGGCCGACAGCGGTGTTCGGGCTGCCGTTCGCGGACAGTGACCTGTAGCCGGGCTTGAAGGGGCCGCCGTAGTTCGACCGGTTGACGAACGTGTGGATCGTGTCGCCGTAGGTCGCGATCGCCGCGAGCTCGAGCGCCCCGTGCTCGTCCTCGGCCCGGTGCGGCTCGACGACGCCGCGCGCGCCGCGCTGCACCGCCTGCCGGTACGCCTCGGTCGCGTCGGGCACCGCCAGTGCGATGTCCTTGACGCCGTCGCCGTGCCGCGCGTGATGCTTCGTGATCTCGTGCTCCTCCCGCAGCGCGGAGGTGACGACGAACCGCACCGCACCCTGCTCGAGCACGTACGACGCGCGGTCGCGTACGCCGGTCTCCGGGCCCGAGTACGCCGTGCGCGAGAAGCCCATCGCGTGCTCGTAGAAGAAGGCGGCCTGCTTCGCGTTGCCGACCCAGAGCTCGACGTAGTCCCAGCCGAGCAGCGGCATGAAATCGTCGGCCATGCGGCGGATTATGCCGTCACTCGACCGGGGGCGCGGGCGCCGCCGCCTGCTTCCAGAGCCGCTCGAGCACGATTCCCGCGAAGATGAGGACGCCGCCGACGACCTCCAGCGAGCGCAGGGTCTCGGAGAGCAGGATCAGGGCGAAGAACACGGCGAAGAACGGCTGGAGGTTGGAGAACAGCGAGGCCCGGGACGGCCCGACCCGGTCGATGGCCGTGAACCAGAGGATGTTCGTCAGGAACAGCGGCCCGATCACGGCGTAGCCGAAGCCGAGCCAGGTCTTCCAGCCGAAGGAGAACTCCTGCGCCGCGAGCTGCGGGACGCTCACGATGGCCAGCGGCACCCAGCCGATCGCGAGCACGAGCGCGCTGATGCGGAAGGGCGAGTAACGGCGCATGAGCGGAGCGATCGTGACCGTGTAGCAACCCCACGTGAAGGCCGTGCAGATCGCGATCAGATCGCCCTCGAGTCCGGCCGAGAAGCCGCCGCCGGCGCTCGCCGCGATCAGCGCCACGCCGGCGAAGGTGATCGCCGCGCCGACCCAGAATGCGCTCGACAGGTGCTCGAGCCGCAGCGCAAGCGAGATCAGGCCGATGAAGATCGGCGTCGTCCCGAGCAGCAGCGCGACGGTCGAGGCGTGGGCGAGCTTCACGCCGTATACGAAGCAGACCTGGTTGGCGAAGATCATCGCGGCTGCGAACAGGACGAGCCGGAGATCGCGCCGGGCGATCCGGAACGAGCGCTCCCGGTGGTAGGTGAAGGCCCAGAAGAGCGCGATCGCCGCGAAGTAGCGGATCGTCCCGTACGAGAGCGGCGACCAGCCGTGCATGAAGACGTACTTCGTGACGGTGATGTTGAACGCCCAGAGCAGGACGGTGCCGAGCAGCATGCCGTCCACGGGGGTTACTCGCCGCACACCGGCGAGCGTACTGTGGTTAGGGTTCCACCGTGGCCGAGCCGACCTTCGCAGACGTCGACGCCCTCGTCGGGCCCGCGACGCCTCACTTCGCCTACCAGCTCCGTGCCCGCGTCGGCGAGCTCGTGCTCGGCCTCGACGAGAACCATCCGGTTCGCCGCTACGCCGAGGAGAAGATGGAGCTCCTCGACCGTCTCGGCCACGCGTCGTCGAAGGCCCACGACGGCGGACGCGAGCCGCGCTCACGGCCCGGCTGGGCGGAGCTTCCGAGCTCCGCGCCGGCCGACGAGCCGCTGCCGCGGCGGAGATGAGCCTCCAGGGCTCGTCGGTCCTCGTGACCGGCGGCACCCGGGGAATCGGGCTGGCGATCGCCCTCCGCCTCGTGCGCGACGGCGCCGCGCGCGCCGTCCTCGGCTACATGCGCAACGACGCCGCAGCCGCGGCCGCCGCCGAGCAGGTGCGCGCTGCGGGCGCGGAGCCCGTGCTCGTCCGCGGCAACGTCGCGTCGGCGCGGGTCGTGACGGAGCTCACGGCCGCCGGCCCGTACCGCGTCATCGTGCACAACGCGGCGACGGGCGTAGCGCGTCCCGCGCTCGAGACCGACGACAAGCACTGGGACTGGACGCTGAACGCGAACGCCCGGGCACTGCTCGCGCTCGCACGCGCGGCCGCGCCCGCGATGGAGGCCGGCTCGTCGATCGTCGCGATCTCGAGCCTCGGCTCGCAGCGGGTACTCGACAACTACGTCCTGATCGGCACGTCGAAGGCGGCGCTCGAGTCGGTCGTCCGCTACCTCGCGGTCGAGCTCGCTCCGCGGGGCATCCGTGCGAACGCGGTCTCGGCCGGCGTCGTCGAGACCGATGCGCTCGAGCACTTCCCGAACAAGGACGAGATGCTCCGCTCGGTCGAGCGCACGCCCGCGGGCCGGCTCGTGGAGCCGGACGACGTCGCCGCCGCGGTCTCCTTCCTTTGCTCCGACGACGCGGCGATGGTGTGCGGCCAGACGCTGATCGTCGACGGCGGCTTCTCCCTGCTCGCGTGATGGAGCCGACCGAGAACAACCGCCGCGCGTGGGACGAGGTGCACCGCCGCCGAGCCGAGGCGCGGCCGGGCCACGGCAGCCTGCCGTCGATCGTACGCAAGACGCTCGGCGACCTTGCGAAGAAGCGAGTGCTGCACCTCCAGTGCGCGACCGGCGAGGCGAGCGCAGAGCTCGCGGAGCTCGGTGCGGTCGTCACCGGAGTGGACTTCTCCGAGGAGGCGCTCGACGTCGCGCGCGAGCGCTGGCCGAAGATCCTGTGGATCGAGGCCGACGTGCAGTCGCTGCCGACGAAGCTGCGCCGTGGCCGCTTCGACCTCGTGTACTCGGCCGAGGGCGTGCTCGCCGGCCTCGACGATCTCGACGCGTGGGCGCACGGCATCGTCGACGCGCTCCACCCGCTCGGCGAGCTGCTCATGTTCGAGGAGCACCCCGTCGCCGAGTGCGTGGACGGTCTGCTGCGCTGGCATCGCGATTACTTCGGCGTGTGGCGCCTCGGTCAGGTGGTGACGGCGCTGGCCCGCGCGGGGCTCGTAGTGGAGGCGCTCGAGGAATACCCCGGCGATTCATCGTGGCGGCGGCACGACCGGCGCGTCCCCGGCACCTTCATGCTGTACGCCCGCCGTAAGCCGTGAGAAGCGCCAGGGCTTCGGGCGCAGGGCGAACAACTGCGACCAGGTCGCGACGACGTCGCG
>Ga0335070_10005460_pt1 | contig 14936 bp, 12 predicted proteins | sample Lox_Sample_13_FD_206722 | JGI IMG/M metagenome (GOLD analysis project Ga0335070, IMG submission 206722) | Soil microbial communities from Loxahatchee National Wildlife Refuge, Florida, United States - Lox_Sample_1.3 | ecosystem: Environmental > Terrestrial > Soil > Wetlands | place: USA... | reverse complement strand
TCCCGGCGCTCAGGGAAGTTTCCATCGACGTCCAAGATGGCGAAATTGTGACGATCCTGGGCGCCAATGGGGCCGGGAAGAGCACGACCCTCCATACGATATCGGGCTTGCTGAAATTGAGCAGTGGTACGATCGAGTTTGATGGCGAGGATATCAGCCAGATTGCTCCAGAAACTCGTGTGGGCAGAGGGATTGCCCATGTGCCAGAAGGGAGACGGGTATTTCCCGGCTTGACGGTCATGGACAATCTTCTTCTGGGGGCGAGTTCACATTCACACCGCAAGAATTTTAAAAGGGAGACGGAGGACGATATTGAGAACGTCTGTTCTCTCTTTCCGGACCTCAAGAAGTTCTCAAAGAATCTGGCATGGACCCTGAGTGGCGGGCAACAGCAGATGCTGGCCATCGCACGGGGTCTCATGGCTCGGCCAAAGCTGCTTCTGCTCGACGAGCCTTCATTAGGGCTTGCTCCAGTTCTGGTGGAGCAAGTCTTCGCATCCATCAAAAGCATCAACCAGAAGGGGACGACGATTCTCTTGGTAGAGCAAAACGCGCACATGGCGCTTGAGGTCGCCAGCCGTGGCTACGTGCTCGAAACAGGGAGGATTGTTCTTCACGATACCTCGGCGAACCTGATTGCCGACGAGCGAATGAAACAAGCCTATTTGGGGGGAAGAGGGAGAGGACTTGTCACGCCTCCGCACGGATCTTAATCAGTGTGCTTGTTCTGGGACGGCCATGATTTGGGAAGAGAGGAGAAAACAACTATGTCAGAAGCGATGAGAAGAAAAGAATTACGGAAACCGATTTCCAAGCAAGAACTTGAGAGGCGGTTCAAGGCCGTTCGCAAGGCCATGGAAAAAGAGAAGATCGATTGCCTGATCATGCAGAATAACAACCAGTTTCTTGGAGGGTATACCCGTTATTTCACTGATAACCCGGCGGAGAATGGCTATACTATGACGGTCATCTTTCCGCTGAACCAAGAGATGACCGTCATCTGTCACGGTGCCCCACCCTTGCCCGCTTGGCCCCCGAAGTGGGCTGTCCATGGCGTCAGGGAACTCATCAACCTTCCCTACATCCCCACGCTTACCCGCACGAATGATATGGATGCCAAGGCTGCGGTCACAACGATGAAAAAGCTCAAGGTGAAAAAGCTCGGTGTTGTTGCCCCTGCAATGGTGTGCGCTTTTATGTACAACTACCTGAAGGAAAACCTGCCTGGCGTGACCATGACCTATGCCACCGATTTAGTAGATGAGATCAAAGCGGTCAAGAGCGAAGAAGAAATACAGTTTATCAAAGAGACCGCGAGGATGCAGGACATCGTCTGGGGAGCTGCGTTGGCGATGGTCCGTCCCGGTGTCAGGGAATTTGAGATCAGGAGCGAGATTCAGCGTCTTTACTGGAACTGGGGCAGTGAGGAGCAGTTGATCATGATCGGCTCGCAGCCAGCCGGTATTGCCGCCCCGCAGAAGGCGCCTTTCTTCCAGAACCGTACGCTTGAGCAGGGCGATCAGGTTTGTATCATGCCAGAAGTCAACGGGGCGGGTGGATTCTATTGTGAGCTGGGTCGCACCGTTTGTATCGGCGACGCCCCAAAGGCCTTGTTAGACTTGTGGAGTCTCATGGTGCAGCTCCAGGATGAAACGGCGAAGAGGCTGAAGCCTGGGGTTGAGCCCGCAAAAATTTTCAGGTTTTACAATGAGGAACTGGCCAAAAAGAAGTGCTCCCAGGATCTCAGACTTTTCTGCCACGGGCAAGGATATGACTTAGTCGAGCGGCCCTCGATGCGTCCCGAAGAAGACATGACGGTCAAGGCAAACATGAATATCACGATCCATCCGATGGCCATGAATGCCGGCGGCAGTGCCTATGTTTTCTGCTGCGACAATTTCATCGTCACGGAATCCGGCACCGTAAGGATTCACAAGACTCCTCGAGAAATTTTTGTGGTGTAGTCGTGGGTCCCCTTCATCCTCCAGCCGGGCTGACGGGCCTTCGGTGAATCGATTCGTGCAAATCAATGCCCGATCTTGACGATCCCAACTTTATTGACGCCGCTGCAGGCGATGTAGAGATCGCCTTCTGGGGTTGATACCATATTCCGCACCACACCTCCGCCTGAGGGGATCGGCCAGGTGGCAAATGCTTTGGTGCTTGGATCAAACCGCACGATCGTATTGGGCGTCACTCCGGATTCGCTGTACCAGACCACTCCATCGGGCGTTATGGCTATGCCGTAGGGTCTGGATTCTACCCTGCCTGGCGATAACCACTCCTCCACCTTCCTTGTGACCGGATCCAATCGTCCCAAATATCCACGGGCAAAGTCCGTATAGTAGACCTGATCGCTTGAAGCGATGGCGAGCCGTCTGGGCCTCGCGTTTTGAGGAAGCGGGTATTCCGTGATTTCCATTGAGATCGGATCGATGCTGGCGAGCTTGTTCGTCCCGAACTCGCAGAAGAAAGGGACCCCCTTTGAATTTACCGCAATGCCATAAGGTACGGAACTGGGGGTAAGTGATTTCTTCAGGGTGATGACACCCGCCTGAGGATCCAGCCTGCCCACAAAGTCGCCCTCTTGGACAGTAAACCATAGAATGCCCTTCTGATCGAAAACTGGAGTATGGGGGCCTTGGGCTGCCCGGTCGGGGATCGGATACTCGGTCACTTTGCCGGTCCTCGGATCCAGTCTGCCAAGGTACCCCTTGTAATTGGCGGTAAACCAGATATTTCCTTCTTTGTCTGCCACCAACCCGTGTGGTCCTGAGTCTGGGGTTTTAAGGGGAAATTCCCTTATTTGACCTGTTCTAGGGTCAACCCTTCCAAGAGTGTTCGATCTCATCCCCGTGTACCATAAGGAACCGTCCGGAGCCACCGACGGGTCGTCTGGCCGCGAGTTTGGCGTCGGGACATCCCATTCCTGGATTCTTACGCTTAAAGTTGCCAGGCCAATGGCTGGTACTGAAAGCAAACCCGATGCGGTCGCAAAAATGAAAAATGCCAGTAGCCACTTATGTTTCACTTTCTTGATCCATCCTTTCAAAATACCCAACCTAAACATGTTCTCGATGTGTGGAATTGTCAAGAAAGGAGAGGTCTTTTCAATCCGGAATGATGAATGATTGCACAGAGAAGGGGGTCGCCTGGATTTACGAGTGGTCGATAGAAATCTTTGGCCGTAAACAAGGGATGATTTGTAGATTTTCGTGGGGTAGGTTAAGTTTATTTGATGAGATATCTCTCTTTTTGTCGCATAAACGGCGTCTATTTGAAGACACAACGACTTTCAAACGGAGAGATTTGACTTGACAAGAAATTGTATACAGTATACATTTTGAATGGTCTTTTTGATTTTAAAGTTCTTGGGTAATCCCTTTAAATCATTATAGATATTACAAATTCTCAGTCATATCCGAGAAAGTGCTCAACACCTTGAAAGAGATGAGAGGAATCACCGGGAGGAACGTATGAGGCTACCGCCGTTTCAGTACCTTGAACCCGCGGATATGGAAGAGGCGCTTTCGCTGATCAGCACCCACAAAGAAAGGGTGAGGATCATGGCGGGCGGGACCGATCTTGTGAACCGCATGAGGTTGAGGCTGATTGAGCCCGCCTTCGTGATGGACATCGGAAAACTTCGGAACCTGGAGGGCATCGACGCGGGCGATACCGAAACGGTCATCGGCGCCAATACACGGCTAAAAGAGATTGCCGGTGCGCCGCTCATCAATAAAAGATTGACGGCGATTGCGGAAGCCGCCTTCCAGGTGGCGTCACCGACGATTACCCACATGGCAACGGTAGGCGGCAACCTCCTCCAGAACACGCGATGCCTCTACTATGACCAGTCCGGGATGGTGCTCGATGGGCTCGAACCCTGCTACAAGAGAGGCGGAACCGTGTGTCTCGCCGTCAAAGGCAGTAAACGCTGCTTCAGTGTCTACCAGGGGGACCTGGCGCCCGCGCTTCTCGCGTTCGATGCGCGGTGTGTCCTTGAGAAGAAGGGATCAACACGAACGGTTTCTCTCACAGAGCTTTTTACCGGCAACGGAATAACCCCATTCACCATCGGGGCCGATGAATTACTTACAAAGGTCATCCTCCCTCAACCCAAGGGCATTTACAGCTCCGCCTATCGGAAGCTGCGACTCCGGGGAAGCGTGGACTATCCTCTCGCGTCCGCCGCGGCCTTGGTCTCTGTCGCGGACGATCGAAAGACCACGACGTGCCGTGTGGTCGTTGGCGCCGCTGGAGCTGCTCCGAAGGTGATTGACCGGGTACCATGGGAAGCCGATTTCGGGGGCATTGCTCAGAAGGCGTATGATCAGGCCGAAGGAGTTGATAATCTCCCAATGCCCGGTGCCTACCGGAGGAAGATGGTAAGCGTCCTTGCCAAACGGGCGGTCCAAGCGGCCTTTGCCGGGATCAAGGAGGGGATGTGACATGAATGAGATGAAGAAAACAGCCATCATCCTAAATGTCAACAGGGAGACCTACGATCTGGTGTCCTATCCAAATCGGACGCTGCTCGAAGTGCTCCGTGACGATCTCCGCCTCACCGGGGCAAAAGAGGGTTGTGGCGAGGGGGTATGCGGCGCCTGTACGGTCCTGATTGACGGCACTCCGGTTCGCTCCTGTCTCACCCTTGCTGTCGCCGTGCAGGGCAAAGAGATCACGACCATTGAAGGCCTCAGCCTGGGTGAAAAACTCCACCCTGTCCAGGAAGCCTTCGTCAACCACCACGCGATCCAGTGCGGGTTCTGCAGTCCCGGCATGATCCTGACGTCTTACGCGCTCCTTGAGGAGAACCCGAATCCCACCGAGAAGGAGATCCGACGCGCTCTTTCCGGAAACGTATGCCGCTGCACGGGCTACGCGAAAATTGTCGAAGCAGTAAAATCACTCGCGGAGGAGGGGAAATAGGCCATGGAAGATTTCTCCTATATCGGAAAAGATATGAAACGGATCGACGCGGCCTGTAAGGCAACGGGGGAAGCCCTCTTCGCATCCGATCTCAACTTGCCCCGGATGCTCGTAGGGAAGATACTCCGGTCTCCCCATGCCCACGCACGGATCGTGGCAATCGATCCATCAAAGGCTGAAAAACTCCCCGGCGTCAAGGCCGTCGTCACCGCGAAGGACATGTGCGGCGACAAGTGGGGTGTTTTCAAATATACCCAAGACCAGCAGTTCCTTCCCACCGAGAAGGTTCGTTACGTGGGCGAAGAGGTGGCTGCGGTGGCTGCCGTCGATGAAGACACAGCGCTCGAAGCGCTTTCCCTGATCGACGTCTCGTACGAAGTGCTCCCGGCCGTGTATACCATCGAGGATGCGCTGGCACCCGACGCACCCCAACTCCACGATGTCTATCCCAGCAACATCAACGTCCACGTCGTCATCGATGTGGGAGACGTTGAAAAAGGCTTCGCGGAATCCCATCTCGTCAGGGAAGATACCTTTACCGCGCCGGAGGATTCTTATTTCCAGGGAGAACCCTACGCGGTGGCGGCCCAGTTCGACCACGCGGGAAACCTCGAAATATGGATGCCCAACGCCGGGCCCCATCTGAAGGCGAAACCGCTCTCGAATGTACTCAAGATTCCTCTTAACAAGGTCCGGGTACGCAAGATTACCATCGGCGGCGCCTTCGGAGGCCGTTCAGAAATATCACCCGCCGACGTGATTTGTGCGTTTCTCGCGAAGAAGGCGCAGCGGCCGGTAAAGATCGTCTACACGCGGGAAGAAAACACCGTCTGCACGCGACAGGCCCACTCGATGGTTACCAAGATAAAAACGGGTGTCGACAAAGAGGGACGGGTCGTAGCCCGTGACATTACCTGTCACATGGACGGCGGCGCGTACAGCTCCACGGGCCCCATCGCGACCTCTGTGCCTTTTCTCTGCATGGAGCAGGCCTACCGGATGGAGAATGTCCGCTATAACGGCTACCGGATCCTTACGAACAAGCCCATCCGGGGCATGTTCCGCACCCACGGAAGGGGCTTTGCCTGCGGCGTTGACATTCAGCTCGACATGATTGGCGAAGCATTGGGAATCGACCCGCTGACGATGCGGCTTCGCAACGCCCGGCAGGCCGGGGACACCACACCGACGAAATCCTATGTGGCGAGCTGTGGTCTGACGGAAACGATTGAGAAGACTGGGAAGAAGTCACGGTGGACGGAGAAATTCGGGAAACTGCCGCCTTACCATGGAATTGGCATTGGCTGCAATTCCGTACAGACGGGTTTCCCGATGGGAATCCGAGGGGGCTCGCAGGCCTTTATCAAATTGAACGAAGACGGTGGTGTGACGGTGATCACGGGAATCGTCGATAACGGCCAGGGCAATGACCATATGATCGTGCAGATCGCAGCGGAAGAACTGGGACTTACCCCGGATGACGTGCAGCTGATCACCGCAGATACGGAAGTGACACCGAGCGACCCCGGCTCGTACTCGATGTGCGAGACTTTCATCGGCGGGAACGCCGTGCGCCTTGCCGCGCAGGATGTGAGGAAAAAGCTTTTTAAGATCGCCGCCGCTGAGTTCGGCGTCGGCGAGCAGGACCTGAGCGCGAAGAACCGGAAGATTTTTGTAACCCATAATCCCCAGCAAACGATGAGTATCGCGAAGGCCGTCCGGATCGCGCTTTCCCGCAACGAATCGATCAGCGGAGAAGGCTCCTACTGGCCCAACGTGGACGGGAAACGCGAATGGGTCAAAAACCCTTACGGCCAGCTCTCGGAGGCCTTTTCTTTCGGCACCGTGATCTGCGAGGTGAAGGTCGATCCCGAAACGGGCCAGGTGGAGGTCTTGGAAGTCACGGCGTCCCAGGACGTGGGCTACGCGCTCAACCCGAAAGTCATCGAAGGACAGTTTGAAGGCGGCGTCGCCATGGGAGGCCAGGGCGGAATGCTGACGGAATACCTCCAGTGGCATGAAGGGAGGGTGTTGACGCCCACCCAGCTCGGTTATCTCCTACCACTCGCCATCGATATGCCGAAGATCAATAACATCATTGTTGAGACCATCGACCCCAACGGCCCATACGGCGCGAAAGAGGCGGGCATGTCGGTCGCGATGAGCGCGGCGCAGGCGTACTGCGGCGCAATCTCCAATGCGGTAGGCGTCTACTTCCACGAGTATCCCATTACGCCGGATAAAATACTCAAAGCGATCGAAGAGAAAAAGAAGAGAGAGCGAAAAGGGTGAACCCCGTAGGAAAGCCTTCTACTTTCCGGCGGGATGGCTCACGCAGGTTTTTAAACCGCGTTTTCGCTCCGGAAGAAAGCTTATTTTCATCCCCCTCCAAGCAGCGGGGCCTTCTAACGGGGTAAACCATGAAGATAGAGAAGATTGATCATATCTGTTTTGCAGTGAAAAACCTCGAAGAAACGAAAAGGGCTTACAGAGAGGATTTTGGATTAATACCGACCTGCCAATATATTGCCGAATTGGAAAAGATCAAAGTCGCCAGGTACTCCATCGGTGGAGTTGCGGTAGAGTTTATGGAATCCACTGCCCCGGATGGAGAAGTCGCTAAATTCATCGAGAGCAGAGGTGAAGGTGCTTACCTGATCGCCTATAAAGTGGACGATCTTTCGAAGGCAATGCAGGAGCTCAAAGACAAAAATATCAAGCTCATCGATCATAAACCCAGGGAGCTCTTTGGGACCCGATATGCCTTCGTTCACCATCCCAATAAGCTTCACGGGGTGCTTACCGAACTTCTGGAAGGCGATTTCGACATCACGAAGCAGTAAGACTGGAATGAAAAAATGACCATCTTAAGGAGGGAGTGAGAATGAAGGCGTTGGTACTCGGTGGAACGGGGGGAATGGGCCAAGGAGTCGCCCGTGACCTGATTAAACAGGAGCAGATTCGGCAAGTCATTCTCGGTGACATCAATACAGACCCAAACAGAGTGCAAGAGAAATTGCGTGCGAGCGAAAAGGTATCGCTGCGGAAAATCGATGTCAACGATCACAACGGCTTGGTCAGCGCGATCAAGGATGCCGACGTCGCGATCAACTGCGCAGGACCTTTCTACAAAACGGCCGTGGCCGTTGCTAAGGCAGCGGTCGAAGCAAAGGTCAATTATATCGACATTTGCGATGACTACGAGGCGACCGACATTCTTTTTGCTTCGGATATTGATCGGGCGGCCAGGGAAGCGGGAATCACGGTCCTGACAGGAATGGGATCGGATCCGGGAACAAACAACGTCATCGTCAAGTGGTACGCAAACCAACTGGACCGTGTTGACGAGATCGCCTTGTTTTGGGTCGTCAGCATTGCCGAGCTCGCGGGCGCGGCCTGGGATCACAGCCTCCATATGACTCTTGGTAAAATCCCCCAGTATCTGGACGGTAAGCTGGAATATGTCGAGGGCGGGACCGGCGAGGAAACGGCTCAATTCCTTGAGCCCCTTGGCACCTGTCAGGTTCGCTATGTGGGTCATCCTCAGCCGCTCACCATGCCGCGGTATATCAAAGGGGTGAAGCGGGTGATTATTAAAGGTGCATTAATACCGCCATGGGTGGACGAGCTTATTAAGGAGCAGAAAGAGACGGGTTTTCTCGGGAGAGAGCCCATAGAGATCAAGGGAACCAAGATCATACCCTATGACCTGAGTTTGCGGCTTTGGGACGCCATTCCCAAGAATAGGGATAAGGGACCTTTCGCCTCCGGATTGAAAGTGATCGTCAAAGGAGAAAGAAAAGGAAAACAGGTGACCTACACGGCAGACATCGTGGGCAGGATGGCCCCGGGAACGGGACTTCCCGCCTCGATCGCGGCTCTCATGCTGGAGGCCGGCGATGTCAAGGTAAAGGGTGTGGTTGCCCCGGAGGGCTGCATCGATCCGGAAAAATTCATTGCAGCATTAGTAAAACGAGGGGCCAAGATACATCAGACGGAGACGATCAGGTCGATGCTTGAAGTATAGCAAAGATCGGAAAAGATAATAGGCCCTTATGAATAAGGCTGTGCACAGAATGGCGACAGCCATTCAGGATAAAGCGGCTCTAAATCCGAAGCACGAAATTCGAAATTTGAAACAATCTCAAATCACCAAGTTTCAAACGTTCCAAACAAATGAGTTTAGGATTTTTGAATTTCGAAAATTCGAATTTGTTTCGGATTTCGATATTCGAATTTCGGATTTTTAAACTCTCCCGCGAGGGCGAGATTTGGTTCCGGTTATGCCGGGTTGGGAGGATCTCAATGAAAGAGGTTAAAAAATTAAATATATCAAAAAGTCTGGAGCTTTTTGGGGAGGCCACAAAATTGATCCCGGGCGGAGTCCTGGGCGCTAGAAAACCCAGTGATTTCATCGAAGGAGAATATCCTATCTTTCTCGAAAATGGCAAGGGCTGCCGATTAACCGATGTGGATGGGAATGAATATATCGACTTCCTATGCGGCTATGGGCCCATTATCCTTGGCTATCGAGAAGAAGAAGTGGATGAAGCGGTGGTCAAGCAAATTCGTGAGAAAGGGTTCTGCTTCACACTTACCCAGAGGTATCAGAATCAGCTCGCGAAAAAACTGAGGGAACTCGTCCCCTCCGCCGAGATGAGTATTTTCTTAAAGACCGGCTCCGATGCCACCACGGCAAGCATCCGTATTGCAAGGGCATACACCAACCGAATCAAAGTTATGCGCTGTGGATACCACGGCTGGCATGACTGGTGCGTAGAGATGAAAGGAGGCATCCCTGAAAAATTCTACGAGGACGTTTATGAATTCCGGTATAACAAACTGGATCAACTCGAAGAACTGATGGCAAAATACGGCAAAGAGACGGCTGCCATCATCATAACTCCATTTGGACATCCCAACCATCAGAAAATGGAAGAACCTCAACCGGGTTTCCTTGAAGGAGTGAGAGAAATTGCTACCCGGCACGGTGCAGTCCTCGTTTTTGACGAAGTCCGCACCAATTTCAGGCTCAGCATGGGGGGTGCGCAAAAGCTGTATGGCGTCACCCCGGACTTATCGGTCCTTGGAAAGAGCATGGCTAACGGATATGCGATCAGTGCGGTCAGCGGAAAAAGGGAGGTCATGATGGCTGCAGCCCAGAAGCTTTTCATCTCTTCGACCTTCTTTCCAAACAGTGATGGTTATGTTGCCGCCCTCAAGACCATTGAAATCCTGGAGCGTGATAAGGTGATTGAAAACATCTGGGAAAAAGGCAACCGCTTCCTGAAAAAACTTCGGAATATCATGAGCAAGCATGACGTGGGAGCCGAGCTGACCGGTGTTGCGCCGATGTTTTATATCACTTTCAAAAAGGATGCCGCAGAGACTCACAGAAAGAGACGGGATGATTTCTACACTCAACTTATCCGTAAGGGCATCTTCTTGCACCCACACCACCACGGATACATCAGCTACAGACACACCGACCAGGATCTGGACCTGACGGCGCAAGCCATCGATGAAGCGCTGGCTTATGTAAAAGAAAAACATCAGAAATAACGTCTCCCCGGAAAAGGTCTCTCCCTAAGGGATGCTGAATTCCAAGGAGGGTTGGAAGCATCCGGAGGATTTAATTCAGGAAAATGTGCCCAGACACCGTTTTCAACAACGCCATTGTTTTTAATCCTCTTACCAGAGAATTTATCAAAGGCCAATCCCTTTGGGTCAAAGATGGAATCATCGGGTATGTGGGTCCTGCTTTTGATTTTTCTAAGTCTGAGAAGACGGTATCGATCGATGCGGATGGAATGGTTCTCCTTCCCGGATTGATCGATGGCCACACCCACACCTTGAGTCATCGATACGGCGTTGAGGAATTCGTCAAGCATATCATTCGGTCCGGTGTCACGACAGTGATTACAGAGACCATAGAACTTGCCACCATCGTGGGGAAAGATGGCATCGAATATTTTGCCAAGGGGTTGGAAGGACAGCCGATCCGGCTATACTACACGGTTGCTCCGCTCTGTGGTCTCACGCCAGACGAAGAAACCATTGCCCCAACCCACGAAGAATTTGTGTCCATCCTGAAAGATCCAAAATGCCTGGGCATCGGCGAGATTTATTGGGGAAACATGTTTTTGGAGGGGAGTCAGGGGGACAGGGTCAAGAAGCTCGTTTCCACGGCTCTGGAGATGGGGAAGGTCGTGGAGGGACATACGGCAGGTGCAAAGGGGCAAAAGCTTCAGGCCTATGCCAGTCTTGGCATCTCCTCGTGCCATGAGCCTATTACGGAGCAGGAAGTATTGGAGAGGCTTCGACTGGGTTACTGGATCATGATCCGGGAAGGGGGGATCCGGAAGGAGCTGGAGGGAGTCAAGGGAATTTTCAAAAAGAAGATTGATTTTAGAAGATTGGCTTTGGCGACCGATGGAGTCGATCCTGAGGGACTCCTCGGGGAGGGCTATCTTGACGCTTCTGTGAGGAGTCTCCTGAAGTTGGGCGTTCCGCCGAAGCTCGCTTATCAGATGGTGACGATCAATGTAGCAGAGCACTTTCATCTTGATCATGTCATCGGATCTCTTACGCCCGGGAAAATGGCTGATCTTCTGATCATTCCCAGCTCCAACGAATTTTCTCCGCAACTGGTGATGTGCGATGGCCGGATTATATACCAGGACGGGAAATCTTTGGCTGGACCACGGAACATCTTCTTCCCGGAGGCTATGTTTCATACGGTAAGAGTCAAAGACTACCGTTTTCCCCCCGTGCCTCAAAAAGGAAAGGTCAGGGCCATGGAACTGGTGTCAAGACTTGTGACTCAGGAAAGAATCATCGATCTTGAAGACCCTGAGGAATCGAACGATATCATGATGGTCTTCGTTATCAACAGGCTGGGAAGCGGAAAAGCCTTTATGGGCCTTCTCAAAGGGTTTGGCCTTCAGAGAGGCGCCTACGGGACCACGACGACCTGGGACATGCCGGATATGGTTGTCGTCGGATGCGATACCCAATCGATGGAAACAGTGATCGGAAGGCTCGAAGAGATTGGGGGCGGGTGCGCCTATGCGATCGGGAAAGAGATTGTTGCGGAATTCTCCGCTCCCCTCTGCGGTGTCATTTCATTAAAACCGATGGAGAGGGTTCGGGATGAGGTTAGAAAACTGGAAGAATCTCTGAGGAAGAACGGAGTGAAATGGGAAAAACCTATCCTGACGGTTGACACCTTCGGAACCCCTGCTATTCCTAGCCTAAGGATTACCAACCATGGCTACGTCAGGTTAAAAGACCGGAAAATTCTTTCTCTGGAGGCGTGAAGTTCTTGGGACAATGACGAGCCATCCCTCATCCACATCTTGTATTCTATGCGTCCGCCGAATTTATTTTATAATCCGTTTCGAATAGACAAAAATACCTTGACAACCCGATCAATTATTGTTATTTGGAAATTTGAAGGTTAAGGAAAAACGGGCCCATAGGGTGGGGTTCCAGAACTCAGGTTCCCTCAACCAAAGATCAGACTGAGAATTTAATAGACCGGATTCAGGCTTTTCTGCTCTTGGCAGACTGGTCTTTCGTCCTTGTCTTCGCCTACCGCAGGCACAGGGCGGGCTGCTTTCTAACGGAAAAGCTCACGAAGCATGAAACCTCGTGTTCGCCCCGTTTAAAGATAAATTTCTAACGGGGTAAACGTTGGGGCCAAGAAAGGAAAAAGACGAAAGGAGGTGATCCAGGGGGGCTGGAACAGAAGTTTTCCGTAGTTTCATCGAATTCTTTTCCCAATAGAAGGAGGAGATTATGAAGGAGTACAAGGTTTTTCTTAGAGAAGATGAAATTCCCAAACAGTGGTACAATATTCAAGCAGACTTACCCACCCCTCTGCAACCCCCCCTCCACCCGGCAACAAAGCAACCGATCGGTCCCCAGGACCTTGCACCTGTCTTCCCGATGAATCTGATTGAGCAGGAAGTCAACACCAAGGATCGATGGATTGATATCCCCCAGGAGGTGATGGAAAAACTCCTCATCTGGAGGCCGACTCCTCTCCGTCGGGCTTATGGATTAGAGAAAGCTCTGGGGACGCCCGCCAGGATTTACTACAAGGATGAAGGGGTGAGCCCTCCAGGAAGCCATAAGCCGAATACAGCCGTTGCACAGGCTTATTACAACAAGGTTTTCGGGATTAAACGGATTGCGACAGAAACCGGCGCAGGGCAATGGGGAAGCGCACTGAGTTTCGCTTGCTGTCTCTTTGGCCTGGAGTGTAAGGTCTATATGGTCAGGATCAGTTATGACCAGAAACCTTATCGACGCTTGATGATGAATACCTGGGGAGCCAACTGTGTTCCCAGCCCAAGCAAAGACACCAATGTGGGAAAAAAGATTCTGGAGGCGCATCCGGATTCTCCTGGAAGTCTCGGAATTGCCATCAGCGAGGCTGTCGAAGATGCTGTCACGTCAAAGGACACCCGATACTCCCTGGGAAGCGTTTTGAACCATGTGCTCATGCATCAAACGATCATCGGTCTCGAGGCGAAGAAGCAGTTGGAGAAATTTGGAGAGAAGAAAGTCGACATCGTCACCGGGTGTGCGGGTGGGGGAAGCAACTTTGCCGGCCTCGCCTTTCCTTTCGTCCTGGATAAGATCAACGGCGCCAAGATTACCATTATTCCCGCAGAACCCACTTCCTGCCCCACTATGACCCGGGCGCCGTTTGTCTATGATTTTGGGGATAACGTAGGGATGGCGCCCATGGTTCCGATGCACAGTCTCGGACATTCCTTTATCCCGGCACCCATCCATGCGGGAGGGCTTCGCTATCATGGGATGGCTCCCCTCGTCAGCCAGTTGATCCTTGACGAACTCTTAGAGCCTCGGGCTTACAATCAGCTGGAGTGCTATGCCAATGGCGTCCTCTGGGCGAGAACCGAAGGCTTCATCCCCGCACCTGAGACCAGTCATGGCATCTCTGTCGTGGTTGAAGAAGCGAAGAAGGCGAAGCAAGAGGGAAAGGAAAAAGTCATTCTTCTCAACTGGAGCGGTCATGGCATCATGGATCTGGGTGGTTATGAATCTTATTTCAGCGGAAGGCTCGTTGACTACCCGCTACCACAGGAAGAGATGATGAAATCCCTGAAGGATATTGAAGGATGGCCGAAGCCCAAGATTATGAAGAAGGGTAAGGTCGTTGGGTAACGCAAGGGGTATCCTGCGGGTCTTCATTGGCCCGCAGGATTTTTTTATTGTATGATTGGTCCTAAATCCCCCAACGCCTGCCAGAGCGCCCATGATCGAAGAACATGATGCCCTCATCACCCGCTGCCCTCAATTAGGCGGCGAAGTTCCCTTCCGATATTGTCGAACCGTTAATCAGGATCTTCCCTGTAAAAGGATGATGGCCTGCTGGGAATTTCGAATCGAGATATCAAAATTCCTGGGCGAAAATTATTCGATGGACCAGATCCAATGTGCCTTGACCCCCCCGACCAAAACGAGGCTTGATACCATTCTCGAGATCGTCGAAAAGGCCAAAAAGATTAAAGACGGAGGAAAGTGACAGGATGTTGATCTCGGATCGATTGAGAAATATCAAGCCTTCCGGGGTGAGGCGAATCTTTGACCTGGCACGCCAGATGAAGGATCCGATCAATCTCAGCATTGGGGAGCCTGATTTCGACATCCCCGAGCCTCTCAAAGAGGAGGGAATTGCATGGATCAAGAAGGGGTTCAACAAATATACTCCCACGCAAGGTATCCCCGAGTTGAGGGAAAAGATCGCCTCCCATTTGAAGAAGAAGGGGGTTCATTTTGAAGAAGTGATGGTGACTGCCGGAGTGACCGGCGGTCTTCTCCTGGCCAGCCTTGCCCTCATCAACCCGGGGGATGAAGTCATCATCCCCGATCCATTTTTTGTGATGTATGAGTATCAAGTTCTTCTGATGGGAGGGATTCCCGTCTTTGTCGACACGTATCCCGATTTCCGATTAAGGGAAGAAGAATTC
>Ga0335070_10005459_pt1 | contig 14937 bp, 15 predicted proteins | sample Lox_Sample_13_FD_206722 | JGI IMG/M metagenome (GOLD analysis project Ga0335070, IMG submission 206722) | Soil microbial communities from Loxahatchee National Wildlife Refuge, Florida, United States - Lox_Sample_1.3 | ecosystem: Environmental > Terrestrial > Soil > Wetlands | place: USA... | reverse complement strand
ATCGAGGGGCTCGCGCGCGGCGGCACCGACCCGGTGCTGCGCGCCTGGGTCGCCGAGCAGGTCCCGCAATGCGGCTATTGCCAGCCGGGCATGGTGATGACGGCGAGCGCGCTGCTCGCCAAGACGCCGAAGCCCGACGACCGCGCCATCGACGCGGCAATGAGCGGCGTCCTGTGCCGTTGCGGCACCTATCAGCGCGTGCGTCGGGCCGTCCATCGCGCTGCGCGCGGCGGCCGCGCCGCCGGCCCGCGCATCGAGCCGCAACGGCCAACGCTACCGGAACAGGACGCGGTCGCGCTCAATCCCTGGGTGAAGATCGCAGCCGACGGGACCGTCGTTCTTGTCGTCGACCGCTCGGAAATGGGGCAGGGCGTCACGACCGCCTTTTCGATGCTCGCCGCCGAAGAGCTGGAGGTCGATCTCGCGCATAGTCACGTCGTCTTCGCGCCGGCCGACCGCGTCTACGTCAATCCCTATATCGGCCGCCAACTGACCGGCGGCAGCACGAGCGTGCGCGGCAGCTGGGAGCCGTTGCGGCGCGCGGCCGCGGCCGCACGCCTGCAGCTGGTCGCGGCCGCGGCCGAGCTGTGGCAGGCGCGTCCGGCCGACTGCCATGCCGAAGCGGGCGCCGTCATCCATCGGCCGAGCGGCCGCCGGCTTGGCTATGGTGAGCTGGCGGAAAGAGCCGCCGCCCAGCCCGCGCCGGAGTCGCCGCCCCTGAAGCAGCGCAGCGCGTTCCGCCTGATCGGCCGCCCGCTGCCGCGCATCGACGCCGCGGCGCACGCGACCGGCGCGACCGAGTTCGGCTGGGATGTGGCGGTGCCCGGCGCCGCCGCCGCCGTCGTGCTGCGCTGCCCGACCTTCGGCGGCAGCCTCGCGCGTGTCGACGCGTGGCGGGCGCGAGCGATCCCCGGCGTGCGCGACGTCGTCACGATCGACTCCGGGGTCGCCGTGGTCGCCGACGATTTCCCGACCGCGCTCGCCGGCCGGCAGGCGCTCGCCGTGACCTGGCGACGGGGCGCGCTTGCGCGCCTCGACAGCCCCGCGATCCGTCGCCGGTTCGCGCGCGCGGCCCAACGCGCAGGCGAGGCTGTGGTCGACATCGGCGATGCCAAGCGGGCGCTGGCGAAGGCCGCCCGGCGGATCGAGGCGACCTATGAGACGCCCTACATTGCCCACGCCACGCTCGAGCCGATGAATTGCACCGCGCGGATCGGGCCGGATGGCTGTGACGTCTGGGCCCCGACCCAGGCGCAAACCGAGGCTCAGGAGGTCGCGGCGCGCGCCGCCGGCCTGCCGCGCAAGCGCGTGCGCATCCACACGACGTGGCTCGGCGGCGGCTTCGGACGGCGTCTAAACCAGGATTTCGTCGCGGAGGCGGTTCAGGTCGCCAAGGCGATCGGCCGCCCGGCGCAGGTGCTGTGGACGCGCGCGGACGATCTGCAGCACGACCATTACCGTCCGGGCAATTGCACGCGCCTGCGCGGCGGGCTCGACGCGGCGGGCCGCCCGGCCGCGTGGTTCCAGCGCATCGCCGGTCCGCCGCTCGCGCTCGGCGGCGTCGATCTGCCCTATGAAATTGCGAATGTCTGCGAGGAGCATGTCGAGGAAGACCCCGGAATCCCGACCGGCCCCTGGCGCTCGGTCGGCGAGTCGCAGAACGCTTTCGCCGTCGAGGGCTTCATCGACGAGCTGGCGCATGCCGCCGGCGCCGATCCGGTCGAGTTCCGGCGCGACCTGCTGACCAAGGCGCCGCGCCATCGTGCGGTCCTCGAGCTGGCCGCGGACAAGGCCGGCTGGGGCAGGAAGCCGCCGCGCGGCCGGCGGCGCGGCATCGCGGTCTACCACAGCTATGGCAGCTGGGTCGCCGAAGTGGCCGAAGTCTCGGTGTCGCGCGGCGGGACGATCCGCGTCCATCGCGTCGTGTGCGCGATCGACTGCGGCAGCGTCGTCAACCCCGACATCGTCGCCGCGCAGCTCGAGGGTGCCGTGATTTTCGGCCTCACCGCCGCGCTCAAGGGCGAGATCACGTTCCGCAACGGCGCCGCCGTCGAGCACGATTTCCGCGGCTATCCTCTGCTCACGATCGGCGAGGCGCCCGAGGTCGAGGTCCATATCGTGCCGAGCGAGGCGCCGCCGGGCGGCGTCGGCGAGCCCGGCGTGCCGCCGATCGCGCCCGCCGTCGCGAACGCCGTGTTCGCCGCGACCGGTCGGCGGCTGCGGACGCTGCCGCTACGGATGGCGAGCGCGAAATCCGGTTCCTCGGCGGGAAAAAGGAGGACGCGATGACCGAGAAGACCAGCGTCAAGGTCGAGTTTTCGCCGGAGGAGCTGCGCTGGCTCGACCAATGGGGCAGGGCCCATGGCATGACCGCCCGCGAGGAGGCGGTGCGCCGGCTGGTGCAGCTCGGGCTCAGAGTCGCGGCCGGATCGCCGGGCGAGGCGGACCTGGAGGCGGCGCCGGACTAGCGCGCGGTTCTCGGCAAGCGACATCGCCGCGCATGAAGCTCACTTTTCTTGGCACGCGCGCCAACACGAAGATGGCGACGCGACGGCATCGCCGACACAGCGCGCTCCTCGTGCGCCGCGGCCGTGCCCGCGTGATGATCGACTGCGGCGCCGACTGGCTCGGCCGTATCGAGCGGCTCAATCCCCATGCGATCGTCATCACCCACGCCCATCCGGACCATGCCGCGGCCCTGAAGGCGGGCGCGCCGTGTCCGGTCTATGCCACCGAAGAAAGCTGGCGCGGCATGGCCGGCTATCCGATCGCCGAGCGCCGCGTCGTCGCGCCGCGCGAGGCCATCGACATCGCCGGCCTCGTCTTCGAGGCCTTCGCGCTCGACCATTCGGTGCGCGCGCCGGCTGTCGGCTATCGGGTGTCGGCCGGCGGCCACGGTTTTTTCTATGCGCCGGACGTCGTCGCCATCCGCGACCGCGGCGCGGCGCTGGCGGATATCGACCTCTATATCGGCGACGGCTCGACGGTGACGCGGCCGATCGTCCGACGGCACGGCAGCGCCGTATTCGGCCACATAACGGTGCGCGCCCAGCTCGATTGGTGCGGCGAGGCGGGGGTGCGCCGGGTCGTCTTCACCCATTGCGGCAAAGAGGTCATGGCCGCCGACGAACGCCGCCTCGGCGCGACGCTCAGGGCGATGGCGCGCGAGCGTGGGCTCGCGGCGCGCTTTGCCTATGACGGCTTGGAGTTGGCGCTTTCCTGACCCGCCGCGCTATCGACCGGCGCACCGAACGCCTCGTCGACCTCGCGCAGGAGCGGCTCGTCCGCCTCGCCGTAGCGCGGTGAGAAATGCAGCGGCTCGACACGCTTGGCGCCGGCCAGCCGGGCGATGCGGCCGGCCTGCTCGGTGGTCAGATGCGCCCGGTCCGCGGCAAGGGCCGCATCGGCGCGCGCGAACGCGGCTTCGATGAACAGGATGTCGGCGCCGCGCACCAGCTCGACGATGCGCCGCACGTTCTCGGGCGTATAGGCGGTGTCCACGACATAGCCGATCTTCTGGCCGGGGACGATGCGCAGAACATCGCGCTTGAGCTCGCCGAGCGAGAGCGTGCGCTCGCGCGCCGCGCCGGCCTCGCGCCAGCGCACGGGGCAGGGCGTATCATCCGGTTTGCCGCTCAGGACCGCCTCCTTGACCTCGCGCAGCCACGGCCCGACCGGCAGGCCGCGCTCGTCAAGCCGGCTCTTCCAGACGTTGACGTGCTGCCGCTCCTCGATCGCGAAGCCGAGACAGGGAAGGCGGTGCTCGAGCAGGGCGCAGCGCACGCTGAAACCGTGGTCCTCGCAGAGCAGGCCATCGGCGAGGGCGCGATTGCCGCCATCCTCGCGCCGGAAACGGTTCTGGAACCGGAAAGTCGCGCCTATCGCCTGGTTCGGCGCGCGAACCTCGGTGATGCGAAAAACGAGATCGGTGGCGTAGCGCTCGACGAGGTTCCACGAATATCCGGCCAGCCGATGCTCGACCCGCTCGATGATGCCCAAGGGACCGAACAGACGGATCGTCTGGTCGCGGCCGATCAGCACGCGCAAGAGCTGGTCGAAGCCGACGAAATGATCGATGTGGGTATGCGAGACGAAGACATCCTGGATGCGCAGCAGCTTGCGCGGGCTGAGCGCGTGCAGATCGCCGAGATCGAGCAGCAGCGCCCAACGCTCGAACATGCACTCGACATAGAGCGCCGGGTCTCCGAAGCGACCGTTGACCAGGACCGGGTGCAGCAGCGGTTTCATGACGATGGCAATGACGGCCGCGCCATCATGGGCAGGGGCTCCGTTGGTAGAATGTCGCCGAGAGCAAGGGGTCGGTCTTCCATCGCCCTATTCTCCTACCTCGACCCGCGGCCTCGCCCGGCGGTCCGGCGCAGCCGCACAAGCCCGGCCTCGAGCCGGACGAAGCGGAGGCTTTTGCGCTTACAGGCGCCCAGATCGATGCCCAGGCGTCCGGCCATCTGGCGCACGATGGGCAGCGGCTCGGGATCGGCCTTGGCCCAGAACGGCCGTAGCTCGCGCAGGAAGATGTTGGCGGTGATCGGGCCGACGCCGTAGAACGCGAGCAGCCGCTGTTCGAGATCGCGCGCGTGGCGTGCCGCATCGTGCAGCCGGGTGAGCGAACCGCCATAGCCGTCGATCAGCGTCTGGCAGTCGCGCAGCACCTGGTCCGACTTGCGGCTGTCATAGCGGACATAGCCGCCCTCGCGCATGATCGGATTGACCAGGAAATCCCAGCCCGCCGCCAGAATGCGCCGCGGCGTCGTCAGCCGGTGGCGCACGAAGGCGCGGTAGGTGTTCCGGGCGATGGTCTCCGAGATATGGCCGCCGAACAGCAGGCTCGCCAGAAACCACAGGAAATACGCCCGGTCGCCGCCCTTCGCCAGGTCGATGCCGAGCTCCTCGGAATAGAGCCGGCTCCGCTCGAGCGCGCTGGCCCCGATGGCCGCGGGCGATGCGCCCCTTCCCCCGCCGGATAGGGCGGCCGAGGGCCGCGTCAACGAGCTCCGGCCGACGTCACGGGAGGCAGGGCGCGAGTGTGAGCCGAGAGCCATCATCGTGCGGTCCGCCATGAATTGTCGCCGCTTGATAGCCGCGCTGGTTCGCATGAGGCGCATCGCGTTCATAGCGCTGCACGGCGCCCTTCGCCGTTGATTTGCATCAAGGCGAACGCACGGCGTCCCCGCTATTTGTTTTCATCAATGCTGACCGGTCCAGGAAAACGGCGGCATCATGGCTTTCGAATCCGAACATCGTGCGCAAACGTCCGCCTTCGAGCCGGGGTACCTTCGCCTCGTGCGGTCCGATGCGCTGGCCGAGCGCGCGCGACTGGCGCGCCGGCATCTTGCCGATTGCGATCTCTGCGCCCGCTACTGCCATGTCAATCGGCTCGAGAGCAGCCGCGGCGCGGTCTGCCGCACCGGCGCGAACGCCGTCGTCTATTCGGCCGGTCCGCATCACGGCGAGGAGAATTGCCTGAGCGGCTGGCGCGGCTCCGGCACGATCTTCTTCTCCTGGTGCAATCTGCGCTGCGTCTTCTGCCAGAATTGGGAGATCGCCTGGGAGGGCGAGGGCCGCGAGACGAGCACGGAAGAGCTCGCCGACATGATGCTGCGGCTGCAGCGGCTCGGCTGTCACAACATCAATTTCGTCAGCCCGAGCCACGTGGTCGCCCAGATCATCGCCGCCGTCGAGATCGCCGCGCAGCGCGGGCTGACCCTGCCGCTGGTCTACAACACCGGCGGCTATGACAGCGCCGAGGCGCTCTCGCTGCTCGACGGCATCATCGACATCTACATGCCGGACATGAAATATGGCGACGCCGAGCTGGCGCGCCGCTACTCCCATGTGCGCGATTATGTCCGCTTCAATCAGGCGGCGGTGCGGGAGATGCACCGTCAGGTCGGCGACCTGGTGACGGATGAGGAGGGCATCGCCCGGCGCGGTCTCATGGTGCGCCACCTCATCCTGCCCAACGGCATCGCGGGAACCGAGGCGGTGCTCAAGTTCCTCGCCGAGCAGATCTCGCCGCACACCTATGTCAATCTGATGGAGCAATATCGCCCGTGCTACCGCGCCGGCGATTTCCCCGAGCTCGACCGGCCGATTACGCCGCCCGAGTTTCGCGAGGCGCTCGAGCTGGCGCGCCGCTATGGGCTCGAGCGCCTGGATCACGGCGACCGTCGCGGGGAGAGGCTGTGATGCCGGACCACGGCAGATATGCGAGCGGGCGTGCGGTGGCACGAGGCGCCGACATGGCTGGGCGGGATACCGACAGCCGATTGCCGCAAAGGATCGACCTGCCGGCGCCGCGCCGGACCAGCGACGCCGTTCTGGAAGCGATCATCGCCGCGCGACGGCCGGAGCGCGACTTCGCCCCCGGTCCCCTCGCCCTGGCGGAGCTCGCCCAGCTCCTTTGGGCGGCGCAGGGCATCACTCATCGAGACGGCCTGCGCACCGCGCCCTCCGCCGGCGCGACCTATCCGCTTGGGGTCTACGCCGTTGTCGGCGGGGTAGAAGGGTTGCCGGCCGGCATCTATCGCTACGAGCCGGACAACCACGCCTTGATCGCCATTGCGGCGGGCGACCGGCGGCACGCCCTGGCCGAGGCGGCCTTGGCGCAGCATTGGATCGCCGGCGCCGCCGCGATTCTGGCTGTCGCCGCAATATTCGAGCGCACCACGAACAAATATGGCCGGCGTGGCGGGCGCTATATGCACATAGAGGCCGGGCATGCCGGCCAGAATGTCTGCCTGCAGGCCGTAGCGCTCGGCCTCGGGGCCACCGTGGTCGGTGCGTTCGACGATGCCGCCGTCGCGGCGATCGTCGACCCTTCGGTGCCCATGACGCCGTTCTGCCTCCTGCCGATCGGCCGAGTCGACTCGTCGCGCGACGCCGCATCGCCGCATTTCAGGCTCAAATGAAAGACTGGAATGTCATCGCCACGGCCTCGAAGGACAGCTGGAAACAGGCGCGGCATTTCCTGTCGCGGTTCGGCAAGGTCGGATCGAGCAAGTTTCACAACGTGATGCTGCTGCGCGTCGAGGACATCGACATTTTCCTGTCGAGCTTGACCGAGTCGGTCGGGGACCAGGGTGCTGGCGCCGAGGGTGTTTCGCACCTGTTCCCCGCGCGGGCCACGTTCACCTTCATGTCGCGCGAGGAATTCGAGGCCAAAGCCCGCGCCGCGGTGCTGCCGTTCGCGCCCCGACTGGCGGGCAGGGCCTTCCATGTCCGCATGCATCGGCGCGGCTTCAAGGGCCGCATCTCGAGCCAGGAAGAAGAGCGCGCGCTCGACGGGGTGCTTCTGGAGGCCCTCGCGGCGGCCGGCACACCCGCGCGCATCACTTTCGACGACCCCGATGCGGTGATCGACGTCGAGACCGTCGCCAACCAGGCCGGGCTGTCGCTTTGGACGCGTGACGAAATCAAGCGCTATCCCTTCCTCAAGATCGATTGAGAGAGCGACGGGGTCCTCAGGCATCTTTGACGCATGTCAATGCGCACGCGGCCGTGGAATTCCATTTTGTGACAAAGAGGCGACGAATCGAGTTCGAGCGCGCCCCGGGGTATTCGCCATCCGAATGCATCGCAGGGCGTTCTGCAATCATCAAGCGGAGCGGCCCATGCCGGAATCAGCCGCTATTTTGGATCGTGCGCGCAGCGCGCTGCGGAGCGAGCCGCGTCTCGATATGAGCCGGACGCCGGTCGCGCTCGCTTTCGCCGACGGCGTCATGACCATCGAGGGCGAGGTCGAGACCATCGCGGCGAAGAAGCTTGCTCTCGAGCGCCTGACAGCCCTGCCGACCGTGGAGCGGGTTGTCGATCGACTGCACGTCAAGCCAGCGCAGGCGATGGCGGACGGCCAGATCCGCGATCTGGTGCGCGACGCTCTGCTCGATGAGGCGGCGCTGTCGGATGTCGCGATCCGCGAGGTCGTCAAGGGCCATGAGCGCACGGTGCGCGAGCCGCCCGTCGGCGCCAACGGCAGCATCACCGTCCGTATCGAGGACGGTATTGTCACCCTGGACGGCGAGGTTCGCTCTTATGCCCAAAAGAGCCTTGCCGGCGTGCTGGCCTGGTGGGTGCCGGGCAGCCGTGACGTGGTGAACGGTCTCGGCATCGACCCGCCGGAGGAAGCGACCGACGGCGAGGTCACCGAAGCCGTGCGCGTGGCGCTGGAGAAGGACCCTTTCGTCAATCCCTCGCAGATTCGCGTGTCGACGGCTGGTCGGGTCGTGACCCTCACGGGTCTCGTGCCGACCGACGCCGAGCGGGAGATGGCCGAGTTCGACGCCTGGTATGTCTTCGGTGTCGACCGCGTGATCAACCAAATAGCGGTGCGACGCTAAGGCAGGGCAGGCGTCCCGACGATAGGCGTGACGACCGCCGCTCGAATAGCCGAAAAATCAGCACTCTCCCACGCGCGATCGCCCATTATCGGCTGGCCCGCAGCCTCCCGATCGCCTCCGCGAGCCAGGCATAGCGGGCGCATGCCTGGACCATCGCCTCGATGCAGGCGTCGGCATCGTTCCATCGATAGGATGTCTCGCGGAGCCCACCCTCCATCCACCGCGTTTCCTGCTCGGTGCCGATGAAAATCCGCTCGGCCGGATCGTACTCGAACCGGAAATGCTTGTCGTAGAGCTCGATCCAGACGCCGCCTGGCGCTATGTCGATCTTCAGGCCGGGGACGTTCGACAGCTCATCGCGCAATTCGGCGGCTGCGTTGCGCACCGGCTGCAACGCAGCGGCGGCCGCCGCGTCGGCCGGGCCGGGCCGCTGCCCTGGCGCGAGGCTCCGCTGGTTATCGATGGCCTTGCGCAACCTGTCACGCACTTGGCTCATAGGGCTCACCTTTCGCCGCCTCTTGTTCTCGTTCGAGCTCGTAACTCGCCTTGGCCAGGCATTCGTGCAAGTCGGCCACCTCCATGAATTGGCTGACGCCCACGTCCGGAAGGCGGCTGGCTTCGGCCATGGCCCGCTCCCAGTCTTTCGCCGCGTAGTCGCCGCGACCCACCAACACGAGAGCCCAAAGCTCGCGTCGCGCGGACGGCGGAAGCGCCGCCAAGGAATCCTCCAGCGCCTTCCGGGAGGGCTCGTCCTTGGGCAGGACATCGAGTCCCAGATCGGCCGCCGGATTGTGCACGCCGCGCGCCGGCGTTGGCTCCGCGAAGGTGCGGTCGCGAATGCTCGAGAGCGCCCGGTCGCGTGCCTCGCGCACCGCCCGCGCCTTGGCGGCCAGGGCCTTCACCTCATTCGAAGCCAGCGCTTGGAACATTTGTCACTCCTCGCCTGTAGGCTCATTCCCCGACCCGTTGCTTCCACCTCATCCTGCCGCGTGTCGTGCGGACCTCCCGTTGCTCGCACTCGGCAGCGACTATTTTTCAAATTCAATGCCCTATCCGTGTCGGCCGCCTTGACCTGAATCATGGGAGGGGCCGATGGCCTGCCAAAATTCACGGCAGGCTCACGCCCCACCCTTGCGCTGGATCAATGTTGCTCTGCCGCGCCTCTATTTACATGTCAGGCGCAATCGGGCGCGCCATGGGGCAGGCGATCTCGCGGGATTCCAGGACAACGGCGGACGGGAAGGATGACTGTGATCGCGGCACTATCCTCGAGCGCGAGCGCCTCCACCTGGGTGGCGAGCGACACCATGATCTCGTCGGGCAACCTGCAGCTTCACGTCGGCCCGAAGTGGGTGATACGGGGCTCGTGGGCCGTCGGCGTCGCCGGGCATATGCGGGCGATCAACGTCTTCCAGAGCCACGCCGACGAGCTCTTTCGCGACCTTCGGGATCCCTACGAATTCGCCCAAAGGGCCCGCCAGGCGCTTCTCGCCGACGGCTTTGAGGCCGCCAAGAACGATGGCGGCCCGTGCGAGCTTGGCCAAATGCTCATGCTCGCGAATGCGGGAAGCGTCTGGACGGTGGGATCGGACTTCTCGCTTACCGAGATTCCCGCCGATTCTCTGTGGGCAGAAGGAAGCGGGCGCGAGCTGGCGATCGGCGCGGCTCACGCGCTGGCGGCGGGGTGCCGCAGCATCTCGGCCAAGGACCTCGTTCGCACGGCGGTCGAGACGGCGATTGCGCGCGACATCCGATGCGGCGGAACCGCCTGGATCGCCGAGCTCGCCGGCAGCGCGACGGCATAGGCTGAAGACCCTTCGCGCGGGTGCCGGCTCTGCGGGGAAACCCTGGGCCCGGCATGTGAGCCGGTGACGGTCGGCCCAGGAGGTGCCTCCTATGAGCCGCCTTCATATTCCGATGGCGTGGAGACAGTCCGCCGACACCATTCTGGCGGAGCGGCCGCGGGTTATTCTCGTCATCGGCGGCGGCGACTCCGGTAAGAGCTCATACTGCCGATTCCTCGCCGGTGCGCTCCTGGCTTCCGGTGAGCGCGTCGCGATCGTCGACGCCGATATCGGGCAAAAGACTGTCGGCCCGCCGGCCACTGTGACCCTCGGTTACGTTGTTTCCGCCGACCCCTGGGTGTGCCCGCCGGTAGCATTTTATTTCGTCGGCGCGACCAACCCGATGGGGCGAATGCTCCCGCTCGTTATCGGGACTGGTCGCCTCGTGAGCGCCGCGGACGCGCCCTTCGTCATCGTCGACACAACGGGTTTCGTCGAGGGTGCAGGCCGCGTGCTGAAGTCCTATAAGATCGAGGCCGTACGGCCCGATCTTATCGTCGCGATCGAGCGGCACGACGCGCTCGAGCCGATCCTGCGCGCCCATCGCACCTTCCGCACGATCCGTATCCGTCCGTCGCGCAAGGCCCGGCCTAGAGACCGGCAGGAGAGAGATGAGGCCCGGTCGCACGCGTTCGCCGCTTATTTCAGGGAGGCGCCGCGCCTCGAGCTCTGCGTCGACGACGTCGTGTTCCAGCGTTCGCTCCTGTTCAACGGGGTCGCCCTGACGCTCGCCGGCACACTCTATGCAGAGACTACGCCAGAGGGAGTGATCGCGGTGGCCGAGGCGGCGCCGCCCGGCGTGAAGGTTGTCAAGGTGGTGAGGCCCGGTTTCGACCACAACCTGTTGTGCGGCGTGGCCGATGGCCGCAATTGCGGCGTCGGGTTGGCGATCCTCGACCGCATCGACTTCGGACGCCGCACCGTCTCGCTGCTGTCGCCCGTGCCGGGAGAGCAGGTGCGCGCTCTGCAGCTCGGCGACCTCTATATCGGCCCAGACGGACGAGAGCTCGGGCGTGTCGGTCCCGGGGGACTGTGACGTCGCTTGAGCTGCGGCTAGGGGAGGCGCGTCGGCATCTCATCGAAGCATGATCGCAATCCGTGACCGGAAGCGTCGCGCGTCGCTTGATTTGCGTCAATGACGGGGCGGACCGACAAGATAGCGTGAAGTTGGCGTAAGACCTTGGCGTGGAGCACGGCCGGCATCATCGGCAGGTAGTCTTGCAAACGTTCGCCGATGCCCTGCCGGCTCCTCGTTCACAATTCCCACGACCTGACGCTGCGAAAAGCGGTCACACGCCACCGATCTTGAGAACACATTGGAGGAGGATCAGCGATGCTTGCCAAGGATGCAATGTCGAGCCACGTCGAGTCCGTCGCTCCCACGACGACGGTGCAAGAGTGTGCTCGCAAGATGCGCGATACGAATGTCGGCGTGCTTCCGGTGCAAGAGAAGGGGAAGCTGATCGGCATGGTGACGGATCGCGATATCTGTTGCCGGGCGGTTGGCGACGGTCGCGACCCGACGATCATGACGGCGCGGGAGATCATGACCAAGGACGTGTATTCGTGCCTCGAGGACCAGGACTGCGCCGAGGCGGTGCGCATGATGAAGGAAAAGCACGTACGCCGGCTGGCCGTCATGAATCGCAGTAGGAAGCTCGTCGGTTTGCTGTCCGTCGATGACCTCGCGCGCTATTCCCACGATCAGGCTGGCGAGATCCTCGAAGTGGCGGCTCCCTGGGCTCACTGATCGCGGGCGAGCGGGCGACGGACGGAGCGGCGCGCCGGCGGCGGTGCGGCCAGTCCCCCCCTTGACCACCCTGTCGGCGCGCCGTTGCGCCTGATGCTCGCGTCAACCGGCTCGATGAACGAGGGCGCGCGGATGGCAATCTTCGTCTGCATCCGCGCCGGCCGGACAGCTGTGCGCCGTTGACGATGACGATTGGTGGAAGAAGGCGACTGGCCATGAACACGATGCGGAAATTCGCCGTCGTTCGGGTCGACCGGCGAGGCGAGTGGTCGCCGAGCTATCTTCGAACCTTCGCCGTGACCGGCCGGAACGGGCTTCGGCAGCAGACATTCGGCGAGCGCGCCGAGGCCCACCTCTTCGAAGGTCGGGCCGAGGCCGAGGACATCGCAAGACGCCTGCGCCGGCGGGTGTCCGCGACCGAGTACGACTACCAAGTCAGGGAGGTCGAGCAAGAGGCGCCGGTATTGCCGTGATGGCGGCGTCAGAATCAAAATGACCCCCATACGAGCCCGGGCCAACTCCCGTCTGACCCAATCAGAGCGATCTCGATGACATCGGGTCATTTGGCGATGGATGAGGAGTCCAGAGCCGGTCCATCAGGCTCGAAAAGCCCACTAACGGGTACAAGCTTGATCACGCTTTGATCACGACCGCGCCTCTCGCCATCGGATCTGGGCATGAGCTATGCCGTGGTAAGAAGACGACCTTGAGGCTTGTGCCGGGCGGTCTGGAATAGCTGTGATTTCACGGGTTTTTCCACTCAAGGCTCCCGCCGCCTCGGGCGGCATGTCTTCCATGTCGAGGGCTTCTTCGGGCTGGCTGACTTTGGGCCGGTATGGTTTGACCGGCGCGCGACGCTGCGGTCGATCAGCCTCCGTCTGGAAATCGGCGACGAACGGTTCGACCAGCTGACGGTCGATCAGGCTCGGGCGTTTCTCGCGCCGGGAACGCCGTCGCTGGCGATGGTGCAGGATGCCCGGCCTAGGCGCAGCCGGCCGGCCGCGCGCCGCGCTGGCTGAGTGCCGCCTCGACCACCTCGCGGAAGTCGGCAGGCTTGAGGCTTGCCATGCCGGTCGGCGTGCGGGCGAAGAACGCGTCGACCGCGGGGCCCGCCGCGTCGGCGTCGAGCCCGCGCAGCGCCGCCTCGAGGTCGAGGATCGTGCGCGGCGGCGTGACGAAGAAATCGCCGGTGATCAGCGCCTCGCGGATGCGGCTGCGGTCCGGGCCTTCGAGGCGGATGTCGGCGCGCACATGGCCGCCCGGCTTCTGCGCCGAGGCGCTGACGCTGTTGGCGTCCTCGGGCGGCGCGTCGAGCGAGGCGACATAGGCGTCCGTGCCGATCTCCTCGGCGTAAACGCGCTCGGCGCGCGCCTCCTCCTCGATCGTGGTCTTGCCCCAGCGCGCGTCGATGCCGAGGCCCTCGGCGAAGCCGTCGACCAGGCCCTGATAGATCGTCGGCAGGTCGGGCACGCGGTCGCCCATGATCTCGCGCATGGTGATGACGCGCTGCGTCGCCGATTGCAGGTCGCGCTTGGCCAGCTTCTCGGCCGGGATGCGCAGGCAGGCGACCATCTTCGCCGGGTCGAAATCGATGAGCAGCGTGCCCTGGTAGAACAGCAGGTTGCCGTCGAAGAAGCCGCCGGTGCCGGAGATCTTGCGCCCCTCGACCTCGAGGTCGTTGCGCGGGCGATAGCGCGCGGGCACGCCGATCTTGTTGAGGCCGAGCGCGGCCGCCTCGCAGATCCGCCGCATCGACTCGCCGAGGTCGCCGAGCCCGAGGCTGGTGCGGTCGAACACCAGCTCCCAGCCGATCTGGCCCTCGTCGAAATAGAGCCCGCCGCCGCCGGTGATGCGCCGCACCAGCTCGATGCCGTTGGCGCGGCAATAGTCGAGCTTGATCTCGTGGCTCAGGATCTGGTGCACGCCGACCAGCGCCGACGGCCGGAAGCGCAGAAAGCGGATGGTGTCGGGAATCTGGTTCGCCTTGCGTCCCTCGATCAGCGCCTGGTCGAAGGCGATGTTGGCGCGGCCGCCGCGCACGCCGGTGTCGATGACGCGGAACGGCGCTTTGCGACCCTCGGCCATGGTCGGTCCTCCCTTGCTGGTCAGGCCCCGTTCAGTTGTCGCGCGGCAGTCCCTGCGCGAGCTGGCGGCGCAGCTTTCTGATGTCGCTCCGGTTCGGCTTGAACGGATAGGAGGCGATGTTGCGCACCGGCGAATCGCCATAGGGCCGGTCGCAGGCGGAGACGTCGGCGGCCTCCTTGCCCGGGCAACCCGAGGTGCGGAAGCAGGTGCCGGCGTCGACCACCGTGTCGATCTCGTCCGCGGGCAGGCCGAAATCGATCAACTGCCCGGTCTCGTCGAAGCGCATGCGCTCGATCCGGTGGCCACGATAATCGATCAGATACCGCCCGACCTGAATGCGCCGCCATTGCGGCCGCGGCACGGGCGGCAGATGGTCCATGAGCGAGCCGGCCTCGGGGAAGAACGCGAACATGTGGCTGTGGCCGCCCATGTCGCGGATCGTCTGCACCTGGGTCAGCACGTCGCGGTCGCTCTCGCCCATGCCGACGATGAGATGTGCGCCGAAGCGCTCGGGGCCGAAGATCTCGGCGGCGGCGCGCAGGATCTCCCAGTACTTGTCCCAGCTATGTGGCGACTGCACGCCGCGCCCGCGGGTGCGGTCGAACAGCGCGGGGTTCGCGGCATCGAGCGCCACGGTGAAGATCTCGGCGCCCAGGTCGTACAGATCCTGGACGTCCTGGCGCGTCATGGTCGTCGGATTCGACAGGATCGAGACCGGGATGTGATCGATGCGCTCGACCCATTTCTTCAGCACGACCCGCGTGTCGGCGTCGGAGTTGGGGTGCGTGATCATGCTGATGCACATGCGGTGGAAGCGCCCGCCGTCGCCGCCCGCGGCGACGATGTCGAGCACCTGGTCGTAGGGCACGGCCGGCCAGTCGACGCGGATGAAATTGCGGTC
>Ga0335070_10005458_pt1 | contig 14939 bp, 14 predicted proteins | sample Lox_Sample_13_FD_206722 | JGI IMG/M metagenome (GOLD analysis project Ga0335070, IMG submission 206722) | Soil microbial communities from Loxahatchee National Wildlife Refuge, Florida, United States - Lox_Sample_1.3 | ecosystem: Environmental > Terrestrial > Soil > Wetlands | place: USA... | reverse complement strand
AGTTCGCCGAGGAAATCGTGCCGGTGCCGATACCCCAAAAGAAAGGCGATCCGATCCTTGTAACGACTGACGAGCGCCCACGCCGCGATACCTCCTTGGAGTCGCTGGCCAGGCTCAAGCCGGCCTTCCGCAAGGAGGGCGGCACGGTCACGGCGGGCAACTCCTCCGGGCTGAACGACGGCGCCGCCGCCCTGCTGATGATGAGCGAGGCGAAGGCGAAGGCGCTCGGCCTGAAACCGCTGGCGCGCCTGCTCGCCTCGGCCGCCGCGGGGGTGCCGCCGCGGGTCATGGGGCTGGGGCCGGTCCCGGCGGTGAAAAAAGCCCTGGAGCGTGCCGGGCTGGAGCTGAAGGAGATCGGCCTGGTCGAGCTGAACGAGGCCTTCGCCGTCCAGTCCCTGGCGGTGATCGAGGACCTGGGACTCGACCCGGAGATCGTCAACGTCAACGGCGGGGCGATCGCCCTGGGTCACCCGCTGGGCTGCTCCGGGGCGCGCATCCTGACCACGCTGCTGCACGAGATGAAGCGCCGCGCCGGGCAGGAAAAACGGCCGTTTTACGGCCTGGCGACGCTGTGCGTGGGCGTCGGGCAGGGCGAGGCGACGGTCTTCGAGTGGATGGGGTGACGGAGGAAAAAGTCGAAATGTGCGAGAGATTGCTATGAAAGCGAATCGATCGCCGATCATGAAGCTCGTTGGTATTCTTCTGATCACTTCTTTTGCGTGCAGCAATCCACTCCAGTACCCGGCCTCGACGCCGATCACGGGTGTACAGCCTGCTACTGCTACGCTTCAGCCCCCCACCTCAATGCCAGGCCCGGCCTATTCACCGACGTTCATGCCGTCCAACACGCCATCCACTACCCCATGGCTGACGATGACTTCCACTGCTGCGGCTGTCTCTGCTCCTGCACTGAAGCTGTATAACCTTTATATGAGTGATGAGAAATCTGGCTGGGCTCGGGCGCTTGATGCGGAAGGCAACCCCAACCTCCTGCACACGATGGATGGCGGCAGAACCTGGTTGAACGTTACTCCGCGACTCCCAAACTCGCCAATTTACAATCACAGCTTCTTCATGGATGCCCAATCCGCCTGGCTGCTGGTCGGAGCTTACTCTCTCACCCTGGCCCGCACCCAGGACGGGGGAGAAACATGGGCGATCTTTCCATTAAAAATTACCTTTAACGAAATTCAGTTCGAAAGTATAAACGACGGCTGGGGAGTTCATGAAGACTGGCATGGAGGCAGCTGGTATATGCGCTTTTATCGGACGATGGATGGTGGTGAAACCTGGACACCCTTTATCGTCCCCCAGCCTTCCTCTAATGGAATAATTGCTGATCCCGATGGGTTCCAAGGCTGCAATTGTGGTGACAGTCTCTACTATGATCCAGCGCGCCTGATCCTGCTGTTAAGCGAGACGTATGCTGACACTCCTGCCGGTTTTGTACATCTATTCATGTCAACCGATTGGGGCAAGTCCTGGCGGGAGCTCAAGCTGCCTCTGCCTCCATCTCAGACCGGTGTCTTTGTTGAGAGCTCATGGCCCACCTTTGTCGATCAGTTAAATGGTCTTCTTGGTGTTCACTCTGCTGAGCGGGGATCGAAAGATTCCCGCCATGATTTTGTTGCCATCTATGTCACCCACGATGGCGGCCTGAGTTGGAAACTGAGCACGGCCTTCGAGAATCCACTGCATCAATCTGACATGAAGATTGATTATGCTACGCCGCTGGACGCCTTTGTCCCGTGCGGAAAAAATTTGTGCGCCACCCATGACGGCGCCCAGACCTGGCAAACATTGACATCCAATCTGGATTTTAGGTCCACACAGGCTGGCGGTACTCTCCTGGACTATGATTTCGTCAATGCCGCGACCGGATGGGCGATCTCAAAGGCTGGGGATGGAACTACGCTATACAAAACCCACGATGGCGGCGCATCCTGGACTGAGATTGCGACCTTGATTAAATGACAACAAGCATCGCGTAAGTCATTTCTCGTACGATTGTCGTTGGTCTTTTTTCGTCCGGATTAAACCCGCATGTCACAACTGGCAGTACGATGAAACCTTCTAGGGTCAGATTCGTCTTCGGAGCATATCCCCCGGTTTTCCCCTATCCGGCCTGGTGCACACGGCTTACAATACGCAATATTCTTTTTCGGTATCAAGACACAGGAAGTGTTCCATGATATCCAAGAAAGGTTTGAGAATTTCGATCGCGTCGAGCATACTGCTGTTGGCCGCCCTGGCGGGCTGCAACCTGCCGCTGAATCCTCTGGCCTCGAGCGGGGTGGGGCAGGCGACGCCCGAGCCGCAGCAGGCAGCCAGCGCCACGCCGACCCTGGCCTCCCTGCCGGTCGTCCCGGCGCCTGATCTCCAGGTCCTGGATATGCTGGATGGGCAGGACGGCTGGGGCCTGAGCGATAGCGCCGTCCTGCGCACGGCCGACGGCGGTGCCACGTGGCAGAATGCCACCCCGTCCGGCGTGACCGCGGTCGGCCTGCAGGCGTCCTCCTTTTTCCTGAACGCCAGCACCGGCTGGGTGCTCCTGCCCGGGCCGGATTATTCGCCCGGCACGCTCTACCACACCACGGACGGCGGAGCCGACTGGACGGCAAGCTCGTTCCCGTACGGAGGCGCCCTGCTGCAGTTCCGCGATCCGGCGGACGGCACGGCCCTGATCCCTTTGGGTGCCGGCGCGGGATCCGAGGCGGTGGCGGTCGAGGGCACGGCCGACGCCGGAGCCACCTGGACCCAGGTCTTCATTAACGACCCAACGGTGACCGGCTCCAGCGCTTCGCTCCCGCTGGGCGGCCAAAAAAGCGGCCTGACCTTTCTGGATGCCAGCCGGGGCTGGGTGGCCGGTGCGGAGCCGATGGACGACTTCATTTACCTTTTTGCCACCCGCGACGGCGGCCACACCTGGGCCCACCAGGAGCTGGGCATGCCCTCCGGCATCTCCGGCGTCCAAGCCGCGGCGGAGGCCGTGCAGTTCTTCGGCGACCGCGACGGCGTCCTGCCGGTCAGCCTGTTCTCCGATTCGCCCGCCATGGTTTTTTACCTCAGCCACGACGGCGGGAATACCTGGACGCCGACCACCCCGGTCTCCACTTCCGGGCATTATGCCATCGCCTCGGCGTCCGATTTCTTCGTCTGGGACGGCGGGCCGAGCCTGCAGGTCAGCCACGACTCCGGCGCCAGCTGGTCGTCGGTCTCCCCGAACATCAGCGTGAAGGAGGGTCTGGTCTCCTTCCAGTTCGTCAATGCGGCAACCGGCTGGGCCCTGATCACGGGAGCAGGCGGTGCCTACTCGCTTTACAAGACGGCCGACGGCGGGACGACCTGGATAGCCCTGATCCCCTAGACTGCCTCCGCCCGGGGCAGATCCACCCTGAGGAGAATGCTGTGAACCGCAAATTACTTTTCCCGACCTTATTCCTGGTCTTGGCCATGCTGGCCTGCACCTTTCCCGTCGAGCTGCCTCCGCTCCCAACCCTGGCCCCGACGTTTGCCCCGCCCTACCCCGCCGGCCCCACGGTCATTCCGGCCTATCCCACGCCGACTGCCCCGGCCGCGGCCACTTCCACGCCTCTGCCGACCGCGCCTCCCACGTCCTCCGCTTACCCTCCCTTGACCCCGGACATCCTGCGCAATTCCAATTACACCCTCCCCGGGTGTGACGGGACCATCACTCACACTTACCAGCTCAAGGACGGCAAATACCAGTCGACCGCCGATCCGGCCAGCGCCGATTACATCCTGATCAGCATGGGTGACCAGGTCGCCTTGGGTGACCTGAACGGGGACGGCCTGGAAGACGCGGCGGTCATCCTGGGGGTCAATTGCGGCGGGACTGGTGTGTTCGAGTCGCTGATTGCCGTGCTCAACGCCGGCGGCGTCACCCAGCAGATCGGCCGGGACGAGCTCGGCGACCGCGTCCAGGTCAACTCGCTGAAGATCGCCTCCGGCCAGCTGGCCCTGGACATGCTCGAGCAGGGTCCGAACGACCCGCTGTGCTGCCCGACCCAGCCTGTTGCGCAGACCTACCGCCTGGTCGAGGATGCGCTGTGGAAGACGCGCGTGACCTCGCGCAGCGCCGACAACGCCGAACGCATCGTTACCATCCAATCCCCGGCGGACGGGGAGGCGGTCAGCAGCCCGTTCACGGTTCACGGCAGCGTCACCATCGCGCCGTTCGAGAACACCCTGGACTACCGCATCTATCTTCCCGACGGGACGCTGGTCAACGAATATTCGCTGAGCGTGGATTCAGGCGGGATCATGGGCGGCCCGGGCACGTTTGCGCAGGACTTCAATCTGAGCAACGCCGGTATTACCGGCACGATCATCCTCCAGTTCCTGGACCTCAGCCCTGCCGACGGATCCACGCTGGCCATGGGTTCGGTGGTCTTGATGGTGCACTAATACGATATGCGCACAGTCCGGCCTAATGAATCTGTTTTTCCAGATGGGTGAGGAGTGATGAAGAAAATATTGATCCCAAGCTTGTTCGGACTCGTCCTGGGCCTGCTTTCGGCCTGCAGCCGGCCTGCCAGCCTGACGCCCGTCCCCGCCCCGGCCACTCCCACGCCGCTCGCCCCCAAGTCGTCCGCCCCCACGCTGACCCCTCTTCCGCCGACGGCCACGCTGGTCCCGGTTCCAATCACCAGCCTGACCGAGCTGCACATGCAGGACGCCGACAGGGGCTGGGCCTGGGCTTCCAAGCCCGACAACAGCTTTCTGCTGCTGTCCACGGCTGACGGCGGTCTGATCTGGAGGGACGTCACCCCGCCGAACCTGCCGGCCGTCTCCTTCGGCAGCTTTTTCCTGGATGCCCAATCCGCCTGGGTGCAGCTCTTCGATTCCACGAATAACTCCAACGGTCTGGCGCACAGCGCCGACGGCGGCAAGTCCTGGTCCGTGCTCAACAAGGCGCTGCCATTCGCCAATGCCGCGATCACCTTTGAAGACGCCGCCGTCGGCTGGGCCGAGACCTACGATGTCGGCGCAGGCCAGGCGTACGTGCAGCTTTACCAAACGCAGGACGGCGGGACGACCTGGACCCAGGTCTTGCTGACCGGCCCCTCCACCGAATCACAGGCGCCGGATGGGGCGCTCCATCTTTGTAACATTTGCGGAGACAATTTCTCTTACGATCCGAGTCGGATGGTCATTACCCGCGGCGACCTGGCCAGCGAGCCGGGTGGGTTCGTGCGCCTGTCGGTCTCCACGAACCTGGGCAAAACCTGGAACGACCTGAAGCTGCCCCTGCCTTCCAGCCAATTCGCCGGGGACTTGATTGCCCCCCATACCCCGGTATTCTTCAACCCGCGCGACGGCTTCCTACCGGTTCAGATGACGACGAACGACGCCAGCTTCTCCACCACGCTGGCCGTCTACGCTACCCACGACGGCGGGCTGACCTGGACGGCGAGCCCGTCCTTCGTCGAGGAAGCCTCTCCCTATGACCTGGTCAAGTTCGTCTCCCTGCAGGACGGCTTTGCCCGCTGCGGGAACGATTTGTGCGCCACGCACGACGGCGCGCAAACCTGGAAGACACTGCCTCCCGGTTTGAATTTCTCCTCCACCTCCAGCAGCGATTTCGTATTTCACTACGATTTCGTCGATGCCGGCACAGGCTGGGCGATCACCACGGACGGGATCACGGCCACGTTGTGGAAGACGGCCGACGGCGGTGTCACCTGGAACAAGCTGAACCCGGTCCTGGCCCCATGACCTGGACGGTCCGGTCGTGCGCATATTTTTCTAACACCAGTTCAACTTAATTCTGATGCTTCCAGATTAACGTACCTGGAAGCAATATTTTTAGAGGAGACCCATGATGAATGACAAGCTGGCGCTTTTTCCTGGGGAGCAATTTCTAAACCTGCGCACCTATCGCAAGTCCGGGGAGACCATCCCGACCCCCGTCTGGTTTGTCCAGGAGGGGGAAACACTTTATGTGCGCACCGGTGCGCACAGCGGCAAGGTCCGCCGTCTGACCCGCAGCCCGCGGGTCGACGTGGCGCCCTGCGACTATAGCGGCAGGCTGCGCGCCGATTGGATCCCGGCCAGTGCCCGTCTGGTGGACGGGGAGGCGGCGCGGAACGTGAGCCGGCTGTTCAGGCGCAAGTACGGCCTGCAGAAGGTGATGTTTGAGCTCTTCCGCATGAGCCGGAAGTTCGAGTGGGCGACGATCGCAATCCAACCGGAATGAACCCCGGAACAAAAACTGCGGCGACCGGAAATGCGCCACCTGCCTGCCAGGTGTGTGGCATATTTTAAAGGAGTAAAATCAAGTCATGAAAACAGCCCTGATTCTCGTCGACATCCAGAACGACTACTTCCCCGGCGGCAAGGGCGAGCTTGAAGGCCCGCTCGAAGCCTCCGCCCAGGCGCGCAAGCTGCTGGATTTCTTCCGTCAGCAGGAGCTGCCGACGGTCCATATCCAGCACGTGGCCACCCGCCCCGGGGCGACCACCTTCCTGCCGGGGACGGAGGGCGTGAAGATCCATGCAAGCATCGCCCCGCGCTCCGGCGAAACGGTCATCCAGAAGCATTTTCCCAACAGCTTCCGCGAAACCTCCCTGCTGGAGCATCTACAAGGACTGGACGTCGAGCGCCTGGTGATCTGCGGAATGATGACCCACATGTGCGTCGACGCCACCGTACGCGCGGCTGCGGATTACGGTTATCCGGTCCTGCTCGCCGCCGATGCCTGCGCCACGCGCGCTTTGACCTACGGCGAGACGAAAATCCCAGCCGAGCATGTGCACAAGGCTTTCTTGGCGGCGCTCAAATCCTATGGCCAGGTGCTGACGACCGACGAAGTCCTGGCGCAAATCAAGGAGTGATTCCCCCGGCATTCCTTGCTTGTCGATCCGGCCTCCCTGTTTCCGGGGAAGCCGGTTTTTTGTCCCCTTGATCCCCCATCGTGTCCTTCGGGGTTAGGAGTATTACTCTTTTCCTTTACCCTTTGCCTGGGCCCGGGCGATGAATTTGGCTTCATCGATGACGAAGCGCTCGTGGCTGGCTTCGCCGATCGGCTCGACCTCGTCCCAGGCCTGGATGTGGAAGGTCAGCTTGCGTCCTTCCACGGCGGTCAGCTCGGCCCGGGCGCGCACCGTCATGCCCAGCGGAGTGGCTGCCAGATGGCGGACGTCGATCTGCCCGCCGACGGTCGTCTGGCCGGGCTGTAAGGCATCTTTCAACGCCTGGACGGCGGCGCTCTCCATCAGGCCGACCAGCGCGGGAGTCGAAAAGACGGGCACCAGCCCGCTGCCCCAGCGGGAGGCGGTGTCGGCCTCCGTCACGCGCAGCTCGATCTCAGCGGTCAATCCGGGGATCAGTTGACTCATGATGATCGCCTCAAGGAGGAATTTTTCCCAATTATATCTTTCTAAGGAGGCCATTTGCGCAAGATGCCGGCCTGGGTAACGTTTTCTTTCTAAATTTCGTTTACGACTCTTACTGGTTTGGATCCGGAATGTAATTTGGCCCCATGTACAGCTGCACTTTACCGGTGTAATCGCTGACCAAGTGCAGGCCATGCAGGCGAGTTTTACCCCGGCAGATGGTGCATAGAATGGCGCAGGGTTTGAACGCCGGGTCGATGTAGCCCTCCAGCCGGGGGGAGGCGAGGATCGTTTCAAGGCGGATTCCACTCTGAGGGGCGTCCAGCAGCCACCAGAAAGTGTATTCGATGTCATGCGAGTCCAGCTGCAAGCCCACCGACCGGCAGGCAGACTGGCGGATGACCGTGGTTGCATCCGTATAAGGGCCTTGCAGTTCGGTCCATGCGGCGAAGAGCACGCGCACCGGCGGCTCGTTCAGGATGCTCCCGGCGGTGCAGCCTGCCAGGCAGGGGATGGTGAATGGGTCGCTCGAGGGACGCATGGCGATCAGCGGACGGGTGCGGTTGAACAGGGCCCAGGGAAAAGCCGCCACCAGCAGGAGAAAGACCGACACCGGCGCCAGCCATTTCCGGCTGGTCGAGGTGATGGCAATCCCGAATAACGGTGCCCAGGCGACGAAAAACGGAAGCTGGTATCGCCGTTCTACGTCGGCAATGTTCTTAACGATCGGCAGCAGGAAATAAAGGCTGATGGTGACCAGGAGATAGGGAACGATCAAATGCGTGTCGATCCTCCGCCGGATGAGAAAAAGGATGAGCAGAGTGGCGGGAATTAAAAGCATCTGGATGGGGTTGCTGGCGAGGTCCTCGTGGTTCCAGCCCCATTGTGGGGTGAAACCATCCAACACATGGACACCGATGGCGTCGAATGCCTCTGTCAGGTAACGAATCGCAACATCGTTGAGGCTGTCTTTGGGGACAGCCAGATTCAGGAGGGTAACCCTTATGACCGAGCCTGGGATGGAGCTGGGCTCGAAGAGGTTCACCTTCTCGCTTTTATACACCGCGGTTGGGCCCAACAGACCGCCGTAGACTGCCAGGTTCCGCCCCCAGTAGCCTGTATTGAGAGTCAGGGCGACCAGTCCGATGATCAGGCCACGGATTACTACTTTGCCAAGCTTGTTCCTTTTGAATTGGATGACAATAAAATAAAGCATGGGCGCAATGGCATACGGGTAAAAGGTTGCTTTGGTGAGCAACCCCAGCCCGACGGCAACTGCCAGGCCGATGAATTCTTCCCAAAATAGCTCACGTTTGACAGCAATGACAACAAAAGTAAGAAGGCTGATCAGCCAGAAGGCGGTGACCAGGTCATTTTGGGTACTGGAAGCCTCCAGGAGGGCCATCGGCAGGCCTGCGGTGAAGGCTGCCGCGGCCCATTGCCCTTTGCGACCAGCACCCAGGTATTTCGCCAGCAGCGAGGCGCCGATCAGGGCAAAAATCAGGCTGGACCACTGGACGAGGTTGGCAAGTTGATCATTCCCCCATAATAGGCGCAGGTTCAGAATGATGGTTTCTGCCCAGATCGGGCTGTAGAGCTGAACATCGTATGCAGTGGCATAATAGTCGAGGCTCTGATCTTCTGCCCAATGCATCACCCGGCTCATGTGGTAATGGAGCGAATCGTTATTGTTGGATGGTGAGACGACGGCCGTGAGGAAGAGCAGGACCAGAATGACAGCCAGGATCGCCCCGGCGGTCCAATCGAACCAATCCAGCCGCGGCCGCTGCATGCGGAGGTAGCGCAGCCCGTCCACCAGCAGGCTTTTTTTCCAGCCGAGCCAGCCAGCCAGGACGAGGGCGAGCCCCCAACACAGTGCCACCCCGGGTCCGGTGAGCAGGCGGAAAAGGCTCGGGATCTCCGAAAAAATTACCAGGTATGCGCCCAGGAAGGTGACGGCTTCCAGGAGGGCAAGACGCATACCTCCGAGTGGATCCTCGCGTCGAGCGTGCAGGCCGAGCAGGTCGAGAAAGACGAGGATGAAGGTCAGGAGGGGTAAAATAACCAGCATGCGTTCCCTTTCAATGGTGCCTTGAATGGGATTATAACATTCGAGGCCGGGCGGCCGGTTTGTTGGATGTCGGCATCGGTATTGGTTACCAAAGCGAATATTTAGCGGAGGTTTTTATGACCACACTCGACCCTGAAAAGCAGGAACAGGCGAAACGATACGCCCGCATCCACCGGCGGCTCTGGCTGGTGGATGCCCTCTTCAGCGCATTCTACCTGTTGGCATGGTTGCTCCTGGGCTGGGCGCAGTCGTTGGCCGCCTGGCTAACGACCATGACCTCGAACCAATGGCTGCTCGTGCTCGGCTTTGTCGCCGTGATGGGCGGGATTTTTTATCTCCTCGACCTGCCGCTCAGCTATTACAGCGGTTTCATCCTCCCGCACCGCTTCGGCCAGTCCACGCAGACTTTCAAGGGTTGGGCTGTGGACGAGCTGAAAGGCCTGGCCGTCAGTACTCCACTGGGATTGGTCGTTATCGAGCTGGTCTATCTGGCGCTGCGCCTCACCGGCGGGTGGTGGTGGCTGTGGACCGGGATCGGCATGCTGCTCTTCACCGTCCTGCTGGCCAACCTGGCGCCGGTGCTCATCATGCCGCTCTTCAACAAGTTCATTCCTCTGGGGGACGAACATGCCGAGCTGGCCGAGCGCCTCCTGCAGCTGGCCGCACGCGCCAACACTAAAGTGCGCGGCGTGTTCAAATTCGACATGTCCAGGCGGACGAAGGCAGCCAACGCCGCCCTGACCGGCATCGGGAACACGCGCCGCATCGTGCTGGGCGACACGCTGATCGACGAGTTCAGTGTGGATGAAATCGAGACCGTACTTGCGCACGAGCTGGGTCACCATGTGCACAAGGATATCCCCCTGATGATCGGTTTCGGCACGCTCCTGACGCTGGGCGGACTGTACCTGGCTTCACTGGCTTTGAACTGGACCGCCGGAATTTTTGGCTTTTCCGGCCCGGCGGACGTCGCCGGCCTGCCGGCCCTCGGCCTGGCACTGGGCGCCTTCGGCCTGATCACCCAGCCGGTGAATAATGCCTTTTCCCGCTGGCGCGAGCATCTGGCGGACGAGTATGCCCTGGAGATCACCGGGAAGAGCGCGGCCTTTGCCTCCGCCTTCACCCGGCTTGCCAACCAGAACCTTTCCGAGGTCGACCCGGAGCCATGGGTGGTATTCATGTTTTTGAGCCACCCTCCGTTGGGAGAGCGGATCAGGCTGGCCGAAGAATGGAGGCCGGAATAAGCAGCCTCGAGACGACCGGCAGGCCGTCTAGGCGATCCACCTGGTCGTTTTTCCAGGTCGGACCTGCCCGCTCGGGCGATGCGCCCTGGGCAGGGCGTGGGTATACTGGGCACAGGTACGATCAAATTTACCGTTTTTCACGAGGAGCTGATCATGTCTAAAAATGTGCTCGTAGAACTGTCCGAGGCCATGGCGGCCGCAGCCGAACAGGCCGGGAAATCGACGGTGATGGTCAACGCCCGCCGTCGCATGCCGGCCAGCGGGATCCTGGTTGCTGCCGATTCTGTTCTCACCGCGGAGCACGTCGTCGAGCGTGAAGACGGCATCCGCGTTACGCTGGCTGACGGAAGCGAGGCCCCGGCCAGGCTGGCTGGCCGCGACCCGGGCAGCGACCTGGCTTTGTTGAAACTGGAGCACCCGGCAGCCCCTCCTGCGGATGCGGCACCGACCCCGGCGCGCGTCGGCCAGCTGGTGCTCGTCCTCGGCCGGCCGTCTGAGGCAGGCATCGAGGCCAGCCTGGGCGTGGTCAGCGCCCTCGGCGGTCCGGTCCGCACCGGGCGGGGGGCGATGCTCGAGCGTTATATCCGCACCGACACGATTTCCTATCCGGGCTTTTCCGGTGGCCCGCTGGTGGACGCTACAGGCAAGGTGCTGGGCGTCAACACCTCCGGGCTGGCGCGCGGCCTGCCTCTGACCATCCCGGTCGACCTGGCCTGGCGGGTGGCTGAAGCGCTGGCCAAGCACGGCCACGTCAAATATGGCTACCTGGGCGTGCGCAGCCAGCCGGTGGAGATACCGGCCGGGACGCAGAAGGCGCTGAAGCGCGAACAGGCCGTCGGCCTGTTGGTCGTCGGCGTGGAGGACGACAGCCCGGCGGCCACGGGCGGGCTGATGGTCGGCGACATCCTGGTCGGGATTGCCGGCTCGACGGTGTCAGATCATGACGGGCTGTTCCGTCATCTGGGCGGTGAGATGGTCGGCAAGGCGGCCCGGATCGAGGTGCTGCGCGGCGGTCAGGTCAAGAATCTGGATGTGACCGTCGGGGAGCGCTAGGAGCAGTAATGAGCGCAATCGCACAACTTTCATTGTCCCTCAGCGATTCGCTCGACGGGCTCGTCCGCCTCGTCCGACCGAGCCTGGTCATCGTCAACGGGCATCGATTTGGCTACGGCGCGGGCGTCGTCTGGGCGGCGGAAGGGTTGATCCTGACCAACGCCCACGTGGTCCGGCGCCGCGCCCCGCTCGTCAGGCTGGACGACGATGGCGAGTTCGAAGCGCGCCTGGTGGAGCGCGACGAGGAGGTCGACCTGGCGTTGCTGGAGATCGACGCCCGCGGCCTGCCTGCCATGCGGATCGCACAGGCGCTGCCGCGCATCGGCGAGATGGTCTTCACCTTCGGCCATCCGTGGGGGCAGCGCGGCTACGTTTCGGGCGGGATCGTCAGCGCCATCCCCACGGCGCGGACCCGCGGCCGGCGCGGCAGCTTCCCGGTCATCCGCAGCGACGCCCCGCTGGCTCCCGGTAATTCAGGAGGACCGCTGGTCAACAGCGCCGGAGAGCTGGTCGGCGTCAATGCCATGATCGTCGGCGGCGACCAGAGCATCTCCATTCCCGCCACGCTGGCACGCGATTTCGTACAGGCCGCCCTGGCAGGCAGACCTGCCATTCACAGGCAGGATAGTCCAATGCCGGAGAAGGTGCTTTGATTCGCATCGCCCTGGTTACGCCGAACCCGGCCTTGCGTGTGGGATTGAGGGAAATCGTGGGTCAAAGCCCGGACCTGTCGATCGTCGGCGAGGCCGGGGATCTTGCCGGGTTGGAAGTCCCTGACTCGCAGGTGGACGTCCTGGTGTTGGCGGCAGTCCCGGCGCTCGAGGGTCAGGATTTGCCGCCTGAAACGGCAATCCTGGTGTTGACCGACCGGAGGGAGACCCTGCGCAGCCTGGCGGATCTCGCCTCACATGCCTGGGGCATCCTCCCTCTGGAGGCTTCGGAGGAGGAAATCCTGGCGGCGCTGCATGCCCTGAGCGAAGGACTGTGGGTCGGCGCACCGTCGCTGGTGCGTGACCTGCTCAAGCAGCCTGCCGTCGTCGCCTTGTCCGGAAGCCAGGCACCGGTCGAGGCAGTGACAAAACGCGAAACGGAGGTGCTTCAAATGATCGCCCGCGGGCTGTCCAACAAACAGATCGCCGCGGCGCTCGGCATCAGCGAGCACACCGTCAAGTTTCACCTATCCTCCCTGTATGCCAAGCTGGGGGCCGCCAGCCGGACGGAAGCGGTGCGCATCGGAACGCAGCAGGGATTGATCGTCATGTAAAAAGCAACGACCCGGCGGGTCGTTGCTTCATTTTTTCTGCTTCGCTTTGGTCTTTTTCCTGCCCGTCCTTGGCCTGCCGATTAATATCCCGATAATGATGAGCAGCACCAGCAACGCGGTGAGAATGATAACCCCGTCCGTGATGTGGGCCTGGTCGTTGGGCAGGGGAAAGGGCAGTGCGTCCACGGCAGCCTGGACGGTCAGGGCGGGTTGGAAAATGGCGAGAATCGATGTCACCGCAACGACGATCATGAGCAGTCTGGTTTCGTAACGTGAAATTTGGATGGCCTTCAATTTCCTCGGCGCTGATAAGTATATCACGAGAAAAATCGAGCATCTGGGAATAAAAAAAACGACCTCCCGCCTCGGCGGGGGGGTCGTTGCTGGCGGAGAGGGCGGGATTCGAACCCGCGAACCCTTTCAGGTTACACGCTTTCCAAGCGTGCGCGCTAAGCCAGACTACGCGACCTCTCCAGTCTGCCTTTTCAAGGCGGGGCTATTATACCAAAAAAGGCGACGCACTTAGACGTGCGTCGCCAATTCGATGATCTTCTTTTCGGCTGCCTTCTCGGCGATTTTGTCGGTTGTCTTCTCGGTCGTCTTTTCGACGGTCTTGTCGGTTGTCTTTTCGACCGATTTTTCAACCGTCTTCCCGTTGACTGGCACGGCGCGCTTCTTTTGCAGCCCGTGGACTTCGTGCGGCTCAACCATGCCCCAGCGGGATGCTCCCAGGTAGAGGATCTCCAGGATCAGGTCCTTGTAGGAAATCCCCCCGGCCTTGGCGATCAGGCACAGGTCGCTGTAATCCGGTGTCAGGCCGGGCAGGGGATTGATCTCCAGCAGGCTCGGCTGACCCTCCCCGTCGAGGCGGATGTCGACGCGTGAGACGTCCAGCGCGCCCAGGATGTTGTGCGCCCTCCAGGCATGGTGCTGCAGTTTCTTGGCCAACTCCGGCTCGATCTCGGCCGGGCAGAGGTACCCGGGGGCGCCTTCCGAGCCGACAGACTGGGCCTTGGCCTCGATCCCATACACGCCGGGCGTGATCGAGCGGCTGCTGTCTAGCTCCAGGATGGGGAAGCGGTGGAACCCGTCCAGGTCGTACCATTCCGGATGAGGCGAGTAGAGCGCCGCGTCCGGGCGGCCCATGTTGGCCACGGTGAACTCGCGGCCGCTGAGATAGGTTTCCACCAGGGCGGGCTGCTTGTACATGCAGATGACGTACTTGACCCGCTCGCGCAGCTCCTGCTCGTTGTTGACGATTGCCTTGGCGTCCACGCCCATGCCGGTGCCTTCCCGCGCCGGCTTGACGAAAAGCGGGAAGCGCAGGTCGGGGCGCAGCGGCTCGTCCCCGGTGTAGAATTCCTGGAACGGGGCGACGGGCAGCCGGCGGTCACGCCAGATGCGTTTGGTCAGTGTCTTGTCCAGGGCGATGGCGTTGGTCAGGACGCGCGAGCCGGTGTAGGGAATCTTGAGCATTTCCAACAGGGCTGGCGTCTGGGCTTCACGCGCATCACCCCCAAGGCCTTCGGCGATGTTGAAACAGATATCCGGTCGGGCTGCTTTAAGGGCGTACGGAAGGTTCGTGTCGGCCGGGATGAACATCGTCCAATGGCCGTCGGTCTCAATTGCCGCCCTGATATGGTTGATGGTCTCGACGTAATCGTAGTCCGCGCCGGCATCTGGGGGAACGTCTGACGGGAGGGGTTTGTCATGCTCTTTGATGTTGGCGAGCACAGCCACCCGCCACGGACGTGCCGGGCGCGGGAGCGAACTGGGAGGTTTTTCGTTATCCTTCTCTTGTAAAGGGGCAATCATCTTTTCACCTCAAGGTATAAAATTTTTTCGGACGAAGTATATATCATTATACGTAAAATGCAAGAGGCTGGTTTAGGCAATTTTGTAAGGAGGATGCTGGCGGCAGCCGTGAGGATGAAACGCGACGAATCCCG
>Ga0335070_10005457_pt1 | contig 14939 bp, 19 predicted proteins | sample Lox_Sample_13_FD_206722 | JGI IMG/M metagenome (GOLD analysis project Ga0335070, IMG submission 206722) | Soil microbial communities from Loxahatchee National Wildlife Refuge, Florida, United States - Lox_Sample_1.3 | ecosystem: Environmental > Terrestrial > Soil > Wetlands | place: USA... | reverse complement strand
GCTCGAGCCATGACGCCTGCCTCGCGTGAGCCATGGCCGGAAAGGGGTTGGCGACGCCATCACATTTGTCGTGGCGACGCCACGCCACGCCGCGTGGCGACGCCACGCTTGGCCACGTGGCCAAGCTACGCCACGCCACGTGGCTACGCCATGGAGGAAAGCGCGTCCGCGAGCTCGCGCGGGTGCGTGAGCATCGGCGAGTGGCCGGCGTCGAGCTCGACCGGCTCGACGCGGAGCACGTCGCGCGCAACACGGCGCTGCCAGTCGGCGCGGATCGACGCGTCGCGTGCGCAGACGATGTACGCGACCGTTCCGGCGATCTCGCACGGAGCTGCGTCGATCGGCGCCTGCGGACGGAGCCTCGCCGCAAGAGCCACGTCCGCGTCCGGGTACTGCAGCTCGCGCGCCGCGTCCGCCGGGTCGGGGTAGTACGAGCGCCCGAGCTCGTCCCGGATGCGCGCCTCGCCGAACCCCGGGACGAACGCATCCGATGTGTCCGCGCCCGGGACGAGCGCGCAGAGAAAGATGCGCGTCCGCGCCGGTACGAGCGGGATCGTCAGCCCGCCGAGCGAGTGCCCGACGACGACCGCGTCCTCGACGCCGCCGAGCGCGTCGCGCGCGACGGCCGCGTACTCCCCGATCCCGGCGCGGACGTCGTCGCACGGGAGATCCGGCGCGACGACCGCGTGCCCGCGCGCCTCGAGCTCGGCCCGGAGCGGGGCCCACGCCCAGCCGCCGTGCCAGGCGCCGTGGACGAGGCAGAACGTCGCCACGCCGCCATCCTAAGCTTGAGCGGTGCGGATCATCGCGGGCAGCCGGAGGGGACACACGATCGCGGCCCCGCGCGGCCTCGAGACGCGGCCGACGTCCGACCGCGTCCGCGAGAACGTCTTCAACCTCGTCGGCCCGCTCGACGGCGCGACCGTGCTCGACCTCTACGCCGGCTCGGGCGCGCTCGGGCTCGAGGCGCTCTCGCGCGGCGCGGTCCGCGCCACGTTCGTCGAGCTCGATCCGGACGCGGCCCGCACGATCGAGCGCAACCTCGACAAGCTCCGGCTCACCGGCGCGCGCGTCCTCCGCCAGGACGCGACGACGGCGCTCGCACAGGAGGCCGCCGCCGGGAGGAAGTACGATCTCGTCCTCGTCGACCCGCCCTACGACATGTACGCCGACCTCGAACCGCAGCTCGCCCGCTACCTCCCGTCCGTCATCGCGCCGGACGGCGTCCTCGTCGTCGAGACCGACGCGCGTGTCGAGCCCGCGCTGCCGCTCGAGCAGCGCACGTCGCGCAGGTACGGCTCCGCGCGCATCACGCTCTTCGAGCCGGGCACATGATCACGGCGATCTGCCCCGGCTCGTACGACCCGGTGACGAACGGCCACGTCGACGTGATCGCGCGCGCCGCCGGGATCTTCGACCGCGTCGTCGTCGGCGTCGTCGGCAACCCGCACCACAAGGAGCCGATGTTCTCGATCGACGAGCGCGTCGAGTTCCTGCGCACCGCGCTCGCGCATCTCGACAACGTCGAGATCGACGTCTTCCGCGAGCTCGTCGTCGAGTTCGCGCACAAATGGGACGCGAAGGCGATCGTGAAGGGGCTGCGCGTGATCTCGGACTTCGAGTGGGAGTTCCAGATGAACCAGCTGAACCGGCACCTCGCGCCCGACGTCGAGACGGTCTACGTGATGGCGAGCCCGCAGGTCAGCTTCGTCTCCTCGAGCGGCGTGAAGGAGATCGCCGCGTTCGGCGGCGACGTGTCCGCGCTCGTCCCGGAGCCGGTGGCGCGCCGTTTCAAGGAGCTGTTCCCCGCCGGCCGGCCGGGCACGCCAGAGAACCCCGCCGAGTGACCGGCCACACCGTCGCGACGCCGGACGGCCGCGTCCTCCACGTGGTCGAGGACGGCGACCCGAGCGGCTTCCCCGTCGTCGTCCACCACGGGACGCCGGGCTGCGCGCTGCTCCACGACCGGCACGTCGAGGACGCGGCCGCGCGCGGGATCCGTCTCGTCGCCTACGACCGTCCGGGCTACGCCGGCTCGTCGCGACACGCCGGCCGCTCGGTCGGCGACGCCGCCGCCGACGTGGCGACGATCGCCGATCAGCTCGGGCTCGAGCGGCTCGCGACGTGGGGCATCTCGGGCGGCGGCCCGCACGCGCTCGCGACGGCCGCGCTGCTTCCGGACCGCGTCGTCGCCGCAGCGTCGCTCGCCGCCGTCGCGCCCTACGACGCCGACGGGCTCGACTTCCTCGAAGGCATGGGGGAGATGAACGTCGTCGAGTTCCACGCCGCGCTCGAGGGCGAGGCCGCGCTCCGCCCGAACCACGAGCGGGACGCGCCCGCGTTCGTCGCCGCTGGCCCGGGCGGCCTGAAGGACGAGCTCGCGACCCTGCTCTCGCCGGTCGACGCGGCCGAGCTCGACGACGAGCTCGCGGCCCACATGTACGAGAGCTTCGCCGGCGCCCTCGCGAACGGCGTCGACGGCTGGGTCGACGACGACCTCGCGTTCGCGTCGCCCTGGGGCTTCGACGTCGCCGAGATCGCCGTCCCGCTGCTCCTCTGGCAGGGCGCCGAGGACCGGTTCGTCCCGGCCGGCCACGGCCGCTGGCTCGCCGGCCGGATCCCCGGCGTCGAGGCGCGGATCACCCCCGGCGACGGGCACCTGACGCTCTACACGCGCCGGGTCCCCGAGGTCCACGAATGGCTTCTGGAGCGCGTTTGACCGAGGGCAGGACCGGTCTATCGCCCGCCGAAGTTAGAATTCCTGCCATGGACGTCCTCGTTCTCATCGACAAGCTCGACGACCTCGTGCACAACGCGAAGGCCGTGCCGCTCACCGACCAGGTCCGCATCGACCGCGAGGAGATCTACGACATCCTCGACCAGATGCGGGCGACGATCCCGGAGGAGATCAAGCAGGCGCGCTGGATCGTGAAGGAACGGCAGGAGATGCTCGCCGAGGCGAAGCGGGAGGTCGACCGCCTCCTCGCCGAGGCGCGCGAGCAGGCCGTCCGCGAGGCGTCCCAGACCGAGATCGTGAAGATCGCCGAGCGGCAGGCCCAGGACATCGTCGACGACGCGCGCCGCCAGGCCCGCGAGACGAAGCTCGAGATGGAGGACTGGGCCGACAACATCCTCGCGACGCTCGAGGTCAACCTCGACAAGTTCCTCGTCGCCGTGAAGCGCGGCCGGGAGCGGCTGAACGAGCGCTCGCAGGAGACCGTCGTCGCCGGCATCGGCCAGAACGACGGCACCGGCGACGACCTCGGCTACTAGCGACCTCGCGATCTGCCGCACCTGCGGCGTCCAGTTCGGCGAGGCCGCGCCGTCGCGCTGCCCCGTCTGCGAGGACGCGCGCCAGTACGTCCCGGAGGCGGGCCAGCGGTGGACGACGCTCGCGGAGCTCCGCGCCGACCACGGCAACCGGATCCGCGACGACGCGGGCTTCGTCGGGATCGGAACCGAGCCGGCCTTCGCGATCGGGCAGCGCGCGCTCCTCGTCCCGTGGCAGGCCTCGAACCTCCTCTGGGACTGCATCACGCTCCTCGACGACGAGACGGCGGGCGAGGTCGAGGCGCACGGCGGGCTCGCCGCGATCGCGATCTCGCACCCGCACTACTACTCGGCGATGGTCGAGTGGGCGGAGCGCTTCGGCTGCCCGGTCCACCTCCACCGCGACGACGCGGAGTGGGTGATGCGGCCGGACGACCGGATCGCGTTCTGGGACGGCGAGACGCTCGACCTCGGCGGCGGGCTCACGCTCGTCCGCTGCGGCGGCCACTTCGCCGGCGGCCAGGTGCTCCACGTCGCCGGGCGGCGCGCGCTCCTCTCCGGCGACATCGTCCAGGTCGTCCCCGACCGGACGCACGTCTCGTTCATGTGGAGCTACCCGAACCTCGTCCCGCTCGGCGAGGCGGCGGTGCGCCGGATCGGGGACGCGCTCGAGCCGTTCGACTTCGACACGATCCACGGCGCGTGGTGGGGGAGGCTCGTGCCGCGCGACGGAAAGGACGTCGTCCGCCGCTCGGTCGACCGCTACGTCCGCGCCGTCCGCGGCGAGCGCGTCTAACCTGCGTCGATGCGCAAGACGATCGTCGAGTGGATCGTGACCCTCGGCATCGCGATCGCCGTGATCCTCGCGTTCGAGGCCGAGGTCGCGCAGCCGTTCCGCGTCCCGACCGGCTCGATGGAGCCGACGCTCGCGTGCGCGAAGCCGACGGCGTACTGCACCGCCGAGTTCAACGACCGCGTGATCGTCGCGAAGGTCGTCTACCGCTTCCGCAACCCGCGCCGCGGCGAGATCGCCGTCTTCCACGCGCCGGCCGCGGCGAAGCAGCTCTGCAGCGAGGGCGGCACGTTCCTCAAGCGCGTGATCGGGATCCCCGGCGACCGGATCTCGGAACGCGACGGCTACTACTCCGTGAACGGGAAGCTGCTCGTCGAGCGCTACGTCCCGCCGCTCGAGCGCGACCACGCGACGAAGTCGTGGCCGCGGCTCGGCAAGGGCGAGTACTTCATGATGGGCGACAACCGGGCCGGCTCGTGCGACTCGCGCACGTGGGGGCCGGTGCGGCGGTCGGCGTTCATCGGGCCGGTCGTCGCGACGTACTGGCCGCCGACGCGCTGGACCGTTCGCTAGCTCCTCGCTGTGCCTCCTGACGCCGGGTGAAGTCGGCCCCCAGCTCGCGCGCGAGATCCGCGAACGCCTGGGACGCGGCGGAGCGGTAGCGGTCGCGGTGCCAGACGATCGCGAGGACGCGCGGCGGGATCCGCGTCCCGAGCGGCAGCCCGACGACCGCCGGGTTCCGCGGGTTCACGACGAGCCGTGGCACGACGGCGACGCCGAGACCCTCGGCGACGAGCGCGGTGAGCGTCCCGTTGTCGTCGGTGCGGAACACGACGTCGAGCTCCGGCACGAGGCTCCCGAGGAACCGCTCGAACTCGGCGCCGGTGCGCCAGCTCACGAACGGCTGGCCGGCAAGGTCGCGGAGCCGGGCGCTCTCGCGGCCGGCGAGCTCCGACTTCGACGACACGAGCAGCAGGTACGGGTCGTGCAGCACCTCGGCGAACTCGAACGGGCCCTCCGGGAGCGGCAGGTCGGCGAAGGTCAGGTCGAGCTCGCCGCGCTCGAGCAGGCGGAGCAGCTCGGTCGCGTCCGTCTCCTCGCGGACGCGCACCTCGACGCGCGGCCACTCGGCCTGGAATCGTCGAAGCAGTCCAGGAAGGATGCGCGCGCCGACGCTCTGGAAGATCCCGACGCGCAGCGGCCCGGCCGCGCCCTCGGCGAGCGCGGCCATGTCGGCCTGCGCGGCGTCGAGCTGCGCGACGATCGCGTCGGCGTGGCGGAGCAGCAGGCGCCCGGCCTCGGTGAGGTCGACGCGGCGCGGCCCGCCCGGCCGGTCGACGAGCCTCTGCCCGACGGCCCGCTCGAGCCGCGCGATCTGCTGGCTGATCGCCGACTGCGTGTAGCCGAGCTCGCGCGCCGCCGCGCCGAACGACCGCGTGCGCCCGACCGCCTCGAGCGCGGCGAGATGGCGCAGCTCGATCCCGAGAAATTGATCACGTTTCATGATCGATGCCAATTGTATATCGATTTGCCCTAATCGAACCGGCGCGGGCACGCTGGGAGCATGAAGCGCGGCGCGGCACTCGGAACCATCTATCTCGTCTGGGGATCGACGTATCTCGCGATCTCCGTCGCCGACCGGACGCTCCCGCCGCTCCTGATGCTCTCCGTCCGGTTCTTCGTCGCCGGCGCGCTCCTGTACGGCTGGTGCCTCTGGCGCGGGGACGTCAAGGCGGAGCGGCCGGGCCGCCGCCAGTGGGGCGCCGCCGCCGCGATCGGCGGCCTCCTGCTCGTCGTCGACACCGGCGGCGTCGCGCTCGCCGAGCAGCGCGTCCCGACCGGGTACGCCGCGCTCCTGATCGCGAGCGTGCCCCTCTTCATGGCGGTGCTCGACCGGCTCGTCCTCGGGATCCGGCTGCCGTTCGGCGCCGTCGCGGGGATCGCGGCAGGGCTCCTCGGCGTCGGGCTGCTCGTCGGCCCCGGCGGCCGCGTCGACATCCTCGGGACGGCCGTGATCCTGCTCGCCGCGCTCGCGTGGGCCGTCGGCTCCGTCTTCGCCCGGATCGCGCCGCTGCCGACGAAGCCCGCGCTCGCCGCGGCGATGCAGCTCCTCTGCGCCTCGGTGATGCTCGCCGGGCTCTCGGCGGCGAAGGGCGACCTCTCGCACGTGAGCCTCGGCGCGGTCTCGCCGGCCTCGCTCGCCGCGCTCGTCTATCTCGTCGTCTTCGGGTCGATCGTCGCCTTCACCGCGTACGGCTGGCTCCTGTCGAACGTCGGCACGCAGCTCCTCTCGACCTACGCCTACGTGAACCCCGCGGTCGCCGTCCTGCTCGGCTGGGCGTTCATCGGCGAGCGGATCGGAGGCAAGGAGGTCGCCGCCGGGCTCGTGATCCTCGCGTCGGTCGCGATGCTCTTCCTCGCCCGCGAGCCGCACGGCGCGGAGCCGACCGCCGAGTCGCTCGAGGCCTACATCCGCCGCCAGGATGCCCAGGCGGTCGAGGTCAACCCGGCGCCGACCCTCGCCGAGCTGCGCCGCATTCCGGCGTAAGGCACGCGCGCTACCGTTGAAGACGTGACCGTCTTCAACCTCCGCAACGCCCGGCTCCGGAGCGGCGAGCAGCTCCGGGAGGACGTCGAGGTCCAGCTCGACCCGCTCGTGATCGGCGGCCAGGAGTACGTCCCGACGCCCGACCCGACGCCCGCGATCCTCACGATCACGCGGGCGACGACCGGCACCGTCTTCGAGCTCGCCTTCCGCGTCGCGCTGCAGGGCCCGTGCTTCCGCTGCCTCGCGGACACCGACCTCGAGCTGCCGGTCCACGCCCGCGAGTACCAGGCGACGAACCCCGGCGGCGACGAGGAGCTCCGCTCGCCGTACGTCGACGACGACCGCCTCGACCTCTCCTCGTGGGCCCGCGACGCCGTCGCGCTCGAGCTCCCGGACAAGATCCTCTGCCGCCCCGACTGCGCCGGCCTCTGCCCGGTCTGCGGGCGCGACCTGAACGCGGAGCCGCACGTCCACGAGGAGGACGAGGGCGACCCGCGCTGGGCCGCGCTCGAGGCGCTCCGCCCCGACGGCGCCTAGCGGCCGACCGACGACATGTCGGCGTAGCGGTCGCCGGCGGCGGCTCCCGTCGGGAACTCCTCGTCGAGGAGCGCGAGGTCCCCGGCCGTGAGCTCGACCTCTCCGGCGGCCGCGTTCTGCTCGAGGTAGCTGCGCCGCTTCGTGCCCGGGATCGGCACCACGTCGGGCCCGCGCGACAGGACCCACGCGAGCGCGAGCTGCGCGGGCGTGACCCCTTTGGCGGCTGCGAGCTCGCGGACCCGCTCGGCCAGCCGCAGGTTGCGGACGAGGTTGTCGCCGGTGAAGCGCGGGTTCGTGCGGCGGAAGTCGTCGCCGGCGAGCTCGTCCGGCGAGGCGAACCTGCCGGCGAGGAACCCGCGGCCGAGCGGGCTGTACGCGACGAAGCCGATCCCGAGCTCGCGGCACGTGTCGAGGACGCCGCCCTCGGGGTCGCGCGTCCAGAGCGAGTACTCCGACTGCAGCGCCGCGATGGGGTGGACCGCGTGCGCGCGCCGGATCGTCTCCGGCCCCGCCTCCGAGAGGCCGAGCCGGCGGACCTTCCCGGCGGCGACGAGCTCCGCCATCGCACCGACCGTCTCCTCGATCGGCGTCGCCGGGTCGACGCGGTGCTGGTAGTAGAGGTCGACGTGGTCGACGCCGAGCCGCGCGAGCGACCCGTCGATCGAGTCGCGGACGAAGGCGGCGCTCCCGTCGATCCTGCGGCTCCCGTCCGGGCTCACGGTGCCCATGAACTTCGTCGCGATCACGACCTCGTCGCGGCGGCCGCGGACGGCCCGGCCGACGAGCTCCTCGTTCGCGCCCTGCCCGTAGATCTGCGCGGTGTCGAGGAACGTGATCCCGAGCTCGATCGCGCGGTGGATCGTCGCGATCGACTCGGCCTCGTCGGTCTCCCCGTAGAACGCCGACATCCCCATGCACCCGAGGCCCTGCTCGGAGACCTCCAGCCCGCCGAGCGTCCGCGTCTCCATGCCGGGAGGCTATCCCCGCACGGAGGTGCTGCGCGGCGCCGCTATACTCCGCAGCCGGTCATGGCCGTCCCGAAGCGGAAAACCTCGAAGTCCCGGCGCGACAAGCGCCGCGCGACGCACGCGATCTCGGCGCCGCGCGTGAACGTCTGCCCGCAGTGCGGCAATCCCAAGCGGCCGCACCACGTCTGCCCGACCTGCGGCACCTACAAGGGCCGCGAGGTCGAACCGCTCCGCGTCGACGCGCCGTAGCGCATGCCCGTCATCGCGGTCGACGCGATGGGCGGGGACCGCGGGCCGGACGAGGTCGTCGCGGGCGCGGTTGCAGCGCGCAGCGACACGCTGACGCCGGTCCTCTACGGCTCGGCGGGGATCGACGCGGCCGGGCTCGAGCTCGTCGAGACCGTCGGCGTGATCGAGATGAGCGACAAGCCGGCGGAGGCGGTCCGTGCGAAGCCGGACAGCTCGCTCGTCGCCGCCGTCCGCGCCGTCGCCGAGGGCCGCGCCGACGCCGTCGTCTCCGCCGGGAACACCGGCGCGGTGCTCGCGGCCGGGCTGCTCGAGCTGCGGCGCCTCCCGGGCGTGATCCGGCCGGCGATCGCGATCCCCGTCCCGTCCGAGCGCGGCCCGTCCGTCCTCCTCGACGCAGGCGCGAACGCCGACGCGCGGCCGGAGCATCTCCTCCAGTTCGCGACGATGGGCTCCGTCTTCGCCGAGGAGATACTCGGGATCGAGAACCCCGAGGTGCGGCTCCTCTCGATCGGCGAGGAGCCGGAGAAGGGGAACCAGCTCACGCTCGAGGCGCACGAGCTCCTCGCCGCGAGCGACCTCAACTTCGCCGGGAACACCGAGGGCCGCGACCTCCTCAGCGGCGCCGCCGACGTCGTCGTCACCGACGGCTTCACCGGCAACGTCGCGCTGAAGCTGCTCGAGGGCGCGATCCGCTCGCTGCTCGAGGCGCTCCGCGCGGAGATCGAGTCGACGCCGAGGGGGAAGCTCGGCGGCCTGCTGATCCGGCCCGCCGCGCGCCGCCTCCGCGACCGCCTCGACCCCGACACCTACGGCGGCGCGTACCTCCTCGGCCTGCGGGGGCTCGCCGTGATCGCGCACGGCAACTCCTCGCAGAAGGCGATCGCGAACGCCGTCCGGCTCGCCGCGCGGGGCGTCGAGCACGACGTCGTCGAGCGCCTCGCGGCCCGGCTGCCCTCTCCGGCGGCCAGCCGTGCGCCTGGTTGACCCGGCGACCGTGGTATTGTCGGCGCGCTCTCAGCCCCCAGACCAGATCGAGGTGACATGGCAGCGTCGCGCGAGGAAGTGTTCGAGCGGGTCAAGGAAGTCCTGACGGAACAGCTCGGGATCGACGAAGGCGAGATCACGGAGGAAGCGTCGTTCCAGGAGGATCTCGACGCCGACTCGCTCGACCTCGTCGAGCTGATCATGGAGCTCGAGGATCAGTTCGGGATCAAGATCTCGGACGAGGACGCGCAGAAGATCACGACCGTCGGCCAGGCGGTCGACTACGTCACGTCGCACCAGTAGCGACGGCGCGCGTCACCCTGCGCTCGGCCCGCTGATCGACGCGCTGCCACCTTCGCGGGCGGCAACCGCGTTCACGCATGCGTCGTGGGCGAGCGAGCGCACGGCGTCGTACGAGCGGCTGGAGTTCCTGGGGGACAGCGTCCTCGAGCTCGCGATCGCGCACGAGATCTACTCGCGCTACCCGGAGTTCTCGGAGGGACGGCTCGCGAAGATCCGCTCGCACGTCGTCTCGCGGGCGAGCTGCGCCGTCGTCGCCCGCGAGCTCGAGCTCGGCGAGCGCCTCGCGCGCGCCGCCGCCGACACGCCGCCGGAGGAGCTCGAACGGCTCTCGCGCAACCGCAACGTCCTCGCGGCGCTGCTCGAGGCCGTGCTCGGCGCGCTGTTCCTCGAGCACGGCTTCGCCGCGATCGAGGGGGCGGTCGTCGACGCGTTCGCCGACCGGATCGAGTACGCGCTGACGAGCCACGTCGACCACAAGACCGAGCTGCAGGAGGCGCTCGCGCGGAGCGGCCGCCAGGTCACCTACGTCGTCCTCTCCGCCGAAGGCCCGCCGCACGACCGTCACTTCACGTGCGCCGCGATCGTCGACGGCGAGCAGCTCGGCGTCGGCAGCGGCGGCTCGAAGAAGGCGGCGGAGCAGGAGGCGGCGCGCGAGGCGCTCGAGCGGGTCGAGGCCGAGCCGGTCTCGTGAGCGTCGCGGCGTCCGAGCGGCGGGTCCCGTTCCGCGGCTTCGAGACGTGGGTCCGCGTCGTCGGCGACGGCGAGGACGCGGGGAAGCTGCCGGTCGTCTGCCTCCACGGCGGGCCCGGCGCGACGCACTGGTACCTCGAGCCGCTCGAGGGGATCGCCGCGTCGGGACGGCGCGCGGTCTTCTACGACCAGGTCGGGTGCGGCGCGTCGTCGCAGCCGCACGACCCGTCGCTCTGGACGGTCGAGCTCTTCGTCGCGGAGGTCGACGCGGTGCGGTCGGCGCTCGGGCTCGAGCGGCTCCACCTCTTCGGCAACTCGTGGGGCGGGATGCTCGCGATGGAGGTCGCGCTGACGAAGCCGGACTGGCTCGCGTCGCTCGTCCTCGCGTCGTCGCCGGCGTCGATCCCGCAGTGGGTCGAGGAGACGGGACGGCTGCGCTCGCTGCTTCCGGCGGACGTCCAGGCGACGCTCGCGCGCCACGAGGCGGACGGCACGACGGACACGCAGGAGTACGAGGACGCGTGCCTCGTCTTCTACAGGCGCCACGTCTGCCTCGTCGACCCGTTCCCGGAGTGCGTGCGGCGCACGTTCGCCGAGCTGTCGCGCGAGGTCTACGAGACGATGAACGGGCCGAGCGAGTTCCACGTCACCGGCACGCTCCGCGAGTGGAGCGTCGTCCCCCGGCTCGGCGAGATCGACGTGCCCGCGCTCGTCGTCAGCGGCGAGCGCGACGAGGCGACGCCCGCGATCTCGCGGACGGTGCACGACGGGATCCGCGGCTCCGAGCTCGTGATCCTCGACGGCTGCTCGCACATGGCGCACGTCGAGCAGACGGAGCGCTACCTCGCGCTGCTCGACGCGTTCTGGTCGCGCGTCGAATCGCGCTAGCCGAGCAGCTCGCGGTAGAGCTCCTGCGTCGCCGCGCTCGGCGCGATCCCGAGCTCGTCGCGGAGCGTCGTCCGCAGCCGCTCGTACGCCTGGAGCGCCTCGGCCGGGTTCCCCTCGGCCGCGAGCGCGCGCATCAGGATCCGCCAGCCGGACTCGCGGTACGGCTCGAGCCGCGTGAGCTCGCGGCCGGCCCGCACCCCGGCCGGGAGCTCCGTGCCGCCGATCGCGAGCCCGCACGCCGCGTACGCCTCGAGCGCGCGGAGGTGGAGCGCCGCGAGGACGCGCCGCTGCTCGTCGATCCACTCCGCCTGCTCCCCGGCGAGGAACGTCCGCCCCGAGACGAACATCGCGACCTGCGACGGGCCCCACGCGCGGTGGGGCTCGTCCTGCGCGAGCGCGGACTCCGCCCGGTGCACGGCGTCCGCCGCGGCCTCGACGTCGACCCACGCGTCGTCCGCCGCGAGCCGCGTCCCGTCGAGCGGGACGACGCGGCGCACCTTCGAGAGAAGCGGTGCGAGCCCGCCGTCACGGCCGTCCGGCCAGAGCGCCTCGACGAGCTCGGCACGGTCGACCGGCCGCAGCCGGTGGAGCGCGAGGTACGCGAAGAGCAGGCGTCCCTGCCGCCCGGGCAGCTGCGACTCGACGTGCTCGCCGTCCACCGCCACCGCAAGCCTGCCGCAGAGCTGGACCTTGACCTTCGCCAATGCCGCGCCAACATAGCCCCAAGTCGCGGTCTCTACAAAGGAGGCGTCATGGCCAAGCAGATCACGTGCGAGTGCGGGTACGTCGCCGTCGGCGAGACGGACGACGAGGTGGTCGAGGCGATCCGCGAGCACATGCGGACAGACCATCCGGCGCTCCTCGACTCCGTGTCGCGCGACGACCTGCTCGGCTGGATCGAGGAGGCCTAGGAGGAAGACATGTCCGTTGCCGAGTTCAACCCGCAGGCGTACAAGGACACGACGAAGCAGCAGTGGCAGGACGCCGCCGCCGCATGGCACCGCTGGGGGCCGACGCTCGAGGCGTGGCTCGGGCCGGCGACCGAGCTGATGCTCGACCTCGCGGGCGTGGCGGAGGGCGACCGCGTGCTCGACATCGCCGCCGGCGCGGGCGGCCAGACGCTCGCCGCGGCACGGCGCGTCGGCCCGGAGGGCGCAGTGCTCGCGACCGACATCTCGCCGCGCATCCTCGAGTTCGCCGCAGGCGAGGCACGGCGCGCCGGGCTCGCGAACGTCGGCACGCACGCGGTCGACGGCGAGGAGCTCGACGTCGAGCCGGGCTCGTTCGACGCGGCGATCTCGCGCGTCGGGCTCATCTACTTCCCGGACCGGCAGGGCGCGCTCGCCCGGATCCGCGCGGCGCTCCGGCCCGGCGGCCGGTTCGCGACGATCACGTACTCGACCCCGGACCGGAACGGGTTCTTCTCCGTGCCCGTCGGGATCGTGCGGCGCCGCGCCGAGCTGCCGCCGCCCGCGCCGGGCCAGCCGGGCCCGTTCAGCCTCGGCGCCGACGGCGTGCTCCAGGCGGAGCTCGAGGAGGCCGGCTTCTCCGACGTCGTCGTTCGCGCGCTCGACGCGCCGCTCGTGATGGCGTCCTCGGCCGACTGCGCCCGCTTCGAGCGGGAGTCGTTCGGGGCGCTCCACCAGATGCTCTCCGGCCTCCCGCAGGCCGAGCGGGACGCCGCCTGGGCCGAGGTGGAGGAGGCCCTCGGGGAGTTCGAGGGGCCCGACGGATTCGTCGGCCCGTGCGAGCTCCTCGTCGCCGCGGGCACCGCGCCGTAGACGTCCGCGAGGGCCGGTAGGGTCCACCTCGCGTGCATCTCCGCGCGGTCAAGCTCCGTGGCTTCAAGTCGTTTCCCGACCCGGTCGAGGTTCGCCTCGACCGGGGCGTCGGCGTGATCGTCGGCCCGAACGGCTCGGGGAAGTCGAACGTCGCCGACGCGATCCGGTGGGCCGCCGGCTCGCTCAGCCCGAACGAGCTCCGCGCGGAGAAGCCGGACGACGTGCTCTTCGCGGGCGGCGCCGGCCGCGGGCCGGCCGACTTCTGCGAGGTCGAGCTCCTGTTCGACAACCAGACGCTCGACGGGCCGTTCGAGTACTCCGAGCTCGCGATCACGCGGCGGCTGCACCGCGGCGGCGAGGGCCAGTACCTCGTCAACCGCACGCCGGTGCGCCGCATCGACCTCGTCGAGCTGCTCGCCGACCTCGGGCTCGGCCAGGGGATGCACTCGATCATCGGCCAGGGGAAGGTCGAGGCGATCCTCGCGTCGCGGCCGGAGGAGCGGCGCCAGCTGATCGAGGAGGCCGCCGGCCTCGGACGGTTCAAGGCGCGGCGGCATCGCGCGGAGCTGAAGCTCGCGCGCGTCGCGGTGCAGGTCGAGCGCGCGCGCGACCTCGAGGACGAGGTGCGGAAGCGCCTGCGTCCGCTCGCGCTGCAGGCGACCGCGGCCGAGCGCGCGGAGAAGCTGCGCGGCGAGCTCGCGCGGCTGCGCGCCCGCGTCGCGATGCTCGATCTCGAGACGCTCGACGAGCGGCTTGCGGAGGCGGCGGACCGGAAGGCCGCGGCGGCGCTCATCCGCCGCTCGGCGGAGGAGAAGCTCGACGCGCTCCTCGCGGAGCGCGGCGGCGCGGAGGAGGAGCTCGCCGACGCGGCGGGCCGGCGCGAGCAGGCGATGCAGGCGCTGTACCGGCTGCGGAGCGCGGCGGAGCGGATCGGCATCCGCCGCGAGTCGGCGGCGGGCCTGCTCGAGGCGGTCCGCGCTGATCTCGCCGCGGCGGAGTCGGACGCCGGCGATCCCGGCGCGGAGACGGCGCAGCTCGAGCGTGCGTCGCGCGACGCGGCGGAGGAGGCGCGCGTCGCCGCGGTCGAGCGCGAGACGCGGTTCGAGCGCGCACGGCGTGCGCTCGCGCGGCTGCTCGGCGCGGAGCGCGCGGCCCAGTCGTCGGCGCAGGAGCGGCTCGACGCGGTGCTCGCGGAGCGCACGTCGATCGAAGAGGTGCTGACGGGCGCGGCCGGCGAGCGCGAGGCGGCGCTCTCGGTGTCGTACGAGCTGCGGAGCTGCGCGGCGCGGCTCGCCGTCCAGCGCGAGTCGGCGGTGCGGCTCATCGCGCGGCTCGAGGCCGAGCTCGCCGACGTCGAGGAGGACGCGCGGCGCGGCGGCCCGTCCCCCGAGGAGCTGGAGCGCGCGGCGCTGCTCGCGCGCGCGGCGGCACGCGAGGCCGCGCACGAGCGCGACACGCTCGCGGAGCGCGCGCTCACGGCGCACGAGCGGCTCGCGACGCTCGAGCGCTCGCTCGCGGAACGCGAAGGGATTCCACCGGCCGCGCGCGCGCTCGCCGAGGAGGGCGAGACGCTCGCGCTGTCGCTCTTGAGCGTCGAGCCGGGATCGGAGCGCGCGGTCGCCGCGGCGCTCGGCCCGCGCGCGTCGGCGCTCGTCGCCGGCGACGCGAAGGCGGCGCTCGAGCTGCTCGAGCGCGCGGCCGCCGCGGGGCTCGGGTCGCTGCGCGTCCTCGCGGGGCGCGACCCGGCGGAGCTCGTCGCGGAGCTTCCCGTCGTCGAGAAGGACGAGCTTCTCTCCGCGACGGTGCCGTCGGTGACGCGCGACGGCTACGGCTACGACCCCGGGCGCGGCGAGCTCTGGTTCGCCGGCGAGACGGCGGAGGCGGTGCTGCTCGAGCTCGACGCGCGCCGCACCGCGCTCGCCGAGGAG
>Ga0335070_10005456_pt1 | contig 14939 bp, 11 predicted proteins | sample Lox_Sample_13_FD_206722 | JGI IMG/M metagenome (GOLD analysis project Ga0335070, IMG submission 206722) | Soil microbial communities from Loxahatchee National Wildlife Refuge, Florida, United States - Lox_Sample_1.3 | ecosystem: Environmental > Terrestrial > Soil > Wetlands | place: USA... | reverse complement strand
GCGCGGGCTCGTCCCGGGTCTGACGCTGCGCGGACGCCTCGACGGCGCCGCCGAGATCGACAGCGCCGAGCCGGGCAGCGCGCGCCTCGTGCTGGCGCTCACCGCACGCGACGTCGAGGCGCAGGGCGGCGAGACGGAGGAAGCGTCCGCTCCGCTGCGGGTCCCGCGCGTCGCGGCGCAGCTGCGCTTCGCGCTCGACCCGGACCGGCTCGCGATCTCCAACGGCCGCGTGGAGGTCGGCGAGTGGGTGTTCGAGCTCGACGGCGACCTCGCCCGCCCGCTCGGACCCCGGGCGCAGACCCGCGCGCGGATCGCGCTGGGCGGTCTGCGCCTCGACCCCGAGGTGATCCGCACGCTGACCGGCTGGCTTCCGCCCGAGGTGCGCGAGCGGACGCGCGCGGTCATGGGTCAGGTCCGGGAGGGCCGCCTCGCTCGTGGCGAGCTCTCCGGCGAAGCGCCGCTCGCGCAGTGGGGCGACGCATTCAGCGGTCGGCCGGACGCGCTCCTGCCGGCGCTGAAGATCGGCGCACAGCTCGAAGGCGTGCGGATCGCGCTCGACGAGGCGAGCGAGCTCGCGGACGTGACGGGACAGGTCGACTGGAGCGCCGGCACGCTCGAGGTGCACGGCGGGCGGGCGAACCTCGACGGGCAGCCGCTTCCCGAGCTCGAGCTCCGCTTCGGCGGCCTGGCTCGGCTGCTCGCGACGGGGCAGCAGGATCGGCTCGTGCACTCGAGCGCGCAGGCGCTCGTCGGGCTGACGCCGCTCTACGCTGTCCTCTCGCCGCCCACGGGCGAGCCGTCCCCGCCGCCCCCCGCCATCACGCTCGACCTCGAGCAGGTCCAGCATCGCGCGCTGCTCTGGCCGCTCCGCTCCGTCCATGCGGACGTCGAGCCGCGCGAGAACAGCGTCTTCATGGTGATTCGCAAGGCGCTGTGGGCAGGCGTCCCGGTGCAGGGCGACGTCGATCTGACGCTGCGACCGGAGCGGCGCCTCGCCGTCCGGCTCGAGACGACGCCGGATGCGGTCGCGGCGGGCGGCGACGCCGCGGCGGGGAGCGCCGCAGACCCCGCGGTCGCTGTGAGCGCCGTGACCGCCGAACCTGCCGGGCAGGAGCCCTGGGCCACCGGCTGGATCGACATCGGCCCCTCGCGGAGCGGCTTCCAGCAGCGCCACACCCGCGCACGAGTGCGCGCCGTCGGCGCGGAGGTCCGCTTCGACGACGTCGTGTGCGAGCTCGAGCCCACGGGCCGCATCGAAGGCTCGCTCGAGCTCGACCTCTCGCGAGAGGACGCGGTGCCCTACGCGCTCCGCGCCGAGCTGCGCGACGGCGACGTCGCGGCGCTGATCGCGCAGCGCGGCTACGCGGGCGATTTTGCGACGGGCCGCGTCGCGCTGGCGGGGCACCTCTCGGGCACGCTCGTGCCCGGGCAGCCGCTGCTCCACGACGTGTCGGGCGCGCTCACCCTCGCCGGCCGCGACGGCACGATCCGCAAGACGGTGCCGCCGATCTTCGCCCTCGCCCTGGCGAGCGACGCGATGAATCCGTTCGCGAGACGCGAGCACATCCGCTTCGAGCGCGTCGACTCGCAGCTCGCCTTCGAGAACGGGATGGTCTCGACCGACGCGCTCGAGCTCGAGGGGCCCGACCTGCGCATGTTCGGCTCGGGCCGGATCGAGCTCGGCGCCGCGCCGCACAAGCTGCGCGCCGAGATCGCGCTGTTCCTGTTCCGCCAGCTCGACTGGGCGCTGGTCAAGATCCCGATCCTCAGCGATCTGCTGCTCGGCGAGAACCAGAACCTGGTTGCGGCGTACTTCAAGCTCGTGGGAACCTGGGAAGATCCGGAGGCGAAGGCGCAGCCGCTTCGGACTCTGCAGGAGACCGCCGGAGGCGACCTGATCGAAGGGATCCCGCGCGTGGTGAGCCAGGGCATGAAGGCGATCGGCGCGCTGCTCCGGCCCGTGACGCCCGCCGCCCCGGTCGCACCGGCTCCGTCACGAGCGGGCGCTCCGGCTCCGCCGGAGACCGCTGCGCCGGCCCCGGCCGTCGCGCCTCCTGCGCCGGAGACGACTGCGCCGGATGCGAGCGCGGCACCGGCGCCCTCTGGCGCCGGCGCGCCCGGCGCCCCGGCCCCGCCGGCGGGCTCGTGAAGTCCGCGCTCCGCAGCGCGCGCAGCAAGCTGCTCTCGCGCGGCGCCGCTCTCGCGGCCGTGCGCAGGGCCCAGGGGCGGGGCGAGGTGGTCGTCTTCACGAACGGCTGCTTCGATCTTCTGCACGCGGGCCATGTGCGTAGCCTCGAGCAGGCGCGCCGCCAGGGCGATCGGCTGATCGTCGCGCTCAACAGCGATGCCTCGGTGCGGCGCCAGAAGGGGGCCGGCCGGCCGCTCGTGCCCGCGCGGCAGCGCGCCGAGGTCGTCGCGGCGCTCGAGTGCGTGGACTGGGTGGTACTGTTCGGCGCGGACACGCCGCTGGCCCTGATCCGCAGCCTGCGTCCGGACGTGCTGGCGAAGGGCGGCGACTGGCGGCTCGAGGCGATCGTGGGGCGCGCGGAGGTCGAGAGCTGGGGCGGGCGCGTGCTGCGCCTGCGCGTCGTGCCCGGCGTGCGCACCACGCGCCTCGTCGAGCGGATCCGAGGCCGGCGCGGAGCGTCCCGATGAACGCGCCTGCCGACACCGTCAAGCGACTGTGCGACGAGATCGGCCGCGTCGTCGTCGGCCAGCGCGCGCTGGTGGAGGGGCTGCTGATCGCACTGCTCTCCGGCGGCCACGCGCTGGTCGAGGGCGTGCCCGGCCTCGCCAAGACGACTGCGATCCGCACGCTGGCGGAGGTCCTCGGGCTCGGCTTCGGACGGATCCAGTTCACGCCGGATCTGCTGCCGGGCGACCTGCTCGGCACGCCGGTCTACCTGCCCGAGCGCGGCGGCTTCGAGGTGCGCCGCGGTCCGATCTTCGCGCCGGTATTGCTGGCCGACGAGATCAATCGCGCCCCGGCGAAGGTGCAATCCGCCCTGCTCGAGGCGATGGAGGAGCGCCAGGTCTCGATCGGCGACGAGTCGTACCCGTTGCCGGATCCCTTCTTCGTGATGGCGACACAGAATCCGGTCGAGCTCGAGGGCACCTACCCGCTGCCGGAGGCGCAGATCGACCGCTTCCTGCTGAAGCTCGTCGTGCCGTATCCGTCGGAGTCGGAGGAGCGCGAGGTCGTGGCGCGCGACGCGCAGGGGCCGGTGGCGGTCCGCCGGGTCGCGGACGCCGAGGCGCTGCGCGGCCTGCGGCGCGCGGTCGCGGAGGTGTACGTCGCTCCCGCCCTCGTCGACTACGCGGTGCGGCTCGCGCGGGCGACGCGCGATCCCGCGTCGGTGGGAGCCCACGTCGTCGGCCGCGAGGGAGCGCCGGCGCCCGCGCACTGCGTCGCGCTCGGGGCCTCGCCGCGGGGCTCCATGTACCTGGTGCGCGCGGCGCGGGCCCGCGCCCTGCTCGACGGCCGCGACTTCGCCACGCCCCACGATCTGAAGCGCGTGGCCCCGGACGTGCTGCGCCACCGCGTGGTCCCGAGCTACGAGGCGGAGGCCGAAGGCGTCTCCGCCGAGGCCGTGGTCCAGGCCGTGCTCTCCGCGGTGGAGACGGCGTAGCCGCAGTGGCGCTCCGGGCCCGCGCCGCGCCTCCTCGCAGCGAGGACCTCGCGCGCGCGGCCCGGCTGCTCGTGGTGCGCAGCCGCCGCGAGGCGACGGGTCTGTTCGCGGGCAACTACACCAGCGCGTTTCGCGGGGGCGGCCTCGAGTTCGAGGAGTCGCGGCCGTACGTGCCGGGCGACGACGTCCGCACGATCGACTGGAACGCCACGGCGCGGCACGCCCAGACGTACGTGAAGCGCTTCCGCGAGGAGCGCGACCAGACCTTGTGGTTCGCGCTCGACTGCTCCGCGTCGATGCGCTTCGGCAGCGGCGCGCAGTCGAAGGCCGGCTGCGCGGTCCACGCCCTCGCGCTGCTGGCGGCGGCGGCGGGCCGCGCGGGCGATCGCCTGGGGCTCGTCGCCTTCGACGCAGGCGTGCGCGCGTGGATCCCCGCAGCGCGCGGCGTCGCGCACGGGCGGCGCGTCATCGAGACCGCGCTGGCGCAGGCCGCGGGGGCCGGCGGCGCGACGCGGCTCGATGCGGCGCTGGAGCCGCTGCGCGCCCGGAGGTCGGGGCACGCGGTCCTGGTGCTGCTCTCCGACTTCCGCGACGAGCGCCTGCTGCCAGGCGCGCCGGGCAACGAGTCGCTGCGCGAGGCGCTCTCCGGGCCGGGCCGACGGCACGATCTCGTGGCCGCCGTCGTGCAGGACCGCCTCGAGCTGGCGCTGCCGCGCGCCGGCTCGATCCGCATCGAGGATCCGGAGCGCCCGGGCGAGATCCGCGTGCTCGACACCCATCGGCGACGCGCCCGGGAGGCCTGGCTCGCCGCCTGCGCGGAGCGGCGCGGACGAATGGCCGCGTCGCTGCGGCGCGCCGGCGCGGATCTCCTGTGGCTGCGCACGGACCAGAATCCCCTCCACGCCCTCGGCGCCTTCTTCCGGGACCGCGCGAGCCGGCGCCAGCGGGCTGCCTCGTGAGGGCGCCGCGGTTCCGGCGGCGTCTCGTCGCGGCGCTGCTCGCGCTCGCGGCCGCCGCCTGCGCGCAGCGCGAAGCGCCCCGCCACGCGGCGCCCGCGCAGGAGCGCGCTTCCTGGCTGCTGGAGCCGGCGCAGCTCGCGCTCGGCGACGTGGCGGACCTCGTGCTCGCCGTGGTGACGCATCCGGGCGCGCGCGTCGCGCCCGGCGAGCCCTCCGCCTCGCTGCCGGGGCTCGCGGTGCTGGAGCGCGAGGTGGAGCCGGTCCAGCAGGAGCCCGCGCGCTGGGTGCATCGCACGCGGCTGAGGATCCGCGCGCTCGAGGTCGGCCGCTTCGAGCTGCCGGGCGGCGTCGTGCACGCCGAGAGTGCCGACGGTGCGGCGCTCGAGATCCCGTACGAGCCGCTCGCGGTCGAGGTGCTCTCGAGCATCGGTCCGCATCCGCAACGCCGCGTGCCGTACGGGGTGCGCCGCCTGACGCAGGCGCCCGTCGGCGCGGCGGGCGCCGCGCTGGCCTTCGGCGCCGGCGCCGCGCTGGCGCTCGGCTCGGTCGGCGTGGCCCTGCTCGCGCGGCGGCGCAGGGACGAGCGCGCGCGCAGGCCGCCGGAGGCGCCGCCGCACACGCCCCCGCCGTGGGAGACGGCGCGGCTGGCGCTCGCGGCGGCCGACGCGCGGCTCGCGTCCGACCCGCGCGCCGCGCTCGACGCCGCGTCCCAGGCCCTGCGCCGCTACGCGGCCGCGCGCTACGGAGCGGACGTGCTCGCGCGCACGTCGGAAGAGCTCGCCGCGACGACGCCGCCCTTCCTCATGACGACGCGCTGGCGCGCGTTCGTCGCGCTGCTCTCGGCGCTCGACGCCGCGCGCTTCCCGCCGTCCTCGCCGGATCCGGCGGGCGCGCCGCGGGCGGCCTCGCTGCTCTCCGAGGCGCGTGCCTTCGTCGAGATGGGCGTGCCCCAGGAGGCGCGCCGGTGAGCGCATGGATCGCGGCGCTCGGTGTGGAGTCGTTCGCTCGCCCGGGGGTCCTCTGGCTCGGCGCGGCGCTGGCGCTCGGCGCGCTCTACGCGATGGGGCGCGCGGCGCCGGCTGCGCTCGAGTGGCCGGGCCTCCGCGAGGCCGTGCGGGCGGGTGCCTCGCGCCGCGATCTCGTGCGCGGCGCCGCGCTCGCGCTACGCGCGGGCGGCCTGCTCGCGCTGGCGGCCGTGCTGGCCGGACCGACGAGCCTGCACCGCGCCCCGCCCGAGCCCGGGTACGGGCTCGACATCACCCTCGTGGTCGACGCCTCGGGCAGCATGCGCGCGCTCGACGCGCAGGTCGGGGACGCCTGGCGCACGCGCCTCGATCTCGCCCGCGAGGTCGTGGCGCGCTTCGCATCGCAGCGCGCCGCCGAGGGCGACCGCGTGGCTCTCGTGGTGTTCGGCGACAGCGCCTTCACACAGTGCCCGCTGACCTCCGACGGCGCGCTGCTCTCCCGCGCCCTGGAGCGCGTCGAGGCGGGCATGGCCGGCGAGGCCACCGCGCTCGGCCAGGCGCTGGCGCTCGCAGTGAAGCGCTCGCTCGGGGCCTCGCAGACCCCCGCCGGTCCGGCCGGCGCCGGGCGCGTCGTCGTGCTGCTCACCGACGGCCGCCACAACGCCGGTCCCATCTCGGTCGAGCTGGCGACGCAGCTCGCGGTCGCGGCCGGTGTGCGCGTCCACACCGTGGGGATCGGCAGCGCGGGCGACCTCGTCGCCATCGAGGGTCCCACCGGCGCGCTCCACTTCGAGCGCCACGACGTGGACGTGAAGGGGCTCGAGGCGATCGCGCGCGCCACGGGCGGGCAGTTCTTCGCGGCGCACCGCTCGCGCGATCTCGACGCGGTGTACGACGCCATCGATCATCTGGAGCGCGTCGCGCACCCGCGTCCGGCCCGCGTGCGCCGCAGCGAGAGTCCCGAGCCGCTGCTCGCCGCGTCCGGCGGCTTGCTGCTCGCGGAGCTCGTCCTCGCGCGCGTGCTGCGCAGGCGGCTGCCGTGAGTGCGGCCTTCTTCAGCCATCCCGAGTGGCTCGGCCCGCTCGCCGCGCTGTGGCTCGCGGCGGGGCTCGCGCTGGCCGCGGCGCGGCTCGTCGCGGCAAGGCGGCGAAGGCGCCTCGGCGCGGGCATCCCCGCGTCGCGGCCCGCCATGCGCAGCGACCTCGCCCTCTGGCTCGCGCTAGGCGCACTCGCGCTCGCGCTGGCCGGGCCTCGCATCGGCACCCGCCTCGTGCGCATGCCGGCCTCGGGCGTGGACGTCGTCTTCGCACTCGACGTCTCGCGCAGCATGGACGCTGCCGACGTGCCGCCCTCGCGGATCGCGCGCGCGAGGCGCGCGATCGCAGAGCTGCTCGCGCGCCTCGACCCGGCGGATCGCTTCGCGCTGGCGGCCTTCGCCGGCCGCGGCGTGCTGCTGACGCCGCTCACGCCCGACCGCGACGCGCTCGTCCCGCTGCTCGACGGACTCGACACGTCGCTGGTCGCGCCCGCGAGCTCCCACCTCGACGCGGGAGTGCGCGCTGCGCTCGGGGCCTTCGAGGCGGGCTCGGAGCGTCCGCGCGTCGTGTTCGTGCTGAGCGACGGCGAGGATCCCGAGCGGCGCGGCGATCTCGGCGGCGCCGAGGCGGCGCGCCAGGACGTGCGCGTGCTGGCCGCGGGATTCGGCACGGAGGTCGGCAGCACGCTCGACGATCACGGCGTGCCGCTCCTGGACGACTCGTCCCGCCCCGTGGTCTCGCGCCGCGATCTCGAGCGCCTCGAGCGCCTCGCCGCCGCGACGGACGGCCGCGTCTTCGCGGCCGACGCCTGGGGCGAGATCGACCTCGACGCCGCGGCCGCCGCGATCCGGCGCGACGCCGGATCCCGCGGATCGGCGCGCGAGGCATGGGTGCTGCGCCGCGTGCGGGCGACCTGGGTCGCGCCGCTGGCGGCGCTCGCCTTCGCGCTGCTCGGCCTCGAGGGACTGCCGCGCCCGCGCCGGCTCGCGCGGCTGCGCCGGCCCGCCCCGGCGCTCGCCGGCGCCGCGCTGGCGCTGGTCGCGGCGACGCCCGCGCCCGCTGGAGATCCGCAGGCCGGGGACCTGGCGGAGCTCGAGTCCGAGGTGCGGGACGAGCCGGGCGATCCGCGCGCGCTGATCGAGCTCGGCATCGCGCGTCTCGAGCGCGGTCAGCGCGACGCGGCCGCGCGCGCGTTCCTCGCGGCGGTGTTCTCCGCGCGCACGCCGGAGGAGGCCGCCACGGCCTACTTCGACCTCGGCGTCGCGGGGCTCGAGCGCAGCGACTACGAGGGCGCGCGCGACGCGTTCCTCGACGCCCTGGCGGTGGATCCGCGCGATGCGCAGGCGCGCTTCGATCTCGAGTGGACGCAGCAGGCCCTCGCGCAGCACCCGGCTCCCGCGACGCGCCCCGAGGCTCCCGAGGAGCAGCCGAAGCCGGCGCCGCCGCCGCCGAAGGCGCCGCCCGAGAAGGCGCGCGAGCAGGCCGCGCCGCCGGCTGCGGCTCCCTCCGTACCGCCGCCTCTCGGCGACGACGAGCAGCGCCGCTGGCTCGAGCGCGTCCGCGACGATCCGAGCGCCGCGCTGCGCTCCGCGCTGGGAGGCGCGCCGGCCTCCGGGCGCCGCGCAGGAGGACCGGTGTGGTGAGGCCCGCGTCGCTGATCCTGGTCGCTGCGCTGGCGCTCGCGTCCGGCGCCGCGCGTGGAGCGGAGCCCGCCTGCCGCGTCGAGGTCTCGCTCGAGCCGGCGCGCGCGGTCGCCGGCCAGCAGGTCCGCCATCGCGTCCGCGTCCTGCGCAGCGACCGGGTTCGGCAGGTCGACTGGGCGATTCCGCCGAGCTTCGCCAGCGCACGCGCCGAGGTGCTGCCGCCGCAGCCCGGTGCCGATGTCCGCGTGGACGGTCGGGTCTTCCACGTCTACGACGACCTGCGGGCGATCATCCCGGAGCGGCCGGGCCGCTTCGAGTACCGGGGTGCCGAGCTGCGCTGCCAGCTCGCCGGCGGGGAGGTGCAGCAGATCCCGCTGCCGGCCGCGACGCTGGAGGTGCTCCCCCTTCCCGAGGCCGGTCGTCCGCCCGACTTCACGGGGCTGGTCGGACCCCTGCTGCTCCAGCTCGTCGTGACACCGGAGCGCGTGGCGCTCGGCGCCTCGCTGCGCGTGGCCGTGATGGCGCGCGGCACCGGGAACCTGTGGCTGCTCGACGCGCCGTTCGGCCCCGAAGCCTTCGGGGACGCCGAGGTCTTCGCGCGCCAGCCGGAGCTGGTCCTCGAGCGCGGGCGCGAGCTGTACGTGCGCCAGCACTTCGCCTTCGACGTCGTGCCGCGTCGCACTGGACGCCTGCGGGTCCCATCGCTCAAAGTCCCGTACTTCGATCCCGACAGCGGCGCGTATCGCGTCGCCGAGACCCAGGAGGTGGAGGTGCAGGTGGAGGAACGGGCGGCCGCGTCGCCCGCAGCGAAGGCGGAGCTCCGCGGGGAGGGCGCCGCCGCGGGACTCGAACGTCGCGGCGGCGGGCACGGACTCCCCCTGCTCGCGGGCGGCCTGGCGGCCGGCGCGGCGGTTGCGGTCTGGGGATGGCGGCGCCGCCGCGGCCTGGGGGCGGCCGCCGAGGCGCTGCACGCCGCAGCGCGGGCGCGCGCCGCGGGTGACACTTCGGAAGAGCGCGGCGCGCTCGCCCGCGCGCTGCGCGCGGCGCTCGCGCGCGACGTTCCCGAGGCGCCGGCGCTGGCCGTCGAGGAGCTGGCGGCCCAGCCGGGGCTCTCCGCTCCCGCGCGCGCCGCCGTCGAGCTGCTCGCCTCGCTCGAGCGGGCGCGCTTCGACCGCGCGGCGCCGGCACCCGGCGCGGAGGAGGTCGCCCGCGCGCTGCGGGCCCTCGGCGTACGGCCCGCGCGACGCGCGCCGCGGGCGCGGGCGGCGCTGCTGCTGCTCTCCGCGGCGCTCGCCGGCGGCGCCTTCCAGTCCGGCTGCGCGAGCGCCGGTCGAGGCCGCGACGAGCCGATGACCCCGGCGCGCCTCGAGGCGTGGCTGCGCGAGGAGACCAGCGACCTCGAAGTGCTCGACGGCCAGCTCCGCTTCCTCTACGGCGGCGTGCGCATGGTCTGCCTGCGCGATCTCCACGCGGACCGCATGCGCGTCGTCGCGGCGGTGACGGAGGAGTCGGCGCTGACGGTGGCGAGCGCGCGGATCCTCTTGCAGGCGAACTTCGGCAACACGCTCGACGCCCGCTACGCGATCCGCGAGGGCATGCTCTACGCGGTGTACCTGCACCCGCTCTCGTCGCTCACGCTGCGCGATCTCGAAGCGGCGCTCGGTCAGGTGGCGAACCTGGTGCGCACCTTCGGCACGAGCTACTCGGCGACGGGCGCGAAGCGCTGAGGCGCGCCTCTCAGCGCCGGCGCGCGGCGGCGGCGCCGAGGCGTGCCTCGGCGCGCGCCAGGTCCTCGGGCGTGTTCACGTTGTGGAGCGCGTCCCCGTCGGGATCGACGGCGCGCAGCACGTCCTCGGGCAGGACGCGCGTGTCGAGCTCGTCGAGCAGCCCGCGCAGGGCGAGGCGCCGTCCGTCCGCGAGGCGCCGGGCCGCGACGGCCTGCGCCGGCGCGCGCCGGTAGACGCCGCACAGGGCCTGCGGACCCTGCGCGTCGCGGGCGACGACCGCGTCGGCCTCGGGCCAGGCGACGAGCGCGAGCAGCAGCGCCTCGGACACGAGCGGCAGGTCGGTCGCGACGACGAGCACGCGCTCGGAGCGCGCCGCGCCGAGCGCGCTGACCAGACCGCGCAGTGCGCAGCGCGGTCCCTCCACGTCCGCCACGCGGCGGCCCGGCGCGCCCTCCGGCGGATCGCCGCCGACGAGCAGCACCTCCTCGCACAGCGCGGCGAGTCGGCGCGCCAGCCGCGTTGCCGCGGGCTCGCCGGCCAGCTCGAGGCGCGCCTTGTCGCCGCCCATCCGCGAGGAGGCGCCGCCGACGAGCAGCGCCGCCGACACGTTGGCGAGCCGGCCCTCCTCCACTAGAAGCCGGGGGCTTCCGCCGCGAGGAAGGCCGTGTCGAGGAGCTGCACCGTCGCGGTGTCGCCGGCGCGGAGCTCCTCGGCCTCCGCCGCGAACAGGAGGAGGCCCTGCGCGTCGCAGAGCGAGCGCAGCACGCCCGAGCTCTGGTTGCCGGTGCTGTGCGCGACGACGCGGCCACCCTCGCGCGAGAGCCGCACGCGCACGAAGTGCAGCCGGCCGGGCGCCTTGCGCAGCGTCTCGCCGAGGGTGACCTCGAGCGTCGGGCGGAAGAGCCGCGTGTGGCCCGCCATGCGCAGCAGCGCCGGCCGCACGAACTGCTCGAAGGTGACCAGCGCCGAGACGGGATTGCCGGGCAGTCCGAACACGAGGGGGCCGCGGCCCTCGAAGACGCCGAACGCCAGCGGGTAGCCTGGCTTCATGCGCACGCCGTGGAAGAGCAGCCGGCAGCCGAGCTTCTCGAAGACACCGCGCACGAAGTCGCGGTCTCCGACGGAGACGCCCGCGGAGCTCACCAGCGCGTCGCAGTGCAGGCCCGCGCGCATGCGGCGCTCGAGGTCGTCGGGGCGGTCCTTCGCGATGCCGAGATACACGGGCAGGGCGCCCAGCGCGCGGCACTCCGCGGCGATCGACCAGGAGTTCGAGGACACGATGCGGCCGCCGGACGCGTCGCCGTCGGGCTCGACGAGCTCGTCGCCGCCCGAGAGGATCGCGACGCGCGGCTGCTGACGCACGGCGACGAAGCTGCGGCCGAGCGAGACCAGCATGCCGACGTGCGCCGGCGAGAGCTGCGTATCCGGGCGGATCACGAGGTCGCCCTCGCGCACGTCCTCCCCGGCGCGGCGCACGTGGTCGCCCGGGGCGGGCGCCGCGCGGATCTCGACCTCGTCGCCGCGGCGCAGCGCGTCCTCCTGACGCACGACCGTGTCGGCTCCGGCGGGCAGCGGGGCGCCGGTCAGGATGCGCGCGGCGCTGCGCGCGGGCAGCGCGCGCAGGCCGGCGTCGCCGGCCGCCACCTCGAAGGCCACCGGCAGGACCACCGGCCGCTCCGCGGCCGCGCCGCGGCAGTCCGCCGCGCGCAGGGCGAAGCCGTCCATGGCCGAGTTGTCGAGCGGCGGCAGCCGGCGGGCCGAGACCACCGCCTCCGCGCAGATGCGGCCCAGCGCCTCGGGCACGGCCAGCGTCTCGGCGCCGAGCCCCGGGGCGTGGTCGAGGATGATCCGCAGGGCCTCGGCAGGCGTGATCCCCGTCCGCACGGATCCCACCTTACCCAGCCGAAGTCCGCGTGGGTAGCCGGGAAACGCGCCGCCCGGCGCGTCGACGCCGCGCGGCGCGGTCGCTAGATTGCCCAAACATTGGGCAGCCTCCGCGGGTCCACTCCCTCCTTCCCATCCCCTCCCGGCCCGGACCCGATGTGTCCACCCCCCTGGAGTTTCCCACGTGCGCCGCGTCCGCCCCGAGCTCGTCCGCCCGATCGCGCTGCGCGGCCGCACGCTCGAGAGCAATCTCGTCCTCGCGCCCATGGCCGGGGTCTCGAACCTTCCCTTCCGGCTGATCGCGAAGCAGGCCGGCGCGGCGCTGGTGTTCACGGAGACGGTGAGCGCGAAGGGGCTCGTGCAGGGCGGGCCGAAGACGCGCCGGCTCCTGCGCACCTCGCCGCGCGAGGCGCCCTGCGCCTTCCAGCTCTTCGGCTCGGAGCCGGACGTGCTCGGTGAGGCGAGCCGCCGGCTCGAGGATGAAGGCGCGCTGTGGCTCGACCTCAACGTCGGCTGCCCCGTCAAGAAGTTCATCCGCAACTGCGCGGGGTCGGCGCTGCTGCGCGACCTGCCGCGCGCGGCGGCGATCGTGCGCGCCATGCGCCGGGGCTTTCGCGGCACGCTCTCGGTCAAGATGCGGACCGGCTGGGACGAGCGCTCGATCGTGGCGCCGGAGCTGGCGCGCATCGCGGTGGAGGAGGGAGCCGAGCTGCTCTCCGTCCACGGCCGCACGCGCGCACAGCTCTACAGCGGCGCGGCCGACCGCGACGCGATCCGCGCGGTGGTCGAGGCGGTCCCGGGCACACCCGTGCTCGCCAACGGCGACGTCGTCCGCGCAGAGGACGCCTTCGCGATGCTCGAGGAGACCGGCGCCGCGGGCGTGATGATCGGCCGCGGCGCGATGGGCAATCCGTGGATCTTCCGCCAGATCCTGGCGCTGGCGCAGCGCCGGGCGGCCGCGCAGCCGAGCCACGCCGAGCGCCTCGCGACCATCGAGCGCCACATCGAGCTGATGACGGCCTGCTTCGAGGACCGCGAGGTCCTCGCGTCGAACCTGAAGAAATACCTGGCGGCCTACTCGAAGGGGCTGCCCGGCAGCGCGGCCTTCCGCCAGGCGACGCTCGAATCGAACGACCTGGACAGCCTGCTCGAGCGCACGCGCCGCTTCTTCGGCGCGCTGGCCGAGGCGGCCTGAGGCGTCCGCATGGCGCGCGATCTCCGGAACGTGCTCGACGCGCTGCTCGACGGGATCCTCGTCGTCGACGACGCCGGACGCGTCGAGCTCCTCAACGCCGAGGCGTGTCGCGTCCTCGGTCTCTCCTCCGAGATCGCCATCGGCGAGTCGCTGGAGCGCGTGGTGGGCCCCGGCCACGCTCTGGTGCGCATCGCGCGCGCCGTGCTCGCGTCCGGCGGGACGCAGTCCGAGAGCGAGGTACGCGTGCAGCGCCGCTTCGCCGGGGAGCTGACGGTCGACGTGGCGGCCTCGCCGCTCTTCGAGCAGGGGCCGGTGGCCTCCGGCGTCGTGATGGTGCTCCGCGACCGCACCATCGCGCGCAGCCTGCAGGACTGGGCCACGGAGCGCGAGCGCCTCGATGCCTTCGGCGAGATCGCTGCCGGCATCGCTCACGAGGTGCGCAACCCGCTCGGCGGCATCCGCGGCGCGGCGGAGCTGCTCTCGATGCGCGCCGGCGAGGATCGCGCGCGGGACGCCGCGGCGCTGATCGTACGCGAGGTGGACCGTATCGCGACGCTGGTCGACGACCTGATGATCTTCAAGCAGGGCGGCGACCTCACGCTCGCCCCGCTGAACATCCACCGCGTGCTCGACGACGTGCTCGACCTGCTCTCGATGGACGCCCTCGCGGCCGGAGTGAAGCTCGTGCGCGAGTACGACCCCTCGATCCCGGAGATCCTCGGGGACGCGGACCGTCTGGTGCAGGTGTTCCTCAACCTGGCGCGCAACGCGCTGCAGGCGCTCGACGGCGAGGGGCGGCTCCTGATCGAGACGCGCACGACGCTCGATCACAGGCTCGGCAGCGGCGCGGGGCCGCGGCTGCCGGGCGTCGTGGTCCGCTTCGAGGACGACGGCCCGGGCATTCCGCCGGAGCTGCGCGCCAAGGTGATGACGCCGTTCTTCACCACGCGCCGCGGCGGCGCCGGGCTCGGGCTCGCCGTCGCCGGACACTGGGTGGCGCGCCACGGCGGCACGCTGCGCATCGGCGACGCGGCGGGCGGCGGCACGCGCGTCAGCGTCTCGCTGCCGCTGCGGCGCAGTGCGCCGGAAGGCGGCGCCGCATGACCGCTCCGCTCGCGCGCGTGCTCGTCGCGGACGACGAGCCCTCGATCCGCTTCGTGCTGCGCGAGGCGCTCGAGGACCAGGGCTGCGAGGTGACCCTCGCGGAGGACGGCGACGCCGCCTTCGAGGCGCTCTCCGCGGGCGGCTTCGATCTGGCGCTGCTGGACATCCGCATGCCGGGCGCCTCCGGGCTCGAGCTCCTCGAGCGCATGCGCGCGCAGGGCATCGAGACGGCGACGGTGATCATCACCGCGCAGAACACCTTCGAGAACGCCGTCGAGGCGATGAAGCGCGGCGCGCTCGACTACCTGGTCAAGCCCTTCGAGCTGCGCGAGGTGGCAGCGCTGCTCGCCAAGGCGCTGCGCGCGCGCGACCTGCAGCGCGAGGTCGAGCGCCTGCGCCGCGAGACGACGCGGCGCAGCGTGCCGGCGGGGCGGCTGGTCGGGAAGAGCCCCGCGCTGCTCGAGATCTTCAAGACGGTGGGCCGCGTCGCCGCGCGCGACGTGCCGGTGCTGATCACCGGCGAGAGCGGCAGCGGCAAGGAGGTGGTGGCGCGCGCGATCCACGCGGCGAGCCCGCGCAGCGCGCGTCCGTTCGTGGCCGTGAACACCGCTGCGATTCCCCGCGAGCTGCTGGAGAGCGAGCTGTTCGGGCACGAACGCGGCGCCTTCACCGGCGCGGTCGCCTCGCGCATCGGGCGCTTCCGCGAGGCCAGCGGGGGGACGCTCTTCCTCGACGAGATCGGCGACATGTCGATGGACCTGCAGGCCAAGCTGCTGCGCGTGCTGCAGGACGGCGA